>VFQN01005294.1_pt1 | contig 15925 bp, 13 predicted proteins | sample 3512371 | NCBI WGS metagenome assembly VFQN01 (sample SAMN10412370, study PRJNA504923) | tailings metagenome | isolation source: Replicate 2 from Balatoc abandoned mine | place: Philippines: Itogon, Benguet | collected 2017-08-28 | reverse complement strand
CGCCGCTCGGGCGGGGATCCGGGGGGCATTGGGGCGGCTCGCCGGGTCGGCCTGGGGACGGGGGGTGAGGGGCGCCGCCCGGGGTGGCCACCCCGGGCGGCGTCCGCGGTGGCCGCGGGGCATCCACACGCCATCTTCCTTCGTCATTGGCGGCGCGGCGGCTAAAATGCCCGCTACGGAGGCACGCATGCTGGCCCGCAAGTACCTGTTTCCCGGGGTGATCGAGCTCAACCTCCAGGCCGCCCGGCCGCTCGGGGTGAACATCTACCTCATTGACGGCGGCTCCGAGTACGCGCTCATCGACATCGGCCAGGAGGACACCCTCGACGAAGTCATCGACCTGCTGCGCGGCATGGACTTCCCGCTGTCGAAGTGCAAGCTCATCATCGCCACCCACGCCGACGCCGACCACGTGCAGGCGCTCGCGCAGGCGCGCGTCCGGCTGAAGACGAAGTCCGCCGCGCACCCCAAGGCAGCCGAGGCGCTGGAGTCCGGCGACGCGGTGCAGACGTACGCCAGCATCCCGGCCCAGGGGTTCGACATCCCCATGCCGCCGTGCAAGATCGACGTGAAGCTCAAGGAGGGCGACGAGATCAAGGTCGGGAAGGTGAAACTGACCGTCTGGCACACGCCCGGCCACACGCCCGGGCAGCTCAGCTTCAAGATGGGGAACCTGCTCTTCAGCGGCGACAACATCTACAGGGACGCCTGCGTCGGCGTCATCGACGCGCACCACGGGTCGAGCATCCCCGAGTACATCAAGTCGCTCAACCGGATTCTGGCCGACGACGCCGAGTACCTGTTGCCGAGCCACGGCCCGGTGTTCCGCAAGGACCCGACGATCCTCAAGACCGCGATCGACCGGCTCACGGGGTATCAGTACATGGCCGACTTCGGGACGTGCGCCCAGTCGTGGCCGCTCCAGGAGGAGTACGAGAAGGACATCCTCGCCGGGAAGCTGCCGCAGCTGTGAGCGTGGCGCGGCACGGCGTGCCGCGGTACAATGGGCGCGAGCCACCCCGCACCCGGGCCGACCATGTCGCTGATCGGGATCGACCTCGGCACCACCTTCTGCGCCGTCGCCGCGCTCGACGACCGCGGCCGCCCCGCCTCCGTCCCCAACCGCGACGGCGACATCCTCACCCCGTCGGCGGTATATCTCGGCCCGAGTGGCGAGGCGATTGTCGGCCAGCCGGCGCTCGACCTGGCGCTCGAACACCCGGACCGCGTCGCCACGCTCGTGAAGCGGCGCATGGGCTACCCGGACCTCGGCCGCCCGGTCGCCGGCCGCGACTTCCGCCCCGAGACGCTCTCGGCCGTCATCCTCCGCAAACTCGCCGACGACGCGGCGCTCCAGCTCGGCCCGGTCGCCGGCTGCGTCATCACCGTCCCCGCGTACTTCGACGACACCCGCCGCAAGGCGACGATGGACGCCGGCCGCATCGCCGGGCTCGACGTGCTCGACATCGTGGACGAGCCGTCCGCCGCGGCGCTGGCCTACTCGCTCCAGGGCGGGGCCGACGGCCCGGCACCGGGCACGGTACTCGTCTACGACCTCGGCGGCGGCACGTTCGACGTGACGCTCGTGAGCCTCGGCAAGAAGCGGTTCCGCGTCCTCGCCATCGAGGGCGACGTGCGGCTCGGCGGCAAGGACTGGGACGACAAGCTGGTGGACTGGGCCGCCGACCGGTTCCAGCACGAGACCGGCGGCACCGACCCGCGGCTCGACCCACTGGCGCTCGTCGCCCTCCAGAGCGCCGCCGAGCGGGCCAAGCGGACGCTCAGCAAGGTGGGGGAGACGAGCCTGACCGTCTCGCACGCCGGCCGGCAGCACCGCGTCGCGCTGTCGCGGAAGGAGTTCGAGACGGTCACCAAGGACCTGCTCGTCCGCACGCGCCTCACGACGCAGGGCGTGCTGCGGCAGGCCGCGCTGACCTGGGACCAGGTGGACCGCGTGCTGCTCGTCGGCGGGAGCACGCACATGCCGGCGGTCGGGCGGATGCTCACCGACCTGACCGGCAAGGAGCCGGACCGGTCGCTGGCGGTAAGTGAAGTGGTGGCGCGCGGCGCGGCGGCGCACGCGGGCATCGCCCGCCGCCGCGAGGAGGGCGTCCGCCGCGGCGACACGCCGGTCCACGAGCTCCTCGCCGACGTGATCGAGATCAGCGTGAACGCGCACAGCCTCGGGGTCGAGATCAAGATGCCCGACGGGGCGCGGCGGAACACCGTCCTGATCGCCAAGAACACGCAGCTCCCGGCGGCGGTGACGCGCGAGTTCTACACCGTCGCCGGCGGCCAGTCGAAGGTGCGGGTGCGCATCCTCCAGGGCGAGTCGCCGCAGGCGGCGGCGTGCATCCCGGTCGGCGAGTGCTGGGTGGACGGCCTCCCGGCGGACCTGCCGAAGGGGTCGCCGGTGGAGGTGCGGTGCGGGGTGGCGGCGAACGGGCGGATCGAGGTGACGGCGCGTGACCGCAGCAGCGGCCGCACCGCGACGGCGACGATCCACCGCCCCGGCGGCCTGACCGAGGACCAGCTCGCCGCGGAGGCGGCGTGGGTGCGCGGGCTGAAGATCCAGTGAGCGGTTGGGGGTCCGAACCGTGAGCGATGGGCCGTGTTTCGGTGGGGCCGGCGTCCCGCCGGCCGTCCGGCAGCCGAGACGGCTGCCCCACCAGGTCAATCGCCGCCCCTCGCGCCACCTTGTCTGCCTCACCGCAGCAGCGCGCGGACGACGTGCTGCTCCTCGACGCCGGTGAGGCGCTGGTCGAGCCCCTGGAACTTGAACGTGAACCGGCCGTGGTCGATGCCCAGGCAGTGTAGGACCGTGGCGTTCAGGTCGTTCAGGTGGACCGGGTTCTCCGCCACGCTGTAGCTGAAGTCGTCCGTCTCGCCGTACGTCTGCCCGCCCTTGATCCCGCCGCCGGCCAGCCACATGCAGAAGTTCCGCGGGTGGTGGTCGCGGCCGTAGTTCGTCTTCGACAGCCCGCCCTGGCAGTACACCGTCCGCCCGAACTCGCCGCCCCACACGACGAGCGTGCTGTCGAGCAGCCCGCGCCGCTTCAGGTCGGTGAGGAGCGCGCCGGTCGGCTGGTCGGTATCGGCGCACTGGCTGCGGATTTCGTTCGGCAGGTTGCCGTGCTGGTCCCAGCCGCGGTGGAGGATCTGCACGACGCGCACGCCGCGCTCGATCATGCGGCGCGCGAGCAGCGCGCTCGCCGCGAACGACCCGGGCTTCCGCACCTCCGGGCCGTACAGGTCGAGGGTCTCCTGCGTCTCCTTCGACAGGTCCGTGAGGTCCGGCACGCTCGCCTGCATCCGGAACGCCATCTCGTACTGGGCGATCCGCGTGAGCGTGTCCGGGTCGTGGTAGCGGTCGAAGGTGCGCTGGTTGAGCTGGCCGAGGGTGTCGAGCATGGCGCGGCGGCTGTCGCGGGACACGCCGTCCGGGTTCTGGACGTACAGCACCGGGTCGCCGACGCTGCGGAGGGCGACGCCGGCGTACCGCCCGGGGAGGAACCCGCTGCCCCACATGCGGGCGAAGAGCGCCTGGGCGGCGGCGCGGGTGGTCCACCACGGCGTCAGCACGACGAACGCCGGCAGGTCGTTGCTCTCGCTGCCGAGGCCGTAGCTGACCCAGCTGCCGAGGCTCGGCTTCCCCGGCACCTCGTTGCCGGTCATCACGAACGTGCAGGCCGGGTCGTGGTTGATGGCGTTGGTGTGGACGGTCTTCACGAGCGCGATGTCGTCGGCGTGGCGGGCGGTGTGTTGCAGCAACTCGCTGAACCACATCCCGCTCCGGCCGTGCTGGGTGAACCGGAACGCGCTCGGCGCCACCGGCAGCCGCGCCTGGCCGCTGGTCATGGTGGTGATGCGCTGGCCCATGCGGACGGACGCGGGCAGGTCCTGGTCGAAGTGGTCGACGAGCTTGGGCTTGTGGTCGAGGAGGTCGATCTGGCTGGGGGCGCCGTTCATGTGGAGGTAGATGACCGCCTTCGCCGTCGGCGCGTGGTGCGGGAACCCGGGGAGCGGCGGGTGGACGCGGGCGGCGGGCGCCGGCGGCTGCGCGCCCGCGCGGCCGGCGAGCAGCGCCGCGGCGGCGGAGCCGAGGCGGAGCCCGGTGGAGCCGAAGAACTGGCGGCGGGTGGGGTCGAGGTGGTTCATTTTTTGACAGGATGAACGGGAAAGACCGGATGAAGAAAGAGACGGATTAAGACACGGCGGCCGGCAGGACACGCACCTTCCGCTTCACCTCGACGCGCTGCTCACCGAAGTTGATGAGGAGGCCGACGTTGATCCCCGTGGCCTTGAGGTAGTTCACGAGTTGCACCTCGTGGGTTTCGTGGAGGGCGCGAACGGACTTCAGCTCCACGATCACGGCATTCTCGACGAACAGGTCGGCGGTGAAGTCGCCAACCACGTGTCCGTTGTAGTACACCTTGATGTCCTGTTGGATCTGCACGAACACACCGCGGTTACGGAGTTCGATCAGCAGCGCGTTCTCGTAGACCGACTCCAGGAACCCGTGCCCCAAGACCTTGTACACGGCGTATGCCGCACCGATGACGCGGCCGGTGAGTTCCTCGTGCTCCATGATTTCCGCTCTGCTGTCTTCTGCTTTTCGATCCTGTCTTGTCCTGTTCGTCCTGTCAAAAATTGCCTTCTAATTCCGCATTACCGTCTCGTCCAAGTTCAGCACGAGGTTCGCCACCACCGTCCACGCCGCGGTCTCGACGTCGCCCGCTACCCGGCGCGGGGCGCTCTCGCCGGTGCGAACCAGCCGCGCGGCGGCGGCGGGGTCGGCGGCGAAGAGGGCGCGCTGGCGGCCCAGCGCCGCCGTCACCAGCTTCAGCTCCTCGGCGTCGGGCGGGCGCGACAGGACGCTGCGGTAGAGGTACGCCACCCGCGCCGCGGGCGTCGCGCCGCCGTCGGCCAGCACGCGCTCGGCCAGCGCCCGCGCCGCCTCGACGTGCTGCACGTCGTTCATCAGCTGCAGCGCCTGCAGCGGCGTGTTCGTGCGGTCGCGGACCGCGCACAACTGCTCGCGGTTCGGGGCGTCGAAGTTGGAGAGGAACGGCGCCGGGGCGGTACGCTTCAGGAACACGTACAGGCTGCGGCGGTACAGCGCCCCGCCGTGGTCCTGGAGGTAGTAGCGCGTGTTGCTGTCCCCGAAGCCGAGCGGCTCCCAGATGTTCGGCGGCTGATACGGGTTCACCGCCCGGCCGCCTACCTCCAGGTTGATGAGGCCGCTCACCGCCAGCGCGTTGTCGCGCAACTGCTCGGCGTCGAGGCGGACGCGCGGGCCGCGGCTGAGCAGTCGGTTCTCGGGATCTTTGGCGCGGTCGGCAGGGCTCTGCGCCGCGCCGCGCTTGAACGCCGCGCTCGTCACCAGCAGACGCACCAGCTTCTTGGTGTCCCACCCGTCGGCGAACCCGGCGGCGAGGAAGTCGAGGAGCTCGGGGTGGCTCGGCGGCTCGCCCTGCGAGCCGAAGTCGCCGCTCGTCTTCACCAGCCCGACGCCGAAGAACTGCTGCCACAGCCGGTTCACCTGCACGCGGGCGGTCAGCGGGTTGTCCTTCGACGCGACCCAGTTGGCGAGGTCGAGGCGCGTCGGGCGGCCGGTCGCCTTCAGCGGCGGGAGCACGGCGGGGACGCCGGGGCTCACCTTCTCGCCGGGCTTGTCGTACTGCCCGCGCTGCATCGCGAACGCCTCGCGCGGCATCCCCAGGTCGCGGAAGATCAGCGTCGCCGGGATGGCGACGTCGGCCGCGTCGCGGTCGGCGCGGGCACGCTCCCACGCGGCCCGGAGCGGGGCCAGTTCGCCCGCCGGGCGCGCCACGTTGGCAAGGTAAAACGCCGTCCGCTTCGCCGCGTCCGCCGGCACCTCCGCGGGCGCCTTCGTGCCGAAGTGCTTCACCCACGCCGCGAGCGATTCGAGCGGGTCGGCGGCCGGGTTCGTCTCCCCGACCAGGGCCAGGTCGTCCCAGTAGACGACGCCGCCGAACTCCTGGAGCGTCAACCCGCCGACCGCGTTGCCGGCCGTCAGCCCGAGGTCGGCGACGGGCACGGTCAGTTTCGCCCACTCGCCGGCCTTCGGGAGCGGGCCGCGGGTGGCGCCGACGCGCCCGCCGGCCGACCCGGTGGTGTCCTTCGCGTCGGTCCCCCAGGCGACGCGCTTGCCGCCAGCAAACTGGACCGCGACCGCCGACGGGGGCTGCTTGGGGTCGAGGTAGACCCACGCCTCGAACGTGCCGCCCTGGGGCACGACCAGCGGGCGGACGCGGAACGTGAGCGAATCCTGGTGGAAGAACGTGTTCGCCTGCCGCAGCACGCGCCGCCCGGACTTCGCGCCGAACGGCGGGTCGGCGGCCCACTCGGCGGCGTTGCGGGAGGTGTTATTCGCCTGCGTCCACTGCGGGAAGGCGTCGTCGAAGATCACGTCGCGGACGGCCATCTTCCCGGCCTCGGGCTCGGCGTACTTCGCCTTCGCGGCCGCGGCGTCGAGCGCCTTCCGCGCCGCGGCCTCGGCCGCCTTCGCGGCGTCGAGCGTCTTCGACTGCTGCGCCGTCGGCAGGCGCTCGAACGGGCCGACGAGGCTGACGTTGCCGTCGAGCGCCGGGTCGGCGGCGCTGAGGAAAAAGGCGTACAGCGAGTAGTACTCGCGGAGCGAGATCGGGTCGAACTTGTGGTCGTGGCAGACGGCGCACCCGGCGGTCAGCCCGAGCCACGCCTGCGCGGCGGTGCTGGTGCGGTCGACGGCGTTGCGGTACACCCACTCGGCGTCGATCGACCCGCCCTCGCCGGTGGTGACGTTGCACCGGTTGAACCCGGTGGCGGCGAGCTGGTCCGGCGTCGGATTGGGGAGCAGGTCGCCGGCGAGCTGCCAGACGGTGAAGCGGTCGAAGGGGAGGTTCTGGTTGAACGCCCGCACCACCCAGTCGCGGTAGCCCCACATGGAGCGCTCGTTGTCGAGGTGGAGGCCGTGGGTGTCGGCGTAGCGGGCGACGTCGAGCCAGTGGCGGGCCATCTCCTCGCCGAACCGCGGCGACGCCAGGTAGCGATCGACCATCCGCTCGTAGGCGCCGGGCGCGGCGTCGGCGAGGTAGGTGTCGACCTCGGCGAGCGTCGGCGGCAGGCCGGTGAGCGCGAAGGCGACGCGGCGGATCAGTGTCGGCTTGTCGGCTTCCGGCGTCGCCTTCAACCCGCCCTTCGCCATGCGGGCGGCCAGGAGCGCGTCAACCGGGTGCCCTTCGGGTGACACCGGCGGGCGGCGGACCGGCTCGAACGCCCAGTGTTTCTGGTACTTCGCCCCCTGCTCGATCCACTTCTTGATGACCTCCTTCTGCGCCGCCGTGAGCTTCTTGTGGCTGTCCGCCGGCGGCATCACGGCGTCGGGGTCGGTCGACGTGACGCGCGCCCACACCTCGCTCGCCTGCGGGTCGCCGGCCTTGACCGGGTGGACGCCGTCGCGCGCCTTGAACGCCCCCTCGGGCACGTCGAGGCGGAGCTTCGCCTTGCGCGCCTTGGCGTCGAACCCGTGGCAGCTGAAGCAGGCGTCCGACAGGATCGGGCGGACGTCGCGGTTGAACTCGACGGGCTCGTCGGCCCGGCCGGGGGCGGCGGCGAACACGAGCGCGAGCGCGAGGGGGTAGCGCGGCATGAGGAGAGTCCGGGGGCGGGGTGAACAGAGCTGAGTGTAACCGGCGCGGGAGCGGAATGGTAGCGCCTGCGTGACACCTCGGCTGCACTACCGGGGCGACCGGCCGGCGTGAGCCGGCCGGTCGTTGGTACGGGTGCCCGAGCGGACCACGCGGGTGATCGGTCACGTCAGGCCGCCGTACCAACGACCGGCCGGCTCACGCCGGCCGGTCGCCCCGGCGCGAACCTCCGCGCGTCGGCGCACTCCTTTCACTGCAATCGTTACCGTCGCCCACACCCCCGCCGCGCCAACCACCGCCGCACGCCGCCCCACCGGGCGGCGCGGGCCGCGGCGCGCGGCCACCACACCCAGGATGGACACCATGACCCGCCGCCGTCTCGCTCTGGCGACCGCCGCCCTCGGGGCGGCGGCCGCCGCCGTCGCCTACCGCCAGAACCCGACCGACTTCGACGCCCTCCTCGACGCCGCCCGGCCCGCCGCCGAGCGGGCGTGGTCCGGCGTCGCCGCCAACCCCGCGCCGGTGTTCGTCGCCGCCGCCACCTTCCTGATGACGGTCGGCTACCACGCCGCCCGCGGGAAGTCGCTCCGTGAGTCGGTCGAGGTCGCCGCCACCCGGGTGACCGTCGTGCCCGTGCCCACCCCGGCCCCCGCCCCCGGCGAGAGCCCGGTGCTGGCGCGGGCGAAGGCCCGGGCGACCCGCACCCAGCTCGTCGCCGACCAGATCGTGCTGGAGAACCGCACCCGGCAGATGCCGGAGGCGGTCAAGAAGGCCGAGCAGGAGGCGTGCTACACCGAGCAGGGCGCCACCGACGCCGCCCGGACGCTCGCCGCCCGCAAGGCCGCGCACGACGAAGCGGTGGCCCGCCTCGCGGCGCTCCGCAAGGAGAAGTCCGCCGCGGACGCCGAGCTCGCCGCCATCCGCGCCGAGCTGCGGAAGCTGGCCGACGTGGTGTGAGCCGTGGTCCGGGCGACCGGCCGCCTGGGTCCACACCGTCACCTGGGAGACCAAGGGCGGGCGGGTATGGATGACCACCGCCGCAGACGTGTGGCGGCGCGGGCCGAACCGAGCGGTGGTAGTGGTCGGGTTCGCCGGGTGGGGCGCGGGGCGGGAGCGGCGGGTCACCCGGGGTACGACGAGGGGCTGTTCAACCGCCACCACCGCACGGTCGTCTTCGACCAGGTGATCGACGTGGAGCTGACCGAAGAAAGGCTCCAGCAGACGCGCGGCGCCGGCACGGTCATGCTGGTGACGCAGCAACTCGTGAGCGGCACCGACGGGAAGCTGTCGAACCGTCGCGTGGCGCTGATGAATGTGCAGCAGCCGCACGAGGTGTACGACCTCGTCCGCTCGCTCGCGCTGAAGAAGCCGGGGGCGTGACACCACCTATACTGGCGGCACACCACCCGCGGGGGGGCGCTGCCATGTCCGAGACCGTCGGGTTCGCCATCCTCGCCGCCGGCGCGGCGGTCGCCGCGGCCGGGTTCCTGTGGCTCGTCGTCCGGGCGTTCCGCACCCGCGTGTGGTGGGGGCTCGGCGTCTTCCTCGTCCCGCCCGTCGGCCTGGCGTTCGCCGCCGTCCACCGCCGCCGGGCGCTCGCCCCGCTCCTCGTCGTCCTCCTCGGCCTCGCCGTCACGGCCTCGCCCGTCGTCATCAACCGCGTCTACCAGCCGCCGCGCGAGGCGGTCGTCGAGCAGAAGGACGGCGAGACGCGCGGCACCCTCACCGGCGCGACCGCGACCGACGTGGTCGGGTACCTGAAGGCCCACCGCGGCGACGCCGTGTTGCAGATGGCGAACCGGACCGACGTGACCGACGCGGTGCTGCTCGAGCACGTCGCCGGGATGCCGAACCTCCGCGAGCTCGACCTGAACGACACGCCCGTGACCGACGCCGGCCTCGCCGCGGTCGAGACCCTGCCGAAGCTCGAATCCCTCCGCATCGCCCGCACGAGGGCCACGCCGGAGGGCGTGGCGCGGCACGTCCTCGCCAGCAAGACGCTCGTCGAGGTCGACGTCGGCGGGCTGCGCGTGCCGGCGCCGGCGCTGCGCGCGTGGAAGAACGCCGACCCCGCCCGCCGGAAGTACGTCAACTGAGCGCCCCGTCGCCCGGAGGACCCGCCCGTGCCCACGACGCTCGTCGAAGAACCCGCCGACGACCCGCGGAACGCCGCCGCGCTGTGCGCCGCGTGCGACCTCGCGTACCTCCCCGCCGACCGGGGCGCCGCGGCGTTCCGCGAGCAGCTCGGCCTGGAGGCGGCACTCATCTGCGTGGACAACACGCAGGCGTACCTCGCGCACGACTCCGAGCACGTCGTCGTCGCGTTCCGCGGGAGCGAGAACCCGGCGAGCCTCGACGGGCTCAAGGACTGGCTCCTGACGAACGCGCTGAACCTGCTCGTGCAGCCGCAGGGGGCGCTCTCGACGGAGTTCGCCGCCGCCGGCGCCGGGGCGCGGTTCCACCAGGGGTTCGTGACCGCGATCACCGCCGTGTGGCCGCAGCTGTACCCGGCCGTCGAGGCCGAGCTGAAGCGCGCCGACCGGCCGCTGTGGGTGACCGGGCACAGCCTCGGCGGGGCGCTGGCGCTGCTCGCCGCGTGGCTGTTCAAGCGGAAGTTCCTGAACGTGCACCGGGTCGTCACGTTCGGCGCCCCCATGGTCGGGAACAAGGACGTGGCCGAGGCGATCGGCCGCGAGCTCGCCGGGAAGGTGGTGCGCTACGTCAACGCCCCGGACCCGGTGCCGCTGCTGCCGATGATGAGCCTCGTGAGCAGCGAGTACCTCCACTGCGACCGGCTGGTCGGGCTCGGCGACACGGCGGTGGCGGCGAACCTGCTCGCGTACCTCCGCGAGGCCGCCGGCGGGGTGGCCGAGGGCGTGCTGGCCGGCGACCTGCACGACAAGGTGTGGGGCGCGATCCAGCAGAAGGTCGCCGCCCACCTGCTCACCGACTACCGGGGACTTCTCGGCCGGGCGTAGCGGACGGCGCCAGTTCGGTGGGGCCGGCGTTTCCGGGTCGGCGCGACGCCGGCCGCTTTTTCACCGACGGATTCCGCCGCGGCGGGAACAGTAGGGTGCGCCCCGACCGCGAGGACCGCATGCCGCCGACCGGCCTTCCCGGAGTCCGCCGCCTCGCGGCCCGCCTCGCCCCCGACCCGGCCACCGACGGCGAACTCCTCGCCCGGTTCCTCGACGGCCGCGACGAGGAGGCGTTCGCCGCGCTCGTCGGCCGGCACGCCCCGATGGTCCTCGGCACCTGCCGGCGGGTGCTCGGCAACCGGGCCGACGCCGACGACGCCTTCCAGGCGGCGTTCGTCGTCCTCGTCCGGCGAGGTCGGTCGCTCACCGACCGGGCGTCGGTCGGCGGGTTCCTGCACGGGGTGGCGTACCACACCGCACTCAAGGCGAGGGCGATGGCCGCGAAGCGCCGCGTCCGGGAGGCCGCCGCCCGGCCCCCGGAGCCGCCCCCGGACCACTCCGAGGTTCTCGCGGCGCTCGACGCCGAACTCGCCGCACTCCCCGAGCACTACCGCGGGCCGGTCGTGCTGTGCGAACTGGAGGGGCGGACGCGCCGCGAGGCGGCGGTCGCCCTCGGCGTGCCCGAGGGCACGATCTCCAGCCGGCTGGCGACCGCCCACCGGCTGCTCGGCAAGCGGCTGCGGGCGCGCGGGTTCGCCGGCGCGGCGCCGGCCGTGCTCCTCGCCGGCGCGGCCGCCGCCCCCGGTCGGCTGACCGCGGCGGCCGTGCGGGCCGCGGCGGACGGCCCCTCCCCCACCGTCTCGGTCCTCGTGTCGGAGGTGTTGAAGATGATGCTGCTCCACCGGCTCCGGGTCGGCGGCGTCGCCCTCGCGGCCGCGGTCGTGTTCGGCGCGGTCGCCGTCGGCGCGGCCCCGCGGCAGGAGGCGGCCGACCCGCAGGAGGTTCCGCGCCGCGGTCAGCCGCCGGCCGCGGCAGCTCGCCCCGCGCTCCCGCCGCAGCCGCTGCTGTTCACCGGCCACACCGGCAGCCCGTCGCGGGTGGCGGTCACGCCCGACGGCAAGCACCTCGTCACCGCCAGCGGCAATAACGGCGACCGCACAATCCGAGTGTGGGATTACAAGACCGGGAAGGAGCTGCGCCGCCTCGCGCTCGCCACACCGTACCCGATGACCGACGAGCCGGTCTCGGAGGGGTGGGAGCCCGACCAGTGGATCTCGCTGGCCGTGTCGCCGGGCGGCAGCCGCGTGGCGACCGGGAGCCTCGGCGGGCTGGCGGTGGTGTGGGACTTCGCCCGCGGCAAGGAGATCCGTCGCCTCGCGGTCGGCGCACGGGTAGCAGCAATCGGCTTCTCGCCGGACGGCGAGCAGGTGCTGACCGCGACGCGCGAGGGCCGGCTGGCGCTGTGGGACGCGGCGGCCGGCGAGAAGACCGCCGACTGGCCCGCGCACGGCGCCCCGATCCGCGCCGCGGCGTTCCTGCCGGGCGGCAAGCGGGCGGTCTCGGCCGGGTACGACAAGCAGGCGCGGGTGTGGGACGTGGCGACGCGGGAGGAACTGTTCCGCTGCGAGGGGCACGCGAGTTGGGTCGAGGCGCTGGCGGTGTCGCGCGGCGGGAAGTGGTTCCTCACCGGGTCCGACGGCGTCCGCAAGTGGGACGCCGCCACCGGCAAGCTGCTGGCCCACATGACGGCGCCGGGCATGGGCGGGGTCACCGGGCTGGCGCTGTCGCCGGACGAGTCGCGGGCGGTCGCGGCGTCCTACGACGGGGCGGTGCGGGTGTTCGGCATGCAGACGGGCGACCTGTTGCAGCAGTTCGACGACCAGGCGGGGTGGCTGTGGGGCGTGGCGTTCGCGCCGGACGGGCTGAGCGTGGTGACGACGAGCGGCGGGCACGACGGCCGCCGCCGCGCCGAGTGGACCCCCGCCGACTTCGCCCCGCGGAAGTGGGACCTGACGCGGTGACAGTCACCCCATAATGGCATGTTCGGCCAACTCCCGTTCACCGGCGTCGGCACCAGCCGCAGCCGCGACCGCAGCCGGGCCGGCGCCCCCGAGCCGCCCGCGGATGTACCCGACCGCCCGCCGGCGTGGCTCGCTCCGGGCGAAGCGGCGGCCGACCAACTCCTCGACCGCGGTCACTTCCTTCGCCCACCCGGCCACCGGCCGAGCGGTCGGTCGTCCGGACATGGCTCGCCCCCGCCGGAACTCCTGGCGGAGGTTGTTGTGGCAACTACGGCTGTAGGAGTAGGCCACATTCCGCCGCCGCACGTCGGCGCGGCGACTAGAATACCCGGTATGGAACGGCTCAACAAATTCCTGGCACACGCCGGCGTCGGGTCGCGGCGACACTGCGACGAGCTCATCGCCGCCGGCCGCGTCAAGGTCAACGGCCGGCCCGTCGCCGACCTCGGCCTCAAGATCGACCCCGAGCAGCACGCCGTCTCCGTCGACGACCACCCGGTCAAGACGGAGCGGCACGTCTACTGGGCGGTGAACAAGCCCGTCGGCTACCTGTGCACCAACGACGACCCCGACGGCCGCCCGCGCGCCGTCGAGCTGCTCCCGCACGTCGAGCAGCGCGTCTATACCGTCGGCCGGCTCGACGAGGCCAGCGAAGGCCTCCTGCTCATGACCAACGACGGCGAGCTGGCCCACGCGCTGACGCACCCGCGCTACAGCATCCCGAAGACGTACCTCGTGCTCGTCGCCGGCAAACCCACGCCGGACGACCTGCAAAAGCTCCTCGACGGCGTGTGGCTCTCCGACGGCAAGGTGCGGGCGTCGGACGTGCGCCGGCTCAAGCCGCAGGGCGACAGTACCTGGCTTCGTATCGTGCTGACCGAGGGCAAGAACCGCGAGATCCGCCGGATGCTGGCCGACCAGGGCCATAAGGTGCTGAAGCTCCGCCGCGTGGCGATCGGCCCGGTGAAGCTGGACAAGCTGGCGAAGGGGAAGGCCCGGCGGGTGAGCGAACCGGAGTTGGTCGAGCTACGCCGCTGGGTGGCGCTGGCGTCCGAGCGGGTTGCCAAGCTGAAGGGGAAGGCCGCCGCGAAGCCGCGTCCGGACGGCCCGAAGCCCGCCCGGTTCATTCCCAACGGCCCGCGGCCGGTGAGCGGCAAGCCCGACCCCGGCCGCGCACCGACGAGCGCCGCGAAGCCGCGCCCGGACGGGCCGAAGCCCGTCCCGGGATTCAAGCCCGCCGGCCCGAAAGCCGGTGCCGCGTTCAAACCCGCCGCGGGGTTCAAGCCCGCCGGCCCGCGGCCCGGCCCGGCCCGGTCGCCGGCGCGCCCCAAAGGGTGGCGCCCGCTGCCGAAGTCGCGCTGACCGTCCATTCCTTTCCTGATGCGACCATGCTCCAGCGTACCGCCCGCGTTGTCGAACACGTCCGCCTCGCCGACCGGACGTATCGCGTCCGGCTGCACTGCCCCGACGTCGCCGCGGCGGTGCGGCCGGGGCAGTTCGTCATGCTCCGGCTGCCGCACACGTCCGACCCGCTCCTCGGTCGCCCGTTCGCGCTCTACGACCTGTCGCCCGACGGCGCCGCGCTCGACGTGGTGTACCTCGTCGTCGGCAAGATGACCGGCCGGCTCGTGGACGTGCAGCCCGGCGAGGCGCTGGAGGTGTGGGGGCCGCTCGGGAAGCCGTTCCCCGAGGTCGGTGAGGTTGAGGAGGTACGGCTCGTCGCGGGCGGCATCGGGCAGACGCCGTTCCTGGCCTACGCGCGAGAATTGCTCGGCGAGCGAGGGTTCGGCGGTGACGCGCCGCGGCGGCGGGCGAAGCGGGTGACGCTCTACTACGGCGTGCGCACCGCGGCGCTGGCGGCGGGCGTGGACGACTTCCGCGCCGCCGACGTGGCCGTAAAGCTCGCCAGCGACGACGGCACGCTCGGCGCGAAGGGCTTCGTGACGCAACTGCTCGCCGCCGACGGCCCCAGCGGGCCGATCGTCGGCTGCGGCCCGGAGCCCATGCTGCACGCGCTGTCGAAGGTGGCGGCGGGGTGGGACGTGTCGTGTCACGTCTCGCTGGAGACGCCGATGGCGTGCGGCGTGGGCGCGTGCTTCAGCTGCGTGACGAAGGTGAAGACCACCGACGGCTGGGACTACAAGCGCGTGTGCGTGGACGGCCCCGTCTTCGACGCCGCGGCGCTGGTGTGGGAGTGAGCGCGGCTGCGAGGCGCACTCAATGGGGCCGAGGTTCCACAACAAGGAGCGTCTGGTCCTGATCGCGGTAGTCGTGATCGTCGCCGCGACCGCGGTCGTCTCGTACTCTCGAATGGCTCGCGAACTCGACGCGGACAGAATCGAGCCAGGCGGGTGCGGTCGCCGCATCGCTCGCCGTCGGCGTCGTCTCGCTGATCGTATTTGGTGTCGCGCTGGGCGCTCTGGCGTGGCTCGTCGACCGCCTCCGCCGCGGTTTCGATACCTGAAACGCCGAAGCCCGGGGTGTTCCCCGGGCCTGCGGTTTGTTTCCTGTCCCTGTCCTTTACCCGCGCGTCGCCCGCAGACGCGTCAGGTGCGGGCGCGGGAGCGACACCACGTCACGGCGGTAGCCGTCGTCGTCGGATCGCACGACGCGCACGAACGGGAGCAGGGGGCGGCCGTCCGTGGCCGCACGCGCTTCCTGCGCACCCCTGTGGCTCCGCTGGCTCAGCCGCGCCGTCTCGAACCGCACCCGGTTCCACATCCCCGCCACGACCGCGCACGTCGGCCGCAGGAACTTCGCCTTCACCAGTACGCGGTGGGCGGCGTCGGTGCGGCCGGCTTCGAGCAGGCCGCTCACCACCAACCGGAGGACGCCGAGATCGCCCGCTGCCAGCTCCGCCGCGGCGACCAACTCGCGCGTCCCCGCCTTCACGAACCCGGCCCGCGCCGCCGCCCGGCCGAACGCCGCACGGTAGGTCGCGTTCGTCGGGTCTAGACCCGCTGCCTTGCGGAACCGGGCCGCGGCGCGGCGGTCGTCGCCGGCCGGGTCGCGCTCGGACGCCAGCCCGCCGAGGTAGTACGTCCGCGCGCACGCCGGCTCCAAACCCATTGCGGCCTTCAGGTGCCGCCGGGCCGCGCCGTAGCGTTCGCGGTCGATCAGGAGGTCTGCCGCCAGCCGGTGCGCCTCGGCCGCGATGTCGGCCGACAGGTCGTTCCGCGCCAGCAGTGCCGTCAGCTGTGCCAAGCCCTCGGTCCGCCGGCCGCGGCGGACGAGATCGCGGGCCTGCGCCCACCCACTTCGGGCCATGCTGAGCGTCCTGCTCATGCGCTGCCTCCGTGCGTCCGCCCCGCGGCGGGTCGTGTTGCGTGAGCGA
>VFQN01005293.1_pt1 | contig 15935 bp, 12 predicted proteins | sample 3512371 | NCBI WGS metagenome assembly VFQN01 (sample SAMN10412370, study PRJNA504923) | tailings metagenome | isolation source: Replicate 2 from Balatoc abandoned mine | place: Philippines: Itogon, Benguet | collected 2017-08-28 | reverse complement strand
CCACACATGTGAGTCCACGGGCCGACAAACCGGGCCCAACCCTCCACCCCCAGCCGTGTTCCCTCAACCAGCCGTCACACGGTTACTCGCCCCCCCCCCCTCCCACCTGACCCATGGGACGTAACTACTACTCGTATGGCACTGCGTCCTTGCAACAGTTACTGTCTCCAAGTGGGTCGCGGGTTTTGCCTTTCTTGCGGGTCGGGGAGCACGCACGCCGGGACTAGCCTGCAGCTCCTTCTTTACACCTACCTAACCCTACTTACCATCACCACTTTTCCTCTACACCGTTAGCGATTACCAGCTTTGCAGCCCTGCAAGCCTGCGCAGCACGACATGCAGCAGCTCCGAGGCGGTCCGGTAACGGGTTGGGCTGGGTTTAACTTTTTATGCCTCATCATGGACCTCGTCGATCTACAGACTTCGTCTGTCGTCCTACCGCCAAACCCCCCTCCCTCCCACCTGCCCCAAGAAGTTCCATATGGGCGCCGAGGCTGCGATGGCCCCGTCCAGCGCGTGGGGGTACTTGAGGCGCATCCAGGCCGCCAGCATGCCGCCGTAGGAGCCGCCGAACCCTGCAGCGGGGAGCGGCCCCGGGGTGGGCAAGGGGAGGGTAATGACGGCATGCCTTCAGCTCATCGATGGGTCAGGCGTGGTTGAGCCGATCGGGGTTGCCAGTTGCCTGCGTCCACTGATGTGCCTTCACCAAAAGAGCGTCAGCTCCATGCAGTAACACAACTGCCCTTCCCAATTGCCCCTCCTCCCCCCTAAACAGCACGCTCCTACCCACCGATGACGGCGCTGTCCTGGGCGCCGTACGCCTCCTTAATCTCTGCAATCAGCTCCGCGTAATCGGCCATGGCCTGGGGAACGGATGGGGACGTACGAAGGTGGAGCTAATTGAGCGGGAGGAAGCGGACGCAGGGAGAAGTAGGCGGGGCAGTCCCAAGGCATCCGCCAGGATGGGGATATGCGTGCAGCAGGGAAGGGCAGCAGGGTCGCGGCGAGGCCTGGCACAGGGCGACACGGCACGCCGCCCTCACCTCCCCCGACACAGCACCAGGGCCTGGGCACCTGCGCTGGTGCCGGCTGGCCCCAGCCTCTCCCAGGCTGCGCCCCCACCGTCCCTTTTCCCTTTCTAGCCTTGAGGCTTAGCTCACTCACCCCTCCGCCCCGGCCCCTAACCCCCACCTGCTCGGCCCCCAGGTACGCCATGTGCTTGCGCACGTTCTTGCCGTACGGCAGGCTCTTGCCGTAGTACCTGGGGGTGCACGGCGGGGTTTGCATGCAGGTGGGCGCTGGGGGCTGGAGGTGCGGGTGAGAGGTGCGGCAGCTGACGGCGGCGGCAGATACGTCGCAGAGGTGAGGCCACCCAGCAGAGCAGAACAGGGATCACATCACAGCGTGGGTTGACTTCCGGTGCCTGACCCCCCGCTCTCCAACAGGTGGCAACCTGCATCCTGCACCGCTGAGGAGCGGAACCCACGTGCGCTTACAGCAACAGCTGTCAGTCCACCCGCAGCCGCAGCCCAGCCCCAGCCCCACCTGTGCTCCGCAAACACCAGCATGGCGCCAAAGTCCGGGGCGCTCTCCCACATCAGCCCTGCAGGGGAAGTAGACATTGCTGACTACACCGTTCGACTTTGACGCTTCGTCTGGGTGCCGGGGTGTGTGGGGCGCAGCACAGCGGGGCGCTGGGCAGGGCGCTGGGCACCAGCTGCCGCGTGCAGGTCCAGGCGGTGCGCCGGCGTTGCTTGGCTGAAGCCGTGGGCGTCTCAAGCGGCACCTCCAGCTAATGACCCATGCAGCTCAGGCTCGCATCCCTTGCAGCACCCACCCCAACCCGCCTCTACGCACCTGTGTTGTTCAGGTAGCTGCGTGGCGGTGGGGATGGAGGGTGGAGCCATGTGCAGCGTGGGGAGGGCAGGGAGGGGAGGGTGGTGAGGGTCCGGTCTGGGGTCAGGGGCTGCGGCTTGGGTGACGGTCGGAGGGCAGCTGCACATGACGGCAGGGGCGGCAGGTGGGCACGTGTCGTGACCCTGTTGGTCGACGGCACGCGCTTTTGGCCACCACACACGTATGCAGCGCACAGTGCCGCACAAGTGCCAGGAAGCGCACTGCCCGCGGCAAGCGACAGCACTGAGGTGGTGTCAATATAGAACAAACCGGACAACGGCCGGGAAAGGTTCGGCTGGCACCCCGGCGCCTTCGGCCCTGCTGCGGCCCCGGCTGTGCGCCGGTGCGTGACCTTGTGCACTGCCCAAATGTGCGTCAGGGCGGCACCGCGGCCCACGCTAAACGCCCTTGCCGCTGCACGGCTGTGACTCACAGCGTCACGTCCGCCTCGTTGCCCAGGTAGAAGAAGATGGGGCTGCACGAGGGGAAGGTGTCGAGGAGGCAGAGGGGACAGGCGCAAGTGGAGACCTTAGGGGTTTGCTGGCATCAAGGTTTCGATCGTATGAGTGCATGCGTACGTGCAGCAGCAAACGGCAGGCAGCGGTGCGCCGGTGTAACAACCCCCTGCCTCTTCGCCCCCCTACTTTCATGCATGTGCCTTCCCATTGCCTCCGCCACCTAGTCGGTGTACGCACTTACCCCGGGAGATCATCGGACGTCCTCTTCTGCCAGTGCCTGTCGCACACGAAGTACCGCTGGCGGAAGGTGGTCAGTCCCTCGGGCGGGGCGTCCCAGCTGAAATGGTCGGTGGTCGCATTCCTCCAGTGCTCCACGCACTGACCAATCAGATCTTTGCGGAGGTACTTTGTAGAGACCGTGGCGAAGGGCCGGGCGAGTGTCCGCAGGGAACCACCTTCCGCGCCATCTCGGAAGGCCCTCCGCGCAGAGAAGGTTGCAGCGAAGCTAGGCCGAGGAGGTAGCGCATGGCATAAGGAGATACAAACAATCAATGCCAAGTTAGCTAGGGCCACACGCAGTAGGCGTGGCGAGGCAGCAGCACACTGCATTGTCGTTCGCTGCGTTGAGTGTCGCGACATGGGCTCCTATAAAAAAATTACCACCAGTTCATAGTATCTAGGACAGAATGCAGGCCCACCACCTCTGCCATCGCATGCGCGCGGTTTGTTGCCTAGGGTTGTCTCAATGATGTGCACCCAATGATGTGTACCAGCAGGCCCAAGGAGCATCAACGGACTTGGCACTGTCAAGAGTTTGGCCCTTGACGTCCTGTATAAACTAAGATCCATGCATGACTGACATGGGATGCCGCAGCCGGGGAGCACACTCCCACCATCCTACATGCGTACCGTCCCTGCTTCACCGGCTTGCCTTGCCCTTGCTTGCCTTGCCTTAACGCTGTGCCCCACCTCGTGAACACACACCCATTTGTGCAGCTATTGTAGTGCCTTTTATCTCGACACTTTTTTTGTCCCCCAACCCGAACAGCTTAGTTCTCCTGCTCTTGTCCCTGGCAGGACCGCCTAACCTCGTCCACATGTGTCCCGACGTTCCGGCCACTTGGCACACGCACTACGCCGGCCCCCACACCGTACCGACTGCAGAAATAACCTTACTTGTTGTGCACCCCAAGACAGGGCGCAAAGGATTGCCCGCCCCAGCCACGTTGTGCACGTGCATTAGTTGGGACCGGAAAGCTGGAGCAAGATCCGTTACACACATGTGCGCCGTGCGTTAGCTGGCATGGCATCTACCCAAAAACATCCCTCAAACGTGTTTGCTGTGCGACGTCCGCACTCCACCATGCCAATCATGAACAAGGTCACCAGGCCTTTCTTTTAAGGTAGGGCAGGTCACGCCCTAGGATAGGCTGACGGTCGCACACGTTTTTTTAAATGAGCTCCTTGCAAATAGAAGGACGATGTAAGGCTATCTTACGAGGGTGCAAGACGCTGTTTCGGGCTCGCTTTGAAGCCTCGAAAGATTGCGCCGTACCGGTACGCGCCTCTGTCGCTCTGTACCAGCCGACGATACGCCGCGCCGTGCGTAACCTGTTACTCTCACCTCCTTAAATTGCTCACAGCAGTCTGTATCCTTCAGCCCCAAGCCATCCCTGTTGTCCACCGCCACCAACGCAGAATCAATCAACTCGCTGTCACGCTAACTACAGCAACCCATGTCCTTTAAGCGTGACAATATGAAGATGGTTCGAGCCGATAGTATTCTTCTGTTTGCTCTAGCTGGCTCCGCCTCTCTCCGCGTTGAGGATGTAGTATGTGCAAGACCAGGATTCGAATTACCGCGACCGCGACCTAGCAGGCGACCTTCACATTGCTGAGAGGCTCGTCTCGTCTGTGGAAGCTCAGTAGACTGAAGAGCCCTTATCCGCCGCCGACTCAGCATGTCACGCTTCGGCTTGTTGGCCGCTGACAACTGTTGGGTAAGCGAATACATTAGATGTGGAAGGCGTTAAGGCACATATGGCTTGCGGGCTGGAGCGCTTTGGGCTAGGATTACGTTCTGAAAGGCTTTGGCCTCGAGTAAAGGCCCTGCACTTTTTCGCTGGTGCCGCATCTCCAGGACGCCTTATGGAGCATCCCTGACTCGGCAGTTATTGAGTCTCAGCCAGTCACGGTCAAGAAGCCAATCATTCGGCGTGTGGCTCCTAATACCGGCGCTCAGCACCTGCCAAGTTCTCACAGAGCTTGCGTCAGCTCTAGGTCAGCGGAACGCCACAGCAACAAAGAGCCTTTCATCCCGACAGAGAATGATATCATGCCGCAAGCGGGCGGCGCTGGAGAAGCCAGGAGTGAGATACTAAACGCGTGCTGCGCTGACGTGCTGCGTCATACACGGCTGGTTGACGGCCGCGACGAGACGGTAAAAGCGCAGGGGCCTGAGTGCCCGCTGTTAACGCGCTTGTCCGCCTGCAGCAGCGGCGAGGCACCTGCTCAGGCGGCTCAAGCCCTCGCTTCCAGGCCGACGCCAACACCTACGCCTTGCGCGTCTACCTCGGGGGGCCCATTTTCCAGCGTTCGGGCTTCTGCTGATGTGACCTTGGGCCGAGGCCAGGCACCATGCCACCAGCGGCTGGCTACCGGTGGCTCGGTCACCAGCTCACCCGCACTGCAGCCGGCGGCAGCCCCATCGGCGCTTGAGGCGCCCTGCCCGTTGTCTCTGGGACCGCCAGCCGCTGCTATCGCCGCCTTTGGAGGAGAGACTACCTGTTGCGCTGAGACTGACACAGATTTTGATACTCGCGGTGGTTCTGGTTCGGTCTTGACCTTCACCGTCAGCAGCACTGCAACTCGCCCCGTGGCCCCTGCTGAGACTGGCAGCAACCCTGGCGCAGTCGCCTCCGCTCCTACGCAGAATGCCCTGGTGGGTATGGACCCCCGCAGCAGCATCTCCGCCATCGCCAGCCCAGCGGCGGCAGCAGCAGACAATGCGGGGCTGAATGCGGCAGGTCACGCCCAGGCTGCAACCGAAGCGGTGGTTGGCTGTTCTGCAGCAGCACGCACAGCAGGGGCAGCCGGTGCAGCTGACAGCAACTCCGCTGGGGCCCCGGCAGCGAGCGTGGGGAGTCCGCCCGCAGACCCCTCGGTACAGGCGGCAGCGCCAGGCAATGGCGGTGGTCAGTTCGCTGCCTTGCCCGCACAGCAGCCGTGGGCAGCAGACCCGCTCATGCAGCCGCAAAGCCCTGCGCCAGTGCTCGTCCCCACGGCCGCTGCCTCGGCCCGCCGCACGACCACGTCGCGGCTGCTGTCCCAGGTGCGGCCGGGCTGGCGGCCACCGCCCGTGGTGGAGGCCGCGAAGCCCAAGGGCCGCAGGGGCGCCAAGGCGGCGGAGGGCAAGGGGGCCAGGAAGCCCCGGGGCAGTGCGGGTGCCGCCGACACCGGGATTGTTCCCCGGGCCAGAGGGAGGAGGAAGGCGGGGGCGGCGCCGGCGAGCGGGGAAGCAGCCCCCTCAAGCAGTGGTCGGGAGCAGGTTCCTGCACGCCGCAAGGCAGCGCAGCCAGTGACACCGCAGCAGCCGCTGGCCGCTGCACCGCCAGGGCCGCCGGGTCAGCCAGCAGCGGCCCTGCAGGAGCAGCTGCAGGCCACGGAGGGGCTCGTGCAGGAGGACAGCCGGAACGGCGGTGGGCAGGTTGGTGGGCTCGCCAACAGCTTATGCGGTGAATTGCGTGGCACCGGCAGCATCCTGGACGAGCTCAGCCGCGCGCTGGAGGCGGCTGACAGACTGGTGCTGGACGCGCTGGGGCCCGGAGCCGGCGGGGTCGGCGAGGAGCTGGCTGGCGCCGAGGGGCTGACGCCTGCCGCGGCCGAGGACCTGCAGCCGGGCGCTGGGGCCGCATCACTGCGGCCCCTGGTCGACGGCGCGCAGGTGGCCAGCAAGCCGGATCAGGTGGCGGCGGGAAGCAGGCAGCCATCAGAGGCTGGAACAGATGCCAAGGTGGTAGGGCCGCTGGCGGATGCTGCTGTTGGTGAGCTGAAGCACTCGCCAACAGTTGCAGCAGCGCGTGTTGCAGTGAGCGGCTCAGCGGCGGCACCGTCTACTCCCGTGGCAAAGGCTGCCATGACGTCTGGAGCCAGGCCCGCAGCCGTGACCCGTGCAGGCCCTGCGGCGGCAGCGATCCCCTTGTGGCCGCCGCGGGGCCGGACGCCGGCGCCACGCAACCGGTTCGACTTCCGGCTGCAGCGCCGCCGCGCCCGGCCACCAACGCCAGGGCCCCACCCCCACCGCCACAGCGACTCCCACTCCTCTCCTGTCGTGCCGCCCACCGCAGCCGCGGTCTCCGTCCGCCACTGCAGCCCACAGAAGCCCAGGCGCGCCAGCACGGGCTGCGCAGCAGCTGGCCAGCCGCCGACTGTGGCGCCTGTGCCCTGTGCGGTGGCTCCAGCGGCAGTTGCCGGCGATGAGGTTGTGGCAGGACCAGAACGGGCTGGCCAGCCTGCCAGCCACTCGCCTGCCCCGGCAGCAGCAGCGGTCGGCCGCAGGCACGCTGCAGCGTGCGCCATCAGCCGAAAGCGCGGCGCCGCTGCAGCAGCAGCGGCGGCGGCTGCAGCGGCGGAGGCGGAGGCTGCTGCGGCTGCTCGGGAAGCGGCCAGGCGGCTGGGGGCGGCGATCAGGGCCGCGGCGGGAGTCCCTGGCGCGGCAGAGGAGCTGGCGGCCGCCGGCGGGCTGAATGGGCGTGCAAAGCCCAGCAAGTCCAAAAGCGGGGCGGCGGTGGCAGCAGCGGATGCCGTACGCTGCGGAAGCTGGTGCAGGCCTGTGCCGGCTGCTGTGCCTGCTGTACAGTACGACAGGCGGCGACTGGAGGACGCCCTGGACGCATGGCGCATGGCGCGGGCGCGCACCCTCAAGCGCAAGTCGCCGGACGTGCTGCTGCGGCGCTCGCAGCTGGAGGAGCTGGCGGCGCACTGCCCCACCTCGGTGCTGCAGCTGGAGGCGGTGCCGGGGCTGGCCCGGCCGTGGGTGCGGTCGTTCGGGCAGGAGGTGCTGGACCTGTGCCGCAACCACGTGTACTGCCTGCGCAAGCGGCAGGAGGAGGAGGCCGCGCAGCTGCGTGGCGCCGCCTCTGCTGCGGAGGGCGTGGAGGCACCCGTGGTACCGCGGGCCAGCGGCCGGGGTGGGGACTGGGCCGCGGACGCCCATGAGCTGCCGCAGGCCCCTGCCGCTGCGCATGGGCCGTCCGCCATGGAGCAGCGGCTGCAGCAGCAGGCGGCCATCCGCAGCGCTGCGGCTTGGGGCGAGGAGGAGGAGCAGGCTGATGAGGAAGAGATTCGTGTGCGCTGCAAGCGGCCCCGCAGGCTGTCTGACGGAGACGATGAAGCAGGTGCCGAGCAGGGCGGCGCTGAGCCTGCGCCCAGCCGGGAGCCCTCGCCTCCGGTTGCAGCGCAGGGCGGTGAGGCAGCGGCGCCCGTCCGCGTGGCCCTTGGCAGCGCCGGCGGCAGCAGCAGCGACGAGGGCGACGCCGCAGGCCACGGCGGCGGCTGCCAAGCTGGCGGCAGCGCTGTGGACCTGGAGGCAATGCGGCTGCGCCTGCTGGGCATCATGGGGCTCAAGGTGGGGCCGGCGTCTTGCAACGACAGAACTGATTTGACCCACGGTTGTCGCGCTTGCGTGCATACAGATGCAGCGTTGTTCAGCCCGTTCGTTTACTATCGTGTTGGGGTGCACACAGCACAGCCACTACTCTGTTGCCATACACACAGCACAGCCACTACACTGTTGTGGCATGGACGATATGAGGGCATGTAATCTTACGCCTTCTGCGACGTTTGCCTTGTCCCCCCCTGCCCCACCCAGGGCGACGTGCCCATGGAGCAGCAGCTGCTGGAGGACATGCCGTACCACGGCGCCAAGGACGCGCCTGCCTCCGCCGCCGGGCAGGGCAGCCGGCCCGGCAGCCGCAGCCCCAGCCCCGGCGCCTCGCCGTCCCTTGCGCCGCCTCCTGGCCCTGCGGCACCTGTCGCCGGCCCGCCAGCAGTGGCTCCTGACCCGCTGCAGCCGGCCTACAGCGGCCCGCCGGGCGTTCCTGCCGCAGGCCAGCCTCCGGCAGCGGCAGCAGATGTCGGCAGCGGCCAGGCCACGTGCAGCGCCGAGACCCAAGCGCCCATCAAGGGCGCGGCCAGCGGGGCGGGGGAGGCTGCGCCGCTTGCAACGGATGCGGCGGCCGCGGTAGCGGATTGCCCCGCGCGTCCCAAGCTACGGCGCTTACGCCCTGGCAGCGGCGGCCCTGCGGGGCAAGAGCCCGCCAAGGGCCCCGTCCGTGGTAAGCAGGTGGTGATGGCGGCTGCGGCAGCCCTGCAGGCCACCGGTGCCCCCGGCGCGCTGCAGCAGGCTGGCTGGGCGCCTGTCACGGCAGGCTGCCGGGTGCGGCGCGGCACGCAGCTGGCGTACGCCGCCACGCCCTCCGTGAGCCTCATGCGCGTGACGGACCTGTTGGGGTTGCTGGCGGAGGTGGGATGCGCCGGGGCGCAGCTGCTGGACGCTGAGGCGGAGGCCCAGGCGGCGGAGGCGCAGGCAGCGGCAGGAGCGGGATCGGGATCAGGCGGGTCGAGCCTGGCTGGGCCCCCGAGCCCCGAGGCGCCCAGCGACGCGGCAGCCGTGGAGCCGGCCAGCAAGCTGCGCCGCACCGAGGGCGGCGCTGTGCCCGGCGAGGGATCGCGGGCGATGGGGCAGCTGGAGGCGGCGGCGGCGCGGATGGTGGCAGATGGGGGCGATGGGGGCGGCGTGCTGGAGCAGCCGCTGGTGCCCACGACGGCGCTGGCAGTGGCGCTGGCGGTGCACAGCTCGGGCCGCGTGGCGGGCGCGGAGCAGCTGCGCCGGCTGCGGCGCATGGCCACGGCGGTGCTGCCGGCGTGGGAGGTGCGCCGCGTGCTGGCGTGCCGGAGCCTGGGGGCGGCGGTGCAGGCCAGCGCGGTGCTGCGCCTGCCTGCGGGCGCTGATCGCGACGAGGTGCGCGTGGCGTTCCGGCGCATGAGCCTGCTGGTGCACCCCGACAAGAACCGCAGCAGCGGGGCGGCGGAGGCGTTCGCGCTGGTCAACGCCTCCGCCACCAAGCTGCTCAGCGGGGGCGGCGGCAAGTGAGCGGACGGGGCTGCCGTTGCGCTGGGCTGCTGCAAACTACGGCCCTGTGGCGTTTATGTTGATATGAAACTGCAATAGTGGGGCGATGGCAGGAGGAGGTATAAAGCGTTTTGCGTGCAGCGGACAAACAGCATGCCCCGTGTGGTCCAGATGCATGTGGTCCAGATGCATGTGGTCCAGACGGCACATACGGCACGTCGGGGTGATGGCGGTGATGGGGTGTTTAGGGGTGCAACTTGTTGGCCAAGCACGAGCAACATGTTACTGGTGGTTTCGCAGTGTGGGACTGGCGCAGACTCGTCCGACGGACGGCGCCACGACAGGTGTAGATTATGAGGACAACAAGACCCCGCGCGACGGTTGGGATTGCGTACCGTGCACGTTTTTCGCATACCCATTTTGCCCGCATATGCAGCACGCTCTTGCCCATGCCATCTGTACTCCTTACATGGAGCTTGAGCGGTGGCCTCGCTGATGACGAGTTGACGGTACGGTAAGACGCGCCCGCTCCCGCAACGTGTGTATTAGGACCTCGCGAGGCATGCGGGATGCGGGCGTGCTTGGCTTTTTCGCGTGTGGGACAAGGGACAGGTGCGCAGCGCCTGGTGCCCCGATCATCGGACAGGACCTGATGCTTCCTTTTGGCGTGCTTCTGTCGCTGTCTGGGTATGGATAATGGATAGTGAGGCTGTGAGGGAGCGGACACGGATTGCAGCGCAGACCTGTTTAGGCAGGGCTAGCAATCCGTGACACTACATCACAGCACAGTCCTTTCGACGTTGACACATTTTGTTATTAGTACCTAACTGGTGGTTGCCTTTCCTGGGGGGTATGCGTGTTGGGGGGTTTTAAGGAATGCCGCGCAGGGATGTGTAGCGGCGTGAGCGTAATGTGTCTGTTGCAGGGACGTACCGGCTGATATACGCCATGCGGTCTGGCTGTGCACGTACTGAAGGTGGCTTTGTAAGGATACCACATAACGGTACAAGATACTGCGGATTTTGTCATTAGCTTGGCAAAATACAAGATACAACCTGGTGCAGGGGAAACAGGAGTTGAGGTGGCTGCCTGTGGGCCACGCAGGCGGGCAGGCAGCTGAGGCAAAATGTGGTGTGGCCAAATGAAATGCAGCCTTTCTGCAGCTTTCACCGTACAGCTGGTGCTTGACGATATCGAACTCCGGGGTGGAAGCTGCTAAGTGCCTTCAACGTAATTTTGCCCATGGACGCCCTCTCCCCTGTCGGCCCTAACACCCTGGTTGGTTGCGCACCCGTACGACGCGATGGACTCGTTGCAGCCCGGTGTGCTAAACCCCGTGCCCCTTGTTACACGCTGGCCACGAGTAGCTAGCGATAGCGCGTCGGGGTTAACTGTGCGCCCTACGTTTGCCGATACATCGCCCCAATCGTTGGGTACTCTTTCACCTCACTGTCATCTGACCAACCTGAGGCTTACAACAGAAACGGTAGCAGCCATGCAGCGTACTAGCGCCGTTGCAGCCCAGCTTGCTGGCCTGCAGCTGCAGGGCGCGATGGCGGAGCTCAGGACCGGGTAAGCAGTCCAAGCTTCAGTGGCGTACTTGACCCTAGGATGTTATAGAGACATCGTTTGCTGCACGAAGCTAGGCACAGTTTGTTTGCGGTTTCGCGTTGGATGAATGTGGTTGTCTTGCTTGCCACGTTTCCTCGTTCCGACACATGCTGGCCCGCCCTAACATCGTATGCTGACTCTGCGGCGGTGCACGCTTACTCGGGCCTGTGACCATGCGCGCAGCGTGCTGCGTGCTTTCAGCACGGCTGCCCCGGCTGCCCCGACGGGCGCTGCGCCTGCAGCTTCTCAGCCTCCTCCTGCACCAGCGAAGACTTCTTTTGGGGGCCTTAAGGATGATGACCGCATTTTCCAGAACATCTACGGTCGGCACGATACCAGCATCAAGGTGCGAATGCGTTTACAACGAGGCTGTTGGCGTTTGGCTAAAGGGACTTAGTGCGTGTCTGCTCTGGTCATGTGTCATTTCACGTGGCGTATGGGTCCTGCTGTGCCCTTCGCCAGGCCCCCCCTCCCACCAGCTGCGTTGGCTCCTGGCTCAGGCTGGCCACTGTGCGGTCTTCCCTCCTGCTAATCGTGACTGTGTTGGAACGCGGCGGCCATTTTCCTTCGTGTCCCTGGGTGCGTCTGTGGAGTGACCGTTCTGTGTGTGGCGTGCTCTACAGGGGGCCATGGCCCGCGGTGACTGGTACATGACGAAGGAGATTGTGCTGAAGGGCCGTGACTGGATCATCGACCAGATGAAGAAGTCGGGGCTCCGCGGGCGCGGCGGTGCGGGCTTCCCCTCGGGCCTCAAGTGGAGCTTCATGCCCAAGGTGGGGCCGGGGTGGGGGTGGGTGGCTGCCGTGCGGCGCAGGCAGCCGTCTCACAGAGCAGGGGCTGTGGGCGTGGGCTGTGGGGCGGCAGCAATGGCGACTGCCCATGCGGACTTACATGCTTCTGGCACTAATCGGGGTGCCTGAGCACGAGGGCGTGGGGCAGCACTTGTGGACCTTGCGTGACCACCACGCCTGGATGCTGGCGCGCCGCATGACCGCCCGCTTCCCCCCGCTCGCAGGCCTCCGACGGGCGGCCCTCCTACCTGGTAGTGAACGGCGACGAATCGGAGCCCGGCACCTGCAAGGACCGCGAGATCATGCGCCACGAGCCGCACAAGCTGGTGGAGGGCTGCCTCATCGCGGGCGTGGCCATGGGGGCGCGCGCAGGGTACATCTACATCCGGTGGGTCCGGGGGAGGCGGGGGTCCCAGGGGGCGGTGGTGGAGGCGAACGAGCGTGAAGGCGGAGCAGACTTGGTGGGGAAGACAGCCGCGGTGCCTCCATGCCACATGTTGTGGTCGTGCATGTTGTCAACACAACTTGCCGTCCCCTTGCCTGTGCTGCTCTCGACTAACTGATAATCGCTGTCCCAACCCCACCCACGCCTGCAAAATCGTTGGCGCAGCGGCGAGTTCGTGGACGAGCGGCGCGCTGTGATGCGTGCCATCGACGAGGCGTACGCCAAGGTGGGGCGCGCGGGCAGAGTGCCCAGCGTCGTGCTTCCGGTTGCGTGAGCACGGAGGTGCTGCCCTTGTGGCTCACACACGGAAGCAGGCTGGCAGGGCAGGCCAGGCCAGGCCTCCAGCCAGATGCTCCGCTGTTGGAGAAAATACAAGGGTTGCGGGCGGCTGGTGTCTTGAGGCAGGCCCACATCTGCAGGGATCTGGGGCAAATATGCATGTGCGTATGGGGAGTGTTTTTGCATACATCCGAGCTAGGTTTGCGACCTGGCGTAAAAACCGTTTCTCGTTCAGAACTACGAAAGAAACATTTTTGTTGCGATTCTTGCAATGTGTATGTAAGCAAGGAGCAGCTTTGTACATCGAGCAGTGGGAATGCAGCAGATATTACCATCTGTGGGTTGCCTACCTGACGCTTTGGTCAATCACATCTTTCTCCCAGGGCTTCCTGGGCAAGAACGCGTGCGGCAGCGGCGTGGACTTCGACCTCATGGTGCACTACGGCGCGGGGGCCTACATCTGCGGGGAGGAGACAGCGCTCATTGAGTCGCTGGAGGGTGGGTGCAGTGGTGCGGGGAGAATGAGATGGTGGGCGGCAGGGGAAAGGGCAAGGGCCGCGAAGCAAACAAGCTGGCACGCTGTGATGGGTGTGTCTGCCAGACAGCGCATTTCTGACCTTATATGCGCCCACTTTGCGACTGTTAACGCGGCTGACTCTGGGTTGGTGCCTGCTCCGCCCCTGGCGCGCTTCCTCGTCCACGTTGTGAAGCCCAGCCCGTCCCGCCCTCACCCCGCAGGCAAGCAGGGCAAGCCCCGGCTCAAGCCCCCCTTCCCCGCCGGCGTGGGGCTGTACGGCTGCCCCACCACCGTCACCAACGTGGAGACGGTGGCGGTGTCGCCCACCATCCTGCGCCGCGGGCCCGAGTGGTTCTCGTCGTTCGGCCGCAAGAACAACGCGGGCACCAAGCTGTTCTGCATCAGCGGCCACGTGAACCGGCCCTGCACGGTGGAGGAGGAGATGAGCGTCCCGCTCAAGGAGCTCATCGAGCGCCACGCGGGTGGGTGGCGGGCGCCAGCGGGCGCCAGCGGGCAGCGGCCGGGCGGCGGAATGCATGTACCGGGCACCAGGCACTTCGGCAACGCCGTCAGACAGTTTCAGACAGGGATGTAACGAGATAGACACCCGACAGTGAAGCATGTGGCAGCGGGACTGCAATTCACACTCCTCCTGCTTACCCTCTCGGGCCGCTCCTCCCGTCCCCGCCTGCAGGCGGCGTGCGCGGCGGCTGGGACAACCTGCTGGCCATCATCCCCGGCGGCTCCTCAGTGCCGCTGCTGCCCAAGAAGGTAAGGGGAGGGGACGTGGTGATGGGCGCCTCGGGGCCCTGTGCCTGAACGCACCGAGGATGGCTGGATATGGGGGGTTGCTGTGCAAGCTATCTACGGCTTCGTGCGCTACGTTGTCGGCTGTCATGCAAACCTGGCAGCCAGCGGTCTATGGCACCGCCGCCTTCACTCTCGGCTGCGATGGCATTGCGACATCGTAGACGGTTGCTTCCACTCTGCAGCAGGCAGGGTTTGGGTATGGACATGACGGCACATGGGCATGGCGTATATTCTTTGACCCCTGTTTCCCGTGTCCCTTGCTGCCCCAGATTTGCGACAACGTGCTGATGGACTTTGACGCGCTCAAGGAGGCGCAGTCGGGCCTGGGCACCGCCGCCGTGATCGTCATGGACAAGAGCACAGACGTCATCGACGCCATCGCCCGCCTGTCGTACTTCTACAAGCACGAGAGCTGCGGCCAGTGCACTCCCTGCCGCGAGGGCACGGGTGGGTACAGGGTGATATTCGGCATGGATGTGAAGTGGCAGCAGGGGGCTTGCATGCGTTGGACACCACGCAGCTGGTGTGCTTGCTTTGGGTGGCCACAACCTGGCTACAGGAAACGCCTGTTGATCCTGTCAACAGCTTGAACGATCCACTTCTCGTACTACGGTACGATGCTGCGACTTGGTCACCGCTCCATGCTCGTACCCCGCTCACCCGTGCACGCGTGCGCCCCTCCCCAGGCTGGCTGTACGACATCATGACCCGCATGAAGAAGGGCGACGCGCGGCTGGAGGAGATCGACATGCTGTGGGAGATCACCAAGCAGATTGAGGGCCACACCATCTGCGCGCTGGGAGACGCCGCCGCGTGGCCCGTGCAGGTGGGGCGGAGGGCATGCCTGCCCGTGCTGCTGTTTGGCAGCGCTTGGCGTGCTGTGGCCTGGCCTTCTGTCTACGTGTCGGGCCTGGTCGGCTACTATCACCGTCTGCTGTCTCGGCGGTACAGCGTTGTAGGTCTCGTACTTAGACTAGGTCTCTGACGCCTTTCATGTCACCTGCTGCTGCCCCTCAGGGCCTCATCCGCCACTTCCGCGGCGAGATGGAGGAGCGCATCAAGAGCGCGGGCGTCAAGAAGCCGCAGCAGATCGCCGCGCACGCGTGAAGCGCTCGAGCTCGTGACCCCACGGAGGCAGAGCGCAGGGCGGGGCCTTGGCCCTGCATAGCCCCTGCTGCGTACGCATCAGCTCCGACTAGCTTGCATGATGTGATGTGATGACCCATGGGCCGCTGGTGTAGACCACCCGCGGTAGGACGGCGCTGTGTTCAGGTGTTTGGGCTGCTACGTTGCTTACCGATATTTGGCTTAACAATCTGTTAGAACGACCTGTCGTGTTTGCTTAGGTCTGGCTCCTTGCGTCTCCAGGGGTGCCCCTATTGCCCCCTTGCCTTACAGTGGTACGTGCGTCCAAAACTGACTGTGCGTGCGTTGAGTGGGCTCGCATGTCGAAGTGGCTGGTGGTGCTAAGCTGCTGGTGGAGGTGCAAGAGTCCTAGGCCTCTACTCAATGATGTACTTATGGTGCACGGCTACCGGCCAACTGGCAAACTATGTCTTGCTGTAAACTCATACCTGCTCATAGTACAATTGTGCAATCGTCTCGTTCGAGAATGGCCTCCTGTACTGCGCTTAGTGGCCAGCCTGGTTTGTTGTGCCTAGCTGTACCGAGTCTCGCATGTTAGCAACACGTTGAAGCGTTGATGCGAAGAGCACAGGAGGAGGGAATACTGTACCCGGGAACGCAGGCAGAAAAGCCAGCAAACAGTGCAGATTAAGCAGTTGCAGCCTTGCTGCTCCGTACGGATGAATTAGGATGAATGCACGGCGCCACGCGCGGACAAAGGCACGGACGCGGCCTCGGCCATTGCATTTCCCCCCTTGTCCCGGTCCACACCTCCACCCTGCTGCGACTTGCACGTCTGTATGGATTTACAGTTTTGGTCCCCTTCCAGAGCCCAGCCCTGTCCCGCTCGGGAAACAGAGCTGGTCCCGGC
>VFQN01005292.1_pt1 | contig 15940 bp, 21 predicted proteins | sample 3512371 | NCBI WGS metagenome assembly VFQN01 (sample SAMN10412370, study PRJNA504923) | tailings metagenome | isolation source: Replicate 2 from Balatoc abandoned mine | place: Philippines: Itogon, Benguet | collected 2017-08-28 | reverse complement strand
TTCATGGCTCCATCTTCTCAAGTGTTGGAGCCTCCTCGAAACCCGGGGCGGTTCACGCTGGTGGCCGCTCATCCTCATCGTAGTCGGCCTGCTCTTGCTTTCGCGTCGCATGCGCTGAGCCGCGAGCGCAATGCGGCTCATCTTCGTAGCCATTGGCGCGTTTGTCGCCAGTGTGGTGGCTCTGGCCTTGGCCGGCGTCGCAATCTGGCGTCTGCGGTGCGAGGGCTTTGGTTGCGTCGGTATCGGTGTTGCGTGGTTTGCCTGGGTCGGAGCGTTTGCGCTTGTGCTCGTCCTCGGTTTGGTTCTTCATTCGCGGCCGTCGCTGGGCAAGGTTGGCCTCATTGCCACTAGAGGCGCGCTTGTCGTTCAGGCCATCTTGGCGCTTGTTGCTGTCGCAGCCTGGCTCGCAAACAGTGCGGCCTAACCCTTCGCTGGAGCGGACCTCCACCGGCCCCTCAGCTCAAACGTTAGGCGTCAGAGTCACCGCCATGTCCAAAGCCGCAGAGCTCCAAGCCCTGTTGGACAGTCAGCCCAAACTTGACTGTACGGCGCTGCCTCCCTTCTCGGTGGAAGAGGCCGACTTCGATGTCGGTCGCGTGGTTCTTCGCTTCGCACCACAGCCGGCGTTCAAGAACTACTACGGCAATGTGCAGGGCGGCTTCGCCGTTGCCATGGTCGATGTTCTGGTTTCCGTCGCCGCCTATGCCAAAACACTGGCCTGGCTACCCACGGTGGAGATCAAGAGCACCTTCGTAGCACCAATGATGCTCGGCGAGTCACGAGGTGAAGCATCTGTCATCAAAGCTGGCAAGCAACTCGTGTTCCTTGAGGCCAAGCTTTGGGGAGCTGACGGGAAACTCGCAGTGCACGCCACCGCCACGGCGTCCGTACCTCGACGTGAGACCTAAGCGTACGTGGGAGACACTGACGCCTAACCCTTCGCTCGAGCCAGGGACCTCCACCGGCATGGCACTTGGCCCGCGAGGCGCTCTGGCTTATCGTCCGCCTCGCGGGCCAAGCGCCATCCCGGCTCCGGCCCCTCAGCTCAAACGTTAGGCCTCGCAGCCGCTATGCAGAGCCGCACTTCCTGGGAGTTCAGTCGTGAGCGCTCTTGACGATCACAACCGCCAGCACACCTATGGCAACAGCCTTGGACCCCCTACGTCTGTTGTCGGGGTGTCAGCTCAGCAGGCAATCGATGCCAACAAGCGGGGGCTAGGCGAATCGGCGCAAAGCGGCACCGCAACCGCGCCACTTCGCTGGAAAGATCACATGAAGTTGGCGCTCGGAGGTTTGATCGTTGCTGCACTCGCCGCGCTAGCGGCTTACCTAGTCGGTGGCATCGGCGCGGTAGCGTTCGGACTCATTGCATTCCTTTCAGGCCTCTTTGGGGCTGCGTTCCTCATAGCCGCGCTGATTAGCGCCGCGACTACCCGCTCGACATAAGGGCCACAGGCTTCGATAGTGGGGCGAGGCCTAACCCTTCGCTGGAGCGGACTCGCACCGGCATGGCACTTGGCCCGCGAGGCGTCCAGGCTTAGCATCCGCCTCGCGGGCCAAGCACCACGCCGGCGCTCGCCCTCTCAGCTCAAACGTTAGGCCGCACAGGCTGCATTGAGTGTTTGGCAAACCACCGCTCAAGACATCTCTCAGATTCACTCCCAGGGCTCGCCATGTACTCATCGACGTTCATCTTTGCCAAGGGTCAGTGGGACGACGAGTTCCATCGACTCGATGAAGCGATTGCCAAGGCAGCAAAGGCAACGCCAGGCTATCTGGGAGAGGAGTCTTGGGAGAACGCCTCCACCGGGTTGATTTCAAACGTGTACTACTGGGAGTCTCTTGAGGCCCTACAGGCGCTCATGAGCCATCCCACTCACTTGCAAGCCAAATCCAAACAAGCCAACTGGCTCGCCGGCTACCAAGTCGTCATCTCTCAGGTACTGCGCACCTACGGTGACTCCAAGCTCGCCGGCATGCTTCCAACTGCGAGTGCGGCCTAACCCTTCGCTCGAGCCAGGGACCTCCGCCGGCATGGCTCTTGGCCCGCGAGGCGCTCTGGTCTATCGTCCGCCTCGCGGGCCAAGCGCCATTCCGGTTCCGGCCCCTCAGCTCAAACGTTAGGCAGCACAGGAACCACGTGCGTTCGTTCACCAGCGTCTTCTTACAGACACCGCGTCTCCATCTGCGTCCGCTGCAGCCCACGGACGCAGAGCCGTTGTTTCGTATCTACTCCGATCCTGAGTTCATGCGCTACTGGAGCTCTCAGCCTTGGTCCTCACTGGACCAGGCCCAAAGCTTGATTGAGCGTGATGTCAAGGAACTGGCTTCAGGCGAACACCTTCGTCTTGGCATCTTCTTGAACGAGCCAGATGAGTTGCTGGGAACGTGCTCGCTGTTCAATATCAAAGAGCAATGCCGCCGAGCGGAGGTAGGCTACGGCATCGCGAGCACGCACTGGCGCCGAGGCTACATGTACGAGGGCATCGGAGCACTCATTGCGTATGCCTTTGGAGAACTCGCGCTCAACCGCCTCGAAGCGGACATCGATCCTCGGAACGTCGCTTCGGCCGCGAGCTTGGAGAAGCTCGGTTTCACCAGAGAAGGCCTGCTCCGCGAACGCTGGATCGTGGGCACTGAGGTATCGGACTCAGCACTCTATGGGTTGCTCGCACGCGAGTGGTTGGCAAGCGGACGCAGCGCTGCCTAACCCTTCGCTGGAGCGGGGACCTCCACCGGCATGGCACTTGGCCCGCGAGGCGCTGGTTCTTATCATCCGCCTCGCGGGCCAAGCACCACGCCAGCGCTCGCGCTTCAGCTCAAACGTTAGGCGTCACGATGACCACCGTTGCAGACCTACGGTCCGCGCTTCAATCCGCATCGGCGCGCAAGCTCACGACCTGTGGCAATGTGTGGCGCTTGGATGGGAACGACCAAGGCGCGGAACAACTGCGCTTGGCTCTGCTTTCTGCAGCTTCTCGGCTTCCGTCGGTGTATGTCCACTACGACGGAGGAGCCCCGAGCGAACCAAGCCTGCAAGGTGCCGAGCAAGTGGTTCCAGATGTCTGGCGCATGCCGCTGGGCGCTACTGGCGCCGACCTATCGGCGTGGCTCTACATGGGTAACTGGCAGCTCTACTCCCGGAGTGAGCCACTCACGGAACTGCAGGACCTCTGCCGCGCGAGCGACGAAGCAGTTGCCTCCCTTGTGAACGAACACGGCCTGCTCTTCATCGTCGACTCTTTCCCTGACGATGGTCACTGGACCATCGGGCTCCGGGGCGGGAGCGGTGACGCCTAACCCTTCGCTCGAGGCGGACCTCCACCGGCATGGCACTTGGGCCGCGAGGCTCTCCAGGCTTATGCTCCGCCTCGCGGCCCAAGCACCATGCCGGTTCCGGCCCGCTCAGCTCAAACGTTAGGCGTCGCAAGCCGCACTCGGGAGGTGCTCATGGCAGAAGCGAAGACAAAGCCAATGCAAGCGCCGGTGGATCAGTACATCGCCGCAATCACCGAGCCTGAGCGCCGCGCGGATGCCGAATCGCTACTCAAGCTCATGCGCCGCGTCACGAAGCAAGATCCTGTGATGTGGGGTCCGAGCATCGTGGGTTTCGGCAAGTACAAGTACACCTACGCCAGCGGTCATTCGGGCGAGTCCTGCGCTGCGGGCTTTGCCGCGCGCAAATCAGACTTCAGCGTCTACCTCGTGGCAGAAGGGTCGTCGCAGCAAGAGCTCCTCTCGCGCCTTGGCAAGCACAAGATGGGCAAGGCCTGCCTCTCGATCAAGCGGCTGGCGGAGGTTGATCTCAACGTCCTGGAACAACTCGTTGCCGAGTCATACGCCGAGGTCCACCGCCGTCACCCAACCAGCGACGCCTAACCCTTCGCTGGAGCGGGAACTCTACCGGCATGGCACTTGGCCCGCGAGGCGCTCTGGCTTATCGTCCGCCTCGCGGGCCAAGCGCCATCCCGGTTCCGGCCCCTCAGCTCAAACGTTAGGCCTCGCGTCCCACCACTGAGCATGGGTGGTTGCAGCGCAACACATCGCCTTCCCAGAGTGCCCAGCGAGAATCTCCAGTCCGAGTCTTCAGGAGTGCGGCTGTGGCGTGGGTTCTGTTGCTGGTTGCAGGTTTGCTCGAGGTCGGTTGGGCCATCGGACTCAAATACACCGAAGGCTTTACCAAGCTGTGGCCGAGCGTTCTCACATTGGGAGCTATGGTCGGCAGCGTCGTGCTCCTTGGCATCGCCATGAAGTCGCTGCCTGTTGGCACCTCCTACGCCGTCTGGGTTGGAGTCGGAGCCGTGGGTACCGCGATTCTGGGCATCGTGCTGTTCGGCGAGCCGGCTAACGCTGGCCGCCTGGTAAGCCTGGGGCTCATCGTGGCGGGCATCGTCGGGCTCAAGTTGGCCACGCCAACCTAAGGCTTCGGCGTCGGGCTGCGTCAGTGCGCCCAAGCAGCGAGGCCTAACCCTTCGATCGAGCGGGGACCTCCACCGGCATGGCACTTGGCCCGCGAGCCCGTGGTCCTTATCATCGGCCTCGCGGGCCAAGCGCCATGCCGATTCTGGCCCCTCAGCTCAAACGTTAGGCGTCACCACGCAACACCTATGGCATCTCGCAGAAGGAAGGCAGCCGCGTGCCTTGTGCACGATTGTTCGGAACCTCCGTTCCTCGGCGGCTACTGCAAGGAGCATCACGAAGAGCGCGCCCATGCGGAGCGGGAGCAGAACGAGGCACGAATACTCATCCGCGAATCGACGGTTGACGGCTCGCCAGTCTCTGACGCCGCGCTCAAAGAGGAACTGATGCGCCTTCAGTTCTGGTGGTACGACGCTGTAGATGCTCTTCGGTTTCACAGCGAGAAGCGGGTACCCAAAGAGGAGGCTGAGTACGCGCTCTCTTGGTGCCTGTCGCTAGCCAAGGAGATCGTGAAGACCGAGCGACTTCGCCGTCAATGCGATCAAGCAGATCCATACGCGTTGTTAGCTGCTCGGCTCTGGGTGTGGGAGCGCTTCAAGAACCTCGAAGCTGGGCTTCGCAGCAACGGGCTACCGCGTAAAGGCAGTGACGCCTAACCCTTCGCTGAACGGGGCGTCCACCGGCATGGCACTTGGCCCGCGAGGCGCTCGCTGTCATCATCCGCCTCGCGGGCCAAGCGCCATCCCGGCGTCGGCCCCTCAGCTCAAACGTTAGGCAGCACGCCGAATCCGTGATAGTGCTCGCCACGACCGCTGAAGACCGAAAGCCTCTTCAGCCAAGGCTCGCTGGTCAACCGAAACTACACGAGCGGCTGCTCTCAGAGTCCACCCTTGGCGCATCTGCGGAGCCAAGTCAACTCAAACTCCTCTTTGGTCACGAGCACCCACCTTTGCAGTGGCTGGCCAGAACAGTCAGTCCGTGGGGCCGCCTGGCGGCGGCGGCTCGTCCCTTCGGTTGTGGTTCGTGGCTCGGAGTCAGGACACAACCGCTTGTTCAGGTCTTCACCGCTGGCGCGTCTGCGGCCAATGTCCAATCCGGGTGGCTGCTTGGCTTCAGCACTGCTCGGCGCGCCGTCCGGCAAGAACAGTGCGCTTAACCCTTCACTGGAGCGGGACCTCCACCGGCATGGCACCTGGCCCGCGAAGCGCTCATGGCCTATGCTGCGCCTCGCGGGCCAGGCGCCATTCCGGTTCCGGCACCTCAGCTCAAACGTTAGGCTTCGAATGCCCCTCTATCAGTGACGACGCAGAGACGGACCGCAAATGTGGTCATCACCGTTTCTGACGAGGGCTACGGGATGGACGACGCGGCCATGAGCCAGGTGTTCGACATCGCCCCGCAGTGGATGTCGCCGCCGACGGGCACGGTCTTGCGCCTGGGGGTTGCCCGCATGCTCGTTGAAGCCCTGGATGGACAGATCGATGCATCGAGTGAAGGGCCGGGGCGCGGTGCGACCTTCGTGCTGTCGCTTCCGGCCGCGACCCCTGCGTCCAACGAGCACCGCACAAAGTAGCCGGCTGCACTGACCCCCGCACTCGAGTCGCGGTGCCTCGCCGAAGCCGCGCCGTCACTGACGCTCAGTGCTGCCGCCTGGCGTCGCCGGCGTCACGCAGGACAAACACGCCGGGGTCGCGGCCGAATTCGAGCAGCAGTCGTCGGACCCATTCTTGCCACAGCGCACCGAGCGTCCGCTCCTCGGTAAGCGCGCGGCGAAGGCACCTTGACAGCGACCGTCATGCGGACCAGGTAGCTCAGCGCGCCGGCGTCCAGCGATGCGGCAGCAGTTCGTCGATCCGGCTGGCTGGCTGCGTCGGCAGCCGCTCCAGGACGTCCTTGAGGTACGCGTAGGGCTCATGCCCGTTGATCCGCGCCGAGTGCAGCAGGCTTATGACGGCCGCAGCCCGTTGCCCCGCGCGCAAGCTGCCCGCGAACAACCAGTTCGATCTGCCGAGCGCGATCGGCCGGATCTGGTTTTCCACCCAGTTGTTCGAGATCGGCACGTCCCCGTCGTCGACGAAGTGCGTCAGCGCTTCCCAGCGCTTGAGGCTGTAGTCGATCGCCTTCATCGTCGCAGAGCCTGGCGGCACCAGCTGACGCTGTGCCAGCAGCCAGCGGTGGAACACGGCGAGCACGCGCCTGGACTTGCGTTGCCTCGTTCGCCTTCGCTCTTCGGCGTTCAGGTCCTCGATCTCGCGCTCGATCCGGAACAACGCCTGGTGGAACCTCAGCGCCTGGCGACCCACCTCGCTGCCGTGATCGGTCCACAGGTCGTTGAACTTCCTGCGCGCGTGCGCCATGCACTGCGCCGAGGTCACGCCCTTGGTCGTCGTGGCGTGGTACCCGCTGAACCCGTCGGTCACCAACGTGCCCTGCCACGCCTGCGGGGTGTCCAGCCGCAGGAACTTCCGCACGTTCTCGCCGCTGCGTGTCTCGCTGAACTCGAACACCACCGCCTTCGTCACGTTGGCGCTCGTGGTGCAGTACGACCACATGTACGCCCGGTGCGTCTTGCCGTTGCCCGGCTTGAGCATCGCCACCGGCGTCTCGTCGGCGTGCAGCACGGCGTGGCGACGCAGCTCATCGGCCAGGGCCTGGACCAGCGGCTGCAACTGCGCGCCGCACTCGCCCACCCATTGCGCCAGCGTCGATCTCGCGATCGCATGGCCGGCACGCTCGAACAGCGCTTCCTGCCGGTAGAGCGGCATGTGGTCCAGGAACTTCGCCACCAGCACCTGCGCCAACAGCCCGGTGGTGGGGATGCCCTTGTCGATGACGTGTGCCGGCACCGGCGCCTGCACGAGCGTCTGGCACTGCCGGCAGGCCCACTTGCCGCGGACGTGGCGCTCCACCGTGAACACGCCGGGCTCGTAGTCCAGCTTCTCGGCCACGTCCTCGCCCACGCGTTGCATCTGGCAGCCGCAGCCGCACACGGTGCTCTCGGGCTCGTGATGCACGTCTCGCCGCGGCAGGTGCGGCGGCAGCGGGGAACGCTTGGGTTGCTTCTTGCCCGTCTGGTCGGCAGCCGCATCGACGTCGACGCCCAGCCGCTTCATCTCACGCCCGACCTCGGCCAGGTCGGTGTCGAACGTCTCGTCCAACAGGCTGCGTTGATCCACCGTGAACCGCTCGCTCTGCGCCGCGAACTTCAGCCGCTTGAGCAGCGCGTTCTCGTGCGTGAGCTTGTCGATCAGCGCCTGCTTGTGCGCCACCTCGCGACGACCGCGCTCGAGCTCCTCACGCGTGGCCGCCACCTCGGCCATCAGCGCGAGCATGGCCTGCCGCGTTGGCGCGTCCAGGGCTTCCAGCTGCTGCGCGCTGATCATGGGGCGTCATGATCGCGCCAACCCGAGTCCTTCGCATCGGCACATCCGGCAATTGCTTGGCCGCGCCGGACCGCTCAGATCACGCGGATGACGCCGGCCTCGCCGATGCGCTGCCAGGGCAGGCCCAGCACCAGCGCATCGAACTGCGCCTTGGTCAGACCGAGCGTGGTTGCGCCTTCAGCAGGCCACACGAACTTGCCGACGTTCAACCGCCTGGCCGCCAGCCACACGCCGATGCCATCATGCACCAGCACCTTCATGCGGTTCGCTCGGCGATTGGCGAACAGGTAGGCGTGGTGCGGGTGCGCCGCACCGAAGACCGTGACCACGCGCGCCAGCGCAGCCTCGGTCCCGAGGCGCATGTCCAGAGGATCCACGGCCAGCCACACCGCCTCGACGCGGATCACCGCAGCAGCTCGCGCGTCCAGGCCGCGAAGTCCGCCGCAGCACTGGCTGGCCAGGTGACGGTCATCGTGACCGGACCTCGGCGCAGTTCAACCCGGATGTCGGCCGGCTCGGGCGCGGGCCCGGCGGGCACGGCCAGGGGCAGTGCGATGAACTCGCTTGTCGAGGGCGCAGTCGCGTGCCCCTCGCGAGCAATTTGCCGCCAGCGGTGCACCACGTTGTCATTGATCCCGTGCGACATCGCCACCTGGGCCACCGACGCTCCCGGCTCGGCGCACTGAGCCAGCACCATCGCCTTGAACTGTGCCCCATACCGGCGCCGTGTCTTCTTGCTCTCGCTTGTCATCGCGTCCACCTATCCCTACGTGGACGCGATCCTTGCGGGCTTACGGCCGGCGTTCAAGATGACTTCGCCGTGCGCATACGCTCCTCGTCGGCGCTGGCGAGACCGCTGCGCCCGTGTTGAGTCGGGTGAATCGAAGGGACAGCAAAAGTTCAACTACGTCGCATACTCCCCCGCCAAGGGTCGCCAGCAGCCGCACGCTGCACTCGAACAGAGCCGCCCGCTCACGCTTCGGGTCTGGCGGCGCCATGCGGAGCACACTGATGTGCGAATACCCTGCTTCGTGCCAGTGCGCTGCCTCCCGACCAAGAGCACATCGTGCGCACGATGGTGAACCGGCTCAAGCACCACGAACCCGAAGCTGAGTGAATGAGCGCGCAGCGCTTGGCGCTCGCGCGTCCTCTCCGGCTCACATGCGAGCGCAGAGGTAATGTCGTGACACCGATGCTTTGGCGATGACGAGCTGTGTCGTGCACCACCACGATGGCTCACAGCCCGCGCAGCCGCCTTGCATGCGTTCAACCACGTTGTCCAGGTAGGCATTCGTCGAACTGGACACCGACGCGAGCGCTCGATATTCTTTGACCAAGGTCAATCGCTCAGAAGGCTCGACCTAGCCACGGCGCAGTCCTGGCCCGGCTTTGTGACTCTGTCTCGGTACCGATGACATGCACGAAGAACCGACCGCTCCCAGCAAACCGCAGGAACTGAGGGCCTTTCTGGGGCTCGCGGTGGTGCTGGCCCCCGTCATTGCCGTCCTCGTGGTGTCGGGCTGGGGTTTCCTCGTCTGGATGTATCAGCTTCTCGCCGGCCCGCCTGGGCCTCGCGGTTAGCCGGCTCGCCGAGGTCACGCGTTGAGATGACGGCGGAACTGCACATTGCGAGTCTGGTGGTTCACGTCGCGCCACGACGTGTGGCAGGGGTTGCCAAGATGGTGTCGGGGCTCCCAGGGGCCGAGGTGCATGCCTCCTCCCCGAACGGCAAGCTGGTCGTGACACTGGAGGCAGCGTCCGCCGAGGCCATGATTCAGCGGGTGGCCGACATCCAGCGGATGGACGACGTGCTCTCGGCGGCCCTGGTCTACCAGTGCGCCGACAGTCTCGAAGCCATGAACGAAGAGGTTCCCGATGCGCAGGCGTGACTTCATCAGACAGTCCGCCGCCGCGGCTGCGGGTTCGGCCGCTGGCATCTCCATGCCGACGCCGGCGCAGACCTCGGGTGCAGACTCTGGCGTGAAGTGGAGCAAGGCTCCGTGCCGCTTCTGCGGTACCGGCTGCGGCGTCACTGTTGCCGTCAAGGACAACCGCGTGATTGCCACCCAGGGTGACCCGCAGGCCGAGGTGAACAAGGGCCTGAACTGCATCAAGGGCTACTACCTCTCGAAAATCATGTACGGCGAGGACCGTCTGACGACCCCGCTGCTGCGCATGAAGGACGGCAAGTACGCCAAGGACGGTGAGTTCGAGCGCGTCTCGTGGGACACCGCCTTCGACGTGATGGCCGAACAGTTCAAGCGCGTCCTCAAGGAAAAAGGGCCAACGGCCGTCGGCATGTTCGGCTCAGGTCAGTGGACGATATGGGAAGGCTACGCGGCGCTCAAGCTGATGAAGGCCGGCTTCCGCTCGAACAACCTCGACCCCAACGCGCGGCACTGCATGGCCTCCGCGGCGGTCGGCTTCATGCGGACTTTCGGTGCCGACGAACCGATGGGCTGCTACGACGACATCGAGGCCGCCGACGCGTTCGTGCTGTGGGGCTCGAACATGGCGGAGATGCACCCGATTCTGTGGACGCGCGTGACCGACCGGCGGCTGAGCGCGCCGAACGTCAAGGTCGCGGTGTTGTCGACCTTCGAGCATCGTTCCTACGAACTCGCCGACATCGAGCTCACCTTCACGCCGCAGACCGACCTGGCCATCCTCAACTACATCGCCCACCACATCATCAGCACTGGGCGTGTGAACAAGGCGTTCGTCGAGAAGCACACCACCTTCCTGCTCGGCAACCCCGACATCGGCTACGGCCTGCGACCCGAGCATCCGCTGCAGCAGACCGCGAAGAACGCGGGCGCGGCAGGAGGCTCCAAGCCGATGAGCTTCGATGAGTTCGCCAAGTTCGTCTCGACCTACGACCTCGAGTACACCGCCAAGCTGAGCGGTGTCCCGAAGAACCGCCTGCAAGCGCTGGCGGAGTTGTATGCCGACCCGCAGGTCAAGGTGATGTCGTTCTGGACCATGGGATTCAACCAGCACACACGTGGTGTCTGGTGCAACAACATGGTCTACAACATCCACTTGCTCACCGGGAAGATTGCCACGCCGGGCAACAGCCCCTTCTCGCTCACGGGCCAACCTTCGGCCTGCGGGACTGCCCGCGAAGTGGGGACTTTCGCCAACCGGCTGCCGGCCGACATGGTGGTGACCAACCCCAAGCATCGCGAGCACGCCGAAGAAATCTGGAAGCTGCCCGCCGGAACCATCCCCGACATTCCGGGTTATCACGCGGTGCTGCAGAACCGCATGCTCAAGGACGGCAAGCTCAACGCCTACTGGGTGATGGTGAACAACAACATGCAGGCAGCAGCCAACCTGATGCAGGAGGGCTTTCCGGGCTACCGCAACCCTGCGAACTTCGTCGTCGTGTCGGACGTGTACCCGACGGTGACGGCGGTTGCCGCCGACCTCATCCTGCCCGCGGCGATGTGGGTGGAGAAGGAAGGGGCCTACGGCAACGCCGAGCGTCGAACGCACTTCTGGCATCAACTGGTTTCGGCCCCGGGCGAAGCCCGCTCGGACCTGTGGCAGTTGATGGAGTTCGCGAAGCGCTTCAAGGTCGAGGAGGTGTGGCCCGCGAAGCTTCTGGCCCAGAAACCGGAGTACCGCGGCAAGACGCTGTTCGACATCCTCTTTCGCAACGGCCAGGTGGACAGGTTCCCGGTCTCGGACATCGAGGCGGGCTACGCGAACGCCGAAGCGAAGGCCTTCGGCTTCTATCCCCAGAAGGGGTTGTTCGAGGAGTACGCGCAGTTCGGCCGCGGTCACGGCCATGACCTGGCGCCGTTCGACACTTACCACCAGGTGCGCGGCCTGCGCTGGCCGGTCGTCAACGGCAAGGAAACACGCTGGCGCTACAAGGAGGGCTCGGACCCCTACGTGAAGGCCGGCACGGAATACCAGTTCTACGGGTTCCCCGATGGCAAGGCGCGCATCTACGCGTTGCCCTACGAGCCCCCGCCGGAAGCGCCGGACAAGGAGTACCCGTTCTGGTTGTCAACCGGGCGGGTGCTCGAGCACTGGCACTCGGGCTCGATGACACGCCGCGTGCCGGAGTTGCATCGTGCCGTGCCGCATGCGGTCTGCTACATGCATCCGGACGATGCGGCTGCCCTCGGGGTCCGTCGTGGTTCGGAGGTCGAAATCACCTCGCGTCGCGGCAGCATGCGCACGCGGGTGGAGACGCGCGACCGCAACAAGCCTCCGCGTGGCCTGGTCTTCGTGCCCTGGTTCGATGCCAGCCAGCTCATCAACAAGGTCACGCTGGACGCCACCGACCCTATCTCCTTCCAGACGGACTTCAAGAAGTGTGCCGTCAAGATTGTGAAGGTATAGGGCGATGAAGCTCGTTGCGGCTCTTTGCGGTGTGGTGCTGTTGGGCATGGCGTACGCGCAAGCTGCGCCGTTCTTCGACGCTGCGCGCGGACCGACGCCAATCGACAAGGAGACCTCGCCACCCCGATTGGTGAACCAAGTCAACGACGACCAGCGGCTCAAGCGCAACTACAGCTATCAGCCGCCCGTCATCCCGCATCGCATCGACGGCTACCAGGTCGACAAGAACTTCAACAAGTGCCTGGACTGCCACGCCCGCGAGAAGACCGACTTCTCGCAGGCGATACCGGTCAGCGAAACGCACTACGTCGACCGCAGCGGCAAGGTGCTGCCGCATATCTCCACGCGTCGCTACTTCTGCAAGCAGTGTCATGTCGCGCAGGAGCCGGTTCCTCCCTTGGTCGGCAACGGGTTTCGGGGTGACCCCGCTGACGCCGCATCGGCGCCGAAGAAGTAGAACGAAAGCAGCTGGCATGCTCAAGCGCATCAAGCAGTATTGGGACATCATCCGCAGGCCAAGCGTCCACTTCAGCCTGGGCTTCCTGACGCTCGGCGGATTCATCGGCGGCATCATCTTCTGGGGCGGCTTCAACACCGCCATGGAGGCCACGAACACGGAGGCCTTCTGCACCGGATGTCACGAGATGCGTGACAACGTCTTCGTCGAACTGAAGACGACCATCCACTACACGAACCGCTCGGGTGTGCGTGCCGTCTGCTCCGATTGCCACGTGCCGCACAACTGGACCGACAAGATGGCTCGCAAGATGCAGGCCTCCAAGGAGGTCTGGGGCAAGATATTCGGCACCATCGACACCCAGGAGAAGTTCCGCGACAAGCGGCTCGAGTTGGCGCGCCACGAGTGGGCCAGGCTGAAGTCCAATGACTCGCTCGAGTGCCGCAACTGCCACCAGTTCGAGTCGATGGATTTCACGCGCCAGAGCGTGCGGGCGCAGAACATGCACTCCACGTATCTGGCCAACAAGGACAAGACCTGCATCGACTGCCACAAGGGCATCGCGCATCGACTCCCATACATCCCGGCGGGCGACGCTCCGACGGACACGCCGGGGCAGACCGTCCCAATGCCCGGGACCCCACAGCGGGAGACTGCACCCCGCGACGGAAGCGCGAGCGCACCGAGCACGTCTTAGATTGGGGCGTCGAGGCGCCGTCCTTGAGAGAACGACTGCTTGCAAGGAAATGTACGGGCACTGCGTTGCGGTCTTCGGAGACATCGCGGGCCTGGACCTCACGGACGAGCATGAGCACCGATGCAGTCATCCGGGTGTACGTGGACGGAACGCAGGCCGGCGAAGAGCGACGCCCCGTTCGAATATGCGCTGCCAACGATGCGCCCCTTCGGGCGTGTCGGACGACTGACCAATGCTCCGACTGCGCTCCGTTCATGGCTGCGTTCGTCAACGAGAACCATCCGGCCATCGACGGCGTCCTGCGCGCGGCTTTGGACATCCCTGCGATGCCCGTCAAGGCCTGGACCGGCACACAGGGCTCGCCTGACGAGGTGCTCAAACAGGTGTAGGCCATCTGGTACCTGTTCCAGAGCAACAAGGTCACCTACTCGAGCATCACCACGGTGTCAGACACCCGCTCGGACCTGCAGTCGCAGACGGTTCGCCCCCCTGAGCCAGACGCTACGCACAGCCCCGGCCAACTGCATCGACGGCACGGCCGTGTTTGCCTCAGTTCTTCGCAAGATTGGTATCGAGCCCATCATCGTTCTCGTGCCAGGGCATGCCTTCCTCGGCTCTTGTACGGACGCACAACGAAATCGGCCCGCGTTCCTCGAGACAACGATGCTCAATGACGCTCGCAACCCGTTCCACCAGCAGGGGCCGACCAAGACCGGCGTTGCCCTCGCCAAGATGTCCGGCACGGACACACGCATGAATCAGAGCTGGCAGTCGTTTGTCGAGGCGCTCAACGTGGGCCAGCAGAACTACGCCTAGGCCGCGCCCAACTTCGGCAAGCAGCCCGGCTACATGTTCGTCCCGGTGGTGAAGGCTCGCGAGTCGGGCATCCTGCCCCTGCCGATTTGAGCTGAGGGACTTCATGCGACTCGCACACCTCCTACCGGAGGCACGTATGGCCATCGAGTTGAGCCGCGACGCAAGAAGTCAGGCTGTCGCGTCCATCGAGCGTTACTTCACCGAAGAGCTCGATCAACGCATCGGGAACATCGCTGCCAGCGCCCTCCAGCCCATAGACCGCGTGATGCCACGCGGCTTCGATCTGGAAATGGAACGGAGCCATGTCGTCGAACAACCGAACACGAACGAAGTCGTTCGGGTCCGCGCCGCGCTCAGCGCAATGGTGGTGCGCTCTGTCGAGGCAACCGCCGATGGCTTTGACGGTCTGCAAGAAGGTCGGTACGCTGAGTTCGTAGAAAGAGGTGGCCATGGAGTCGCGCGGCTGGGAGCGCCGAGTAGAGGTTGACGGCGATTGGGGATTGAGTACCCGGGTACTCGAGTCAGACACGACGATCAGCGACAGCCGGATTCGACCTACTCTTCGCCATCGCGGGTCGACGCGTCACCCGTTCACGCAGGGTCGATGCGTTCCAGACCGTACCGCGGCAGTTCGGCCGCGAATGTGCTTCCAACGCCCCGCTGACTGCTCACGGAGACGGTTCCGCCCTGCCCCTCCACGAGAAGTTTGACGAGCGCCAGACCGACGCCGAGTCCGCCGTGTGCCTTTGTATTGCCACTGCTGAGCTGGCGAAACTGCGCAAACAGGGCCGGCAAGTCTTCCGTCCGAATGCCCATGCCGGGGTAGTCGTACTTTTCGTGCAGGTTGGTGCGCTTTGCTCCGAGAACCCGTTGCACGACAAGCACTTACGATTCAGGCTCTTGCGAGGGCTGCGGGTTCTTCGTGCAGATTGGTGCGCTTCGTCTCGGGCACCCCTGCGAGGCCGGACCACGCGGTCTCACGCGATCAGCCCGGTCAGACCTCGTCGCTCCGGTCGCGAAACTCCAGCTTGAACTGCCAGCCCTCGAAGGTCGCAACCATCCGTCCAAGTTCGTCCCAGGAGAGCTCACTGCCATCGACTACGACCATCGGCACACCATGATCCTCCTCGGGATCGCTGTCGACGGTCCCCAGCAGCACCAAGCCATCGTTCACCTGCGGTCCGAGGTCGGTGTCCTCCAGATGCGTGAGAGCCAATGCTCGGCGCATCTTGCCGATTAGCTTGCCCAGCAACTCCAGTGGGTCGTCGTCAGGCTCCCCGATCACCTGAAACCGATAGCCCGCCGGGCTGCCATCGCGCAACTCGAACGCGTCGATCGCCAATCCGGTGCCGCACAGCCAGCTGCGAAACCGGAACTCGTGCTCGGCGCCGCGACCGTCGACCATGCGCACAGGTTCGAAGACCACGTGCTCAAACCCCTGCAGCCCGAGGCGGCTGGCCGCGGCCCCATTGAAGCATCGGCCGCAGAGCTTCCTGTAGCCGCCTTCCATCGAACCGTAATTCACGACGTCGTGGGCGGGCGTGGGCTGATGGCAGGCGTCGCAGATGATGGTCTGCATGGGTGGTGATCTGCGAGGAGGCAGGCCGACTGTAGGCTACGACCGCGGCGCCGCGAACCGATCGACCACCTGCTTGGCGCGCCGCGCATCGTCGGTGTGCAGGTACATCGAGGTCGTGGCCAGCGAGGCGTGTCGCAGGTTGTCGCGCACCGTTGTCAGCTCGGCGCCACCTTGGAGGAGGTGCGTGGCATGCGTGTGCCTCGTCCAGTGCGGCGTGGCCTGCCGCAACTTCT
>VFQN01005291.1_pt1 | contig 15944 bp, 15 predicted proteins | sample 3512371 | NCBI WGS metagenome assembly VFQN01 (sample SAMN10412370, study PRJNA504923) | tailings metagenome | isolation source: Replicate 2 from Balatoc abandoned mine | place: Philippines: Itogon, Benguet | collected 2017-08-28 | reverse complement strand
GGACCAGTAAGGATCGTGTGGCCACACCACCTGGAATGTAACATAAAATGTCAAAAGACCAAATGCCGCGGCAGCCCATGTGACCCAAGCTGCACACCCTTGCCCCTGGTCAAGCATGGGCAGGGCAACAGGGGTACCACGCAGGGCACTGCACCTTTTTTTTCCTGTGGAAACCTGCACCTGCACTGCACTGCACTGAACAGCACTGCGCTGCGGCCTGGAACCCTGGGCCCTTATCAACAGCGCACATCATGCACAAGGCCAAGGCCAAGGCCTCCCCAGCAAAGCACCGTTCCTTGCCATTGGCTTGCGGGACCGGTTCTTCGCCACACGCTCACAGCGCTGTGGCCCCTTTCACAGCGCCGGCCAGCCCCGCGCGGCCCAGCGCCCAGTAGATGGTGCCGTCCGTCGCTAAAGCGGCCGGTGGCACCGCCCGTGGAGGGACACAAGGATCACGCGTGTACGGCGGCCGCAAACTGTAGCACATCACATCCAGGAGGTGCCTGAGCAATGCGGCCCACGCAGAAGCACGGGCGGCTGTGTAGGCTTGGGTGTGTGTGTGTTTTGGGTGTGGCGGCAGTGCGTGCGGGGAGACGCGAGGAGGGCAGGGGAGCGAGGGGCGGGGAGCGCGCAGCCATCGTGGCAGGTAGGCGGGCTAGATCAGACCGAAGGGGCGGAGCAGGCGAGGACAGAAAGGCAGCATGCTGTGGCATAGGCAGCACGAGTATCACCCGGGATGCCGGGAAGCGCTTCGGCCTCATCCGCTCATATGGGGGACAAGGAGGTGCGCTACCTTGTCGTGATGAGCCAGCTGGTCCGTCGGATCCACCAGGGACCCACAGCATATGGGGTCCACACCTCGTCCTGCGTGCATGGTGTACCAAGGTGCACCTCTACACGTACGTGGGCCGCGGGGCTTGTGGGTGCATTACTGATGCGGCCAGATGCGGCCTACTGAGGCTGCACGCTTCTGTGGGACCGGCCAGCAGTGTGCACCTGCGTGCCATTTGTGGGCACCTGCCATGGCACGTCGGCTATCTCCATGGTGAATTCGCTTTTCTGTAGCCGTTGGAGTACTGGAACCATGCAAGCCGGCAGGCTGACGGGGCGCGCTGCGAAGGCCATGTGCCTGGCGGACCGCCCATGCGTGCAGCGTGGGAACCTCAGCACGTCAATGGGGTTGATAGCTTCAGCCAGGCAGCAGGAGGCCACGTGCCGTCTGCCCTGCGTGGGGCGTCGGCAGGTGCACCGGCCGTTGACAACAGCAGCTGGGCTCCCGTTTTGGCGATTATTGCAGCCTTGCCGTGCGATAGGGCGACATTCTCTGGTCTGGAACGCGGGAGGCATGAGGTAGCTGGGGCATTACTGTAACCACCCACAACCACCCAAGAAAGTCATGTCAGTAGGTTTGCCTCGCACGGATCTGACTTATCAACGCTTGTTAATCCCAGGCATCTAAAAGGTGTATGCAGTAGTGAAAGCGCCTCGCGAGACATACATCGCCATCAGACATCTACTTCAGTCGCTTTCTCGCAATCCTGCGCAGCACACGGATCAATGGGACTCCTAGGCCGTCTTACGGGTCGTAAGGCTAAAGAGGAGCCCTCGCAGGTGCCTGAGCCCGCGGCGGCACCACCATCGCCGGAGCCCAGCCTCCCTAATCCATCTCCACACTCGGAGGCATTGCGAGACGTCAACTCCAGCAGCACTCTCCTCTCAGCAGCAACTGTTACACCGCCGCAAGGTCGTCTGTACAACCCATATGAAGGCCTCTCGACACAAATAGGCACCAAGCCTCACGCGTTCAGGTGACACGAGCTGGCCGGTGTTCAGAAGAGCCAAACCTTTCATTGTGTTGGTTTGTATCAATGTAGATCACAGCGCTCTTGAGGTAGCGGAGCTTGACGTGTTGATTGAAGACCGAGAGTCGCGCCATTACCCGCGCAGGTTGCCCGACAAGCCCGAGTTCGTGTTTGAGGAGGAGGTGTCTGTGCGCAGAAGAGACTGGGCGCAACACGTTCAGTTCTATTGCGGTGGCGGGTATCTTGCGGGTAAGGCGGCGGGTTAGCACACTCCCTACAACTGGCACGTAGGAGGCCGTACCTGCTGCGCCCGCTTGCCCCTCCTGGCCCACACACGCTGACCACTTGGGGTTTGTGTGGGACTGGTGCGTTGCAGGTGGACTTGTGGGCGTGGCGAGCGGTCTCTACAAGTTCGCAACGGAGAAGCCGGAGATTGTCACAGACTCGCTCAAATTGAAGACCAACCGGCTGCTCAACACAGCAGGTGAGGCGCACCACCAGCCGCACAGCTCAAGGATGGATCCGCGATGCACCTCGTTGCAATGCGGCATGGGGTTGCCATGTGCCTCCCAGCTGTATTACTAATGTGCTGGGAGTGTAACGGGGTGGCCAGGCACACTTGGACGATGGGGGCCGAGCGCATGTGGTCCGTACCTCGTACGTACGGTGGACGCGGATGCATGTTTGTGCCTCACTGGCCTCACGGCACCGGCGGCGGCGACGTCACTGAGCGGCAGGGGCGCGCCTTGGGGCAGGGGCCCCCAGGGGCGCACCACGCTCTGGAGGCCGCTGGGAGGAAGGGCCAAGGGTGCGAGGCAACGAGGCATTCGGCACGGATGGCTCAGCGCAGGGCCACGCTGCTGTGGCCATGGGGGCGGGCAAGGGCAGGCGCGGCTGCTGCGGTGTCGCCGTGCGCCACGGCGCGAGCGGCGTGGCCCTTACCGCTGCGGGCCCAAGCAGCAGCTGCGGGTCGCTGGAGCAGCAGCAGCCACAGCAGCTGCTGCGCGCGGGGACGGCAGGAGGCGGCAGGGGCAGGGGCAGAGGCAGGGCCAGGAGATAGGGACTGGTCAGGGCTGGGGGCAGCTGTGCGTGGACTGCCGCGCCAGGCACATGGCCAGCGGGCGGTGCCTTTGCGGGGGCTGCAGATGCGGGATGCCCCCCGGGGGGCGGCCCCGCGCCTTGGAGCGTGGCCTCCAGGGCCTGGGGCCGCCGTGACCCAGGCCCCGTCGCGCCCGCACCCCCACATCCAGCCAAGCGCCCAGGGCCCGTGCCAAGGGGCCCGAACTTGCGCTCCTACTACCCACTCTAAGCCCCTACCCTCACGTATATACATAAGAACCCTCCGCTCCTCCCGCGCCCTTTCCCCTGCCGTCCCCTACCCCGCCCCAGGCTCCTTCGCGCGGCCCTTCTCCAACAGCTGCGGCATCCTGGGGTTGTACTTCAGCGGGCTGGAGGCGCTGTACGTGTACCAGCTGGAGCAGTACGGCGTGCCGGACAGCGTCAGCACGCTGCTGGCGGGTGGGTGGGGGTGGGGGGCTGGGGGAAGGGGCCTGGGTGCGCGTGCGGCCACGGCGGGCAGGGGGCGGGAGAGCTTGTGGAGCTCCTGGGGGGCCCAGGCGGAGTGTGGAGGCGTGCGGTGGAAAGCTGGGTGTATGGGGTGGGCGAGGGAAATGGGGGTGTCGTGCAGGCCATAGTTGTGTTGGGGTGCACTTTGGCGTGTGGCAAATGGGTCGCCAGCGGTTGCCAGGGCCCAGTCTCAACGAAAGGTGCTGCCGGATGCTAAGTATGCCAGGGTCCAAGGGCGCACAGTGTGTGCTGGTGTGGCGGCGGTGGGAGGCAGCAGCGGGGCGTCTTTGCGTCGGTGCCTGCGCCGGCAGAGCGGAGCCGGGGCGCCGGCCGTGCGTGCAGGGCACGAACAGGAGAGACTCGTGTTGGTGCCTTAGCGCTCCTGTGCTGCAGCGGCCGTGGGGACGGGCAGCATGCGTTGGGCAGTGCGCGGGTCTGGCGTAGAGAGATGGGCAGGGTGCAGCCCCAGCGCCCAAACACGGCCGGCAGCTGGAGCGCGGCTGGGCTGCCCTGGGAAGCGCAGCAGGGAGAAGGGCGCTACAGCTGCTGGGTACCGACGATTGGAACATGTACCGTAGTTGAAAACGATCCGCGCTCCAAAGACCATAGCAGGCAACACCAGTCATACGCATGGACGGCTTGAGTACGCGACGGCGTCAGTAGCTCTCCCCTGCTCATACGTCGCTGCTGTTCGCATGCGAACCAATTATGCCCGCTCCAACACAGCACACCAGTCCGCCAATCCCCTGACCTTGACCCCGTGCCCCGCCCCCAGGCTTCAGCAGCGGTGCGCTGTTCCGCCTGCCGCGCGGCCCCCGGCAGGCGGTGGTGGCGGGCGCCGTGGGCACCGCCGTGGCGGGGGCCGTCACGGGCCTGCGCACCGTGTTCCCCTCGCTCTAGGGGGCAGGGGGCGGCACTGCAGCTAGCTGGGAAGGCGCACGGACAGCAGCACGTGGAGGTCAGGGTGCAGTCGGGAGCAGCAGCCGGGCGGCGGGGGCGCAAGAGAGTGGGCTGCGGTGAGGTCAGGGGTTTGGCGGAGGGGGCCTGGGCGGTGTTGAGCTTTGTGTGTCAGGGATGTATGCGTTTCCCTAGAGGCTAATGCTGATGTTGCGAATTTAACTGGAGCAGCATGGTTAAGCGGCGCGGGGGTTGCAGGCGCAGCGCTGATGTGGGTTATGGGCCGAGTGGGAGAGGGTTCCAGCCGGCGGCCAGGTGCGGCGCGCAGTGGCAGCTGGCGCCGCATATGGCGGTGAGGACATGCGGCAATGCGCCTGGTCGCCTGTCCGGCGCCGGCGTGAGCGGTCGCAGACGCGGCCATGTGCCGAGCTCAAGTTGTGCGGCCTGGGCTGCCACCACACAGCTTAGCATCGGCGCTGGATCGCCGCGCCGCGTTGCGCAGGCGAGAGCTGGAGAGGGACGGGTCACGCGGAACGCTGCCGCGGCGGCCTGTGCGCAGGGCGGCCTGGCAAGGAGGCCAGACACCATGCCTGCAGGCGCCCGGACTACGCATGTCGGGCATATTGCGGGGCCGAGCTGTCGAGGGTGCCGGGCGGCTACAGGGAGCAGGCCGTCAGGTTGGCGGGTGGCTTGCAGAGGCAAAGCGGGTGGGGGGCTCCTCGCGTAGGGCTGCTGTCTGCAGTCGGCCGTGCGATGGCGCCACTCGGGACCTGCCTGGGCATCCGGATCTGCGTGTGGTGGGCGGCAGGTAGTGGCGGGGCGGGGCGCATGGCTTGCCATGGCTGGCGCGCGGTGGCGGTGGCGGTGGCATGGTCATATGGGTTGGGCTAGGGGCCATATGGTCCGCAGCCTTCGTAGTTCAAGACGTGACGACGTTTGCGCTGGATGTAATAAGGGATCAAGGGTCATTCACGAGCAGCCGACGGAAGTTGTGTTTGATCTGAGGCAAATAACTGGTTTACGCTATGACAGTGATCCTGCCAGCTGAAGGGTGTGCACCAACTTCAGGTCATGTGAAACGGACGCGGCGGACCAGAGTATGCAGAACAGCGAGGTGCGCTTGGTCACACTTGCTGCATTGCTGCCGCGGGAGGCGGGTGGGGGATCAGGGGGAGTTTGCTGCAACTAAGGGTGACGGGAGCACCGAGAGCAGCACGTACATAGATTGCAAAGCCCAACAAGAGTCTGAACTCCTGTTCAAGGACAATCTACAGCACATATTCGGAGGTATGCGAACACCCATGCTTTTATGCGGGTCTGCGAAAGGTTGCCGCTGATGCAACGCTTTGATGGAACGCACAGTATGGCCGAGGACAGATGACGTGCAGAGTAAACGTCCCAACATGAACACTTTTAACTCTGCTGTCCAGAAAAGAGAGATAGGCCTGTCAACTCGTCGCTCTCCAGTCGATATTCTGATTACTCTCCCAGTCGAGACTCTCCGCAGTCAGCCGGCAAGGACGATGTACATGCACCCTATCTACAGAATGGTCACTCGCAGGGAATCAGGTTTTAACAAAGCATATGTCCGGCCAGAATACCCGATACCAGATGCCCGTCAGTCATACATGGCATCAACCGCTCGACCGTTTGCTTCGTATTTGCCTGTGCTCAGCACGCCCACGTCTGCATATTGCTTGCACCAAAGACAAATGCCTCCCTCTTTGAGTGAGTACACGGACAGCAACAAATCTGCTGCAGCAACAACCTCCCAGGATGATCGAAGCCCTAAAGTGACCGATCAGGTGTTGAGATACACTGCATGCTCATAAATTATAAAGATAGGTCTGCAAAGCAGGCAGGACGGCCACAAATAGTGCGCAGATGTCCCAATTGTCGCTGCAGTTGAGACTTCTCCAACGGCCAACCGAACCCGATCATTGGTTGTCTCACTGCGCTGCACTGCTGACAAGCCTGTTCCTTCACGGCCTCGAACCAACACGATACAGGAAGTGCTGACGGCAAGCGTATATGTTGCAGTAAGAGCCCCGCGACCCTCCTCCACACCACACCACATGAATACGTATTCGCCTGCGCCAAGAAGACCGTGTGACGTAACCACGACCTAAGCACAGCTGTGCCTGAACTACACGCTGCTTCTATTACCATAGTGCTCTACGGGTCGCCTGTCCCCTTTCGGCATCCGCTTTTCATGCCACTTTCGCCGTTCGCAGCAACAACAGCAGCAGCAGCAGCAACAGCAACTATCAGGACTACTGCTTGATGCAACTGTTACAATTACGTGTTCCCTTTCCTCCTGGCGTGGGAGGCTCTGTGCACAGTGAGCACAACGACGGACTCAAGTGTCAACCTGTTGCTTTGGTGAGCGCGGCAATTAAGTGCGTCCTGTTTACTACTTGGCGTGCCCAGTGCACATCGTTTGCCTGGCAGCGCTTTTCACGAAAATATCGACTCTACAGCCAATCGTGGTAGATGTGAGCTTTGTACTCGTTCCACGATTTGCTAGTAGCAAAATAGCTGATATGCCCTGCACCTGAGGAAGCGCCCAATGCACGGGAGTTCCCGCTCCCGAAACGGCAAAAACCGCTCAGCGCTGTGAGGATGGGAACAGTGCCTGCCCTATTAGCCCTTCATTCTTATTACTTCAACGCCTAATACTTCCCCTCGGCTTTTTTTCGGTACGGCTACGTCCAGTCTTCCGGGTCGACTACCTCTGCCAGACTTCTGCTTCATCATACCTGTGAATATAACAAAATACATTTCGCGCAATTTGTATACGATTTGATTGACATGCGTGTCCTCAATCTCTCTTGGCGCCTTTGCGCAGCATTGCGACCTTGGCGCGTGGGTTCGTAATGGTTTGGTGACGCTGCTGGCACAGTCGCCTACATCCTCAAGCGCACAAGCTCTATGATCGAACGGGAATGCGGCATCAGCTGGTATGCTCAGGGGGCCCTCCGTCGGTCGCCCTCTCTCCCGTCGGTGGCGGACGCCTGGTGCAGGGACCTTTGTGGAAACGACGATAGCTTAAAACATGATGAAGCTACACACGATGCTGCGGCGGCGCTGTGGGGCGCCTCCGGCCGCGAGGCCCTAGAGTTGGACAATCTGCTCACCGGGTTATGGGAGACCGAAGAAACTCCCTCTGCGGCGCGCTGCTTAGCAGACCCTCGTCAGGAGCATATGTTTTCCGCTCAGCCGAGCTTCCTTGGCCCAGCAACCGGGCAGGACTGCGTGGCGCCCATAACGACGCCCGGCCCCGGTTGCGGGCCGTCGCAGCCGCACAAGCCGCACCACCTCACACCCAACCCTGCGCTTCTTGGGCGACAACAACCGCTGGAGGGCCAGCAGCAGCAGCAGCAGCAACGGCAGCATATCACGGACTCCATCTTGCACCAACAGTATGGCAATCAGGCGCAGCAGCACCCATCGTTGTCATCCCTTGCCCCCAACGCCTCAGCTCGCCTCTCTGGGGCGCACCCATACTCTCTTGCTCATCACCCTCGGCAGCAGCCGTACGCGCACGCGCCGCCTGTGCGGGTCGGCCTCGACACCGCGTCCGTGTCCGGGGCCTCCCACGGCGGCGGGGTGTCAGCCCCGTCCCTCCCTGCCACACCGCCAGCCACCGCCAACACCCCGCCCGACCTGCCCCAGCCGCCAACTATCCCTGGCGCCGATGCCGCAGCCGTCTCCGCGCAGCTGTCGTCGTTGCCCGGCCGCACTGCGACCTGGCCTGCGGGCGCACCGGCCTGGGGCCTCACCCGCCAGCACGCCGGCGCGGGGGAGATGGGGCGGGGGGTGGGTTGGGGGTCGGGGCCGGGGCCGGACGCACAGCCCTTCACCCCGCCCTGCCATGCCGTGGCGCCGCACGCCTCCGCCAACGTGCACTACCACCACCTGCACCACCAACAACAGGACCAACAACAGGACCAGCAGCTGCACCAGCAGCTGCACCCGCACTCGTCCCCTGCCAAGGCCCAGCAGCACGGGTGGGCGAGCGGCCCCAACCCCCCTCAGCACGCCGCCCCCGCCGGCGACGACCCCATGGCTCTGGACCCCGCCGCCCCGCCCGCCGCCGTTGGGGCGCCTGCCGCCGCGCCCGGGACAGCTGCCGCCCGCGCCCGGCCCCGCCCGGCCCATGGCACGGCTGCCACGCCCTTCGCCTCGGCCGCGTCCCAGGCAGCCGCCGCCCTGCCGACAGAGGCGTGGAGCCACGGCGCCACACAGCATCAGACGCAGCAGCAGGTGCTCCAACAGGCGCAGCAGCAACAGCAGCCGTTGGCGGACTCCCTGGCGCAATCCGGCGGTGCGGAGGTCCGTAGGCCCCAACTGCAGGCGGTCCCGGGGCCGGAGCCGGCTCGCCGGCCGCATGCCGAGGGGGAGGCGGCGGCCTCGCCCAGCATGGCCCGCGGCGTGCCCCCTCCGTACGCACACCACGCACACCCCTACGCGCGCTACCCCTCCCGGCTACCCCATCCCCACCTGCCCCCGCCGCACCACTACCACTACCCATACCCATACCCATACGCCTACCCTTACGGTCCCTACCCTCCGCCACACCCCCGCGCGCGCCCCGGCTACTTCCCGCCACCCCCGGTACCCCACGCCCCGCCCCCCCATCCCTATGCGCACGCCGCGGTAAGCCCAATCAAGCCGCCGCCCACGCCGTACCCCTACCCCTACGCCCCGCCGGCCCGCCACCCCGTCGCCCGCAACCTCAGCACTGGAGCCCTGGGGTTGCCGCCCTTCCGCCCCGGCCCCTTTCCCCCGCCGTACCTCCAGCCGCCAGCGCACCCCTTCGCCCCCGGCCCCAGCACCGCCCCCGCCCCCGGCCCCATGCGCCGCGTGCCCTCCTGGCACACGGGGCTTTCCGGTGCTGCGGCCGCTGCAATTGCCAACGACGAGCAGCTGTCCCACCACCACCATGGCCAGGACCAGCAGCAAGGCCAAGGCGCGGGTGTTGTACCGCACGAGAGCCACCCGTCTGGCCTCCAGCTGCCGCCACAGCAGGCAGCAGCAGGGGGACAACAACAACAAGAGCAGCAGCAGCAGCAGCAGCCGCAGCAGCTGGCGGATGAAGGCATGGTGGCAGTTGGCCAGCCCGGGACCAGGCCGCGGCTCCATGGCCCCCCTGCGCGCCAAGCGGTGCCGCCCTCGGCGTTCCACCACCACCACCACCTCCAACACCACCAGCATCACGAGGAGGGGCAGCTGCGGCGCGGCAGCTGCGGCGGCAGCGAGGGCCCAGCCAGCAGCAGCAGCGGCAGCAGCGGGCCGGGCGGCCGTCAGGCTGATAAGGCTAGAGCCGCTGCCGCCGGCATTGCAACCGACGGCGGTGGCGGCGGCAGCGGCTTGCCTGTGAGTCCGTCCAACGGCGCCGCACACAGCGGCTGGCTGCAGAGCAGCAGCTGGGCGCCGCAGGGGCAGGGGCACGGAGCAGTTTTGCCGGCAGCGTTGTATCCCGAGGTCCCGCCGCAGCAGCCAGCTCCGGGGCCGGAGGCGCTGCCGTCCTGCGCGGCGGGCCCTTGCCAGCCGCCCGAGCAGCAGCACCAGCAGCAGCAGCAGGCTAGGGCGCCTGCCCCCGGTGGTCTGATGGGCGTCAAGCCGCGCTCCGTGTCGGCGGACGGGCGCCAAGGGCCGGGCATGGGGCTCGGGCCTGGGGCGCCGCCGGTGGGGCCCGCGGGTCTGACGCGGCTGGGGCTGCAGGCCATGCAGCAGCGCGGCCGCCACGAGCAGCAGCAGCCCCAGCCCCAGCACCAGCCCCAGCACCAGCCCCAGCCCCAGCACCAGCCCCAGCACGCCGGCACCAAGCGGCTGCGCGTGGCCTTCGGCATCGAGGAGCCCGACCCCGACAGCGGCGCCCTGCCGGACCTAGGCATGGGGCTGCTGCCGCCCCCGCCAGCCCCCGGCGCCTTCCCGCACGGCAACGGTGGCGGTGGCGATTGGTGGCTGGCCTCCGCCGCCTCGGCCCCGCTGCCCGACCTGCCGCAGCAACCCTCCACTTCGCCCCCGCCCCCGCCCGCGCAGCTGCCGTCCCCGTCCCCTCCGCCACAGCAGCCGCAGCTCGCCCAGCCCCCGCCGCAGCAGGCGGGCGCCGCGCCTGCCCAGGCCCACCAGTCGCCCAAGCGCCAGCGCACCGCCGCCATCCGCCCCTCCCCCTCCTGCTCCTCCCTGCCGTCCATGGACTGGGCCCTCGCGCTGCCGCCCCCGGCCGACCCGCCCCCGCCCCCGCCCCCGCCGCTGCACCTGGCGCAGCTGGGCGCCACCACGGCCATCGACATGGACACGGACATGCACATGGAGCTTGCGTGCATGTCCGCAGCCTCCGACCCCGCCGCTGCCGCCGGCGGCTGCAGCTCCGGGCCCGACGGCGCACTGACGGCGGCGGCGCTCGAGGGCTTCGACACTGACTGGGCCCTGGGGCTGGGTCTGGGGGGCGTGGAGGTGTCCTCCCTGTCGTACGGCGGAGCCCTGCCAACGGTCCATGCTGCTACTGGCGGCGGCGGGGGCCGTGCCGCTGGGCCGCCTCCCACGTCGCCCTCTCCGCCGCCGTCCATGCCCGTGCTGCAGACGTCCGGCTCCGCCCGGCCGACGCCTCCGCCTCCACCGCCGCCGCCGCCCCCTCCGCCGCTTTCGCCGCTGCAGCATGGGCAGCCGACATCTGTAGTGGTGCAGAGCGGCGGTCCACGGGGGCCCGAGACGTCTGCAGAGCAGCAGCAGCAGAAGAAGAAGAGGAAGAACAGCAGCTCAGCGGTCAAGCCCAAGGGGGTCAAGGTCAAGGCGGAGGAGGTGCAGGACAAGGCCGACGATACAATGGAGGGCGACTACGGCGAGGAGGATGCTGCGGGCCTCCCGGACCCCGTGCAGGTGACGGTGGTGCCCGCCACCGCCGCCTGCCCCGAGGAGGAGGCCATCCTGGGCACCTTCCACCCCGCCCCATACCTGGCGGGCAAGAACTGCATCCGCGTGCAGCGCCTGCCGCCGCCGCACGTGCTGGCGGCAGCTGCGGCGGCGGCGGGCGGCGGCGGCGGGCGGGCCAGCGGCGGCGGCGCGCGGGGCGGCGGCAGCGGCGGCGGCAGCGGCGGGCTGTCCGCCATCGGCGGCGTTGGTGACTTTGTGAGCCGCAGCGGCTTCGAGCGGCTGGGCGGCAGCATCATGGCCAAGTGGTACAGGAGCATCAAGGTGAGGGAGGAGGGAGAGGAGCCGTGTATGGTCCGGTATGACGTTGGTGGCAGCTGTGCTCAGCAAGGGCTCGGCGGCTTTTTGCTCGTCCCTGATACCTCCCTGCCGCTGGCTGTGTTACTTTCCTGGCCGACGCTGGCTCCTGCACACCGCCTTATCCGTGCGCGCTCCTTCCATACCCGACCCCACTCCTCCAGGTCCTGCCGGACGGCACGCCGCTGGGCCGCTGGCTGACGGAGCAGGGCCTGCCGGTCATCAAGGTGCGGACAATGCCTAGGGTTGGTATTAGGAGCGGGGCACCTTGACATGAGTCGCCTGACTGGGCCTGGATGCTCTACGCTTACCCCCTGCGCCTGCCTGGACGGAGCCGTTGCAGCAGCCCGCGCCTCCAGGCACGCCTTGGCACGCTCCTGCACCGTTACTCACGAAAGCTCCTGAGCTATGCTACGCAACAACACCGCTTTTTGCCTTGCATGCGCACAGCCCACGTCCCATGTCCCTTGGTACCTGGCTAGCCCTGCGCGCTCTGACAACTCCCGCGCTTGTGTTCGCCTGCAACAGGGCGGCCCGCGGCGCGCCCGTCCCCACGGCTCTCTCCGCGGCGCCGCCAGCGCCAACCGCGCAGCCGCCGTCGCAAGGGGCAGCAGCGGCGGCGGCAGGCGTGGCGGCGGCAGTGGCGGCGGCGGCAAGCGCAGCCGTAAGCCGGCGGCCAATCGCGATACTGACGACGACACGGACTCCGATCTGGACGAGTGATAGTGGTCCAGGTGGTGGACGAGCAAAGTTAGGCCTGGGTAGTGGCACCAGTGGGTGCGTTGTCATCCGGTGGCACCTAGAGTGCAGTGCGCAAGGGGGTACGATGGGCAACGCAAACGTTGCCGATGTGCGAAGAAGGGGCATGCTGGGGGGCCTGTGGGACGGGCACTCATGGCACAGCGCCGATCAGCGGGAAAGCGGGTGCGGTATGTCCACCACACTCCGCAGGGGACATGAGCAATGTAAACTGTTTTTGGGGTGCTGGATGGGCTTAGGGACGAAATTGGCAAAAACCAGTTACCAAATCCGCCAAACAGAGCTGGTGGTAAAACGGTTGCGCTGAAACGTATAGTGTGTGGGGACGAGGGAGGGGTGGTGCTCTTGCAACATGATCTGTGACCTCGGGGCTGGCTGGGGAGCTCGCAATTTATGCCCGCGTTCGTCACGCAGTGTATGAAGCTGTTCGAAGCACCACGCCCGGATGCGAGGTGCCGAATGCGCATTGCCTGCTAGCCTATGATCAAGTGGTGGCGCTCTGTTGAGGGTTCGAAGCTGTCCTCGGCAGGATGGGGGCTGCCGCCGTTCGTAGTGGACTTGGGAGCCCGTGCGTGGGCGCCACTGCACTTGTGATGACGCAGCGTGGGCCGCAGTAATTTATGGCAGGATGCACAGCGGAGGCTGCAGGCTGGGTGCGTGCCGAAGGTGGGGCATGTGCGAGAACCTGGGCTGTGGAAGAACAGTAGGTGCAGCCTGGTCTGCGGCGAACGTGGACGCATGTCAGCACCGCCCCCGCCGCCTTTATCCTGTGGTGCCATGGCATCCTGTCCACCTGGTGCTGCACGGGTGCGCGGCGCGCCGTGTTTGCTTGGCTGGACATGCCTGGGCATGCGGTGTTGCGGTGCTCCATGTGGCGCACTACACATGACGCTGTGTTGCGTGGCGACGCCGGTGCTGTTGGGCTGTGCCGCCGCCATCAGCAGACACCATGCCAGATGCGGGCTCCGTACAGGGCCCATGTACATACGTTGACTCTTGCCTCTGCTTGCTGTAGGGTTGGCGCCGGCTATGTTTTTGTATTCGTACCACCCGCACATTGGTGTGTCGTCAGTCCAGGTCGGGGCTTGACGTGTCGTATTTGCTTGCAGGGTGCAGGTGCCGGCAGGCCGGCGGCAGATTGCTGTTCTTTTATCGGCTGCAGGCTGAGGGTGATGTCGTTGGTACGAAGGTCACAGGGCCTTCGGCGTGGGAGGGGGCGGCAGTGCCTGTTGGCTGCTGCGCAGGGTGGCGGGGCGGCGGCGGCTGAGCAGGCAGCGCAGGTTTCTTCGTCGTGCGTGATGGCGAGTGAGGTCGAGTCTTTCCGAAATGCGTCTCTCTCCTCGTTTTTATAGCCTCATTATTTGAGCACGGGCTACCAGGATACAGCTTCAGTTGGGTAGTTGCGCAGAAAAAAAACGGGCGCGTTTAGGAAGTAGGCATAACGCGGTTTTGTCGAATGTACATGGTCACGTGTGGCGTGCTGCTTTGGTGCCTTTCATGCACGCTGCCTCGTCTTGTGCACGGGGTCTCCCATGCGCGGCTGGTTGTGGGATGGCGCCCTGACAGTGACGGGGTAGCCGGGTATCTCTTTCTGCAACGGTATCCTTTCGATGTCCCCCAAAACTGTGTATCGCGGCCCACGCACCGATGCCATCAGTCCTGGTCTTGGCTGCAGGCCCTGCCGAGCCACCACCACCACCACCTAGGGCACGTGCGCTGGCTGCGGTGGGTTGGTGTACTGAGTAGTACACTGTGTGTAGCGCAGGGTGTGTGTGGCATGGGATGGATGGGGCACCTTCTGTAGACGTTGGCGTTGACCGGGGTTGCTAATTGAGGTGAGCGCGTTAGGCAGTCGATGCTGGTCGATGTGAGGCTATGTATGTTGTAATGACCATGAAACGCAGAGGCTAAGCAAGCAAGCCCATGCCGTAGTGTTGGCTGGCTGTTGATAATATATGAGACGGTGAAGAATGGGCCTCTTTCCTCTTGGTTCCTCTTGGAAGGCCAGGCGGCTCTGCTGGAGAGCGCCTTGGCCTGTTGTCTTTCCTGCCGAGCACGCCGCTATACCGTTTACAATGGTGGTCATTGGGAACTTGCTCTTGATTGTTGGCATGCCGTTGCCTCATCTTGCTTGGGCCAGATAGTATCTTGACACCATACTGCTGGCCACGGCCGGGCTTGAGTCGAAGTTCTAAGACCTGGCTGATCCATCTTTTGCCCAACCTGCCGCCAAGCAATCTTTACCTTCATACTTTTCCGCACTGCATCAACATCAGATTTCCTACCAGCGGTGTGCCCGTGTGGCGTGTGGCAGTACAGATTACAGAGTCCATGGAGGGTAGTGGAGACGTTCTTTCCGCAACCGATGCACAATGTCCTCTTTCATAACCTCTTGTACCGACGCCTGCTCGCTGCATGGTATTGCATTGGCTAAATGTCCAGTCTGTCAGTGCGCCTCGATGTACTGACCGTTGCGGCAGTGTTACTGCAGGGTAGTGTGCCACGGTAGGCTGGCGCCCAGCGGGAGGCGTGCGGTCGGCAGGCGGCAGCACCTGGCTTGCCATGCTTGTTTGGTGCTCGTTGCGGACTCTACCTGATGGAGGCCTCAGGCGTTTGGGGTGCACGCCCGTCCGGGGTGGTTACGTGACTGTGGATGGCACCTGGGTTTGGGTCTTCGGTGGTGCTGGTGCTTGCCTGTGCCGGTTGGGCTTTGGACTCCCGCTTGCCTGTCCCTTCCCGTCTCCTTACCTGTAAACCTTTCCAAAGAAAAAAAACACCTGACGGCAACCTGCTGAGACTGGGCTACCTGCAACAAAGCTGCTAGATACCGAGCCGTGGCCTGCACGTGGAGAGCCGCCTTTCTGCACATGATACGATATCCCACATGCGTGGCTAATGCACGGGCCACACGGGCAATCGAGCACGACTCAACGACTGCCTGCGGCAGCCCATAGCCGCCCTGAGCCGGCCATTGTGCCGGTAGGCCACCGCTGCCACCACGAGGAACACGTGCGCCGGTGCTCCGGCATCGGACAATCCAATCCAAACAAGACATCCAGCTCTTTCTGCCCCCAGCCTGGCATGCACCATGCGGAGGACACGTGCACTCGCCCAGCTGTACGGAAGATAAGCATGGCCTGGTCGCAACTCGCAGAAGCACTGTCTCCGGACCCGGATGACCTGTACCTGGAAGTGGAGCCCCAATGCCCCACGGTTCGTACAGGTATGTGACTGCAGCAATAAAGCAGGCAGGCAAACTGGTGCAGCCATGAGCTTGGGTCCTGTGCCGCTCAATTCCCTGGATCCCTGCTATGATGCGGGAAGTCTCGGGAAACGCCTTCGGCAAGCTGTTGCAGTCCAGCCTGCAGGGTCAGAGAAGACGCAGGGAAGGTCAGGGCAGGGCAGGGAAAGGTAGTCGGGTCTCCAGGGGTCTTCCCACTGTCCTCTACCGCCTACAACTTGGTTTCTAAGCAACTGGGTGTGCTGCCAGGGACCCAGGGTCTATGTATATGTCTAAGGCTTGAAACCCAAAAGCGTGGGTGAGACGTATGGTACAGTGGGACTGTGGAGTGGTCGTGCGTACCCAACCCGCAGCCCTTGGCCGCAAGCCGCCGCGCTGCGTTTTGACATTTGACATTTTATGTTACATTCCAGGTGGTGTGGCCACACGATCCTTACTGGTCC
>VFQN01005290.1_pt1 | contig 15945 bp, 16 predicted proteins | sample 3512371 | NCBI WGS metagenome assembly VFQN01 (sample SAMN10412370, study PRJNA504923) | tailings metagenome | isolation source: Replicate 2 from Balatoc abandoned mine | place: Philippines: Itogon, Benguet | collected 2017-08-28 | reverse complement strand
GCAAGCTGCTGCTCGGTCGCGATCCCGTGCGCGCATCCCTTGCGCGAACACTCGCTCTGCCCGACCAGGAAGCTCTTCTCGCCGGCCCCGAGGAGAGGGCCGAATACGGACGCATGAAAGCCCTCGTCGGACCCACCAAAGAAACGGGCTGGCCCTTCACCTCGACGGTGGACGAGCTCTATTGGTGCTTCCGCCATCTCCAGTCATTCGAGGCCTGGGCGGCGCATGGCGCCTGGATATCGGCGGCGAATCGGCGTCTCGGACCAGGCGTCAAGGAACGCTTCGAATTCGGCGCCGGTATCGAAGAGAAGACGGTCAAGGCCGAGACGGTGCGCCGGCTGGTCTTCCGCGCCGAGCTGGAGGCGCTGCTCGGAAGCGATGGCGTGCTCGTGCTGCCGACCGTCCCGGGAGCCGCCCCTCTCAAGGCATCGAGTTTCGAGACGACGCAGACCTATCGCGAGCAGGCACTGCGGCTGCTGTGTCTTTCGGGCCTGTCCGGCTTCCCGCAGATCACTCTGCCGCTGGGCAAGGTCGAGGGCGCGCCTTTCGGCTTGTCGCTGCTCGGCCCCGCCGGCAGTGACATCGCACTGATTCGCCTCGGCAGAAAACTCCTCGACAAGGCAAGAGGCGGCTGACTTTCGCATGGATACATTGACCCGCATGCGCGCCTTCATCGACGTGGTGGAGGCCGAGGGCTTCTCGGCCGCGGCACGCAAGATCGGCCGCTCGAAGGCACTGCTGTCGAAATATGTGCGCGAACTGGAAGACGAACTCGGCGCGCTGCTTCTCAACCGTACGACCCGGCAATTCTCGCTGACCGAGGCCGGCCATACCTATTACCGCCGCGCCTCCGAAATCCTGCGCGAGATCGATACGCTGGCCGACGCGGTTCGTGAATCCTCGGGCGACGTACGGGGCCGCATCAAGCTCTCGGCGCCGCGCACCTTCGCCGATGCGCCGATCGGCCAGTCGCTGATCGATTTCGCCAAGGAACATCCCGATATCGTGCTGGAGATCGACCTCGACGACCGCTTCGTCGATCTGGTCGAGGAAGGTTTCGACCTGGCGATCCGCATCTCGCGACTGGAGAACTCATCGCTGATCGCACGGCGGCTGGCGCCGTTCTCGGTGGTGGTGTGCGCGTCGCCCGAACTGCTCGAGAAGCGCGGCGTGCCGAAGCGCCCACAGGATCTCGCCACCCTGCCCTGCATCATCGACACCAATGGCCGCTGGCTCTCCAACTGGCCGTTCAAGACCGAGGCGGGCGAAACCTTCAGCGTTTCGGTTTCGGGTCCCATCGAGGTGAACAGCCCGCTCGCTGCGCGCGCCGCCGCACTCGCCGGCCTCGGCTTCTCCATCCTGCCCGATTTCATCGCCGCCCCCGAGGTCGAGGTGGGCCGGCTGGTGACCGTGCTGCACGACCGCATCTTGAGCGGGGGCGGCATTTTCGCCGTCTATCCGCATCGCCGATACCTGCCGGCCAAGGTGCGGGTATTCGTGGATTTCCTCGTGCAGTGGTTCAAGAACCGCGAACAGATGTGATCATCCCGTCATGGAGCGGTCCCAATTTCGCCGGTTTTGTGCTCACTGTGGCAACTCCAATTCCCGGGGACAAAAATCGGCATGCGATTGAAAGGACGAAGAGCGATTCCGGCTGCGGCCCTTGTCGCGCTCCTGACATCGACCGTGCCGGCGATCGTTCACCCCCATGTCTTCGCCGAAGCGCGGCTCGACGTCGTGCTGAATCCCGACCGCACAGTGAAGGCGCTCCGCCATCTCTGGCGCTTCGACGATGTCTTCTCCAGCACCGTACTGATGGAGTTCGACAAGAACGCCGATCTCAAGCTCGACGAGGCGGAACTGCAGGAGATCGCCGACACGATCCACTCCTCGCTCGCCGAATACAATTATTTCCAGGTGGTGACGCTCGACGGCAAGGACGTCGCCATGAAGCCGCCGCCGGCCCTGATGGTCAATTACGAGCACGACCAGCTGATCGTGCTGTTCGAGACCGAACCGAAGGACCCGCTGAAGCTCATCGGCAAGATCGATTTCGGCGTCTATGATCCGACCTTCTACACCGCGATCGATTTCACCGAAGACACCAACATGACGGTCGCCGACCTGCCCGCCGGCTGCAGCCACTCGGTGATCAGGCCAGACCCCGACGAGGCGCTCGCCCAGAACCAGGCGACGCTGACCGAACAGTTCTTCAATGATCCGGCCGGCACCGATATGTCGAAGATCTTCGCGACCAAGCTGGAACTGAACTGCCAAGGATAGGCCCCGTGATGAAGACGAGCATCCGCACGATTTTCACGATCATCGCCGCCGCCTATGTCTTCGGCCATTTCGCAGATCTCGCTTATGCCCAGAGCTCGCTCGGCATCGGCGCGAACGAGGCCACACTGCCCTCGACTGGGTTGTTCGCCGGCTTCATCAACTGGATCAACGTTCAGCAGCAGGGCTTCTACCGCGCGCTCACCGGCGCGCTGAAGGCGATGCGTCAGGACGGCAGCCAGCTCTGGCTCCTGGTCGGCCTGTCATTCGTCTACGGCATCTTCCATGCGGCAGGCCCAGGCCACGGCAAGGCGGTGATCTCGTCCTACATGCTGGCGAACGAAGTGGCGCTCAGGCGCGGCATCATGCTCTCTTTCGTCTCGGCATTCCTTCAGGCCATCACCGCTATCGTCGTCATGGCGTTGCTCTTCCTGGTGCTGCGCGGAACCGCGATCTCGATGACCAAGGCGACCTGGACGCTTGAGGTCGCGAGCTATGCGCTGATTTCCGTCTTCGGGGCCTGGCTGCTTTGGCGCAAGGCCGGACCACGCGTAGCCTCGCTCTTCGGCAGAGCACCGGCGCATAGCCTCTCGGCCGCTCACGCGCATGCACATGCCGGCCATCATGCCCACGGGCATGATCACGATCATTCCCGATGCGGCCACGACCACCATGGTCATGATCATGATGACCACCATCACCATGACCACGGTCATCATCACAGTCATGCCCACGCCCACAGTCATGGGCCAGGCGAAGTCTGCGCGACCTGCGGACATTCGCACGCGCCCGACCCGGCGCTGCTTGGCGGCGACCGCTTCAGCTGGAAGACAGCGTGGTCGGCTGTGGCGGCTGTCGGCATAAGGCCCTGCTCCGGCGCGCTGATCGTGCTGACCTTCGCCTTCCTCAACGGCCTGTGGGCCGGCGGCATTCTCTCCGTCTTCGCCATGGCGCTCGGAACCGCACTGACGGTTTCCGTTCTCGCCACCCTCGCCGTGACGGCCAAGAACTGGGCCGTAGCAGCCGCCGGCGACGGACGCGCCGGCAACCGCATCCATGCCGCGATCGAGATCGGCGGCGCGGCGATGGTGATGATTCTGGGCCTTACTCTGCTGACGGCCAGCCTCTCGGCGTAGGACCTATCGCGCTCGAGCTAAACAGAGCCGTCGGCCGCCCGTATCATGACGTCGTATCCGTCGACACGGAGAGCTGACGATACCGTTCGGCGTTCTCCCGCAACGCATCGGCCTTCTGGATGACCATTTCGACAGCATCCGTGCCCGCGGCCCACCGTGTCGGAGGTGTCGCCATTCCCGCCAGCTGAACGATAGCGGCAGCCAGCTTTGCCGGATCGCCGTTCTGGTTTCCATTCATCTGATCCAGGAAACCTCTGAACGCATCGAACTGCTCTGCATATTCGGTAATCCCGCCCATCGCATATACAGCGGAAGACGCGCCCAGGAACTCAGTCCTGAAGAAGCCTGGCTCAACGACGGTTGCGGCGATGCCAACGGGGCGCAGTTCTTCGGCGAGACCCTCCATCCAGCCCTCCACGGCGAACTTGGACGCCGAATAGACCGTGCCGCCGGCGCCGGAAACGAGGCCCGTGATGGAGGATATGGTGAAGACATGGCCAGCCCGCCTGGCACGCATTTGCGGGAGCACCGCGCGCGTGACGTCCATGGCCGCGAAGACGTTGGTTTCGAACTGCGCCCGGACCTGCTCGTCCGTATGGTCTTCAAACCACCCGAACTGACCGTAGCCTGCATTGTTGACGAGGACATCGATGTCCCCGAACCGCGATCGGGCAGCGGCAACCGCCGCCGCGACCTCGGCGCGCTTCGTTACATCGAGCGGCAGAGCGAGCAGTTGCGCGGAGGTCCCGATGGCCTCGTCGATCGAAGCCGGTCTCCTCGCCGTTCCGACAACATTGTCGCCGCTCGCGAGAGCCGCGCGTGCGATCGCAAGTCCGAGACCACGGCTGGCTCCGGTGATGAACCACGTCTTCATTGGCATGTCCCTTTCGGCTGTCGCTCCCGCCGAACCGGAGGAGCGTTCTGAGTACGGCCGAGAGGATATGCGGCACTATATCAATCGATAATTGGGTATAATCGGAACAGCCTTATCGATTTGGTGCATAGATGAAACGTGATGAAATGAACGACCTGGCTGCGTTCGTCGTAGTGGCGGAAGAGGGCGGCTTCACCCGTGCAGCCGCAAAGCTCGGAATGTCCCAGTCGGCCCTGAGTCATGCCATGAAGCAACTGGAACAGCGTATCGGGGTCCGCTTGTTGACACGTACGACCCGCAGTGTGGCGACGACGGATCCCGGAGAGAAATTGCTCAGGAGCCTTCAACCCGCGCTGCAGCAGATTTCAAGCGACATCGCCTCGATAAGGGCGATGAGGGGGAAACCGTCGGGAAGGATAAGAATAGCCTCGGGCAGGTACCCGGCCGCCTCGCGGATCCTACCGGTTCTCGAGCATTTTACGGCCGAACATCCCGAAATCGATGTGGAACTGGTCGTGGACGAGCGTTTTACAGACATCGTTTCCGAACGTTTCGACGCCGGGATTCGTTTGGGCGAACATGTCGAGAAGGATATGATCTCGGTACCCATCAGCCCAGAGATCCGATCAATCGTCGTCGGAGCGCCGGACTACTTCAGGACGAATGAACGACCCCGGAGCCCGCGCGACCTCACCCATCACGATTGCATTACCTACCGGCAAATGTCGGCCGGGGGCGTTTATCCCTGGGAGTTCGAAAACGAAGGGCGCAAGCTCTCGATGCGGCTGTCAGGGCGCCTTACGCTGAACGACATGGACTTGATGGCGGATGCGGCCCTGAAGGGGATGGGTCTCGCCTATGTTTTCGAGGATCTGGTGCGACCGCATGTCGAAGAAGGCAAGCTGCTCCAGGTGTTGGACGAATGGTGTCCATCATACCCGGGTTTCCATCTCTATTACCCTCATCGCCGTCAGACCAATTCCGCCCTCGCGGCATTCATCGAAGCCGTCCGGCATCGTTGATGCTTGCCTCAATGCCAGATCGCCGGCTCAGCAGGCACCATCGAAGGATAGCACCACGCTCGTTTTCGCCTGAGTTCGGCATCGAGCGTCGGCGGCGATCGCTTCAGCTGGTAGACGGCGTGGTTGGCCGTGACCGCCGTCGGCATCCGGCCTTGCTCGGGCGCGCTGATGGTCCTGACCTTCGCCTTCCTCAACGGACTGTGGGCCGGTGGCATTCTCTCCGGCTTCGCCATGGCGCTCGGAACCGCACTGACTGTTTCCGTTCTCGCCACCCTCGCCGTGACGGCCAAGAACTGGGCCGTAGCGGCTGCCGGCGATGGACGCGCGGGCAACCGCATCCATGCCGCGATCGAGATCGGCGGTGCGGCGATGGTGATGCTTCTGGGCCTTACTTTGCTGACGGCCAGCCTCTCGGCGTAGACCCGTCGGATGCACCTCCGAACGCAACGCTCCGTTGGCATGACAGATCAGAAAAGTGCCCGGCTCTGTGCAGTCTCAAGGAGCCAATCGCGAAAAACAGCAGCGCTTGGTGAGAGCTTGCGGTCGGTTGCCCAGGTGAGGACGTAGGAGGTCCGCCGGACGGCATACTGGCTCAGGGGCAGGATCAGTTTCCCCGAGGATATTTCGTCCCCGGCAAGAAGGTCACTTTCAAGAACCAGTCCAAAGTCCTTGGCGGCAGCTTCGATAGCCACGTGCGAAGGATCGATCTGAATGCTCTGGTGTTTGCCGTAGCCGGAGGCGCCAGCGGACTTTGCCCAATCCTTCCATGAGATCGTGTTGTAGTTGGTATGAATCAGGACATGCTTGAACACGTCGTCGGGTACCCGGATCGGACAATCGTGGAGCCGCCGCGGACTTCCCATGGGCTGCACTGATTCCGCGAGCAGCGGTACTGCCCCGGCCTCGCCGGTACGCAACGCGCGGTATTCGATTGCCAAATCGGTCGCGTCCCAGGCAAAGCCCGCCCGACCCGTCTCGGCACTCACCCGCACCTCGACGTTCGGATGTGTTTGCATGAACGTCGGAAGCAGTGGTAGCAGCCACCTGCTGGCAAGCGACGGAGGGGTATGCACCCTCACAACATCGGTGGCACCGACGCTGATGATCTCTCGCGTCGTTTCATCGAGCGCTAACAAGATGTGCTGAACCTTCTCGAAATAGCGTCGGCCAAGCGTTGTGAGTTCGACGCCGCGACCGATCCGCGCGAAAAGCTCTACTCCGAGCAGCCTCTCGATCCCCATTATCTGATGGCTGACAGCAGATGGGGTCAGTCGCATCTCATTCGCGGCAGCCCTGAAGCTTCCCAGCCTGGCCGCAGACTCGAATGCCGCCAATGATCGCAGCGGAGGGCGCAGGGAATTGGCGGAACGCTTGGCTTTGTCGAAGGCGACCATGATCTCTTCCCCACGCTGGTGAAATTCTCTCACCAGTTGCTGAATCTTTTAAGCTTTTCTTGAAGTCATTCAAATGCGCATCGTTCATTCGATTTGGGAGTTTCCGAATGAATGACGCTCAGGAAGTGGAACCGGCCAAAGGCATCGGCACTTCAGACTCGGCTTCGCTTTTGATGCAGGCTCGTAAGCACCTTCTGTTTTACGGTCGCGACTTTGCCGATGTCGTCATTGGCCGCGCTGAAGGCTCATTCATGTATGACATCGAGGGTCGGGCGATCCTCGATTTTTCGTCCGGACAGATGTGCGCGACCATCGGCCACAATCATCCCGTACTCAGAGACGCTCTCCGAAAGTCGGCCGACGAAGTCATCCATCTTGACAGTACGAAGCTCTCGCCGGCGGTTATCGAACTTGCGCAGGAGCTTTGCAGCATCCTGCCACCGCGGCTTCAAAAGGCAATGTTCCTGAATACGGGAAGCGAGGCCAACGAGGCGGCAATCCGCTTGGCGAAGCTGCATACGCGCGGCTTCGAGGTCGCCGCGCTCAATGGGTCTTGGCATGGCATGACCGCTGGGTCCCAATCGAGCACCTATGCATCGGGCCGACGAGGCTATGGACCTGCCATCCCGGGAACGTTTGCGCTGCCGCCTCCGAATGCGTTCAGATGTCCGATCCGACACTGCAGCGAGAAATTCGACGCTACTTGCCTCGATGTAGGATTTGAGCTTCTCGACGGGTGGAGTGTCGGAGAGGGCGCCGCAGTCATCGTCGAGCCGATCCAGAGCGCGAACGGAATAATCGTCCCGCCGGAAGGCTATCTGAAGCGGCTTAAACAGCACTGTGCAGCGCGGGGGTTTGTCCTGATTTTCGACGAGGCGCAGACCGGTCTTGGTCGTGTCGGCACCAACTTCGCTTTTGAGGCCGAAGATGTCGTCCCCGATATTCTCACACTCTCCAAGACATTGGGCGCCGGCGTCCCGCTCGCCTCCGTTGTGGCAAGTCCAGAGGTCGCGGCCAGTGCAGAAGACCGGAAGTTCTCGTTTTTCACGTCGCATGTATCGGATCCGATGACAGCGGAAGTCGGATTGGCGGTCGTGAGGTTGATAAAGAGCGAACAGCTTGCGAAACGTGCCAACAAGCTCGGCACTTATCTCCTGGCTCGGCTGGAGGAACTGAAGCAACGCTACGAGGTGGTTGCGGATATTCGGGGCCGTGGGCTTCTGATCGGCGTCGAACTTGTCGAAGATCGAGAGTCCCGGCGCCCAGCGCATGCACTGATGCAACGCGTGACGGCGCGCTGCCTCGAGCTCGGCCTCAATATCAACAAAGCGGGCGGCCCGAATGCGGTTTGGCGTATCGCCCCTCCACTCACGGTCGATGCGACGGAACTGGATTTGGGGGTGTCGATACTCGACGCCGCCCTTCAGGAATGTGGTGCGCGCTGACTGCTCCGCAAGAGGTTGAACCAGGGGGCATGAGAAGTCGGCCGGCGGGGCCGCGCCAGCCCGAAGTCGACGCTCAGCCGGCGGCATCCAGAGATCGCGCGCGCCCCTCATTGCGCCTGAGCTCTGCATCAAGCGCCCGCCCCTTCGGCGTCAGGCTGTATTCTACATGCAGCGGCATGGTGCCGAAGTCCTGCCTGACGGCAAGCCCCTCATCTTCGAGGGCCTTTAATCTTTGCGACAATACGCGAGCCGAGATGTCTCCGGGAAGCGCGCGGCGCAAGGCGCCGAAGCGCATCGACGGATGCCGCCCGAGCGTCCAGATGATGTGGCTCATCCATCGCTGCGCAAGAAAATTAAGAAAATCATCAAGCTCGCAACCGATGTTACTATTCTTTACTTGATCATTACTCTGATTGCGACCTTCTTCCATGGTAACTTTCCGGTTACTACTGTTCATTGACGCCCGCTCAACCTAGCATTCGCGCATCATTTCGAATCGAAGGAGGGACAACTTTCATGCCGAATGCAACCCCCGTTCCCGGCAAAGCTCTGATTTCGCCGAAGGACCATACGCTGATCCTGATCGACTTCCAGTCGCAGATGGCCTTCGCCACGCATTCGATCGACGCGATAACGCTGCGGACGAATGCGGCACTGGTCGCGCACGCGGCGGCCGGATTCGGGGTGTCGACAATCCTGACCACGGTCGCGGAGAAGAGCTTCTCCGGCCCGGTGTTCGACGAGATCCGAGAGGCCTTTCCCGGCCAGGCGATGCTCGACCGGACGAGCATGAACACCTGGGAGGACAACGTCGTCATCAGGCGCGTGAACGAGATCGGCAAGAGCCGGCTTGTGCTCGCCGGCCTGTGGACTTCCGTCTGTATCGTCGGTCCCGCACTGTCGGCGCTCGACCAGGGCTTCGAGGTCTATGTCATCACCGACGCCTGTGGCGACGTCTCCAGGGAAGCGCATGAGCGTGCCGTCGAGCGCATGGTGCAGGCCGGCGCCCGGCCGATGACGGCACTGCAATATATGCTTGAGCTCCAGCGAGACTGGGCGCGGTCCGAGACCTACGACCTGACCACCGGCATCGCCAAGAAATATGGCGGCGCGTACGGCCTCGGCATCATCTACGCAAAGACGATGCTGGGTGAGCATGCCAGCGAAGCAGGCAACAAAGCCGCCTGAGACAGGCACAGTCATCTGAGGTCGGCAAAGCCGCCTGAGGCGGCGCGACACTCCTGAGACCTGCAGCGCTGCTACTCCGGCGGCGCTGCTCCCCAAACGCGGAACTCGGCGATGAAACTCTACCTCGTCTCGCTCGGCGCGGGCGTGCTCGTCGGCGTCATTTATGCGCTGCTCAATGTCCGTTCGCCGGCGCCCCCGATCGTGGCCTTGGTCGGACTGCTGGGCATCCTGATCGGCGAGCAAGTCGTGCCCCTCGCCAAGCGCCTCGTCTCGGGCGCGCCGGTCACGGCGTCGTGGCTTGCGTCGGAATGCGCGCCGCATGTGCTCGGCGAGTTGCCGCAGCGGTCGAAGGCCTCGGGTGAATATCCAGGAGAACGACCGTCATGAGCCTCACCCGCCGCAGCCTGAATATGGGCGCCGCACTCTTCGGAACCGTCTCGATGCTCGGCGGCAAACGCGGCTTCGCCGCGGGCCAAACCGAAAGGGCTCCCATGAATGCCGAACTGATCCTGGTCAACGGTCGTTTCACCACACTCGACCGCGAGAACCCGGCCCCGCAAGCCGTGGCGATTTCAGGTGGGCTGTTTCTCGCCGCAGGCCCCGAGCCGGAGGTCAGGGCGCTCGCCGGCCCCGATACGCAGATCGTCGATCTCGGCGGACGGCGTGCCGTGCCCGGACTGATCGACAGCCACATGCACATCATCCGTGGGGGTCTCAACTACAATATGGAGCTCCGCTGGGACGGCGTTCGCTCGCTCAGCCAGGCCATGGAGATGCTGAAGCGCCAGGTCGCGGCGACCCCGCCTCCGCAATGGGTGCGTGTGGTAGGCGGCTTCACCGAACACCAATTCGCCGAGAAGCGTTTGCCGACGCTTGACGAGATCAATGCGATCGCGCCGGAGACGCCGGTCTTCATCCTCCATCTCTACGACCGCGCGCTGCTCAACGGCGCCGCGCTGCGCGCCGTCGGCTACACCAGCGAGACACCGAACCCTCCGGGCGGCGAGATCCAGCGCGACGCCAAGGGGAATCCGACCGGCCTCCTGCTCGCGCGGCCGAATGCCAGCATCCTTTATTCGACGCTCGCCAAGGCGCCCAAGCTGCCACCGGAATACCAGCTCAATTCGACGCGGCATTTCATGCGTGAGATGAACCGGCTGGGCGTCACGTCGATCATCGACGCCGGCGGCGGCTTCCAGAACTATCCCGACGATTACGCCATCATCGAGAAGCTGCATGCCGACGGCGAGTTGACGTTGCGGATCGCCTACAATCTCTTCACGCAGAAGCCGAAACAGGAACTGGCCGACTTCTCCGGCTGGGTGAAGCAGGTACGTCCGGGCCAAGGCGACGACCTTTACCGCCACAACGGCGCCGGTGAGATGCTCGTCTACACCGCCGCCGATTTCGAGGACTTCCGCGTCCAACGGCCGGACATGCCGCCGTCGATGGAGACCGAGCTCGAGCCGGTCGTGCGGCTGCTCGCCGAGAACCGCTGGCCGTGGCGGCTGCACGCCACCTATGACGAGACCATATCGCGGGCGCTCGACGTCTTCGAGGCGGTGGACAAGGACATTCCGCTGCAGGGGTTGAACTGGTTCTTCGACCATGCCGAGACGATCTCCGACCGGAACATCGACCGCATCGCCCGCCTCGGCGGCGGCATCGCCGTACAGCATCGCATGATGTTCCAGGGTGAGGATTTCGTCGAGCGCTACGGCGCCAGGGCGGCGGAGCGGACGCCGCCCATTGCCCGCATGCTGGAGGCCGGAGTGCCCGTCGGAGCCGGCACCGACGCGACCCGCGTCGCGAGCTACAATCCCTGGGTCTCGCTCTCCTGGCTGGTCACGGGGCGCACGCTCGGCGGCCTCAAGCTCTACCCGCAACGCAATCTGCTCGACCGCGAGGCGGCCTTGCGGCTCTGGACCGAAGCCAATGGCTGGTTCTCCAACGAAGCGGGCCGGAAGGGCGAGATCAAGGTGGGCCAATTGGCCGACCTCGTCGTACTCGATCGCGATTACTTCTCCGTGCCGGAGGACGAGATCCAGAACATCGAGAGCGTCCTTACCCTGCTCGGCGGCAAGGTGGTCCACGGCACGGGCGACTATTCCGGGCTTGCGCCGGACCTGCCGCCGGCCATGCCGGACTGGTCGCCGGTGCGGCGCTGGGGAGGCTACCAGAAGCGCACCGACGCCGGGGGCACGAGTTACGCCTTCATCGGCTGCGGCTGCGCGAACAGTTGCGGCGTGCATGGACACGACCATGCGCGAGCCTACACGGCGCAGGCACCGGCCGGCGACGAAGGCGCCTTCTGGGGCGCGCTCGGCTGCTCTTGCTGGGCGTTCTGAGATTTGGAACAATCGTCAACGAGGACATGACCATGCCGTCAGCCGCAACCTCCGAAGCGCAGTCGGTCGCCGAACGCTTCCTTACCCTGGGCTGGGTCGAGGGCGCCGCGCGTATTGCGGTCGCACTGCCGTTTCTGATCAGCGGGATATCGAAGCTCTTCGATTTCCCAGGTGCCGTAGCCGAGGTACACGGCATGACCGGCATCGAACCCGCCTTGCCGCTCACCATTCTGCTGATCATCGTCCAGCTCGGCGGTTCGGCACTCCTGATCACGGGCGGACGGTTCGCCTGGACCGGTGCGCTGGCCCTCGCCGGTTTCACCGCCGTCGCGACACTTCTGGCGCATTCCTTCTGGCTGAAGCCCGAGGCCGAGCAGTTCCTCCATCGCAACATCTTCTTCGAACATGTCGCGATCGCCGGCGGGCTGATCCTGCTCGCCATTCTGACGGTGAAGCCGTCGCGGACCCGAAGCCGATGACGGCACATGTCGAGCAGAACAGCGGTTCGGCCTTCTCGCCGCTGAGGCAACCCGTCTTCGCCGTGCTCTGGGCGGCAACCGTTCTCGGCAATACCGGCAGCTTCATGCGCGATGTCGCCAGCGCCTGGCTGGTCACCGACCTATCGGCCTCGCCTGCCGCAGTGGCCCTGGTGCAGACGGCCGGCACGCTTCCGATCTTCCTGCTTGCCATCCCGGCCGGAGTACTGTCGGACATTCTCGACCGGCGCAGGCTGCTGATCGTCCTACAACTGATGCTGGCGGCTGTGAGCGCGACCCTCATGCTCCTGTCGCAATCGGGCCAACTGACGGTCGGCCTGCTGGTCGCCCTCACCTTCGCAGGCGGCGTAGGCGCGGCACTGGTGGGACCGACCTGGCAGTCGATCGTCCCCGAACTCGTGCCGCGACACGACCTGAAGAATGCCGTGGCGCTGAACTCGCTGGGGATCAACATCGCCCGTTCTATAGGACCGGCCGCGGGCGGCCTGCTCCTTGCCTCCTTCGGCGCGGCCCTCACCTATGGGGTCGACGTGCTGAGCTACGCCTTCGTCATTGCCGCGCTGCTCTGGTGGCGGCGCATACCCGATGCCGACGATGATCTGTCGGAGCGCTTCACCGGCGCCTTCCGCGCCGGGCTCCGTTACACCCGCGCCAGCCGGCCCCTGCATGTTGTGCTGTTCCGGGCTGTGGTCTTCTTCGCCTTCGCCAGCGCGGTTTGGGCGTTGCTGCCGCTCGTGGCGCGGAATCTCCTGAACGGCGACGCCGGTTTCTATGGCATTCTACTCGGCGCCGTGGGCGTGGGCGCCATTGCCGGGGCCTTGCTGTTGCCGGCACTCCGCCGTCGTCTCGACGCCGATGCGCTGCTGCTGGGTGCCGCGCTGGTTGCAGGGGCGGTGATGGGCGCTCTGGCCTTCGCCCCACCGCAATGGGCCGCGATCCTCGCGCTGCTGCTGCTCGGAACCGCCTGGATCATCGCACTGACGACCCTGAACGGCGCCGCCCAGGCGATCCTGCCCAATTGGGTGCGCGGCAGGGGACTGGCGGTCTATCTGACCGTCTTCAACGGCGCCATGGCGGGCGGCAGCCTGGGCTGGGGTCTCGTCGCCCAGCAATTGGGGGTTCCGACGACGCTCATGGTGGCCGGTGCCGGCCTGGCACTCGCCGCATTCGGTCTGCATCTGGTGAAGCTCCCAACTGGCGAGGACGATCTGGTGCCGTCGCGGCACTGGCCGGAGCCGCTGACCGCCGAGCCGGTCGCCCATGACCGCGGACCGGTGCTCATCCTCATCGAGTACCGCATCGAAAGGAAGGATCGGCCGGGCTTCCTCGATGCGATGCGGCACCTGGCCGGGGAGCGCAGGCGCGACGGCGCCTTCAACTGGGGGCTCAGCGAGGACGCTGCCGATCCTGAACGCATCGTCGAATGGTTCATGGTGGAATCCTGGGCCGAGCATCTGCGGCAACACAAACGCGTCTCCAAAGCCGATGCCGACCTGCAGAAGGCCGTGCTCGCATTCCACAAAGGGCCGTCCGAGCCTCGGGTCTCGCATCATCTGGCATTGCAGATGAAACGGGCCGGCGGCCAGTGACACTCCATCACGCGCGTCGCAACGACGACATTGACGTGGTCGATGCTGGGAGAGCTTAATGTCTATCGGTGATCTCAAAGGAGCTTTCTCATGGGTATGATTACAACCAAGGACGGAACCGAGATCTTCTACAAGGACTGGGGTACCGGAAAGCCGCTCGTCTTCCATCACGGCTGGCCGCTGAGCGCCGACGACTGGGACAACCAGATGCTCTTCTTCCTGCACAAAGGCTATCGCGTCATAGCCCATGACCGGCGTGGACATGGGCGCTCCACCCAGACCGCGACGGGCAATGAAATGGATACCTATGCGGCCGACGTCGCCGCGCTCGCGACGGCTCTCGACCTGAAGGGCGCCGTGCATATCGGCCACTCCACCGGCGGCGGCGAGGTCGCTCACTACGTCGCCCGCGCCGAGCCCGGTCGTGTCGCCAAGGCCGTGCTGATCGGCGCGGTGCCGCCGATCATGGTGAAGTCGGAAAGCAATCCCGGCGGCTTGCCCATCGAGGTTTTCGACGGCTTCCGCAACGCGCTGGTGGCCAACCGTGCGCAGTTCTATATCGACGTTCCGGCCGGCCCCTTCTACGGCTTCAACCGCCCCGGCGCCACAGTGTCCCAGGGTGTCATCGACAATTGGTGGCGACAGGGCATGATGGGCGGCACCAAGGCGCATTACGACTGCATCAAGGCCTTCTCCGAGACCGATTTCACCGAGGACCTGAAGAAGATCGACGTTCCCGTGCTGGTCATGCATGGCGACGACGACCAGATAGTGCCGTTCGCAGACTCTGCGCCGCTGTCGGCGAAGCTGCTGAAGCACGGCACGCTGAAGGTCTACAAGGGCCTGCCGCACGGCATGTGCACGACCCATCCGGATATCATCAACGCCGACCTGCTGGCCTTCATCGAGGGATAGTCACCGCATTGCCTGGCCCGAACGCCCACCGCGTCCGGGCCAGGCCTCTCATGCGCCGGGCAGAACGCCCCCGAGTTCGTCCTCGACATAGACCCGGATGATGTCGTCGAAGCTCTCTTCGGCGGCAAATCCGAGATCGCGTGCGCGGTTAGCCGCGAAACGCGTCGGCCAGTTCTGGACGATCGCCCAGACAGCGGCATCGGGCTCCTCGCGGATCAGTGCGGCAACACGATCGCCCGCGACGCGGCGCAGCGCTTCGATCTGCTCGCCGACGCTCACCGCGACGCCGGGCATGGTGAGATTGCGGCGCGGCCCGACGCTGGTGCCGTCGATCCCCGCTGCATGGATGAGGAAATTCACCGCCGAGCGAGGGCTGGCATGGGTGTGGACGACCGATCGCGGAACCGGAAGCTGGGCAGGAAGCCCGTTGAGCGGCTCCCGGATGATGCCGGAGAAGAAGCCGGAGGCGGCCTTGTTCGGCTTGCCGGGCCGCACGCAGATCGTCGGCAGCCGGATGCCGATGCCGTCGAAGAAGCCGCGGCGCGTATAGTCCGCGAGCAGCGCCTCGCCGATCAGCTTCTGCGTACCATAGGAGGTGAGCGGCGTCGGGTGGAACTCATCGGGGATGACGTCGGGAAACGGCGCGCCGAAGACGGCGATCGACGAGGTGAAGACCACGCGGGGTCTGTTGCCGGCCTCGCGCAGCGCATCGAACAGCAGGCGGGTCCCGTCAAGATTGACCCTGTAGCCGAGTTCGAAATTGGCCTCGGCCTCACCCGACACGATGCCGGCAAGGTGAAAGACGATATCGGGCCGCTTCGCCGCCAGGCTCGCTACGGCTCCCGGTGCCGCGAGATCACCGGCATGGGTAACGACGTCGACGCCGTCCATCGCGGGCCGGTCCGGCGCGACGATGTCGTGCAGATCGAGCGCCTCGATCCGCCGGCCGGCGAGCGCTCCGTCCCGCACCAGCCTTTGCGTCAGCTTGCGGCCGACCATTCCGGCCGCGCCCGTTATCAGAACCCGCATGTCAGTTCTCCCCGCTTCGCTGCGCGCGTCCCCTCAGCCAGAAGATCAGAAAGAATGCGGCCACGAAGAGCACGGCCACCACGCCGGCCGCAGCAGTGGACATCTTCCCCACTGCCAGCATGATGGTGGGCATGTAGTAAGCGACGAGGCCGAAGCCGATCATGATGACGGCCGCGGCGATGGCCGAATTGCGGTTGCTGCTCTGCACGGCCCTTCCTTTCAGTCCTT
>VFQN01005289.1_pt1 | contig 15948 bp, 15 predicted proteins | sample 3512371 | NCBI WGS metagenome assembly VFQN01 (sample SAMN10412370, study PRJNA504923) | tailings metagenome | isolation source: Replicate 2 from Balatoc abandoned mine | place: Philippines: Itogon, Benguet | collected 2017-08-28 | reverse complement strand
GCGATCGGATTCTCCGGCGTTATCTGGGGCATCAAGGCCGCAGCCGCCGCGATGGATGCGGAGCGCGGCGGAACGATCGTCAACGTCGCGTCGGCCGCAGGCTTCCGTTCGGCGCCGAACTCGCTCGTCTACAGCGGGATCAAGGCCGGCGTGATGGGGCTGACGCGGGCGGCCGCCGTGGAGCTCGGCCCGCGCAACATCCGCGTGAACGCGGTCGCGCCGTCGGCAGTCCCGACCGAGGGAACGGCGAAGCACCGCAATGCGGAGCGCGACGCCAGGCGTATCGCCAACACGCCCCTCGGCCGACTGGGCACGGTGGACGACATCGCGCGCGCGATCGTCTACCTGATGGAGCCCGAGAGCGACTTCATCACCGGACAGGTGCTGTCGGCCGACGGCGGCATCGGCATCGCGATTACCTGAGCGGCCGGCGATGACGAGGGAGGAGACGAAGGCTGAAGGCAGACGGGCGCTGGTGACCGGCGGCGCCAACGGGATCGGCTGGGCTGTGTGCCGCGAGCTCGCGAAGCTGGAGTATCGCGTCGCGCTTGCCGACATCGACGGGAACACCGTGCGGGAGCGGGCCGCCGCGCTGGGCGACGGCCATGTGGCTCTGCCACTCGACCTGACCGAGCGCGGCGCGGCTTCCGCCCTGCCGTCGCGCGCTGCGGCCTCCCTGGGCGGTCTCGATGTCATCGTCAACAATGCCGGGGTGACGGACAGTTCCGGACGCTCGCTGGTCGACCTTCCCGACGCGGCATTCGACCGGCTCGTCGACCTCAACCTTTCGGCGGTCGAGGCGATCTGCGATGCGTCCCGTACGGTGCTTCAGGCCGGCTCGGCGATCGTCAACCTCGCCTCGGGCGCGTCGTTCAAGCCGCTGGCGCTGCGCGGCCCCTACAGCGCGACGAAGGCGGGGATCGCCGCGTTGACCCGGGCCAGCCGCGATCCTTTCGCAGCGCTCGGCATCAGCATCTCGGCTGTCGCGCCCGGCTATACCCGCACGCCGCTGGTGGACGAACTCCACCGGACCGGGCGCGTCGACCTCGACAAGGTCATCGCCGGCATTCCGCTTGGCAGGATGGCGATGCCGGAAGACATCGCCTCGGTGATCGCCTTCATGGCGAGCCCGGAAGGCGGCGTGCTGGCCGGCGAGACGATCGTGGTCGATGGCGGAGGGCTCGCCGGCCCGGCGCCGGTGGGCGCGGCGCCGCAGGCCGGAGGCGAAGCACAGGGCCGCATCGCAGTGATCGGTGCCCCGGACACACTCTTTGCGGCGGGACGTGGTGACATCGAGACGGTGGAAGATCCCGCCGGGCTAGGTGGTGCCGGCCCGCTCGCCGCCGTGGTCGACATGCGTGGACTGGTGCAGCCGCGCGGCGCCGCCGAGACGCTGCGGATGGTGCGGCAGACGGCGATCGCCTGCGCCGAGCATCGCGAGCGCAGCGCGAACTTCTCCCTACTCTACGTCCTCGGCGAGGGCAGGGAGCCCGGGGCTGTCGCCGCGACCGCCGCAGGCGGGATGCTGGCGCGGACGCTCGCGCTTGAATGGGCGCCGGCCGGCATGCGGGTCAATGCCGTCATCTGGCACGGTGAGGCAGGGGCGGGGCTGGAGGCCCTGTGCCGCTACCTGGCGAGTGACGGCGCGGGGATGATTACCGGGCAGGAGATTTCCGCCGGGCTGCGTCCCTGACGAACAACTGGGCGCATCTGATCCGAAGGGAGGAGTGTATGCGATACGTGACGGAACGCATAGAGGACCTGATCGCCGGGCTCGTTACCGCAGCGATCGGAGCTTTCATCATCTTCGAAGCTTCCCACTACAAGCTGGGAACGCTGCGGAACATGGGCCCGGGCTATTTCCCGATCATCCTCGGTTGCGTCATGCTGGCGCTGGCCGTCTTCATGGTCGCGACCGCCCGGCCGGGCCAGGTCCCGCAGCCCATGGGCATGGATCGCCTGCGTGGGATGCTCTTCATCACCGCTGGCTTTCTCGCCTTCGCCTTTACCGTAGAGACTGCGGGTCTCCTGGTTTCGGTGTTCCTTGTGGTCTTGCTGTCCGCCTTGGGCAACCGGAACACCTCGGTCAAGACGGCGGCGGTCTTGGCCGTCGCGACGGCCGTCGTTTTGACCCTCATTTTCCGGGCAGGTCTTGGCCTCCAGATCGAGGCCTTTTGAGATGAGCACGCTTCTTTCCGATCTCGCTCTGGGCCTTTCGGTCGCGGCTTCTCCGGCCGGGCTGTTCTACTGTTTCCTGGGCGTCTTCCTCGGCACGGTGGTAGGGGTCCTGCCGGGCATCGGCATCATGGCGACTATGGCCATGCTGATGCCCATCACCTACCACATCGACCCGACCTTCGGCCTGATCATGCTCGCCGGAATCTACTACGGCGCGGATTTCGGCGGATCGACCGCCGCGATCCTGATGAACCTGCCCGGCACGGCGACCAGCGCCGTGACGGGCATCGAAGGCTACCCTATGGCGCTGAAGGGGCGGGCGGGGCCGGCGCTGTTCATGAAGGCGATCGCCTCTTTCGTCGGCACGTCTTTCGGCGTTGTTCTGCTCGCGGGTTTCTCGGTGCCACTTGCGCGGGCGGCGCTTCAGTTCGGACCGCAGGAATACGTCGCGCTCATAACGCTCGGACTGGTGGCGGCGGCGGTCATCGGGACCGGACGGTCGGTTCGCTCATTGGTCGCGGTGGCGCTCGGCCTGGCCATCGGCCTGATCGGCCTCGACCTTAACAGCGGCGCTGCCCGCTTCACCTTCGGCATCACCGAGTTCTACGATGGCCTGCCCCTGGTGGCGGTGGCGATCGGCCTCTTCGGCATGCCCGAGATCATCGCCAATGCCGGCCGCACGGAACTGCCGAAAGTGCAGGAAGGCAAGATCCGCATGAAGGACATGATGCCGACCCGCGAGGACTGGCGGCGCTCCGCCATGCCGATGGCGCGGGGCAGCGTGATCGGCGGCTTCTTCGGCGCACTGCCCGGCACGGGCGGCCTGGTGGCGACCTTCGTCTCCTATGCAGTCGAACGTCGCGTGAGCAAGCGCCCGCACGAGTTCGGCAAGGGCGCGATCGAGGGCGTGGCCGCGCCCGAGGCGGCGAACAACGCCTCGGTCCAGGCCGCCTTCATCCCGACGCTCAGTCTCGGCATCCCGGGCGACGCCGTCATGGCCATCATGCTCGGTGTGATGATGATCCACGGCATCATTCCCGGGCCGGACGTCATTCAATCTAGGCCCGATCTCTTCTGGGGGCTGGTGGTGAGCTTCGTCATCGGGAACTTCATGCTTCTGGTGCTCAACCTGCCGATGATCGGCATGTGGGTGAAGCTCCTGAAAATCCCCTACAACCTGCTCTTTCCCGTGATCGTCGCCTTCACCTGCATCGGCATCTACAGCGTCAACTATCAGGTGATCGACATTTTCGTGCTGCTGGCCTTCGGCTTTCTCGGCGTGGGGATGCGGGCGCTCAACTTCGAGGTCGCGCCGCTGCTGCTTGGCTTCGTCCTCGGACCGATGATCGAGGTCTATTTCCGGCGGTCGCTCGTGGTCGCCGGCGGAGACTTCGGGACCTTCGTCGAGCGGCCGATCTCGGCCTCGATCGTGGCGGTCATCGCCGCCATCCTGGTCTGGGCGGCCGGGTCGGCGCTCTGAAAAGGCCATGCCGCGCGCCGGCGAGAGGTGACGACCGATGCCTGAGGACCGTTCCGGAACTTCCGGCGACGCCGGGGCGGAGGGCGCCGACACGTTCGGCCCGCTGGCGGGGCTCAAGGTCCTCGACATCGCCACCATCATCGCCGGTCCGTTGGCGGCGTCGCTGCTGGCCGATTTCGGCGCCGAGGTGACCAAGTTCGAGATTCCCGGGCAGGGTGACGGGCTGCGCGGCTTCCCGCCTTTCCGTGACGACAAGCCCCTGTGGTGGAAGGTGACCAATCGCGGCAAGCGCTATGGCACGCTCGATCTGCGCAGGCCCGAAGGCGCGGCCATCCTGAAGCGGCTGATCGCGACGCATGACGTGCTGATCGAGAACTTCCGGCCGGGAACGCTGGCCAAGTGGGGACTCGACCGAGACACGCTGTGGTCAATCAACCCGCGTCTCGTCATCCTGCGCGTCTCCGCCTTCGGCCAGACCGGCCCGAAATCTGGGCTCGGCGGATTCGCGCGCATTTTCGAGGCCATGGGCGGACTGACCTACATCACCGGGATGAAAGACGGCGCTCCCGTCCACCCCGGTTACCCGATCGGCGACAGCATCGGCGCCCTGTTCGGGGCGTTCTCGGTGATGGCGGCGCTTTTTGGTATCGACCGGGGCCGCAGTAGAGGAGAAGAGATCGACCTTGCGCTGACGGAGGCGACCTTCCGCGTCCTCGAGAACATCGCCATCGAATACGACCAGTTGGGCCTCGTGCGCGAACGGGACGGCAACAACAATCAGTATACCGCGCCGGCCAACGTCTTCCGCACGGGCGACGGCCGGTACGTGACGGTGACGGGCTCGACCAACGGCATGGCGGCGGCGAATCTGCGTGCGATCGGCCGCGCCGACCTGATCGACGATCCGCGCTTCGCGACGAACCGCCAGCGGCTGGCGTATCGCGACGAACTGGACGCCGTCTTCGCCGCCTATATGGAGAGCCACACGCTCGACGAGGTCCTCGCGGCGTTCGCCCGCGAAGGGGGCGCGATCGGGCCGATCTATTCGGTCGAGCAGATCTTCGGCGACCCTCAGGTCCAGGCACGCGAGGTGGTGGTCCAGGCGCCCGACGAGGACTTCGGCCAGGTCGGAATGCAGAACGTCGTTCCCCGGTTGACCCGAAATCCCGGACGGATCCGCTGGGCCGCCAAGCGGCTGGGCGCCGATACAGACGCGATCCTGCGCGGTCTCGGCTACGAGGTCGACGAGATCGCCGAACTGCGGGAACGCGGGATAGTCTGAAGGGGAGCGCGAATGACCGATACGCCGACCAACACGACCATTGTCCATGTTGATACTCCGGCGCCCGGAGTCCGGCTCCTGGCGCTCGATGGACCCGCGACGCGCAATTCGATAGGGCGGGTCCAGTACGAACAGCTGCGGGATGCGATCCGTGAGGCAGCCGGCGACCGCACGGTGCGCGCGGTGGTGCTGCGGGGCGAGGGCGGCTTCTTCTGTTCGGGTGGAAACGTGGCGGCCCTGCAGGAAAGCCGCGGGCAGAGCCCGGCGCAGGTTGCACGCAACACCGATGCGCTGGCGACCATGATCCTGTCGATCAGGGCATGCCCCAAGCCGGTGATCGCGGCGGTGGAGGGAGGCGCGGCCGGGCTCGGCGTTGCGCTCGCCCTGTCGTGCGACATGGTGGTGGCGGCAGCCGAAGCGGCCTTCACGGTGGCCTATGTGAAGATCGGCCTGACCCCCGACGGCGGGACGCTGCATTTCCTGCGTGAAGCGCTGCCGCGGCAGCTCGTGTCGGAGGTTTGCATGCTGGGGCGGCCGGTTTCGGCCGAACGGCTGCATGCGGCCGGAGCGATCAACCTGATCGCGCCGGCGGGGGGTGCGCTCGATGCCGCCATGGAACTCGCCGCCGCCTGTGTGGCTGGGCCGGCCGGCGCCATCGGCGCGATCAAGGCGCAGGTGGAGGAGGCTCCCCGAGTGGGGCTCGCCGCGCAGATCGAGATCGAGAGCCGCGACATCAACACGGCGCGCTATGGCGCCGAGGCAGGCGAGGGGTTGGCGGCCTTCCTTGAAAAGCGGCGGCCGCGCTTCCCGATCATCGACGGCACGGGAGAAGATTGCGCATGATCCGGGACCAGGCGAAGCTCGATGCGCTGCTGGCCGATGTGCGAAGCTGGGTGCGCGGCGTGGCGCATCCGGCCGAGGACCGCGTGGCGGCCTCCAACGAAGTGCCGGGCGAGATCGTGCGCGACATGGCCGCGCGCGGCTATTTCGGCTGGTCCATCCCCGAAGGGTACGGCGGGCTCGGGCTGACCACGGAGGAGCTGGTCCTCGGCGCGATCGAACTCTCGCAGTGCGCGGTGGCCTTTCGGGCCCGCGTCGGCACCAATACCGGGATTGGCTCCGAGGCGCTGGTGGCGGACGGCACCGAAGAGCAGAAGAGGGAATACCTGCCGCGCCTGGCGAGCGGCGAGGTGACGGGGAGTTTCGCGCTGACAGAACCGGATGCCGGCTCGGACGCGAGCGCGCTGACCACCTCGGCGCGGCGCGACGGCGGCGACTACGTTATCAACGGGCTGAAGTGCTACATCACCAATGCGCCGATCGCGGGCCTGTTCACGGTGATGGCGCGGACCGACCCCGGCTCGACCGGCGCGCGCGGCGTCTCGGCCTTCATCGTCGAGCGCGACGGTCCCGGCCTCACGACGTCGGCGCCCTACCGGATGATGGGCCAGGCCGGCTCGCCGGTCGGCGAGGTGCGATTCGACGGCGTCCGGGTCCCGGCCCGCAATCTGATCGGCGGCGTCGAGGGGCAGGGCTTCCGCACCGCCATGAAGGTTCTGAACAAGCAGCGTATCCATCTCGCGGCGTTGTGCACCGGCCCGGCGATCCGCATGCTGGACCTCGCGATGGACCATGCCGAGCAGCGCCGCCAGTCCGGCCATGCGATCATCGACTTCCAGCTCGTTGCGGCCATGCTGGCCGACTGCCAGACGGAGATCGAGGCGGCGCGGGCGCTGATCCTGCAGACTGCGCGGGCTCGCGACGACGGCCGCGACATCGCGCTCGAGGCGTCGATCTGCAAGTATTTCGCCTCGGAAGCATGCGGCAGGGTGGCGGATCGCTGCGTCCAGGTGTTCGGCGGCGCGGGATACGTGGCCGACAATGCGCCGATCGAACGCTACTACCGCGACGTGCGGCTGTTCCGCCTCTACGAGGGGACGAGCCAGATCCACCAGCTCAACATCGTCAAGCAGATGCGCAGGCGCCGGCAGGACGCCCGGGCGTGACGCCGGCCGTCCACCTCGTGTCGGAGACGCCCGACCTCCTGGGCGAGAGCCCCATGTGGGACCATCGCTCCGGCCGGCTTTTCTGGGTCGACGGCGTGGCGCGCCGCGTGCATGGCCTCGATCCGGAAAGCGGCGAGCGTCGACAATGGACCGCGCCCTCGATGGTGGGCTCCATCGCGCTTGCGGGTGAGGGCCGGCTCGTCTGCGGCCTTGGCGACGGAATCTGGACGCTCGATCTGGCGAGCGGTAGTTTCGCTCCGCTGTTCAGGCCGGAGCCGGGCGACCCCGCGGTCCGCTTCAACGACGGCAAGACCGACCGGCAGGGCCGCTTCCTATGCGGATCGATGGGCGTTCATGCCGAGCCGCTCGGCACGCTGTGGCGCGTCGACCGGACAGGCCGCGCGCAGGCGCTCGTCGGCAGCATCCGGATTTCCAACGCGCTCTGCTTCAGCCCCGACGGCCGCGTCATGTATTTCGCCGACAGCCTGGAGCGCAGGATACGCGCCTATGCCTACGGGCCGGACGAGGCGGATTTCGGCGAGGCGCTAGTCTTCGCCGACACGGGGGGATGGGACTCGGGGCCGGACGGCGCGACGGTGGACGCGGAAGGCTGCGTTTGGACCTGCCTCGTCCGAGCCGGCAAGATCGCGCGCTTCACGCCGAGAGGCGCGCTCGACCGCGTGCTCGATGCGCCGACGGACCTGCCCTCGAGCCTGGCGTTCGGCGGGTGGGGGCTCGACACATTGTTCGTTACGTCGATCCAGGACTCGGGCTCGGGCCGGGCGGCTTCGAAGCATCCGCGCGGTGGGTGCCTGCACGCGTTCACCGGCCTCGGTGTCGGGGGTGTCGCTGAAACACCGTTCCGGCAGGCGATCCGCGATTGAGGCGCCAAGCTAGCATGGCGACTCGGTCGGCGCTCGCGGACGAAAGCCTTCATGCGTGCAACGTAGTCACCCTGAGCCTCCCGCTCGGCCCGCAGCCGCTCCAGCCGCTCTCGCATCGCCTGAGTAATGGCGTCTGTCATGGTCTTGCCGGTCAGACGCGACAATTCCCGCGCCAGCCGATCCGCTTCGTCCGTCTTGATGCTTAAAGCCATGGCAACCACCATTCTAGATACGACGTCTAGATAGCGCGCACCGATCCTTCAACGAACAGACCGAAATCCTCGCTTCTATCGATCGTCGCCGTCACCGGAACGATGATCGCTCGCATCTGTCCGGTTCTTGGGCGGTGAATTGTCATTGGCCGCGTCCATGGCCTTCTTGAAATCTTCCCGCGCCATGCGGCGGCCGATGATGCTGGCAAGCTTCAGGGCGACCGCATCGACCTTCCGGAGCGGCTTAAGCTCGGCGCCGTCTGCGTTGCGATTGTCACGACGTCTTCGAGGGCATCGCCTTTGCTCCGACGAAGCGGAACCAGATGCCGAACGCGATCGCCAGCAAGGCCGAGACGATGAATATCGGCGCTGCCCCTGAACTGTCGACGAAGAGGGCGGCGACGGCCACTCCGACTGACTGCGACAGGAAGTAGAGTGTCGCGAACATGGAGAAGCCGGTGGCGCGCGCCTCCGGCAGGAGCTGGGTGGCGAACGTCTGCAGCGTGTTGTGGAGCATGTAGGCGCCGAAGCCGACAAGCGCGATCGCGGCCGGCACGAGCCAGAGCGTCGGCGCGAAGGCGAAGGCGAGCATTCCCGCCGCCGCAATCGTCGCACCCGCCAGCACCAGCAGCGGCTGCGAGACGCGAGGCACGATGCGCCGGACATTCATCGTGTAGACCATGCCGCCGAGCGCGAAGAAGGCCAGCATGGCGCCGATGGTGCCGTAACCCGACCCGAAACGCGCGCGCATCTCGACGCCGACGAAGGTGATCGACGCGAAGATGGTGACGCCTTCGAGGAACACCGAGGCGAGGACCACGCGCGACCACGGCCGCCGGAGCATGGCGGCGATCGCAGAGGGGGTCGAAATGCGCTGTCCCGCCTGCACGGGCCTGGCAGCCAACATCGGATCGCGCCTGAGGCTTGCAAGAAGTCCGCTTCCGGCCACGAGATAGGCCAGAGCCACCAGGATCAGGCCGGCCCGCCAATCCCAGTATTCGGTCAGCAGTCCGCCGGCGATCTGTCCCGCGATCATGCCGAAGATGCCGCCGCTTGCGTATCGTGCCAGGAGGACGGCCCGATCCTCGTAGGGGACCATGTCGCCGACCCAGTCGAGCGAGACGGGGATCATCGCCGATGTCTCCGCGCCACAGAGAAAACGCGCCAAGGTCAGCTGGCCCAGGGTCTGGGCCGCCGCCGCCATCAGGCACGCAACCACGCTGGCGAAGCAGAGGACCGTCACCAGCCTGATCTTGCCGAAGCGATCGCCGGCAATGCCCAGGCCGACCTGCATCACACCGTAACCCAGCGCATAGGCTGTGACGATCTGGGCAGCGAGGCCGACGGACACGTCGAACCCCTGTGCGACCTGTGGAAGAACCGTGTCCATCAGCCGGATGTTCGCCCCCGTGGCGAAACCTCCGACCATCAGCAGGCCGATGGTCCGGTCGCGCGCGCTCTGCACCAGTTCCTGCTTCATCATCCCCGCTCCGGCACTCGATAAAGAGGACTACACTGAAATTTCAGAAATCGTCAATTTGAATAGGATGCGGAGACGAAATTCTCTTTTCTCGTATGTGCACAGTCGGTTTGAAATCCGGCTTACGGGTGTTGTGCTGGCGCGTTTTCCGGCACGATGATCAAAAATTAGTCAGTAAATTTCGCTGGTTAATTTAAGATGCCGATTATTCAGGCTTGCAGTTCATCGCCTCTCTGTTAGCGTTGAGACAGAAATTTCAGATATGGAAATATCGATGCAATCGACTGCGGAAATCGATGGCCCGGAGATAGATCCTCGCGCGTTCTGGGGCGCGATCGGATGCCGCGCGGTTGGCGCCGCAATCGTCACCGTCGCAGGGGAGGATGGGCCTTCCGGATTCCTTGCCCTGTCCGCCACCCATCTGACGGCCAATCCGCCGACGATGACGGTCTCGCTGGACAGGAAGACCTCGGCGGCTCCCGATTTGCTCGCCCGGCGGGCTTTCGCGATCAACTATCTGTCCGTCGAGGGGCGTGCGGTCTTCGATGTCTTCATGATACGGGACGGGCCGAAGGGTGCGGCCCGTTTCGAGGGCCTCGCCATGCGCAAGCTCGCAACGGGCGCGCCCGTTCTGCCGGACATCACCGGCGTGCTCGACTGCCGGGTGGACGAGGTGATCGAGCGACACGGCGTCTATCTCGTCATCGGCCGGATCGTCGCCTTTGAAAATTTCAAGGACCGACGTCCGTTGGTCCATTATCAGGGGCAGGTGCTCGCATGAACGAACGAGTCGATCTCTTCAAGCTGGGAATGCGCCGCCTTGCCGCCGGCGTGTCGCTGATCACCACGCGCGACCTTTCGGGCGCGGCGCACGGCATGATCGCCACATCCGTCACCTCAGTTTGCCTGACGCCGCCCTCGCTGCTGACCTGCATAAACAAGTCGGCCTCAAGCCATGATGCGCTCGCCGAAGCAGGCATCTTCTGCGTCAATCTCCTGGCGGAGGGCGCCGATGACGTGGCGATGCGTTTCAGCTCTTCCAAATATCGGGACGTGCGGTTCGCCGAAGGCTCGTGGGGCGAGTTGGAGACGGGGGCTCCGGTGCTGGACGACGCCATTGCAAGTTTCGACTGTCGCGTCACCAATATGATCGAGGCGTCCACCCACACGATTTTCATCGGAGAGGTGGTGGGCGTGAAACTGCCGGAGCAGCCGGTCGCGCCACTGCTCTACATCGACGGGGCCTTCGCCCGCTGCGCCTTGCCGGCGTGACGAGGCGGCAATTCGTTTGGGCACGATCAGGCCCGCGCGGGGCTTTACTTCCAAATCTGAAATGTTAAGAGCATGATCGTATGTCATTCATAAGGGGCATCGGTCGTGCCGGAATTGCTTTTTTTCCGCTGGCGGCAGAAAAGATGTCTTCAGGGAGGAAAAGTATAAATGGCAAAGAGGGCTACGGCGACGAAGACTAAAGGCCTGCTGCGTAACGACGCCTACGAGCAGATACTGATGGCCATCATCCTTGGCCAGCTCCCTCCGGGTGGTCGTGTCGACGAGAAGCAGCTGATGCGTGATTTCAAGCTCGGCCAGGCGGCTGTCCGCGACGCGCTGTTCCGCCTCTCGCTCGAGGGTCTGGTGGAGCGGCAGGCGCGCATCGGCACACGTATCGGGGATCTCGGCCTGCGCGAACTGCAGGACGTCTTTGAGGCGCGCGTGCTCATCGAGACCTATGCGGCAAAGCTCGCGGCGGAACGCGCCACGCCGGAGGACCTGGCAACCATTCGCGCGTCCTACGACGGGCATGAAGCGGCAATAGCGGCGCGCGACATACGCGCGCTGGTGCTGATGGATCGGGCGTTTCATCGTTCGCTGGCCGCCGCATGCAAGAACAGCCAGATCGAGCAGGCTGCCACGCGGCTGCATAACAACGCCTCGCGCTTCTGGTGCTTCGGCATCCAGCGCACCTCCGCGGAGCGCCACAAGGCCAATATCCAGCTGCATCTGAAGGTGGTCGACGCGATCGAGAGCCGGGATATGGCCGAGATCGATCGCGTTCTTCGCGAGGCCATGGGCTACTATCCCGACAGCCGTTTCGTGCTGGCGGACCCGGCCGCGGCGGCCATGTCCCAGGCGGCGGCCTGACCACGCAAGCGTGACCGGCGCGGCGATAGCCTCGGCCGGTCGCCCTGTTGCCGGCCGGCTTGCGCGGCCGCATATCCGGCACGTTTTCACAATCTGATATGTCAGTTCTCTGAATTTTTTCCCGCGGCACGCCGCGGAGCGGGTGAGCGGCCTCGAACGCAAGCCTCGATTTGTGGCGGTGAGGGGGGCGGCCGCCGCCGAACCGTTCGAGTAGACGGCCGTTGATCCGCGGCACGCGGCTGTGACCCGCCAATGGAAAACTTTTTTCCCTCAACCCCTATTGCAGCGCAACATCGCATCTACAAATGCCGGATATAGCCTGCGCATACTTTGTGCACACAATAGGGATATATATTTGAAATGACAAAAAATACGGCAGAGATATACTAAAAAATAGGCATACTGCGCTGCGGTAGAAAGCATTGACACGGCTATCAAAAGGTCCTCATATTTTTCCTAACAAACAGGTCAAAAAATGGGGAACTGAAATGTTGATGTGTCGCTTCAAGCGGTTGGAGACCTGACCGGACACATTCCGCCTGGAGTGGCGGCGGCTTCCAGCCGTGACATTTCATTTTCCCGAGCAAGGGGATCCGACAGCATGCGCAAGGTCGAACTGGGTGTGTTCATGCCCGTGGGCAGCAATGGCTTCCTGATGTCGAAGCGCACGCCGCGGTACCATCCGACCTTCGAGCTGCATCGCGACATCGCAATGATCGCGGAGGATGTCGGCCTCGACTACCTGTTCTGGATGGGCAAGTGGATGGGCTTCGGCGGCGCGACCGGCTTCTGGCAGAACACGATAGAGCCGATGAGCATGGCGAGCGCCATCGCGCCGCTGACCAGCCGCCTCAAGCTCTTCACCACGGTCAACCCGCTGCTCTTCCATCCCGCGGTCGCGGCCAAGATCATCTCCACCATCGACAACATCAGCGGCGGGCGGTTCGGCATCAATATCGTCACCGGCAATACGCTGGAGGAGCTGGAGCAGATGGGCGTCGTGCCCGAGGGCTATGGCGACTATCGCTACGAATATGCCGACGAATGGATCCGCGTCATGAAGATGCTGTGGACGCAGGAGCGCAGCACGTTCGAAGGCCGCTTCTTCAAGCTCGACAATTGCGTGTCCGACCCCAAGCCGTTGAGCAAGCCCTATCCCGGGATCGTCAGCGCCGGCCTGTCGTCGGAAGGGCTGCGCTTTGCAGCGAAGCACTCCGACTATCAGTTCGTCGGCCTGCGCCCGGCGGAAGTGGCGCGGGTGCGCGAGTTCGCGGCCGAGGAGGGGCGCACCGTCAAGGTCGTCACCTCGATGATGCTGCTGCACGGCGAGAGCGACGCGGCGGCCGAGCAGGAGTTCGCGGCGATCCGCGACGACCTCGACACCGAGGCGCTGGAGAACCTCATCCACTCCTTCGAGCGCGACAACCGCGACTCCTACAAGGACCGCACGTCCTATCTGCGCCAGCCCAACACGGTGGGCTTCGGCTCCGGCATGCCGGTGATCGGCGCACCCGACACGATGGCGCAGAAGCTCGCGGAGCTCATCGTGGAAAGCGGGATCGACGGCATCCAGTTCACCTTCGTCGATTTCGTGAAGGACCTGAAATTCTTCGGCACCGTGGTGCTGCCGAAGCTCAAGGCGCTGCTTGCACGCCACGACATCGTGGTGGCCGACGCGCCGGCCGCGAGGGCGGCCGCATGACCTGACCCCCAGCCACGGCGGTTTCCGCCGCAGCAGACCGAATTGAACCACCGTGCGCTGTGCAGCGCCGGAACGATGCCCCTTGCCTGAACGGACTGCCTCATGCCTACGAAGATGCACATCGGCTACGATCTCTCATGGATGCAGCTCGAAGGGCGCTGGCGCCTGCCGGGCTCATGGACCAATGCGGTCTATCCCGACATACGCATCTTCAAGGAACTGGCGCTGATCGCCGAGCGCGGCCTGCTCGATTTCATGTTCTGGGGCGACGGGACCGGCATTCCAAGCACGTGGAAGGCGAACCGCGACGATGCCGTAAAATGGGGCGTCGGCTGGCCGCGCCAGGACATGAGCCCCTACATCGCGGCGCTGTCGCAGATCACCAAGCATATCGGCTTCGGCCTGACCTATTCGTCAACCTACATGCATCCGTTCTACACGGCGCGGCTGCTTAATTCGCTCGACCATGTCACGAACGGGCGGATGGCCTTCAACGTCGTCGCCTCGTCGCGGCGGGCGGATGCCGCCAATTACGGCTTCGACGAGCTGATGGAGCACAGCCAGCGCTACGAGCGGATGGAGGAGTTCATCGACATCTGCAAAGCGCTCTGGGCGAGCGTCGAGCCGGACGCGTTCCTGTGGGATCGCGAGAGCGGCCAGATGGCAGATCCCGCCAAGGTCAAGGCGATCAACCATCGCGGCAAGTTCTTCAACGTGGCCGGGCCGCTCGCCTGCGTGCCGTCGCCGCAGGGCCGGCCGGTGATCGTGCAGGCGGGCGCCTCGCCGCGCGGCATCCAGGCCTCGGCCAGCTTCGCCGACATGATCTTCGCCGCCAGCCCCGGCCTCGACAAGCAGGTCAAGCACCGCACCGAGCTTGATGCGGCTCTGGTGGCGCAGGGGCGCGATCCGTCCGGCGTTGGCATCGTGTGGGATATCGTGCTGGTCGTCGGCGAAACTGACGAAGACGCCAAACGCCGTCACGAGCAACTCCTGACGGCGGTGCCGGTCGAGGCCGTCGGCGCATTCATGTCGCACCAGTGCGGTTACGATCTGTCGAAACTGCCCGACAGCTTCACCATCGAGGAAATCAACGAGCAGATCGTCAAGGCGAACGCCTCGCCAGTCGGTTTCCTCAACATGACCAACCACTTCGACCCGAAGGAAAAGGTCACGAAGAAAGACTTCTACGAGCTGATCCGGCACCACACCGCCGGTTACGACCACGCGATCGTCGGGTCGGCGGCGAGGATCGCCGACTATCTCGAGGAAACCTTCATCGCGACCGGCGAGCGCGGTGGCTTCATGATCGCCCATCCGCCCGCCGTCCCGCGTGACCTGCTCAACGTGATCGATTTCCTGATTCCCGAACTGCAGCGCCGTGGTCGCTTCCGCACCGAATATCGCGGCGGGACGCTGCGCGAGAACCTGCTCGACAGCTGATTTCGCAACAACCGAACCGGCCCGACAACCGAAAGGACCGATCCGATGGCAGTCATCACGCGAACCGAGGGTCAACGATCTGCCGGTTTCCTGGCCGGCCTGCTTGCCGCGATATCGGGCGATGGAGACGAACGTGTCCATAAGATGCTAGTCAGCGCGCTCTCCGTCGCGCTGGGCGTGCTCTCGGTCGCGACCCTGATCGGGCTTTGGTACCTGGGGTCACTGGCGCTGCCCTCAAGCGTTCTTCCGGGGCCTTTCCAGGTCGTGGCGGCGCTGTGGGAAAACCTGACCAAGGGCGAGATCTACTCCGACATTGCGATCACGCTGGGACGCATCGCCGGCGCCTTCGTCATCGCGATGTCGGTCGCGCTGCTGCTCGGCTTCTCGATGGCGCTGTCGAAAACGGCGGGCACCTTTTTTCAGGTCTGGATCATCTGCGGCATCACCATGCCGGCGCTGGTGGTCATCCTCACGCTCTACATGGTGGTGGGGCTCAACGACACCGCGGCAGTCCTGGGTGCGGCGGCGCCCGTCATTCCGATCCTGACCATCAACATCCGCGAGGGCGTAAAAGGCATCGACACGCGCCTGATCGGCATGGCGCGCGCATTTCGGGCCGGCAAGCGGCAGCAGATCGTGCAGGTGATTGCCCCGCAGGTGGCGCCCATGCTGCTCGCCTCCACGCGCTTCGGCATCGGCCTGATCTGGAAGATGGTGCTGTTCGTGGAACTGCTCGGGCGCGGCAGCGGCGTCGGTTACCGCATCGAGTTCTTCTACCAGATGTTCAACATGACCGAGGTGCTGGCTCATGCGCTGAGCTTTGTCTTCGTCATGCTGTTCATCGAGATCGCTGTTCTCGGCACGATCGAACGGCGGATCTTCCGTTGGAAGCGGATGTGAGGTCTGCATGAACATCGCGATCAGACCGGAAAAGGCTACGCTCGTGTCCCAGATATCCCTCACCGACATCCACAGGCAGTTTGGCGGCGGCGGGCGGGGCGGCTGGAAGGCGCTCGACGGCGTCAACCTGGACGTAGAGGCCGGAGAGATCGTGGGGCTCCTGGGTCCGTCCGGATGCGGCAAGTCGACCGTGCTCAACATCGTCGCCGGACTGGACGAAGGCTACGAGGGCAGCTTCACCG
>VFQN01005288.1_pt1 | contig 15949 bp, 19 predicted proteins | sample 3512371 | NCBI WGS metagenome assembly VFQN01 (sample SAMN10412370, study PRJNA504923) | tailings metagenome | isolation source: Replicate 2 from Balatoc abandoned mine | place: Philippines: Itogon, Benguet | collected 2017-08-28 | reverse complement strand
TGTCTTCCTGCTAGATACTTACACTCAAGTATTTGTATGGATTGGAACTCAATCCACTGAAGAAGAGAAGAAGAAGGCAGTGGAGTTCGCTCAGAAGTATGTAGCTGAAGTGGATGATGGCAGAGATTTGGATATTCCAATTGTAAAGGTGAATGCCGGTCAAGAACCTTCCATCTTTACCTGCCACTTTATTGGGTGGGATCATGAATACACAACGAAACGTGCATTCAAAGACCCTTACCAAGCCAGATTAGATGCCCTTGCTGCAGAAAAAGCAAAAACTGCTGCCCGAAATGCTCCTGTGAAAGAAGCAGCTCCGGCACCAGCTCCTTCAGCTGCGGTAACATCAGCCGCCTTCGCCAATCCCGCCACCAAGAAGTTTCCATATGACGCTTTAAAAGGCTCTTTACCTGAGGGCGTTGATCCGGCTCAAAAAGAGCAGTATTTAGATGACGCAACCTTTCAGAATTTGTTCGGCACGACGCGTCAAGCCTTTGCTGCTCTGCCTAAGTGGAAAAGAGACGAGGCAAAGAAGAAGCACGGACTATTTTAAAATGTAAAAAACCCTGTAGATCAGAAGTTTGTTTTTAGTAAGATAAAACGAAATCATTTGAAAGACAAAGCCAGCCAAGATCTACAGTGTGTCTGTATTATCGAGAGTGATGGGGTGGGATGTTAAAAGAAGAGCTCCAGCTGAGAATCGAACTCAGGACCTTTACATTACAAGTGTAATGCTCTACCTCTAAGCTACAAGAGCCCGTTACTCGGGCGGCACGGTGAGAAATAGAAGACATACTGTAAAGTTTTGACTCCTCTGTGCCAAGAGATATTCGCAACAATGATTGTGAAAGTGAGTTTTCAATTCCTACAGCAAGTCCTTCTTCGAATAGTGAAGTGGATACAATTCGCTGGGAGGTTGGTCGCATTGCAGTGAGTTTTAATTCGATCCCCTCGTGTCAGAGATTCAGAAGTCTTAAAGATTGGTGATTGTTAAGCGATTACTACACTACTTCCTCCAGATAACATCTACTGCGTCGGTGCGATACCTCTGAGTGCAAAAGGAATCTTCTAGAGGGGTGAGCTGCCCCATCTGATAGGAGAAGATGCCGGCCTGTGCGATCATCGCACCATTATCGATGCAATACCTGCTATCCATCGCACAAAGAGAGCCGCCTCTCGCTGACATCATGAGCTCCATCATCTCTTGTAGTCGAACATTACACCCAACACCTCCCACGATCAGCACCGTGTCAGCACCGCAGTGTGCGACGGCTCTCTCTGTGATCTCCACTAACATCGCGAAGATCGTCTCCTGCAGCGAATAGCACAGATCAGCCGGACTGGCCTTCCCTTCCTCCACTTGTCTCTTCATCTCTTCCTCGATGAAGGTTAGCATGCCTGTGAAGCTCACATCCATTCCTTTCACGTTGTACGGCAGTTCGATGTATCGGCCTGTGGATTGTTTTGCGAGTTGTTCGATGTTGAATCCTGGACTCGGATCATTCGACAGGTTAAGAAGGCGAGCAAAGCGGTCAAGGCAGTTGCCCACAGCGATGTCAATGGTTTCTCCGAAGATGCGGTATTTCTGGTGCGAGTAAGCGATGACTTGAGTGTTTCCGCCTGACACATACAACACCACTGGATTCGCACACCTAGCCAAAACAACGCACATATCTATCAATGTGCGTTTATCACGATGAATAGACTCTCTCTTACCTCGTCGCGACTCGTCCCATCTCGATGTGTCCGACGCAGTGATTCACTCCGATGAGAGGAACTCGCCACAGCAGACTCAGCGTCCTCGCGCAAATCGCACACGATCGCAACGGACCGCCCATACCTGGACCTATTTTATTGTTACTCGGGGGAAGAAAGGAGAAAGTGAACGAGTAATTCCCTTGCCTTTAGTGTAACAGATGCAAGAGATTTTACTGGCCTCGATGCCCGCCTGACTCAGCGCCTCTCGTACCAGAGGTACTATATGTTGCTGGTGATGCCAGGCAGTCTCACGAGGGAGAAATCCTTGTCCAGCGGGTGTGATGTATGTTTTTCGTACGTTGGCTATGATGTTGTATGTCTCGTTCACAGGGTCATAGTGCACGATTCCCACGCCAACTTTATTGGCTGATCCTTCAATACCAAGGGCATATATCTCTTGATCTTTGGGCCATATCTTCTCGATCTCAGGACAGATCTGGTGCAGTAGAGAGTGAGAGGAAGTCATATGTAATATGGGTTTCTTTTAGTTGATGATTGTCTCTTTCTCGTTAATTTACATCATAGCTTGTAGTTCTTGCCCGCCCTTACAGCTGCCCAAGCCCAGTGTCAGAGAGCGACGCACTTGTCATCACAATACAACACAATATAATAGATAGAGACATCATATATATAATAGCATCGCAATTGATACCTTGCAAGACCACACACACCACAAAACAAACCAATCACATCACATCAGATCAGATCTCAGCAACCCACCTTGAGCAGAGAGAAGAGCCTTACAGTCCCTTGAAGAAGAAAGCATGGCAGGAATGATACTAAGACTTGCTCTGCTGTTAGCAATTCTTCAATCAGCCACCTCAAATCAAAATCCTTTTCCTAGTTATCCCCCACCCCCTCCTAATCCTAATTCAATCTATCAGAATTACCCGCCTGAGGAAGCAGATCCCTATGAGCAGAGACAGCAGCTGCCACCGCAGCCAGCACAGAGCAACCCATACCAACAACAATACAACCCTGCCAACCCTCCCAGCGACCCTCGCTTCCCTCCTCGTCCTCCTCCCTCCTATCCTTATGATCAGAACCCTTACCGTAGAGTGCCTCCCCAGTACTCCGCACCTCCTCCACCCCCTGCACAGGAAGGAGGATTCTTCACCAAGTGAGCGACGTCACCTCTATTTCATGAGATCTCTTTACTTTTATGTTATTTTGTTAGGCTGAAGAATACGATCGCTGCTGCTGGCTCAGCGGTTATGAATAGTTTAGAACCTCTCAACGCGCCTGACGTCACCTACCCTAACAACAACTACCCACCTCAATACCCCCCTCCCCCTAGCTCACATCAGCCTCAATACCAACAGCGCCCACCTCCACCTCCACCCGCTCACATTGGCTTCGGGCAGGCCCAGAGAACCTTCGCCCAGCCACCTCCTCAAACACTCCCTCAGACGCTGCCTCAGCCCTCCTCTGACAATGGGGACAGCTTATCTGGCAAGCTGAAATCGCTGTTAGGGTTAGAGGAAGGTGGGATAGAGGGCTTGCCACATGCCCATACCCAAGCCCCTCCTAGACACTACTCGCAAGGAGGTGGCGGGAGTGAAGGGTTCTTCCCCTCTCAGACACCACCACCTCCACCTCAATCTTCTCAAGGCTGGAGCAATCCCTCTTTCCCTGCATCATCTGAGGTGACGTCAGATCCGCGATATGGGATACCACCACAGCCTCAAGCACCACCTCAGCACCAACAACAGCTAGTCAGCGCAGATCCCTTCGAACACATGTCACCAGAGCCTCAGGTATTCATTCACGAAGATTCCATTGTTATGGTCATGAAGCCCAAGGAACTCGCGAAGTAAGAGACCTCTCTCCTAATATCTCTCTAACAGCCAGAGCTTACTCTATCTCGCTCTTGATACACAGGAAGAAGCAGGAGATGAAGTTAGCAGGCGCTCAAGCACTGCAGTTCTTCACTGACTTTGAACACGTCATGACAAGATTCAGACACGAGGAGGGAGGTGAGTGAGTCATGACACTATATGAGATAGCAATTGTACTGACGTCATCACAGGTGAGACGCTGGGAAGTCGAGAGCTCGTCGAGTTTGCCGGTATTTTGTCGGCGGAATCGGTGCAGCAGTTACAGCAACTGAACGAAGACTTCAATAGCATCGACGTCATCGAAGACTCGCACTACGATGACGTCAGTCAGAAGAGCCAGCAGATCATCGTACGTCAGGGAAACCTCCATATCTCGCATGTCGGTCCAGCGACTCGGTAAGTCGCTTAGAATGACATCATCTCTTGACTGTGACGTCACCCCTATTCTCTCTCGTGACAGTGCGTTGCTGTCTAAGCTGGGTCTGCGTGACGGCTGGAAGGAGTCTCTGCAGGCTCTGTCGCTGCGTGGCGTTCCCTCCTTCGTCTTCTCTAGTGGTTATGGCGACGTGGTGGCCAACGCACTTCTCCTGGGAGGAGTGTCTGCCGCCTCATCGTCTGACGCAGCTCTCCCTCAGAACCTTCGAATTATCTCCAACTTCTTCAGAGCAGCGCCGGACGGAACTGTGCGCGCTTTCTCACAACCCGTAGTGCACGATCGGTAAGCTATCGGCATGTGTTCGGTATGATGTTTCTTGACATGTTGTGACGTGGGTGACAGGAATAAGAATATCACGACAGCAGAGCGACACATGGGCATGGCTGTGCCCAATCGCCCCTATGCTATCGTGTTGGGGTCGGAGGAGGATGACGTGCGAATGACGGAGGGCTTGCAAGGGTTGAAGCAGCAGATCTCTGTGGGACTCATCGAGCTGAGCGAAGACTTCGCACAACGACTACCGGTAAGACACACCCTCTGAGTATTCTACGATGACATGACGTCATCTCATACTATCGATATCCATAGACCTTCCTCTCCACGTATGACGTGGTGATCGTGGGCGATGGGAATCTGAAGTACGTGCAGCACATGGTGGAAGACATCCTCCAACTACCTCACTCACAGAGCAGCGCCAATAATAACAACAACAATGCTGGCCAGCGAAGACTCGGCCTGCCCTCGGCCTTCGGAGGAATCACAAAGATATTCATGAATCCCCAACCATCCCAACCATCCAACCCAGAACAACAAACACCTCCTCCTCCCCCTCCTCCAAACAACCCGTACTACCCCAACCAACAATCCCAACCCCAACCACAACTACAGCAGCAACCACCGCCACCTCATTTCCAGCAGCAGCAACAATACCCTCCCAGTAACATCAACACGAACACAGCTCAGAGATACTCCTACCAACAACAATCTCAATAACAATAACAAAACAATAACAGCGAGCTAGTAGACTGTAAGATAACCAAACATACGTCATCGCTTTCATTGCAATCTTTACATCACTGAGTGTGGTGTAAATTTAGTGTGAGAGTTGTCTATAGTGTCTCTTTCTTCACGATTCGTAATGGTTCTCACCATTGCTATGTCTTGATAGACAGGATTCTGAAGATAATCGAACATTATTAGTATATAGTAGCATTTACAAAGAACATGAAAAGTATGAAGAGAAGCAGACAGAGCAAGTTAGTAAGATTCGTTGTCATTGGGAGGAGTTACCACAGCTCCCTTGGATTCACTCCGCTCAATTTCCTTCATCTTGTTATTTCATTCTCAATTACCGTTTCAGTACATTGTGTTTCCCGTCCTGGAGAGTTCATTACCATCATCTTATAACACAGGAATGACGTCACTACACTTGTTAGAGCACTCTCGTTAGAGAAGAGTTTTGTAAATTTACGCCACATCGTCACCACGATTACATCCGAGACAAGAGATAAGAGACATGAGCGATCTCTCCCTCCTCTCCCTAACCCTAACCTTCCTCCTGCTCCTCACGCTCTATCTCCATCACGCTCAACCCAAACCTCACACATCCTTGCTAGTGAAGTCTTACGGTGAAGCGAAACAGACCATGTCCTTCTACCTCGTTTATCACGATGATCGCTCAGTGCACCTCATACCCGACAACACCACCCTGCAGGCTCTGGCACACGAGTTGTCTCTGTCAATCGAACAAGTGCCACTCGTTTCACAAGCAGTTATCCCAGGAATATTGACTGTGAGAGGTGTGTTGCCGTCTTTACTGCTGAGCAATAACTCGCGCATTGCAGTCAGTGAATTGGTGGAGCGATCTCTCTTCTTCCGCGACGAAACTCTCACCCCTCTCAAGCTCTGGAATCCTAGTGTCGTCTTCTGGCTGGGGCGGTATCTGCTCTGTTGGAGGGATGGAGGCAAAGTCGCCTTCGGCTGGCTTAACGAGAGAGCCGATGACGTCGACGAGAAATCCTTCCTTGGTCTTGGCGGAAAGGACGGTGCATTGCATCCGATACGTTCAGCGGAGATCGAACAGGAAGATCCTCGCATGCTGGTACTGTCTGACAATCGCCTCGTCGTGGCCTTCACTGGGTTTTTCCCCGACCCCAAAAGGCCGCACAAGCGCATCGGCCGAAACATTCAATGCTTCGTCATCGCCCGCTACTCGATGTCAGAGCAGAGGATTGTCTTCGACGAGCATATCCACAAGTTTGATCAGAACTTCGGCAGCAATCGTCAGAAGAACTGGGTCGTCTTCGAGCGAGACTCCTCCGTGCACTTCATACAGCACATTCAGCAGATGAAGATCTTCAAGTACGTCAACGTCACTGACCCCGTCTCACACACCGCGGCTTACGAGGAAGTGGCTGCTGACTCTGGCCTCTCCAAAGGCTCGCTGCCGTGGAAGAGTCGACTCTTCGGCGGACATTTGCGAGGCGGCACTCCGGCGATTTTGGTGCACCCGAAGCATTACCGCATGCTGTTTCATACGTCATTCACCCACCGTATGTCAGAGTACTTCATGGGCGCCCTGACGTTTTGTTCTTCGCCTCCTTTTCAAGTTCAAAGCATGTCATCGCATCCCATCCTTCGAACTGAGAGGTTTTACACCGGCGACTTCATCAACGGATACCTGCACTACGTCATCTACCCCTCAGGACTCATCCGCCATCCTCAAGACAATGACACTCTCATCGTCTCCTTTGGCCATCAAGACAAGCATGGGTATCTCGTGCACATGAATCTGACGTCATTGCTGCAGTCTCTGACGATGCTGAATCAGTGTAAGTGACGATGATCTAGCGGATAGCGGGACAGTGCTTCAGTGGCTTTAGTCTGAGCAATTAATCGAGCCTTGACGATAGACTACTATTGATATAACAGTGACGGTAATTCTCACTCACTTGATACTTGACTGAATTCACGGATTATTTGAGTGAATTTGAAGACCTTGTAATAAAGATCTTTGTTGTCATCTCTCTAACTAAGCATTTGAACATCGAGGAGTAGTAGAATCAGAGAGTGTCGCCGACACAAGCAGCTCTCTCGAAGTTGTCGTCTTTCATATGGCATCTAGATTCAACTGAGCCTAATAAGTTGCAGATGAGTCGATGCAACGAATAGAGTATACTGGTTGTGTGATATGTGTAGGGAACGAGTGTCTTTCATCATTTACATTAAATTACATGCTTGTGAAGCCATTAGATCACTTCATCCTCATCGTAGGCTTTGGGTCTGCGTCGTGGGTTTATTTCTTCCAAGCCCATGTCAGCGATCCAACGATTCTTCGGGTCCCAGTAGCTGAAGTCCCAGTCTCCGATCATCACTAGGTCTCCTTGCTTTGCCCCGGCTTCTTGCAGTGCATCACTGATTCCCTCAGCGTCAAGAATGCGCTGGAAGCGTTGTAGCGCCTCATAGTACTCCCAGTTCGTCATCTCCACGACCTTCTCAATCTTCTTCCCTACAATGCGGAACTGACCGGGATAAGCAGGATCCGTCAGAAGCTCGAAGTCCCCGCGACCGCCTCCTCGCCCAATCTCGTCCTCTTCTTCGAAATTTACCCGATCGCGACTCACGTCATCACCGCCATCTTCGAAAAAGAGGTCAAACGAAGACTGTTTAGGCAATGCTGTCATCAACTTCGACACTCGATACATCAGTTCTGACGTTCTTTCTTTGGTTGCGGCAGAGATGGGCAAGACGCGGTTATGCCCCGCCACGTCAACGAGGCGCTGAGTCAAGAGAGGCAAAGCGTCTCGCACATGAGGAAGATCAATCTTGTTGATCACGATGACCTGAGTCTTGTTTAACAGGCGAGGATTGTACAGCGAGAGTTCTTGATTGATAGCGATGAAGTCTCCGACGGGATCTTCACTGTCGCCGTTGATCACGTGAACGATAACTCTAAAAGTGGAGAAAATAAGTCATTGACTTTGTATTGTAAGAGATAAAATGACGTGGCGCTCAGGAAGGTTTCTATTTCCACAGAAGATGAGGACTGATGTCACTCGTCGAATTCGGTTTGGAAGAATCAGCTTTAAGAAATCTGAATCATCATAGCGCTCGTCGTAGACAGTTTGGGTCTAGAAACAAGTAACTTACCGACAGCGCTGAATGTGTCGGAGAAAGGCGAGCCCTAGACCGACTCCCTCGTGAGCGCCTTCAAGGAGTCCTGGAATATCGGCGATCACGAGGGACGCAGAGTTCATCTCACCGTTCTTCTGCTTTTCAGAGAACACGTCACATACACCAAGGTTGGGGACAACGGTAGTAAAGGGATAAGAGGCGATCTTTGGTTTCGCATTGCTAAGATACAGTTATGAGTAAGATCACACGGGTTAAGGAGCAACTACTCACCTCACAGCAGCGAGTAGAGTGCTTTTCCCAGCATTGGGGACTCCTACAAGTCCGACATCGGCGATGAGCTTGAGCTCAATATTCAACCAGCGCTCAGCGCCCTTCTCTCCCTTCTCCGCGAAAGCAGGTGCAGTCATCCTCGCTGTCTTGAAGTACTCGTTGCCGCGACCTCCACGACCCCCTCGAGCTACTAACATACGATCACCGTGGTTGTTGAGCTCCCCAGCTAAAGCTCCTACTTGATCTCGTACTATGGTTCCTGGAGGCACTTTGAGAACAAGATGACGTCCCTTCTGCCCATGACGAGAGTCTCCGAGACCATTCTTGCCCTTCTCCGCTTTAAAGTGGACTTGGCGACGCAGCGGTGCCAGAGTGTTAAGGGTCTTGTCGCACACAAGGTACACGTCGCCGCCATCTCCACCGTTTCCACCGCTAGGACCTCCGAACTCGATGCGATACTCTCTGCGCATCGCCTTGCAACCATTGCCCCCATCTCCGCCCTTCACATTGACCCGCGCGACATCGAAGAACATCCACTCCTTACTGACACGTTGAAGTACGTCAGTTGGGGCTGCCTCAACGATACAAGGAATTCACTTACTCGTTGACCTCTTTCTTCGACCGAGTCTCACTGCGATCAAGAAACTCGACTTCTCCCACCTCATCATCGTATTCATCGATGAAATCGCCAGCAAAAACTTCCTCTATTTCTGGTTCGATTCGTTTGGCAGCAAAGGAGAAAACATTCCTCCGCAGTGATCGGTTGTCAATGAATATATTTTGTCCCTTCCCAGAGCTGATGGCAGTGTTTAGAAGGGCCACAGAGCTCAAACGAGGTGTCTCTGAGAGAGTGAGAGGTCTGAAGAAGGGATGTATGAAGGCATGGGTGTTTGTGGTTGATAGTATTAGTAGTAGTAAGGATAGTAGTAGTATTAGTAATGATCGTCGCTGTGATGTTTGTATGAGGAGTATCATACAAGCTCACTGTGTCTCTCTAAGATATACTAGAGAAGAATGAAATGTAAGGATATGACGATGATATCTTTTCTTTGGTTGTGAATGTTTGGTGGATAAACAGCACCGATGTGCCGTATAGAATTGACCGATATGCCGGGTGGGTAGTTTCAAGAGATCGAAAACAAACGAACAAAAAAACAATCCTCTCATAATATACCTCTAATATCTACCTACACTATCTGTAGCACCCTCACACCACACCTCCTTTCACAAGATATCGCTTATCAGAGTCAAGTCATGGGAAACGCTTATAACTCTCAGTGCAAGCTCACAGAGGCAGAGATCGCAGAATATGTGCGACAGACAGTGTTCAGCCCAGACGAGATACGCGCTCTCTGGTTTCATTTCAAAACCATTAACGCAGGTCATGAATTCATAAATCGAAAGTGAGAATATACTTCTTTGACCTGGCTGATCTCACGGGTGATACAGACAGTTCCAGGCTGCCATGCTCTTCAAGGACTCTGCGCTGCTTGACCGCATCTTCAGAGTCGTTGATGCTGACGACGACGATCAAATCTGTTTTATAGAGTATCTTTCCTGTTTGTCGACCATCTCTAACAAGGCTTCTCAAGAGGATAAACTGCGCTGTAAGAGTCTTCTCTTTTTTATACGTCACAGACACTCACCCTCTTTGATCGTCATAGTCTCTTTCCAGATATACGATTTCGACGGAGACAACTTTATCTCGATCTCCGACCTCACAGCAGTAGTGGCTGCGACTTTGCGTGAGCACAAAATATTCATCCTTCGCTCTGATATCGACCACATCGTTCAGAGCACCATGGCAGAAGCCAACCCCAAACACAGCAACATGATCTCCTTTGAAGAGTGAGTTATGCTCTCTTCCTGGTCTCTATATTCTAACTTATGTTTCAGGTATAAGACGTTAGTGGCTCACAAGCCTCTGATGATCGCACAGCTCACTATCAACATCTCCAAGTAAGACTAACCCCTCCAACCCTTCTCTCTCCCGTTAAACCACTCATACCATAGCATCATTGCGGAATATACGAGAAATAATGTCATCGCTCTTACGACGCCTCGCGGATTCGCGTCTGCGCTGTACCTGCACGACTACAAGACCAGCGCCAACGCAGCACTAGCGGCAGACGGCAAGTTCAAAGCCTAGGCAGAGCTTCGTTTAGATTATTTTATACAGTTATTGTTAAGTATCATCAGCCTCGTTTAGTCCTTTGGTAATAAAACGGTGTTGATGACGTGGATGTAGCCGTTGCTGCACTTGATGTTCGTCTTCGTCACCTCCGCATCTCCCACAAGGATCGAGTTCTCTCCTCGTCCCGCCTTAATCTTCAACTCTGTATCAGCGAGGGTCTTCAAAGTCTGACCTGACACGCCGAGTAGTTTCTTGCCGCTGTACGTGCCATCGATGACGTGGTTCTTCAACAGTCGCTGGAGCTTCGGAATATCGCTCAGAAGGCCTATGAAGCAGGTGCTATTAGAAGGGGCTATGTGTTGAGAGTGACTGGCTGACCTTCTAATGTGCCTGCAGGGAGTTGTGCGAAGGCCTCGTCAGACGGTGCGAAGACAGTCAGAAGGCCCTTCTGCAAGGACTCTGCAAGACCAGCGGCCTTCACCGCCTCGACTAATTTCTATGAAAGCAAAGCACCGCAATCATGTCGCGATCTGAGGAAGATGCCAGCGCTTACCGTGAAAGTGCCGGCGCTGACAGCGGTGGACACGATGTCAGGGCGCTCTGCCTTGACTCTCTTGCCGAAGTCAGCCTTCAGCTTAATATTCAAGTGACGAGCCGTCTTCTGAATCTTCTGCATGAGCACTTTGTACACATTCTCAGACGCGCCGTTCTTGAGGAAGTTGTCGTACTCTGAGGTGTAGATCAGCTTCTCGAAAGTCTCTGATGTAGCTGACTTCAAATGACGACGAATCTTTCTAGACATGTTACTAAGCTTATTCTTGAGAGGATTGGGGTTGAATTTCTGGTTGTAGAAGAAATATTTGAAAGGTTTTGAGGTGGTTGTTGTGGCCGTCGCAACCTCATTCATTGCCAAACTGCGTCGGTTGCTGCTGGGAACATTTCTTTGAAGGTGGAAGGCATTTGTCACAAGACAGAGAATGCAGACACAAACAACGATGAAGAGGGCCTTCATGTGAGGAGTTGTGGGCGTTGTGATGGTTTGTTGTTGTTGAGAAGATTGCACAGAGACAAATGCGTCAGCTACTCGACATTTACAATACTCGACTTTCAAAGAAATCGATATTGGGGATTGGGGAAAAACACGAAGGACACAAATGAAGAGAGAGGAGAGAGGAGGCGATTGAGAACTAACAATAATCATGTTGTTAATTACAAAAGAAATAGATGAGACGAAACAAATATGATAGGTTTAGGTGCAGCAGCCGAGTATACAGTTTTTACGCTATTTGGATTATGCCAACGAAAGAAGTATTTATATCTAATAAAACAGTCGGTAAGATAAGAAACAAAAGACTATTGAAGACGAACCTGCTCGAAATCGAATCCAAAATCTTCTTCGGCTTCTCCTCCTTCTCCAGTTGGAATTCCACCAACATTCGTCGGAAGCTCTCCGTAGGCCTGCAGAGAGCGAGCCTCATCTGACGTGTATTTATGAATGACATCAGCCTTGTCTGGCTGAAACTCTCTTAATCCGACTAACACGATATCTCCTGTGTTGATCCAGACTCTACGCCTCATTGTACCTCTGATCAGACCGATTCTTTTCTGATTGTCGAAACACTGAAGTTCTAAACGTCCATCACCCAACATTTTTTGAACTTGGGCATACTCTTGTCCATCTTCCTTGAACAAAAGATCTCTTCGAGTTTCTCCTTCGTCACGCTTTTTACCTTTTTTGTAGTTTTTACCACCCTTTCCTAAGAGTGTCGGTTACACAAAAATCAAGAGGAAAAGTTTCCAATTTCACACTAACCCTTATTCTTTGGCATGTTTGAAGTCGATTGATGCTATAACTGTCGCTGTGTCTCTTGTCTTTGCTCTGATTCGTCGCTTTGTCTCGCTCTTTCTCTTCAATCTTATTGTGTGATGGAAAGAGAAAGTGCTTTCTCAATGAAAAAGCGCTTTTCATCAGGGTATTTGAGGATCTGCGGATCTGGGGAGGGGAGAGGACGTCACTGTGTGTGAGATTGAATCATATCATAGACGACATACCCTTACTCCCCGATACAACCCTCACAGTCTATTACCACAGACACAGACCATGGCGAGAGCACTGCTAGTCACCCTCTTATTGATCGCCCTTCTCCCAGGAAACTCTTATGTCTCACCACCGCCAGTCTTCCAGGTCAATCCATCGTCTTGGGACTCTTCCTGCACTACTGTGCTTCATGAAGCTCTTTCTCGGGATAAAAGCGCGAATCCAAACTTACCTCCGAAGAATTTAAAGGTCACTGGAAGCTCTAATAATCCGATCCGAGCTGATAATGCGTGGGTTCAGCGTTGGAATGAGGTGAAAGGGCTGACGGAAACCTCGCTCTTGTCTGAGACATTGAACCCAGATGTTAGAGCAGATCAATCGTTAGAACTCGCCTATAAGCGATGTGAATATGTGACTCAACTTTTCTCGAAGACCTTCTATACTGGTACTTCGCTGATGAGACCTGAAGCGAGGAAGCACCTGTGGGCGGTGTATGCCTGGTGTCGCAGGACTGATGACATCGTTGACTCACCTAGAGCACTTCTGAACCGAGACTACTTGAATCAAGATCTGATAGTGTGGGAGGATCGCTTGGAGAAGGTGTGGCGGGACAAGCCTGTGGACTTGTTCGACCTAGCTCTCGCAGACACGGTGAAAGCGTACCCGAAGATGTCGATCCAACCCTACAAAGACATGATAGCTGGAATGCTTATGGATGTTCCGGGGATGGGGAAGGACAGATATGAGAATTTTGATGAGTTGTACCTCTACTGCTATCGTGTCGCTGGCACTGTCGGTCTGATGACGTTACCGATCTTCGGCACTGCAGAAGGCTCCTCGTTCGAAGAAGCGACAGAGGCTGCTGTGGCACTGGGAATAGGACTTCAACTCACGAATATCCTGCGAGACGTGGGCGAGGACCTGGAGAGAGGTCGCATCTACCTCCCACTAGACGAACTGCGCGCCTTCGGACTCAGCGAGGATGACATCACCTCATGCAAGGTGACGGAGAAGTACAAGAAGTTCCTGCAGTTTCAAATCCAACGAGCTCGCGACTACTATAGGATCGCGGAGGAAGGAGTGCAGATGCTGCATCCGTCAGCGAGGTTCGCAGTTCAAGCATCGTTAGACCTCTATAGTCGCATTCTCAACGTCATCGAGAGGAACAATTATGATAACTTCTCCAAGCGAGCGTTCACAACGAAACTGGAGAAGCTGTCGATCCTTCCCCAGTCTTTTATGAAGGCTCAGTCTAGACGCAGATCTTGAGACCAGCTAGAGACAATAGCTCCATATCGTGTCACTGTATAGTCAATAGAACGTCATAGTCGGGCAATAGGATGTATGAGACTGGTGTAAGAGTATGATATGATGCCAGTGTATGTAGAAGAGTTAATTACATTGCATGCATCACTGAATTACATTGACAGGAAATGAAAGGTTGAAGGAGACCCACGCTTAGTGAACATGCTCTAATTTAAAGTAAAGATTGATTTCAGGCACGAAGTGAAGTGGTCCGTGGTCTAAATTGAACCAGACTAGTTGGTGGGTGTAAGGATCCTCGTATCCGACCACACGGCGATGGTGAGTAGATGGAACCTATCAGAAAGAAAGAAACCCAATTTAAATATAGAAATAATACTATCAATAGCAGAGAGACATACCAAGATTGGGTTCTCCTTTGTTCCAGCATCTTGTGGAGGGATGATAGGGTCGCGGTTGAAACCGATAGCACCACTCTCCTCAGCCTCTAACTCGTCCTTTCTTCGGCCAGCTTGTTGTTCCTTATCAGTTGGAATACCAAGCTTGTCAGAGAAATTTCTGGCAGCGATGCCACTGCTGCTGAAATTAGTGCTGATTCTTGGGGCAACTTTGAATGATCGGGAAATAGCTCTGAACATTTTCTATACCGTTGTTTTTCGTGTATAAGCTGAGTCTAGCCTCTAAGTCAGTCTCAGGGGAGGTCTTACCTATCAGTTGAGACGGTTCGTCAGTTAGATTGATGAAGAAGATGTGTTGGTTGATTGCTGCAATGTTCTTGCTGAGTGGAGGTTCTTTAACGCAGGAGAGAAAAAGCCTCATTTTTTTATAACAAAAATCGTGTTTTCCATCTTTACTGAATATCGATATTATTTGATTCGATTCTTGTTCAATTGCTTAATTCTTTAGTCATTTCCCTAGAACACTGTTATTACTGTGAGAAGAAGTCATTAATAATCTGTTAAATAGAATCTAATACAACACAATCAATACTCGTTACGACACCTGAACACCGCCTTACATCCTAGAAAAACATGGAAGAAAAGACAAAGATGGCCATCATACTTGGAATCCTCATTCCCAGTGCAATAATTATTACCGTACTCGCCATTATCTGGCTGGTGAGAAGGATACAGTATTGGAGGACATACGGCGGATATAACCAAGTACAACACGATCTAGATGAAGAAGAGATTGAGTTCAAACGAATGCTTGACTCTAAAAACGATTTTAACTACGAGTATGAGGACGAGGAGAGTGGGATGCAGAGTGACGAGGATTTCGAAAAGCTGATAAACTCGAAGTTCAAACCAAAAACTAAGGGAAAGAAAAGCGAGGGGGAGAAAACAAGCAATTCCAGCAGGAGTAACATCAGTGATAGGAGTGCTCAGAAGGGGAAGAGCGGTGAGGATGATGAGGATTTCGATTTCGAGTTTTCGGCGAAGGAAAGAGATCGCCTGTCCTTGCTTGAGAAATTTCGTTCAAATCTTGTGGCAGAAGCTGACCACAATACTATCGTCCCTTCTTCGAGTCCTGCAGTGAGTCAGAGTGACTATCTCAGCCTTCCCGACGAGGGCGATGAACCTCCTCTCTCTCATACCTCTGATACAGAGAACCATGTCACACCTGCATCTAATACAGACCCTCTTCAGAATCACCACCCAGAACTGAAGGCAACATTCGATGAGCTCAATAAATTTTACACCAGCGACTCAGACCAAGAAATAGAAAGCACAGAACAATAGTAATTGGTAGGAGCTAGCTCTAGTTAAATAAATGAGAATATCGTTGGTTGAATGATATTTGTTTGGTAAGGACTCTTCCGAAAATTCAGCTGATGTTAAAGTTATACTTCTCTTTTTTTATTTTTATTTTTATTTTTATCTCGTCGAGGATGAGTGATTCGTGATTCCCTATCGCAAACATGTGTCTATCGCAAATCTCGAGATTTCTATTTTTCGAGATTTTTTTATGAAACCGTTTACGAGAACTAGAGATATATATATATCTATGCAAACACTCGACTTGTCATGGGAAGAGAACGAAAAAATCAACTGGGAACCTCCAATCTCTCTTCTCGA
>VFQN01005287.1_pt1 | contig 15949 bp, 28 predicted proteins | sample 3512371 | NCBI WGS metagenome assembly VFQN01 (sample SAMN10412370, study PRJNA504923) | tailings metagenome | isolation source: Replicate 2 from Balatoc abandoned mine | place: Philippines: Itogon, Benguet | collected 2017-08-28 | reverse complement strand
GTGCATGGCATGAGCCCAGCGGCGGGTACAGGCAGCATGACGGCGGGGCCGGGGCTGCCCCGTTAGCCCTGCAGCAGCAGCAGCAGCACGCCAGCACGTGGGGTGGTGATTTGGCGGCAGCCGGAGCAGCAGCGGTGGCAGCAGCGAAGGGCCCGGCGGCCGGTGCAGGCAGCCTGGCGGTGGGGCCAGGGCTGGACCCGTTAGCCCTGCAGCAGCAGCAGCAGCACTCCAGCGCGTCGGGTGGCGACCTAGCGGCAGCAGCGGCGGCAGCAGCAAAGGGCCTGGCGGCCGGTGCAGGCAGCCTGGGCGTGAGGCTGGGGCTGAACCCATTAGCCCTGCAGCAGCAGCAACAGCGCGCCGGCACGTGGGGTGGCGATCTGACGGCAGCGGCGGAAGCTGCGGCAGCAGCAGTGGCGGCAGCAGCAAAGGGTCCGGCGGCGGCGGATGCAGGCAGCCTGGCGGTGGGGCTGGGGCTGCATCGGTTGGCCCTGAAGCAGCAGCAGCACACCAGCACGTTGGGTGGCGACCTGGCGGCGGCAACAGCGGCAGTGGCGTCAACGTATCAGGGGGCGGCTGCAGGCAGCCTGATGGCGGGGCTGAGGCTGCCCCCGTCGGCCCTGTCACTACAGTAGCTGTCCAGCTCAACAGGCGGCAGCATGGCGGCGGCGGATGCCGCCCTGGGCGTGAAAGGGCAGCCTGGCGTCGGGGTTGCTGCAGGCACATGCTAGGCAGGAGCTGCGTGCACAACTCATGGGCGACGGGGGGCCCGAAGGGCCTTTGCCACAGCCAGATTTGGCCCGCTGGCCCCTCTCATACATAGCTCGGCCGTGACAGCAGCTGCACTTGAGCCTTGGCCTCCCGGAGCAGCAGCAACAGCATCATCACGGCACCGGCGCAGGGGAGGCTTTGGCTCCTGGCCTCGGTACACGGAACAGCGGGGACGCGCTTGGCGCTTCCTCGACCATCAAGCGGCCCCTGCAGCTTGCAAACGGCGCTGCAGGTGCCGGGCACAAGCAAGGGCCTCGAGGCTCTGGGACGGTGAGCACAGGGGTCACGGATGGGGCGGGGGTTGCGGCTTGCGGGTGGGCTAGTCTGACAGGGGCTGCTCGGGGTCCTCAGCTTCTGGGGGCTTTGGGGACGGCACGGGAGTTTGTGGAATTCCATCTGGGCTGCTATGACAGCGGAACGGACCTTAAGGGTAGATACCAGCGGCGCTGACCTGCACCCAAAGAGAGAGCAGCAGCTGGCAGCAGTAATGGGATTACTGGGTATTCGTGGGCAAGGTAATCAGTGAGCGGAAGAGCCTGGCGCTGCTAGCGAACGTGGTGCTGTGGCCGCATGTTGTGCAGACACCCGTGCAGGCCGCCATCTTCACTGCCTCGCCTGTGCCCGCTGCGCAGGTGCAGGCAACGCTTACAGGCGCAGGCGCAGGCAGCGGCGTCTCGCTGCCCCAGCTGCTGCCACAGCTCTCAAGGGTGTGGGGCGTGGCAAAAGCGCCCGTGGAGTCGGCCGCTCGTGCAGGAAGTGCCAGGCGCACGGCATCGCGCCTGAGAAGTGCTTGATGCAGAATGGGCACAAGAAGGTGTGCCCGTACAGGGACATCAAGCCCGCCGTGAACCGGATGAGGGTCGGGCAGCAGGGTGGGGTGCAGAGCCAGGAGGAGGGTGGGGAGGAGAGCGATGATGACGAGGAGAGTGACAGCGACGCAAGAAGGAACGCAAGAGGAGGACGCTGCATGACTGCACTGTGGTTGCGGGTCCATATAGCGCACTGTATTTCAGCTTTTGGTGGTGAGGTCCTTGGGTGCACGCAGGGGAAAGGGTGGCTAAGTGCGGGGTGGGAGGGGTGCCAGATAGCGGGCACCATACAGTTGTACCGGACGTAGGACTGTAGAGGCGTACAAGACCGCTCAGTTTGCGTGAATGGAGCCTGTGGTGCTGCTACTGACTGCTGGCTGGCACGTGGCGTGGTGCTTGGGGTGGTGCCATGACAGGCGTGCCTGACACCTGGCCGTCCTGACGAAGACAGGCGAAATTCACCATGGCCCACATACGTACGTTAATTCTGTATTCTATTATATGGCAAACGAATTAGGAGACCATGGGTGCAACGCGTATTACAGGCATGGGCCCGAGCTGGACGCCCGTCAGCGCGGCCGCGGCTTCGCCGCAGCCGGAACACAGACGAATTAGCGCGGCCTGCGGCCGCGCTAGTTCCCATGCCCCATTTCATTTAATTAACGTATCAAAACCACCCCATAATTTGCGTAATTTGCCGGGCAGGGGAGGTCCCGCCGGCCTGGGAGGACAAACAGGACAGTGCATACAACAAAAAGGGAAACCCAACAGCAGCAGCCCAGTCCGCGTCGCTTCCAAGTTCCTGATGTGCGTGGGCAACCGGCCGGCCTTCCTCCTCTCCTCCCCCGTGCATCCACGCAGTCACGTCGCGGCACGCTTCGGCACGTGCCCGTAAGGTTGCGCACATCAGGTACCGGCACGGTACCCATGGCCGCCATGGGGTGCCACAGTGAACCTTACTGTGGTTAACCTAAGTTACCCACATCAGGTACGGCTCCCAACGCGGTGCCAACGGCCCCACGCCCGTGCGACCCACGCAGCCATGTGTACGGCAGAGGCGTGTACGACAGAACCATGCATGGGCGAACAGACCCTGTCACGTACGCCGAGACATGGTAGCTGCTGGGGGAAGCCCTGTGTGATTGTACACGTAGTCACGTATGACTGCTACCGGTACGCAGCGGGTATGTACTGCTGCCCTGCAGTGTGCTTCAATAGGCCGCCGCAACAAGGCTGCACGGGATGCTCAACCTGGCTCAACATACAAGCAACTCACAGTGGGGACCTTTCGGGAAGCAATACCGGTAGGTTACCGACCTGCGACCTCCCTTTGCCTCTGCCCATGCTCCGCCCTTCCCGGACCTGGTGCGGCCAAGGGCTCTCAGTCAAGTGCAGCGCACACCGCAACAGAACACAAAATGGCCATACACGGGAGCGCTGGACTAAAGTACCGTACATAACACTCTGAAGAAGCAACCACCATCGGCCATACACGACCTACGTTGCCCCAACCCGTGCGTCTTGCAGCACAGCCACAGCATCAGGGTGCTCTCCCCTTGGAGCCTTGCTGATGCCGTACGGCACATGCATGCAGGAAGTAGTGTGTCCTTACGTACGACACGGCAGCTCGCCAGCCTCTTTGCGCTACCGCGTGCAAGTTTCACCAGGTCAGTACAGGTCAATCTCTGTTGTCAAGACGTATGATAAAGGACCTGTCTTCATGCAATCCACGTGCAACCGATACCATTCGCAGAGCTCAGCCAACCGTTTGCCACGGCAGAACCCGTCCTGCGTGCCCCAGCCTTGGCCCCAGTCCCCGTCATTCTGCCCCAAAGTAGACAATCGCCCAAATCGCCCCCGATATGCACAAGGACACAACGAAAGGCAGCTCGAGGCACCAGCACCAGAAGAATATCAGCGCAGCAAGAAAAATGCCAGAGATCACCGACTCCTCAATAGAGTCATCATATCTCTCCACGCGTCGTCGGGTCACACGCCGTCGTCGGGCATGCGTCGTCGGGTATGGCCGCTGCCTGTGAGTCGGTTGGAGCGCAGCCTGGCCGCTGCAGGCCTGCACAGGCATGTCGTGCAGCGGGGAAAGGGGGAAGGTTAGCTGTGTGTAGCGGATGCGGTGCGGGATGTAGGCAAGTGAGCCTTATACGAGACAAGACAAGCAGGAGTAGCAAGCGGAAAAGTGCGAGGCGAGGCAAGCCCGGAAGCTGCACACCGAAACCCTTGCTTGCGTGCTCCCCGGCCGCCAACACACTGGCACGTGCAAGTCCGTTCCCGCTGTACTACGGACCACTCCCTGTACAAGCTCCCATAATGATCCGCAGCCGCGTCCGCACGCAGCAGCTGTTGCTGCTGGGCTGGGGCCTGGCGAGGGCGGGCTTAACTGCAGTAGGTACCGCTAGGTGCTATGCTGCCCCTTTCGTAAATGCCACACGTGCAGAACACCAAACCTGGATAACCCTCGCGTAAACTCCGTGCATGCATGCGTGCACCGGCTCTCCAGCTCCAGCACGCACCTGTATCTGATCCTGCTGCTGCTGCTGCTCCCGCCGCTGCCCCTGCTTCAGATCCTGCTGCTCTTGCTCCTGCTTCTGCTGCTCTTGCTGCTGCTGCTCCTGCTGGTGGTGGTGGTGGCTTAGCTCGGCGCGGGAGGGCTCCCCTGCTGCTGCCCCCGCCACAGCCTCCGCCTGCTGTTGCTTCGCCGCGTCATCCCTCTCCCACAGCGCCACCAGCAGCTGCAGCGCAGCGCCGCAACCTGAGCCTGCGAACATGCGACAGCAATACCGAAGGCGAAATCAGATCAGGCCACTGCTACTGCTGACATGAGAGCAGATGAGTACTGCAGCAACAGTCTCAAAATCAAACCTGTGCATGAAACGGTATCTTAGGAACGTACGGCGATGGCTTCCCGCATCAACACGCATGGACAACTGCACGAAACAACGGCGCACCCTGCCGTCTGTGCTCCCGTCTGACTTCTGGTCTGGCCCCGAGGCACCGCAACCCATACCGCTGCTCACCCTCGCCTTCTCTGCTTCCCCACCTTACCTCCATCCTCTTCACGATCCTCCTCTCCACGGCCTCCACAATCCGCGTCTCCATGCCCGCCATCCGCCCCTCCATCGCCTCCACCCTCTCCACAATACTCCCCTCCACCCTCTGCCCAACGATCCCCTCTACCCTCTGCGCGTTCATGATCCTCCCCTCCACAGCCTCCACAATCCTCCCCTCCATCGCCTCGAGGCATGCCCCACGCAGCAGCGCAGCCTCCAGGGCCCCACACAGCAGCCGAGCGGCAGCGACAGCGGAGGCGTTGGCGGAGGCGGAGGCGGCGGCTTCGGAGCCGTGGGTGCTGTCCTGAGGTGCGCCCCCAGCGCTGATGCCAAAGATGTCGTCAACGCCTTGCGGTGACGAGGCTGCTGCCGCCGCTGCGCCACCGGTGGCACTGCGTTCCTGCTGCTGCCTTCGAGTCCGACCTAGCGCACCACCTGTAGGTTGGGGCCTGCTGCGGGAGTGTAGCACACACTGTGTCCTCTTGGAGAGTTGCAACTGTGGTGGTAGGCCGCCATTGGGCCGGGCGAACGCGGACGGTTCCCGAAGATCCCGACTGGGGCGGGCGTTGCAAGGTGTCCGCCGTGGCCCCGGGGCACAGCTTGTGACAGGGCCACATGAGAAATCGCCCACGCCGCGCGCCGTTGCGGTTTGCAGCATGTTGGCTTAGGTTGTCCGTGAAATCGTGGTCATCAGCGTTTCTCATTCATGCCTGGATGCGAGCGCACAAGGGTTCAACAGCGAGGACAGTGAGGCCATTGCGGACAGCGCTTTCCAGACGCGATGTCCATTACAAGCCTTCATTGTGCATGATCAGCAAGCATACCTTGCTGCCGTCTGGATCAGCGTGTCCTCGGTTGAGCGCGGTGTCGTTGCTCGTTACAACCCTAAGTTCCTCCCCGCAGTAACTTGACTGGAGCGATGCCGATCTACTTTAGTTAATAATCGTCTGCCTACATTATTGGCGATGCAATGGGCGCGACATTCTCTGCAAGCGGGCTGCACCGACCAGCATCGACCGTAATGGCGCCCAGGCAACGGCCCGTTGCTTACGTGGCATGGGCAGCAGCGGATGGGCAGCTTCCCGCACCAGCCGGGGGGCCCAGGGGAGGCCTGCGCAGGCAAGGTCCCATGGGCCTTGGAGAACATGTCAGTACAGTACACGCTATGCTCATGGAAACTAGTGGGCCGTGGCCACCTTACCAAAACCCACTGGCCGCACCCCTGGCTGCACCGCGCAGTCTATTAAGTTCAACCCGTTCACTACCGTACGGTCAAGGGTCCCAGCAGGCCCCAGCTCCCACAGGCGACAGGCCCCTCCCCAAGGAGTTCCTACCTTCCTGGAGCGCACACAGCTGCACGGGTTGCCTGGGCCTTTGCCCCCCAGCTCCGGGACCCGCTGCACTACCACTACGTACCATACGGCATCACGTAACCCTATGCGTGCCAGGCAGCTCGCCTAGCCGCTGTACGCGGCAGCTGTATGTCCGCCAACTGACTACCCATTTGGAGCAACTGCTGCGCCTTATAGTTCAGCGCGCACAGCTGCACGGGGTGCCTGGGCCCTTGCCTACGTTCGTGGCTCCAGGGGAGCTGGGGAGGTGTTCTCCCTGATTGCGCAGGGTGGACCTGCAGGGGCCGACGACACGGAGGCTCTGCTGACATCCTTCGCTTGGTTGAGGTGCCAGCATTCCTCCAGTCCATGTCCCGTTTTGCCAACGCCTCGAGGCAGCGGATGAACGTGGATAAGGCGGAACCAGGCGGAGCTGCTACAGGGGGGGGCATCACTGCCGGCACTGCCCGCCACAGGGAGGACAGGGCCGGCGCTGCCCCCGCAGCCACCGCAACAGCCAGGAGCAGCAGCGGCAGGCATGCGGGTGGCCAAGGTGGCTACGGCGCTCACCGCAAGGGGGGGCGGGCCATGCGCAGCCTCGGCCATACCGGTAATGCCGCAGCGCTAGTAGACCGGCGGCAGGGGCCAGAGGACAGGGCACGCTGGGGTGAACAGTGGTGCACGGTCATCCCTAGGTTACTGATGCCGGGAGCCCCAGCAGAAGGTGGCCTTGGCCTGCTGCCACTCACGATGCATGTGCGGGCCCGCGATGCATGCTGGGCAGCACACATGACCTTGTGATCAGTGGCGGGGGCGCGGGGCCCCTTTAGCACGTGCACCCGTGGGTGACAGCTCTGTCCGCAGCCCTACAGCTTCTGCACCTCGGTTCTTGGCTTTTGGGCGGTCCTCACGGCCTGCCCGGGATGGCTGTTGCTGGGGGTTGTGGAGGTCGGCGGACGAGGACAGGGTAAGTGTGCGCGCCGGCTGCAGCACCTGCCCGCTCCTCAGGACGTGGGCGAAGGCTGGTATCAGCGAGCTGGCGGTGCGGGGGCTGGAACGCGAGTACATGTGCCTTACCAAGTGCAAGAAACTGATCTTGGTAGGGGACCTCGTGCGGGCACTGGACACAGCCCCAACCTCGAAGGAGCAGCTGCAACGTGAGGCGGGGAGGGCATGGCTCGCCACGTGGGATGGTCCGCCGCCACATGCTGCGTTCCGCCCCCGCAGTGGTGGTGCCGGAGCACCTCAGGGAGTTGGCGTCGCGCGTTAGCCCGGCGAGCTGGACGCGGCGCGGGCAGCAGTGGCGGGGGCATCTTAGAGCGGGTAGCAGCTGCCTACCCCGGCGGAGGCCATGGGCCGCATCAGCCCTCCCCTCGCCTGGGCTGGTGGGCCGGGGATAGCGGCCATGTAACCCCCCTGCGCGAGCTGACCGTGCGCATAGCAACGCAGCTGCGATTGCAAATGCAGGGGCTGCCGCAGCGCAGGTTGGAGCTTACAATGGGGTATGTGCTGGAGGCATGGGGGTGGCCAGCGTGGGATGGGGGTGCCAAGCTGGAGGACCAGATGCAGGGGTTCTTGACTGGGCAGCAGCCGAGCGGCGGTGCGTGGAGGCGGGCGGGTAAGGTGGGAGACGGAGTGCAAGGAGACCCTGTGGCGCTTGGCGCTTGGCGCTGGACGCAGTGCCCCTGGCGGGCAGCACGCACATATGCGCAACATGCCCCATCCGGAGGCGTGCTGGTGTGGGGGCTACGGCGGGGCCGCAGGGCCCACGGCTAGCTGCCCCCGCAGGCACCTTTCCTGGGAATGCCCAGTGGCGCACACAGTGCTACGCCAAATTGAGGGGTACCTGGCGGGCCTGCTGCACCGAGCTCGCGTGGGGCTGTGCGAGTCGCCCGATGGTTGCTGGCTGCTTGCAGGGCCCGTGGGACGTCGTAGCCATGGCAGCGCTCACAGCCATGGAGAAGCTGCGGGCAGCCCAGGAGCGGAGGCCTGGGGCTGCTGCGGCCGGTGAGCAGGCAGGGGCCGTGCTGCAGCAGGCCTACACCAAAGCAGTTGCCACCTTATGGGGAGGCCCTGAGGTCATTCGCCGCGCTGTGGGTCCCGACGCACGGCTGGCAGGAGGTTGGTGCTGGCCACCCGACCTTGTCGGTGGTGGACGGGCGGGTGGTCTGCTCGGAGTCGTGGGCGGTGGCACTGGAGCTGGTGGTTGCGGGGGCCGCGGCAGCAGGCGGCGTGGACGGGCCAGCTGCCATGGAGCAGGAGGCTGTGCCGCCCATGGCGGCAGCTGCGCAGGGCTGCGAGGCCAAGCGGCACGCTCTGGGCACAGGCTGGAAGCTGGCGAGGAAAGGAAGAAAGGTGCAGGGATAATGAGCCGCGAGGGATTCGGGGCGGCTGGGAGGGGCTCCTGTTTTAGGCTGGGGCCTTGACGTGCCAGGGGGCGTGACCGGCTCGTGGAGTTGATAGGTGCATGTGCATCCGGCATTGGGCTGACGCTGCACCTTCGGCTGGACGTGCTGCCAGTAAAGGTGCTTTCCGCAGACACTTACCGGCTGAAAGCTGACGGTTACATACAGCCAAGCGGAAGCCTTGGCAGTCGTGTAGCGAACGGTCTTCGCGTGCAGTGCAGCGGCAAAGTCAGGCAAAAGCGCCCTCTGAAATCGCCTCATATCACATCGGCGCGAACATCCCTTTCAGCAAGTCTTCAGGCAAAGGCCTGCCTTCCTGGCGTCGATGTCGTCGATGTCAGCGATGTCAGGTAAACTCATCCGTCTGAGTGTGGGAATGGCCTGGCCTTGCCTCCTGTAACTGGCTCGGGAAACCTACAATAGCGGCAGGCATCGTTCCTGGCCGGGGGTGCGAGTTACGCGCTGCACGTGCCCCTACCTCCTGCTGCCCCCTGACGCGTGCGCCGTGCCTCCACTACTCCGTAGTCGCCATCCTCCTGCGTTACACTACCACTTGAGACAGCAATAAAAGGGCCGCTGGCGGTGGGGAGTGAGCTGGAAATCAGATCAGACGAGGAAAGAGCAGCAATCCTCCCCCGCCCCCACTGCTCCCCAGCTGTCCAGCCCCCCTCCCCCTCTTCCCCCACCCTGACCCCACCATACTTGCCCTTGCATGTGCCGCCCTGCCCCATGTGCCCAATGTGTGGCCCACATCCGCTTCTTGTCGCCGCACAACGCTGTCAACCCTGCCCTCCACAGGTCCTACTTACTCTGGCATTTCGCTGGTCGTCGCGTCGTACCAGCCCGACTTGCCACCAACCAAGCACACGTTCAAGCAGGTGACTCGTGCGGCACTGAAGGACGTCCTGCAGCGGTCAAGCCTGGCTGGTCTGGTACCGTTGTCAAAGCTGCCTGCTGCTGGCATGCCACTTGATGAGGTGGCGCTTGAATTACCGGAGCATGTGGAGCTGGCCGACGGCGGCACGTACCTCGGGGTCCACCTGGCGGCACCAATAGAGCAGCAGGTGCGAGCCTGAGGCGTGGGGGGGGAGAGGGGTTCTGGACAAGTGACAGAGATGGGCATGGAAGGGGGGATGTGGGTGGGCACGAAGGCAGGCATGAGAGGAAGGCGGCTGAGTGAGGTGGCGGGTGTTTGGAGGAAGGCGGTCGTGCGGCCACTGTTGTGGTAAAGGTGTTGCTCCCTTGATGCATGGCACGTGCAGGTGGACGCCCTGCAAAGCTGGCAGGACAGCACCGCCCAGGCCGGTCCCGACCAGGTGGCAGCGACCCAGCATGCAGTCAGCTGGCTGAGGGAGGCGGGCCACTCGGAGGCCGACACGCTGTGTGTGAAGTACCTGCGGGCCGCCGGCATCGAGGTGGGTTGGCCTGGGGTAGGGAGCTTGGCACCAGTGCTCCACGGCGCCTGCAAGGGTGTCTGGACTTGTCATGGCAAGTTAAGGGGCCGGGCACGGCAAGCGCATGTTGACCCAACCAGCCGCACCGTCTGCAGCCTGAACGAGCTGCCCGTAGTATATACTTACGCGTTCCGATAAGTATATACTACATTTCCGCGTTGGTTGACGCGTGCTCCCGTCCTGCCTAATCGGCAGGTGGAGGTGGACGGAGTTGCCCTGGCCGACGGCTGCGCGGCCATCGTGGAGGCCAAGGCTGAGCTGACATCGTGGTCTGCCAGCTCGCTGGCGGTCAAGATGGCCACCATCAGGTGATCCCGGCTGAGCTGGTTATGGTTGAGGTGTGCCGAAGTAAGGCCTGCGTACGCCGTGTCAGTGCCTTGCCATGGCTCCAGGGAGCAAACCGCTTGCTTGTGCATGGCCGCAACGTACGGTAGGTATGAAGGCAGGTGCCTTCACCCCCGCGCTTCTCCCCGCAGGGCGATGGTGGAGTCAGCGGAGCCTTCCACCGTCTGTCCCCGCGGAGCCTTCCACCGTCTGTCCCATGGGGCAGCTCAAGGGCAAGCAGCTGCTGCCGGTCCTGTGCGGCCGCACCGTCACCTCCGACTCCACCGACCTCGACAGGATGGCCCACATCTGCCGGCAGCACCAGATCGAGTGCTGGGACATGGGCGGGTCGGGTGTGGGGCGGAGCTCGGGCAGCTGCTTCCAGTCGCCCTACGTGCACCCCGTCGGCAAGAACCGCGGGATCGCGACTGCGGCCGCGTGCCAGGCCAACGCGGGCACACGCGCGGGCGCTGCAGGGTCGGTGCTGCGCAATGCGGTCCAGCAGTTCGCTCCCCTCGGCCGCGTCATGCTCAGCCAGCTCACCCGCGGGCGCCTGCTTTAAGAATTGCCACACCACGCTGCAAGGGTGGCTGTATCACGCTGCCGAGCTGTCCTACGCGTACATGGTGAGCAAGGGCCGGGCGTCATTGGGAGTTCTGCAGTGCCAGGCAGGGTGGGTAGCCGACGCGGCTGGTCCAGCGCTCGCACGTGATTTAGTGCCCTGTGGAAGCACGCACGTGGCAGCCGGTCGGGTTCCTTCAGTATTGGGTTGATATCGTCCACCTCCCGCGCTTCGCTGGTCTGCTTCCCTCATCGTGCCACCCGGTGTGTATAGGTGACCTGATGGCCCATCCCTCTGCTACCTTCCCCCGCCCCAACCACCTGCCCTTGCCTCAGCAGCTGCAACGAGTGGCAGCAGGTCTTCGGGGGCAGCAACTCTTCGAGGGCAGGGCTCAGGCAGTACCAGCAGGCACGCAGACTGCGTGTGCACACGTGGGAGAACGCGTTATGCCACCGTGTTACAGCAATGGCGAGTCGTTATGGGGCCGTGGAAGGACAGGAGGTTGCCAGGAAGAGCGTCTTGTACCGTAGCGCCCGGGACCTGTTACATCTTGCGGTGTGTTCCTAATCTAGCGCGGTGGTTGTACGTTGGTTGTACGTTATGGTTGTATGTTGGTTGTACAATGTATCGGATGCGCCTTGACTGAGCAGTCCTCGGTCGGGGAGGAGATGTGTGCAAGTTGGGACGGCGCACGAGGCCCATGCTCTATCTGCTGACGCTGCGGCGGGAGCACGCAGCCGGAGCGGGCAGCCGGGCTCTGACCGCCCCAGCGGCGGCGCGGTGGGAAGCCGTGGCGCTGCACGCAGCGGAGGAGGTAGCCGCGGCACGGAGCGGGCTGGAGCTGGTGTGGAGGCGGCGGCTTGGAGAGGCCTGGACCTGGAGGTGCCGCCGTGCGAGAGCTGGCGGGACGTCCACAGGGTGCAGGAGATGGGGCTGTGTGCATGGAGCGCGAGCATGGCCAGGCTGCCACCGGCACACGGTGGTACGGGCATGGAGCGGAGTGGAGCACGGTGCACGGCAGGCGCACACCATCGCGCAAAGCGGCCAGCGTCCCCCTCCGCCAAGTGGCACGGGAAGGCGTCAGTATGAGCACTAGCACTAGCGAGGATGAGGCGGGGGCCCACGTGCCTCTTCGGCGCAACGGCGGCAGGTTTCATCCGTGTTGGGGGCTAGGTTGTTGGACGCGCCAAGGGCTAGTGTGACCTACTACCGGTAACGTTCTCAAGACGGTGCCGATGCACCAGGCGCCATTGTGGTAAACAACCATGGTCTGTCCCGATGTGCCTCCTGCGCCAATGCCTTGTGCAAGTGCTGCATCATCAGCTTCACTCGCCCCCACGTGGGCTCAGCCTGAGCAGGAGGCGTCCACTGGTGACGAGGGTGCACCCTCGGGGGCCCAGACGCCCAGTCCCAGAGTCAGCCGTCCTCTTCCCAAGTGAGCAGCCTGCCTTGTCACAGCTGGTCGTATGGGGCTGTCGGCATTGCAACTGGACAGCAGGGAGGTCCCAAAAGTAGCATGAGGCTGCAGCTGGGAACGGATGAGGGCCCGGCACGCCGGCAGGGCCCAGACACGGCTCTCCGGTGCCGTACACGGCCGAGGTTAGCATTCAGCTGTACGACCAGCCGTTGGGCTCGGTAGCAACAGGGCCCAAGCGCCCAGGTGGAGGGCCAGCGGGCCCGGCCAACGACGAATGAAGCCAGCAGCTATGAGCGCAAGCCCCGAGCAACAGGTCAGCGATGATCCCCGACTCTGGCGCCTTTCCTCTGCCACGGACCACAGGAGTTGGGAGAAGCCCTCTGCCTGCCTGCCACTGAAACAGGTGCCAGTCAGCCCCAACCGTTTGGTGATCTGTCTGCAGCAGCTTTATCCCACAGCACATAGTGCCTGCTGCCCGCTTCGCTGTTCACACCTGGCTTGGCCGCGCCACCAGTGTCCCGGTCTTCAGGATAATCATGATTTTGGCGGCCATTTTGGCTGCCTGTCAGGATTTATTTGGGCAGAATCCTGACCGAATCAGGATTTTCAAGAGGGTTTTCCCCCAGGATTTGCCCAGAAATCCTGGAAAATGTACGATTGTCAGAATTTCCAGACCCGAAGGCGCCGAAATTATGAGCGGTCAGAATTTTCCGTCAAATAAGACCGGAACACTGACCACAACAAGAAGCCCCATGCACAAGCAGTCAAACCGCACGCCAGCCCTTGCCAGGGCCAGCAATGTGTGTTACCAGGCTGTGATAGCCCCCTGCTAGGCAACACTGCGTCCGCCCTGTACGTTACTCTGCACACGTCGAACTTGCGTGTGTGCGGCCACCACAGCCATGCCACGCGTGCCAAACATACATACAAGCGAACTCCGTACATCATAGAACATGTACGGCGATGCATCTTGCCATACTACACTGGGGACATCTTGCAACCACAAATGCCGAGGAACACTGCCCACACTACCCAACCACACTATCCACCTGCAGAGCGTTTGCACCACGCATCTTGCCCCGTGCATGGGGCCTGTACGGTACCGCACTGTTCACCAGCAGACACATGTTCTGCCAGCGCACACGCGCTCTGCCTGCATCAGGCTTATACTACCTGCATCCCGCACCGCATCCGCTACACACGTTCTGCCAGCACCATCTCGCCATCTGTGCCACACCTGAGACATGTTGCCCACACGTGTCCACAGACTCACACCTATTGACCTGCAAAGCATTGGCACCACGCATGTTGCCCCTTGCGCATGGGGCCTGTACGGTACGGCACAGCACTGCTCACCAGCACACTTACGTTCTGCCAACCCCATGCCGTGCTCCCACACCCATTCCCATCACCCACTCAGCCTCTGCCCTGCGACCGGCGAGCTATCCACTGCCCGCGCCGGCCTGCACATGTGCTCAGTAATCAAATCTTCGGCCGGTGGCAACAGGGCCACAGCTGCAGCCCCTCCCCGCTTTACCCTGACACCGCGAGCCACCTACCTACCGCAGCAAACCCGAAGCAGCGGTCCGCTGATGCGGACACGTTCATGTCGTTGGCGGGTACCCCGCACCGGTCCAGCGTGCTTCGTACGGCACCGCACGGGTGTACGGCAACCCTGCAGCGGCCCACGGTGCGTCGCCAGCCGCACGTGGCGGCGGTTGAGACGGCCACTCGCTGCGTGGAGGTGCAGTACGGCAGGCAGGAACTTGGTTGGACATGAGCAGGTTGGGTACGTGAGCTGAAGTCACTGCCTTGGCTCACGATACTCGGCAAATTCATATCATAAAGGCCACTTGCAACCCTGCATGCACTGAGTGCGGCACACGGAGAGTCTGCCGCAGGAACTGGACGTTGCCTGGTTTACTCACATTCAACGCACCACCTCACGCCAGTGAGACGCGCCACAACTGCCAGCCGCCCAAGTTCCGGTACCGGTGATCGCTGGCTGTTGCCCTTGCCAAGGCCCGTGCTGCCGAGTCGGTTGCGGGCGACGCAATAAGCTCTCGTCCAGGGCAGGGGCCGGGGACGGCCTGCGGAGCGGGGGCAGCGGAGCAAGGGAACGACACGAGGCAGTCAGTATGGTTGCGTCAAGGGAGGGGGGAAACGCATGGGCAAGGTCAGGGCGCGGTGTACAGAACCGGTCTATCGGTATGTCGTCCGCAGCCCCCAATGACAGAAGGCCTGGAGTGGCCACACATGCCACAGATATGTACTCCCATCACCACACGCCGAGTCGTGCCCGTGCACAGTCACTGTCCTTGTGGTACGGTGTGCGCTTGTGCTGTACGGCAATTAGTACCCTTCCCATGTAGATATTTGCATTAGTCGTGACCTGCGGTGTTACATCCCCAGCCAAGGACAGGCACAAGCCGCCCGGACGGGAGGGCACTGGGCGAGGTGTAAGCGCACGCGGCAGCCGCTGCGGACCTGAATTGTGGAACCGCTCGGCACACAGGTTGCAACACCGGAGAAACCAGCTCTGCGTCACGCATGACCCGCAGCACCGCTACCCAGCAGCAAGTGCCGTTGGCGGGGTCCCGCACCTGCTGCTCCGGGCCAAGGCTGATCGGTGTGGGCCTCCCTGCTGTCTCCTGTCGGCCCCACAGTCGACAGCCGCTGCCGCTGGTGTGTCCGCCGCAAGGCCCAAGGCTTGGCCGCGCAGGCGCACGCCCTGCGTGGCCACGGGGGTTGCAGGTGTGCGGGTGCTGCTCTGTGGCCCTGCAAGGAGGCCGGACCAGGACCAGCAGGCGCAGGGGCGCTGGGCACGTGGCACGGCATGGCGCTTGGTGCTGCGCAAGCTGTCCACACGCTTTGTGCACAGGCCTACCTGAACACCCAGAGCCACGCAGGCAGGGCCATCCTGCGCCCGAGCCTGCACGCAGCACACGGAAAGGAACCCTGCCCACCAGCCCCAGCCCCAGCCAGGACAAGGCAGCCCCTGCCCACAGCCGCACCTCATGCCGCAACATCAACTCATTTTGCTCGCCCCTCAAGTACGTAGTGTAACATTTACAGCATCTAAGCTGTCAACGTCAGCCAGGAGGTACAGCAGTCACTCCAGGCTTCGCGCCCGACTGCGGGCTCCTTTAAGAGGTCCTAACGCGAGAAGAAGTGCGAACCTATATAGAATTTATACATATATAATGGTATGGTAGCACTTGCAGCTGCGGTGCGCTTTCAGCTGCGGCGTGTTCCTTGTCGTTAGGGTGCGAGTCCATGCAGTCGCCAGGGTAGGGGTGCTTTTGGCGCGAGCACCGATCAAGGAAGCTTTTCTATAGCTTTTACTAGTTTATATTTTATCTGTTGTAGCGCTGTATAATTAGCCCTTTCCTTTTACCAACAAGCCTGATGCTTTGCGACGGTCTAGTCAAGTGGGTCTAGTGCCCACGGGTCTAGTGCCACGTCTAGTGCCCACGGGTCGCTGTTGACCCTTCGCTATGGCAGCGACATGGCGCAGTCAGGTACAGATAACGAAGGACGATAGAGGCATACCTGTTAGAGACATTATACGGTGGCAGTTTGGTCCGAACGTGGACCACATCACGAAGCTAGCTAGGTACAGGAAGACCCATACCGCCCTGAGGGACCTCCCCAAGGCCAGCTTCCTTGGCTCTGGCCAGCAAGCTAACACAGAGTACAAGTCTCCCGTGGTGACCACATCCGAACAGCTACACGCACTTATCAAGGTCCTATCCTGATACAATTTTGACCCGAGTCACGTCCAGTGTGTGCAGGCACAGGCACAGGCACAGGC
>VFQN01005286.1_pt1 | contig 15956 bp, 22 predicted proteins | sample 3512371 | NCBI WGS metagenome assembly VFQN01 (sample SAMN10412370, study PRJNA504923) | tailings metagenome | isolation source: Replicate 2 from Balatoc abandoned mine | place: Philippines: Itogon, Benguet | collected 2017-08-28 | reverse complement strand
GCCTCCCAAAAGGTGGCCACTGCCTTGATGCCGGCCTGCTGCAGCGCGTCCCCCGCCTGCGCCCCAGCCGCTGCAGCCCCCCGCCTCGGCTTCTGTGCTGTCCGCAGCTTAACGCGGCCCCTCTCCAGCGCTCGCACCAGGTCCCCTACCACCAGCAGCTTCGTGCACTTGGTAAGGCAGTGGTGCTCGGGTTCCAGCCCCCGCAACGCCAGAGCGCTGTCCTCCGCTGACGCGTTGGGCAGGGCCACGTTGCCCCAGAGCGGTGCCCCCGCGCACCACGGCCCCAACTCCAGGCTGCCTTAGCCCACATCCTGAGGAGCGGGCAGGTGCTGCAGCCCCCGCATAACCCTGTCTTCGTCCGCCGGAACCTCAGCGCCTCCCAGCCACGGCCACCCTGGTGGGCCGTGAGGACCGCCCACAGGCCAAAGCCGGGGTGCAGAAACTGCAGGGCTGCGGACAGGGTTGCCATCCACGGGTGCGCACGCTGAGGGGCCCCCGCCACGGACCACAGGGCCAGCTGAGCTGCCCAGCACGCGTCCCGGGCCCGCATGTGCACCGTGAGTGGCAGCAGGCCAAAGCCGCCTTCTGCTGGGGGCCCCGGCATCATGGACCTGGGGATGCCCGTGCACCGCTGTTCACCCCAGCGTATCCGTGTGCGTGTGTTGCAAGGCTTGTATGTGCGGTCGAGTGTCTGAGGACCCGCCCAGGCTAAGGGGGCTAAGGGCCACCAGACCTAGCCGCTTGCAGCTCCCGTCCAAGCCTTCACCAAGGATGTCAAATTACACACCAAGACACCATAAAAAGACCTTATGCATGGTACCACTCTTTTTGGGCAGGAGTCCCACAGGGAGTAGTCAACTAGCAACCCTGATTTGCCTGGGTTCCGATTTGTGCACAAATACCTGCCATAAGCTCTTCACAGCACGTTGGGCACCAACACGGACCCAAGTCAAGGCATTTCCTGATAAGCAGCGTTGGGGGCAACGGTTCTAGGTAACACGTGCCCTGAGACACAGGCAGAAGGTCACCTCCTGGTCACAGGGGCACAGACGTGCAGCCCAGTTTGCATGCCAGACCATGCCAGACGCTTCGCATGCCAGACGCGCGCCCAAAGTTGCAACCCCTTACAGGGTGTGAAGAATTGAGTCCATGCACTTTAGCAAGTATGTGCCACATGCTCAATTGTGATAGGACAACCGGTTGGTATGGGTCTGCAACTGTTAGTTAGTTGCATAGGACCGCTGTAGCATGAATGCAACAACATGAAGAATGGGGTAATGCCGGTACGCAGTGATACCAATCTGTAATACCGTACATCAGTAAGGCCAGCCGCTTCTGCCACTGCGCATAGGGCAGGGCAAATGACCACTGGTAAAGCGTAAGCATAGCACATGCCGACAAAATTGCCTGCCGCACGTGGCTGAACAGTGCAGGGCTGAAAGTTCGACACACCGCGCTCGTGCATAACCCACACAATCCTTTGTTTCTTTGACTTTTCATACACCGGTACGGTACAAGTACCATGCCGTACTGCGTCGCGTCACAACCACCTGCAACCACGCATGCAGCCAAGGGCAGGCTGGTTGCAACCAGCCTGCCGGCCATGCCCTTTGACATTTGTGTTCAACTCGTTCCCGCTGCCACCACACACATCCTGCGTCGCACACAGAGACCCACCGCACCACACAGCCGTCCTCCGCCCACCATCCCGTGTATGGCACATCCTGCTCCGCTCTCTCCCTCCCCTATTACGCATACTGCTTCATAAACTCGTTGTGGAAGGCAGCAAACTTGCGCACAATGCCGCTCATGACCTCCTCCCGCGGCAGGATGGTGGTGCGCAGGTGGAAGGTGCCCTCCTCCTGCCCGAACCCACTCCCCGGCACCGTGCAGATGCCCGTCGCCTCCAGCAGCTTGAGGCAGTAAAACACATCCCCCGCCTTGCCCGCTTCCTTCGCCGCCGCCAGCGCCTTCGGCGGCAGCCGAATGTTGGGGAAGCTGTACATCGCCCCCTCTGTGAAGTTGCACGTGATGCCCGGCAGGCTGTTGAACCCGTCCGTGACCATGTGCGCCCGGCGCCGCAGCGACGCCAGCTCCGAAGCCCGCTCCTCCACGAAGTTGTCGTACGACTCGTCCCCCGGCTGCGGTGGGTTAACCAGGCACGACAGCGCCACCTGACCCATGGTGTTGGGGCACAGGTTGATGGACGCGCACTTGTACAGCTGCTCGATGGCGCCCGGGTGGATGTTGGTCATCTCCACGTAGCCCCCGCGCAGGCCGCACTCGCCGAAGGTGCCCTGCATGCATTGGTGGCCCAGGTCCAGCCGCTTAGTGGGCTCGTTGCAACGCAGTGTACGGGCCGCTGCCAATCCTGGTCTATCACCTCTCCTGCAACAATCGGACCAGGTCCTGCACGGGTCTTTTGCTTTACATGGACGCCGCCCACCCACCTTGGAGGTGGAGTGGAAGGACAGCAGCTCCACGGCATCGCTGTACGGCGCCCCCATGCCCGCCAGCACCTTCTTGGCGCTGACGAAGGGCCGCTCGTCCTGGTACACGTTCTCCTGCAGCCCGGCGTCAAGGAAAAGTAAGTTATCTAATATTATATATTATATTAGCTTGGCAAAATATATATATAGGGCACGCGCAGAATGGTTCTGCACGGCGCCCGCATGCGTTCGTCCTGGTACACGTTCTCCTGCAGTAGGCCGAAGGTATCCAAGAGACGAAAAAGAGGTAGTGAATAGGGCTTGTAAACCACCAACAACGGCTGCGCCACGTGGCCCCACGCTCCTGGCTTAGGGAGGCCTGCCTGGGCACCCACAGCACAGCTATGGGCGTGTTGGGTGCGCCTCAGGGCACAACGGCCCATGCCTCCTCCTTCACAAAGAATGCTGACCCTTCGTGGAATGGCCCCCGAGCCCAACAGCGAGCCCACCTGGTACACCTCGTCCGCCATCAGCACAATGCGCTCGTCGTGCGCAAACTTGATCAGCTCGCGGATGTTGTCCTCCGGCAGGCACTGGCCGGTGGGGTTGCCGGGGTTGATGAACACCAGCCCGCGCACCAGCTTGCCCCCGGCGCGCGCGGTCCGAATCGCGCGACGCAGCTCCGCCAGGTTGAGCGCCCAGCCGCGGTGCTCGTCCAGCTGGTAACCCACCATGGTCCCGCCGTACAGCGTGATGGCGGCGCTGTACAGCGGGTACTGCGGGATGGGCACCAGTACGGCGTCGCGCTCGTTGCGGAGCATGGCGTCGAGGCACATGCGTACGGCCACGCTGGCGCCGTCGGTCAGGAAGATGTGCTGCGGGGCGAAGGGAAGGAAGGGGCGGGGGCGGGGGCGGCGGGCGGGGGCGGGTCAACACAGCGTCAGCTGGTGCCAGGAAACAGGGCAGGGAAGGTATTTGCAGCTCAATCCGTACATGATCAAGGTGCTACAGAGGTGAGGTACTAAGCAATAGGAGCGCAGTGCAGGGCGCGCATGCAGGTACCGGGTAACCGCAAGGCCCAAACTTGTGGGGTAGGACGGTAGGTGTCAGGCCGGAAGCCAGGCCCCCGCCAACTCACGTCGGGGTTGCTGGGCACGCCGTCCCGCTGCTGGATGAATCGCGCCACCTCCTCCCGCACCAGGGCGTTGCCGCGGGAGTCGGTGTAGGCGCCTATGCCTCCCTTAAAGGAGGACTGCAGCTGGCGGGCGCGGGAGATGGCGTCGGCTGGGAACAGCTGACCCACGGCTGGGTTGTCCAGCAGGAAGGGCGCGGCGCACAGCGCCAGAACCTGGCGCACGAAGGTGATGGGCTTGCTGCCCAGGGCGTGCGGGTTGCCGACTGCGGGGCAGGGAGGAAGATGGAGGAAGGCAGGGGAGGGTTGGTGTGCCGCAGGGTGGGGAGGTGGCGTGACGGGTTCGGGGGTCCTGAGTGGGTACGGTGCCCCAGACCCAGGTGACCCATGGGCGACCGGAATGAGTCAGGATGCGTCAGAGCGTCCAAGCCCTGCGGCCACCGAGTAAGACACATTGCGCCTTCACTGAAGAGGTCGTGGTGAGCCTGAAACTCACTGTTGGTGGGTAGGATTTCCATGCCCTCCTTTCGCAGCTGCTCCGAGCGCAGGTAAATCTCGCCCCGCACGGCGTATTGGGTCTTGATTACCTTCGCGTTTAGCAGGTCCGGATGGAGCACCTTGCCATCCTTTTGGTGCACATTGGCATCAATAGGCTGTGCGGGCTCGCATACGTCCAGCTTGGTCCGCTTCCCGCTCGCCGGCATGCTGCCAGCGCGCGCGAGGGGAATGCAGACGCGGGGAGAGGCGCTGCGGGAAGAAGTCATTGTACTATTTCGCGACTAACTAACTGAACTGCTTCTTAATGAGTAGCAAGCGTCAAGCGTTGACGCGACTTGTGATGTTGTGTCAAGGTTGTAATGGACTGTAGGGTACTTCGGTGCTTTACGGCTTGTTATTGTTGCTTGCTGTCTGTGTTGTGAGGCGGACAATGCGGGCGCTACTATCTTAGCCATGTCAGAACAGGTCACCCCTGCTTTCGTCATGTACGGCTTTGATGGTTGATAGCAGCCTCCTCGATAGCGATGGCAAGCGAAAGCCGAATAAGCCGACCAACGCGGTCTGTCCACCAAGCTTCGCCACTACCAGCTGCGCTAGTACCAACCGCGGCGTTGTCAAGTAAGAGCGCCTTCCGAGCAAGCAGGGACAATAACCAGGCGGAAGCTCAGGGGCAAGGTCGCTCCCCTGCCCACGTGTGCGGCACCGGCAGCAGCAGCGCGACCCATGCAGGCTACACGTTGCACCCATTCAATGCGGCGTCTGCGTATCCACCACGCCTCTCTGACAAGCAAGGGGTCTCCACTCGCGACTTGCAACGAAGGGCCACCCAACGCCAACAAGCCCCCAACAGCCGCCTCCCCAACACCTGCACACCCGTCCTGCTGCTGTCCCAATGCCCGCACCCAACCATCCACCATGTCCAGCGTCTCCACCTCACCCTCTAGCCCCCCACACAAACTCCCGCCCGCAAGCGCCACATCCTCAGACCCCGAAAACCCCCTGCTCCTGCCCCTGCTCCAGGCCGCCCCTGCCCTGCCCCACTCCGCCCTGCGCTCCTGCCCATACATATGCCCACGCCCAGCTCCATGCCCCTTTGCATGCCCAGCCCCATCCCCAATTTCCACGCCCGGCGGCATGCCCACCGCCTACGACAGCAGGATGATGAGCACCACGGAAACGATGACGGCCGCCACCAGCCACAGCCACAGGCACTTGTTGCGGTAGGCCCTGCTGCTGCGGCTGGCGGCCGTGAGCTCGCGCTGGCCCTCCTTGACGCGCTCCGCCACCGTCACGATGTGCTCGTCCACCGTGCGCAGCTGCTCGCCCTGCGGACGTGTGCGAGAAACGCAAGAGTGTAGCGGCACGTGCACGCGCACATACTTGCATCGGCGTTGGAAGCAGGGTATCATACTCGGACATGGGGTGTGTGTTGGTGCTCGGGTACGTGCACGGACATGACTCGCAGGTACGGGTCACAAGCGCAGCCGGGATGGCATGTCTTCAAAGGGGGCAAGTCCTCATTACCAGCAGCTCAACGCTCAAGGATAGCCGCAGCGACCAGGAACCCCCGCACCCCGTCTCCAATGCGGTCAGCATACCGGTATGCACTTCGCACTGAGCCCGCACTGGTCGCTGATACACATGGCCAGGTCCTGGAACACACCTCTGGGCACCCTCCCAAGTCCCAACCAATCGTTCCATACCCCTGTCAATCAAGCGGGGTACATGGCCCGCACGGCCGCACCTGGTCGTTGATGAGCACAGCCAGGTCCTGGAACATCTCGTTCACCTCGCCGATCTGGCGCTGGATCTCTGCAATGCCCGCGTCCCGCTCCTCGATCAGAGCCTCGTGGTACGCCACCGTCTGGTCCAGCGCCGCAACCTGTGCGCAGGACCAAAGGACCATAGTTGAAGGGTTGAAGGTGTTATCACTAATGGCACTGTGCACGCCAGCGTCTGGTCCAGCGCCGCAACCTGCGGGCAGCAGGGCGTCCCGGGGTTTGGGACCAGGGGTTTCCCATGTGGCCACTATGGCACTGCGCACGCCACCGCTTTATCCAGCAGAGCGCGCTAGGCCAGCCCCATGCGTGCACCATGTGACGTGCGGATGTGGTGCCTTCCGTGTTGGGGATCCTATCTTAAAGACGCTGCGGTTGACAGGGGCAGGCTGGCGCACGTAGAAAGCTGCCAGCCCCACAACTTTGGTGCAACGCCAGCTGCCGCAGTGCACGCCGTTGCACCACACGTCAGCCCGCGCCGCGTTCCTGCCGGCAGTGCAACTCCGGATGCAGGTACAGACACCTCTCTTTCCATAACTTACACCTCCCTTTCTATTAGCACCATGTTTCCCAGCCCAAACCCGCAGCGGCCCCGCCACCCCACCTCCGCTTGCCGCTGCGCCTGCTGCCGCAGCGCTGCCTCCACGTCGCCGCCGCCGCCGCCGCCCGCCGCCGACCCCCCGGCGCCGCCGTCGAGCAGCGGCGCCGTCAGGCCGTCCTCGCCACCTGCATCAGCGGCATCAGCAATGAGGCCTGTGCGTACATGCAGGCTGAACGTCAAGTTGGGGCGCGACTCTGCGCAACAAACAGCGTTTTCGTCAGGCCGTCGCCGCCATCTGCAGCAGCAGCAGACTGCGTGCGTGCATGCAGGTTACGTGTCGGGATTGGCAGGTTAGCGGGTCTGCCCCAGCTGTGGCTGTGTGAAATTGGGTAGCGCCACATGGGTAGGGTATCCCACCTTTGCTGCATCTGACTTGGCTGTTAGAGCTGAAGTGCACGTGCCACAAGGAATTGGGTAGCGCCACATGGGTAGGGTATCCCACCTTTGCTGCATCTGACTTGGCTGTTAGAGCTGAAGTGCACGTGCCACAAGGAATTGGGTAGCGCCACATGGGTAGGGTATCCCACCTTTGCTGCATCTGACTTGGCTGTTAGAGCTGAAGTGCACGTGCCACAAGGTTTTGATCAGTGCTCCCATGCGTAGGTGCCAGTGTCCATCACACTGTCACTGCATCGAGGCACTGCCTTAGGCCACATTGTACGGTAAGGGCCTGGCCCTTAATTCGCCGCAGCCCCACCTCTTCCGGGCTTCCGCAGCGGTTGGCGAGGTAGGGACGCCGCTTCCCGCTCCGCGCAGATGCGTTGCGTGCTCTTGTAATCCTGCATTGACACGTCCGAACCCGTTTCCTTAATGAGATGACCAAGAAGTAACAAGCATTACGCCCTTGAAACGCTGCAAACGGCGCCCATGGGCGCCTGCACCCGCACCACAGTTATATCCTAGCAGCCTTCCGGGTGCTACCTTGTCCAGTAAGCCACGGCCTGAGACTGCCAGGAAAAACAATGGTAGTTGCCCCGGACACTTCTAACCCATACCTGTAGGATGTTGCCGAAGTCTTGCGCCAGCCGCTTGATCTTCAGCTGCTGCTCCGCTGCCGCTGCCCCCACCCCTGGCCCCGCCCCCGCCCCTGCCGAGACGGAGCTGCCCCCATCGTGTAGCGCCGTGAGCTTGTCCTTGATGGCCTTGGCCAGCTGTCAGGAATAATGCATGGGTGCAGAGCATGTTGGTTTTGTTGCATACTTCGTAATCCAACAGCCACATCAGCCTTCCGTCGCACCAAATCCGTGTTTAGGGCACGTGGCCATCCGTCGAGCTTTGCACACTGCCAGTGCAGCTCGGATGCATAGCACCTGGAGAGCAGCAGCACATGCCTGCGCGTTTCGTAGCTTCAAAACGCCGTACCTGCTGTATGGACGCGTTGATATCAGCGATTTTGTGCCGGTGCTCGATTGTGTCCTTTGGGGTGCCCAAAATGTCCACCAGCCTTCGCAGCTGCGCCACGCGACTGGTCAGGTTGAACACCAGAGCCTCCACCTCTCGTGTACCCTGTGGAGCATGGCATATCGCGTCTTGTCGGACGTCGCGTGACAGGATGTGTATGTCGTGGACACGACCTGTGTCCCGACGTGGCTACCACGAAGCGTGATTGCAAGCAGGAGCTCCACACCTGGTTTTGATAGTGCGATAGCTCCCTTCCCCCATTCCTGGCGAGGTCCTGGAACAGCGAGAAGCGAATTTAGGTCTCTGCTTTAGGCCAAAGCTGTTGATACTGCAGGCAGGCCGTAAGTTTCACATACTTGAAAGCTCATCTCCAGGCTGTAAAGCTGACTAGCGTCCTGTGTTCGCCTCTGTCAGCTGCGGGAACCCGACGTGCTGCATACGCCTATACACCTCGCCTTGCGGCCAAACTTCCTTTGGCACTAAGTAATGATCCTACCAAGACACACGCAACGTATGCAGGGGTTTGTTGCACCTTGTCGCTAGGTTCTTTGCCCACGATTTCACGCGCGGGCCTGTGACGTGCGAGGTGTCAGCTGCCTGTATCTTTAGTTCGACGCTTTCGCACTTCATGTATGCACTATAGGTAAGTCAATAGGCCATACCGACGGAAAGAAACTAAGAAAGCATCCAAAAGTTCCACTTGCCCAACCACCAACGACCCGCACAACAACCCGTTCTTGGTTGCCGCAGACAGGACCAGGATCCAGGGAACCTCCCCTGCCCCGACCCCGACAGTGTAGCCTCTCCTACACCCTCCATCCATCCTGCGGGACGGCCTGCTTGTCCAACGCTTCCAGTGCAACCGACGCCTCACCAGCCACACTCGACACGCCCCGGCGCACAGCTCGCTCTTCACGCCGCCAGACAGTACCACGGCAGCGCCCCGTGCACCTGGTCGTACGTATACGGCGGCAGCACGTCGCGCAGGGCCCACAGGCACGCCACCACCGCCCGCTCCCCCTCCCCGTGCCCCTGCTCCTCCCCCCTGCCGCACCCGGCACCTTCCCGCAGCTTCCCCGCCCGCACCGCATCCCCCGCCAGCGCTAGTAGCGCCTGCGCTACAGCCTCGCATGAGGAGCTCCAGGGGTGGCGGGACAGCAGCCGGGGCAGGGTGTACGGCAGGCATCGTACGGCAGCGGCCGGGGACGAAAGTGCGATGGAAAGCTCCGGCGCCGACGAGGGGGGAGGCGGGATGGTGCCGGTGGTGGCGGTAGGGGGCGCATGGCAGCAGAAGGCCGCTACCAGGGAGGCGGCTAGCTCCAGGGCGGCGCGGGGGCAGGGGGCGGGGGAGGAGGCGGCGGAGTGGGAGCGGGCGGCGTCCAGCGTTTGAAGCAGCACTTGCACCTGTGGGGGTAGGGATGCGGGTGGGGTGAGGGTGTTGGTGTGGGGTTGTGGCGGTGGCGGTCAGGGATGGCGTTGAAGGGGCGCGATGCGCAACTGGGAGGCGTAAGGGTCCCGCCGCAAGCAGCTGGAAGGCGGTCAGGCTCGCACCGGTCCTATGCGTACAGAGCCGCACCTTCCGCACGGCCAGCCCTGATGCTGGCAACGCCATTGCCCGCGCCCTATGCCCCATGCCTCATATGCTCCTGCGATCCTGCCCTGCACCTACGCTACCCACCTGGAACGTCTGCGGCGTTCCCGCCAGCGCCACACACAGCAGCACCAGCAGGTGCGCCTCAGGGCCGCCAGCAGCACCAGCACCAGCACCCGCAACGCCAGCACTGGGGTACGGAATGCTCACGCCCGCCTGCTGCTTGCCGTCCACCACCGTCAGCACCGACCGCACCGCCATCAGCTCCCTGTTGCTCACGTGCCCGCACGCAGCTAACACACACCGCAGCTGCAGCGGCACCAGCTGCTGCTGCTGCTGCTGCCCCGCCCCGCCGTCCGGCCCCTTGCCCTCGCCCGCCCCCAGCACCTGCGACACCACAAACTCCTGCCTCAGGCACCGGAGGCAGCACGCCGCCACGCCCCACACCACCACCAAACCCCGGACCTCCTCCCCGCCCCTCGCGGCCCCCACTCTGGTCCCTTCCCCGACTACCCCCACGCCCAGCTCCCCCTCCTGCCCGGCAACTGCCAGCGGCCGACCAGCCGGGCCGTACGACGCCCAATCGTCGAGGCTGCTGCCACCACCTGCCATGCCGCTGCTACCGCTGCTGCTGCTGCTGCTGGTCCCAGCTGCCCCCGGCTGTGTGGTCCCCGCACCCGCCGCCCATGCCACCAGCTGCGCGGCCTCGCCTGGCTGCAGGGGCGGCAGCGGCGGCAGGTGGGCGGCCAGAGCGGACACGGCAGAGTGCGCCGCCTGGGTGATGTCCCTAGGGGTGTGGGTAAGGGGGAGCAGGCGGAGGCCATGGGCCAGGGAAAGGTAGCAGGTGCTGTGAGGGGAACTCAATTGGCTGTTGTTAGGCAATGGTGGCGCAGTGACTAGTTGCCTGTTCCGTAAGGCTGGTGAGGTGGGCCGTTAAACGCATCGGCCCCACTCCCGAGCCGGTAGCCACGCCATCGTGCCCACCTCCCTGAACAACCCGGGCCCCCAGCCCCCAGCTCACCGCCCCGCTCCCATCTCCCCAGTCCCCACCTGTGCCCCAGCGCGTTGTCCTTGGCCCGCCACCCGCTGCATAGCGCCAGCAGCCCCACCCAGCAATGCGCCCCAAGCAGCAGCGAACTGCCCCCTGCTCCGCCTCCTCCCCCTGCTCCGCCTCCCCCTGCCGCCAGCGCCCCCCGGACCCGCACCAGCCACGGCAACACCAGCCCCGGGTCATCCAGCCCCGCCGGGTAGTCCCACGGAAACGACCCAGGCCACTCCCCATCCCATGCGTTCACTCCCACACCCGCGCCGCCACTGCCACCCGGCGCCGCCGCCGCGGCAGCCGCCAGCAGCCCTGGGAGGGAGGCGACGACGGCGGCGGCGCGCTTCGCGCTGAGGGCGCGCAGCAAGGCGGGAAGGCGGGCCAGCAGCAGGCAGCGCAGGGGCGGGGCCAGGGCTGCGAAGCGCGCGGGGGCCACCAGCTCCTCCACCAGGGGGCCCAGGCCCAGGGAGGGGGCGGACCCGTGGGACAGGGCCAGCACCAGCGTCGCGGCCTGTGGGTTAGCGTGGGTTAGCACAGCCAGGTGAGCCAGCAGACGAGTGAGGAGAAGAGGGTATGGGAAGCCTCACTGTAGCGGTCCGTCGGTAGCGTGGGCAAGGTGGGATGGTTATGATGGAGGCATGTGTGTCTGCATTCAGTAGGTAATTCTGTATCCCCAGCTGTCTTACTTGCCCGTAGCATACCAAGCAACTGGACGGCAAGGGCGCCATCAGCAGAGGAGTCACGACCTTGATGCGGGCTTCTCAGGGCAAGTTGTATGTCATACCGCGGTATTGCATTTAGCCGGACCCCCGTTGCGTATCATCGCCCTGCGTGGCCTACCTGAAGGCGAAGGGGCTCGTTTGTCGATGAGGAGCAGGATGAGGGCGAGGCGGAAAGGGCGGAGGCGTGGGACAGCAGCTGTCGTACGGCGGTGGGCCAGTCGGCGGCGGGCAAGGCGGGGGCGGCGGCCAGCGACAACAGGGCGTTGGACAACGCGGCAGGGGTGGTGGCCATCAGGCGCTGCCTGTGGGTATACGTGAAACACGTGGAAAACATGTCAGGTGTCAGGGGAGCTACAGAACCGACGTTACCCGCATGCGGAGAGAAGATGAGTTGACAAAGCAAAAGCGCTACCTGTGAGAAAGCGGACACGCAAGGGATGGGCCACGGACGGCAATTGAGGTGCGCAGAGAGGGGTATGTGGAGTGGGTGTACAGCGTTGTGGTGCTGCGAAAGCGAGCGGGGATGAGGAAGCAGGTTTGCGGGGATGATGAAGCAGGTTTGAGGAGAAGCGAGTGGGGTAGCTGTAGGTGGAATGTCGCATTTGCGCGGTGCAAGGTGCTGCACGCCCTGCACCAGCAAGCGTGCGCTCCGCGGGCATCCGCGGGGCAAGGGCGCAAGGGCTAAACGATACGACCATCACGCGCGAGTGCACATCCCCGGCTGCACGCCGCGTGCCGTATGCCACGCGTCACATATGCCGTACTGCAGTTGCTGCGATGACGGTAGCACATGGCAAACACGCCACGTGTGTGCGCCATACCCTCAACGGCCTCACCTGTCCATGAAAAGCGCCACCACAGGGCGCAACGCCCCCTCTGGAGAGTACAGCGTCAGCGCCTTGGGCCCAGCAGCTCCCCCTCCCCCTCCACCACCCCCCGCTCCTCCTCCCCTTCCGCCCCCTCCCGCCCCTGCCTCCGCCGCCTCGCCCTCCGCTCCCGTTCCAGCCGTTGGTCCAGACCCCGCCGCGCCGCCGCCGCCGCCACCCTCGTCGGCCGCCGCCGCCGCCATTGCCGCTGCCACCGCCGCAAGGTGGAAGGCGGCGGCGGCGCTGACCCATGGGTCGCCCCGGGCTGCGTCGCCGCCAGCTGCCAGCAGCTCCAGCTCGCGCTCGGCAGCCTTGGCGGGCGCCAGGTACTCGGGCTGGGACAGCAGGCCTGGGGGTAAGCCACACAAAACACAACATACTTACGTTGCACTATTCCTATGCACTTCTTTCGCGTGTGCCACAAGGAAGCACAGGCAGGGAAATGTATCTTGGGTCCGTGTCCTGAGGAAGTCACAGGTAGGTGAGGTTTCAAGACACATGCGCGCCAAGTACTACTACCTGTTGCGGCTGCCCCCGACGGCACAGCACCGAGGGCGTCCACCAGGCTCGCCGGCGGCGGCAGCAGCAGCGCCGCCAGCCCCGCCACCGCACCCAGCCGCCCGGCGCTGACGTGCTGCCCCTTGGCGGCGGCGCCGTCAGCCGACGTCAGCGCCGCCAGCGCCTCCACCACCGCCGTCAACGCCGCCGCAGCCCCCGCCGCCTCGTCATCGTCTGCCGCCGGGTGCTGCTGCCTGATGTCCGCTGAGGGCGCCGCCGCCGGCATGAGCCCGGCCGCCTCCGCCAGCGCCCGCGACATGAGGCCCTGGCGCAGCGCCCCGGCGGCGATGCAGCCCAGCGCGTACGCAGCGGCGCCGCGCAGCCGTCCGTCCGCGGCCCCGCCGCCGCCGTCTTCAGCACACCCTGCCGCCGCCGCGCCGCAGATTGCCCCCATGCGTGCAAACATCCCAGGCAGCTCCGAAACCTGCAGCTGCTGGAACCTCATCGCCTCCGGCGCCAGCACCGCCGCCGCCTCCAGCGCCGCCACGCCCGACGCCATAGCACCCCGCCTGCCGCCGCTTCCGCCATCCCCGTCCGCCGACGCTGCGGCGGCGGCGGTGGCAATATCCATCATCGCCGCCAGCAGCCGCGGCAGCGCCTCCGCCGGCAGCCCGTTCGCCCGGTTCACGTCGCATAACAGGCTCGCCAGCGCCGTCGCCGCCCCCGGGAGGACTTCCGCTTCGTCTGCGTCGTCGGTCAGCGGCCGTGGGGCGACGGCGGCGGCGTCCGCCGCCGGCCAGCCGGCGGGCAGGGCCAGCTCCGCCAGCGGCGCCGCCAGCGCGGGGCACAGCGCCGCCAGCGTCGACGTCAGCGACGCCAGCGCCTCCGCGACGGCGCGCAGCTCCCGGGAGGGCTCGGGCGGCGGGCCGCCGGGACCACCTGCAAACCGGCCAACGCGCCGACGGCAACGGCTTTCACCTTACTACCGGTGATCAAATGACCAGATGTAAAAACCAAACATCAGCCTGCATGCGGCACCCATTCACTATCCATCGCGTTTCACGTGTACCATCTCGCCCGCCAGCGTGCCCACCTCCCGTGGAGATGTAGATGGCGGGATCGGCCGCCAGGCTGCCCGCCAGCACCGCCATGGCGGTGGCTGCGGCGGAGCGCACCACGGCGCTGGTGCCACGCAGCAGCTGCGCACGCAGCTCCATCAGCACCTGCGCCGTGGTGGAAACATAGAATGCACACCGGCAGAACGCTTGAATATCGGTAAGTGCTGCATAATGCACTCTGGTCGAGTGTGCAACCGCTGCACGCGCAGCTCCAAGAACATCTGTGTCGTAGTAGTGAGCGTCGGGGTTGGCCACAGCAATGGCAAATGGAGCTGTTGCATAAAATCAAAGCAGCTGCGCGCGCGCTGCTGCCGCGTAATCGGTGCGTCGATGTGCATCTGTAACACGCACAAAATGTCCGAAAGCGCAGCAGCTGCACACACACCTGTGCCAGCACGTGCACTACCGGCATGCACTCATTGCAAGCACATGCAAGACAGACACCGGCCTGTATCCATCCAATACGGGTGGGTGGCACTAAGGGTTGCAGCTGAGACCCGTACGTCCTCCACAACCCTGAGGCAACAGGCCCCAGGCTCCACCACCAGGCCTTCGCGCACGGGCCCCACCCAGCTGCAACCGCACATTAGCCCCACCTGCTGCCGTGTGCCCCAGTCCGTGGGGTGCAGGCGCGTGGCCGCCAGGGCCGCCCCCACCAGGGAGCTGCGTGTGATGCCCGAGCTGCGGCCGGCCTGGGCCTGGGGAGGGCAAAGGAGCAGCGGAAAACGTAAAGCGCTGCTTATGATACAGTAGGCCGGGGATGCAAGCGATTCAGGGACCTGCGCGAGATGTCCGAGCTGGGCCTGGGGAGGACAAGGGAGCAGCGGAAACAGTGAAGCGCTGCTTACGGTATGAGACGGTACGCGAGGATGCGGGGATGCAAGCACGGGAGCTGCGAAAGGTGCCCGAGCTGCGGTCGGCCTGGGCCTGTGGTACCCGGTGAGGAGCGGTGTGGATCAACGACCAGCGGTGGATCAACGACCAGCACTGTCACGGCGTCAGGCGATTAGATGGAAGAGCGCACGCATTTGCACAGCGTGACAAGGAAGGCCGGTATTGCACGTTACTAGCCCTTGGAAGCGCACTCGCTTCTAGAGGTTTGGCCCCCCCTTTGCACATGCCCAGCGGCTGCTTCGCACCGTACACACTTCAATCAGCCACCGCCTGCCTGCCATATGACCGGACCGGTACCTCAACGTACCTGCTGCAGCAGCTTGGCCACTAGGCTGCTGACCTCGGACTCGGGCAGCCCCTCCGCCGCCACAACCAACGCACCCGCCGCCAGCCCCACCCCCTCCAAGACCGCCGCCGACGGAGCTCCCGGTGCGCCCGCCATGCCCATTCCCCCGCCCGCCGCCGATGTGGCGGCCGCCGCCGCCGCTGCCTGCCTCGCCGCCGCCCGTGCTGCAGGCCCCGGCCGCGCCGCCGGCCCACCCTCGTTGCCGGCTGCTGCCGTCGGTGCTGACGCCGCCGCCGCCGCTGCGCCAGGCGCCGGCGTGCCGTCCCATTCCGCCAGCAGCGCCGCCGCCATCTCCGACGCCGTCATCCCCGTGTCGTACGACCACTCCTGTACGAACGTTGCCCATGCGGGTACGGCAAGCCGCAAATGCACCCCCGACGGTCCGCGCCACCCCAGACGGCGGAGGCAATCCCGAAGGCACCGTGTGTACGCGTCCCGCGCGTCGGCGGCAGCGCGCTTGGCGGCGGCCGCCACCGCTGCAGCGGAGGCGCCCGGCGGCAGCGGAGGCGGCGGAGGCCGGCTGTAGCAGTACAGGATCGCTCCGGGGCTACCGACGGCGGAGGCGGAAGCGGCGCCGCCACCGCCGCCGCCGCCGCCGCCGAGGAGCATCTTTGGCACCCGGCCCAGGAGACGGCCGCGGAGGGCGCGAAGCTCCCGGGCGGTGGCGGCGGCGGCAAAGGCGGCGCCCTTGCTGCTGCTGGCGGCGGCTGTGGTGGAGCTGGCGCTGGCGGTTTGCCCAGCGGACGGTGTTGCGGCGGTGCCCGACGAGGCTGACGAGTCGCCGACCGGCTGAGACAGCAACAACCTGAGGTCAGACAGAGTTGACGGCGAGCAAATGCAGTGGGCAAACACCAATAGGACATGTCAGACGCAAGCTAAGAGCTAGTCGGGTGAGCACACGTACTTCCCTGCATGTACAGGTATACCACGTCCTGTGTAGCGTATGCAGTTGCGTGGACAAAATTGCAAATTAGCAAGCAGGTTGTAGTAGAGGGCGAGGCAAGTGGCATGTCCGGCGATTGGAAGCGGACATCGAGGCG
>VFQN01005284.1_pt1 | contig 15959 bp, 25 predicted proteins | sample 3512371 | NCBI WGS metagenome assembly VFQN01 (sample SAMN10412370, study PRJNA504923) | tailings metagenome | isolation source: Replicate 2 from Balatoc abandoned mine | place: Philippines: Itogon, Benguet | collected 2017-08-28 | reverse complement strand
CTTGACACATATCTGCGAGGTGTTGAGGCGTGTTGAGGTCCGGGGGAGCGGCCCCGGATCGGCCGTAACCACCCCTCCTCTTTCCAGGAATCACTCCTTACATGTACTTCTTCCTTACGTCCTGCCCCACAGAGAACGAGCTGAGGCACAGCTGCAGCAAGGAGGTGCTGTGGGCGGAGCTGAAGGAGCTGCACGACCTCGGTGCGGCCGACATGGTGGAGGGGACCATGCCGGAGGCGGCTTTCGTTATCCGGCACTACGAGGAGTTCCTGAGGCTACTGGACGAGGAGTGAGTCTGCAGACTCCCTAACTGGCTGACTGTGGTGTCGGGGTCTGTTACGGTACGGAGACGGAGTACTGTACGGTATGGGGCAAGGGTCAGGTGGCGAAAGTCTGAGCCTGCTACGCACAGTACAGTTGCAGCGGGTAGGACGGCTGGCGGCTGTGGTGTCCGGTGCGCTGTATGGATGGGGTTGTACACTAGGGAGAAAGGGTGGCGGGATGGCACGTCCACATCTATGTTTCATGGGCGTACCCAGCGTGGGCATTCCACGAGCTGAGGACCAATGCAAGCCAAACATTATGGCTTCACTGTCGACAGACACAAATGGGCTGTAGCAAATAGCAGTACCGGTATGTGCATTCTTTCATTTCGTCCTGTGGGCTGGGCCAGAGGGGCTGCTTTGCATTCCTTGCATTCTTTGTGTGGTACGGCGTATGTTTAGGAACAGGGCAGCTGCTCTGCGTACGGTTGTGTGGTACGGCGCGGCATGCCAATTGACATATGCTGCCTGACTGCTCTGCCTGCTATTGGCTTGAGGATAGGCACGCACAGTCCTGCCGCTGTGCGCTATTCCTGATTGAATAAAACGCAATGGCGGGACGCCTGCGTGGGTCAATCATTGACCGGACTGGAGCGTGGTGTTGGCGAAATGGTCCTGGCGGCCCGCGCGTAGTACGTAGGGTTTGGTGTTGGGGGAGGCAGCAGGGGGGAGGCTGGTTTGCAGCTTGGGCCGATTTAGTGATGAGGAAGGAGTTATGTGATGGTCACGGACAAGCCCCTACCTGTGGCCGTGCAACCGCGCAGGTCCAAATGGGGCAGGCGTGCCGGTGCTTTGTTGGGGGCAGCATGTGGCGTTCGTTGGGGGCTGCGGGTTGCGTGCAGGTAGGTGCAGGTGGGGTGTCTTGCTGAATTCTGTGCTGCCTCCTGGCGCACCCGTGCATCTGCCTCCCGGTCTGCTGCGGGCTGCGGGCTGAACACTGGCGCCTGGTAATATTTGTGCGGCCAATGGAGTGAATGGTGCGGGGGCGTGTTGGCGTGTGTACCGGGTCCGTTTGGGTCTGCTGGTAGCTGGAGAACAGCAGCAGAGCCTTTTTGCATGGCGCTGTCAGGTAACATGTAACGTGCAAGGTGCCTCTGACCTGCTCTGCGTGACCCGTAGGATGCGGTATGCCGTACGGTATGCGGCGGTGGGTGGCTGGCTCACGTCTTGCGTGCCGGACGGATTGCTGTGTTGGTGACACGGGAGACCAACAGAGTCCCTGACCCCATGCCGTTCCCCTGCGGGGTAACGGTACCCAGCGAGGCGCAGCTGTAGCTAGGTCGGCCTGGGGGCAGCCTCCAGTCGGTTCTTCGTGTCATGCTACTACCGATGCGGTACGCAGCTACGCAGCTATGCATCCGTCCATCATGCAGCGCCTAGCAGCCAGGGGAGAGCAGCTAGAAGCCAGTCTGGTCCGAAAGGGGTGGGGGCTCTTGCATCATGGTAAATCATACTGCATGCATCCTGCGCTGACATTCTGTCCGGGCGGAGCAAGTACCCTACACACGGCTAAGAAGGCAGCACAAGTTCCCAGGTAGGTATGGTTTCCAGGTACACACCAGTCATGTATGTACGCAGCCGGACGTGTCAACAACTCCGCCAAGGCCAAGTTCCGCTCTACAACTTCACGGCTTTGTGTTTAGCCGGGTTAATAAGTACGCATAGGTGGTCGCCGCAGGTCGCTGCAACTGTGCTGAGCTGCCGACACGCAGCACCCAGAGTCCCAGACCCAGAGGCGCCCACGTAAGCAGATGTCCGCAAATTCGCGCCATGGGGACCCGTCGGCTCCTGCACAGCGTTCATGGCTGCGCGCTTGTAACCCGGCGTGCGCTGCCTGGCCATACTTGGGCACAGCAAGTGAGGGAGGGGGCGAGGGATAGGTGCGTGGGCGGCACGTGGCAGCAGGGAACACGCTTCTTACTGTCGCCGCACGCATGATTACTGGTGTTGCCCAATCTGGTGCTCACCAGCATGTTCACCGTGGTGCGCACCCTGGTGCTCGTCAGGCACCTGGCTCCTGCAGACCTGCACCGCCATCGTCATCCCAGCCGCAACCGCCAAAACCGCAACCGCCAAAACCTTCTAAGCGCGCAAGCGATACCGATTGCACATACATATACATCTCATATTGAAGGCTGCTACTGCTTCAATGTCATTCACACAAGAGACAGCAAGGTCATTCACAGAGGAGGCAGCCTCCATGATGTCCATGATCCGGTCCATATTGTCCGTATCGTGCAGAGCCGGTCTAGCGAAAGCTGCCGGCGCGCATTTTACAATGCCGGTGCAGCGAAGCATACGCTTCCAGCTGACGCAGGGCACCGGCGGAGCGCCAGCTTGCTTTATGACAAGATCGTGGCCCGCGGAACCACCAGCAAGTCCGATGATGAGATGATCTATGTGTCTCATGAGACATACCATAACATTATACTTCCTCTGTACAAGGACCGCGCTCGGGACGTGGTGTGCTTGTCTGACGACCCCGAGGCGAACACGGAGCCGTTCCAAGCTGGGCAAGTGAAAGACACGATTGAGGCAAGCACCGAGCTGACATGCGAGTTCCAGAAGGCCCTGCAGGAGACCGGCTATGGTCAGTCGCTGCCGCACTTCACCAGCGAGCTGGACGCCCTGTACACCCGCATCGGTGAGTCCGTGCCGTCGCGCTGGTGCATGCACGCTAGGTCTGCTTGTGGCGGCCAAGTCTCTGCACTTCGCGCATTTCGAACAAAAGCATGTTTCATCCAGGTTCCTCCCTGCGCCACGCCACCCAAGGCCACCCAAGGCCCGGCACGGCAAGGGGACTGCATCACCGACGCCCCAGCAGAGCGTGTCGCATGACCAACCCTCCCCTTTCGAGAATTTATCCCTTGAATAGACTTTTTTCCAACTTGCATCCTGCCACAGAGAACCAGCGGCGCGACCACAGCACCGAGGCGCTGCGGGCGGAGCTGAAGGAGCTGCACGACGAGGGTGCGGCCGACATGGTGGAGGAGTCCATGCCAGAGGCGGCGCACGTCATCAGGCACTACGAGGAGTTCCTGAAACTACTGGACGAGGAGTGAGCCTGCAGACTCACCAATTGGCTGACTGTGGTGTCGGGGGCGGCATGGAGACTACCGTACCGTATGGAACAGAGTGAGGGGCCGTATAGTTGCAGCGGGCAGGGCGGCTGGCGGCTGTGGTTTCCGGGGCGCTGGATAAATGGATTGTATAATAGGGAGAAAGGTGAAGGGATGGCACGTCCGTATCTACTGGCGGCTGTGGTGTCGGGGGCTGGTATGGCATGAAGATGGAGTACCGTACGGAGCGAGGGTGGCCAAGTTCTGAGCCTGCTCAGCACCGTACAGTCCGGTGGTTGCGGCAGGTTGTACGGCTAGCGGCTGTGGTGTCCGGTGCGCTGTATGGATGGGGTTGTACACTAGGGAGACCGGGTGGCGGGATGGCACGTCCACACCTATATCCAGTGGGCGTGCCCGGGTTGGGCATTGCACGTGCTGAGCACCAGAGCAAGCAACGTTATGGGCTCAGGCTATCTACACACAAGATACTAAAATGTAGCGAATAGCAGTACCGGTATGAAATGGGCCTTGCATTCTTTCATTTTGCGTGCACTTTGGCCTGGGCATGGGGAGCCGCTTTGCGTCCTTTGCGCTCTCGCTTGTTGGTGTCTTGATAATGCGACGCGGGAGTGGGATACATAGAATCCCCTTCCAAACAGACGCATAGGAAGGTACTATTCACGGCCGTATCCAGGAAGGCGCAGACAATGCGAGGCGATGGTGCTGAGTAGGCGGCTGGAAGTTCCGCCACCCTGTTCCTGCTGAGTGCTGCTTGCTACCGTGTACCATCCGTGTGGGGTTGCCCCTAGGCGCACGCCAGACCAGAGCGGTGCGTGCACGGGTGAGTGTGGTGCGATGGTTTACCTGGAAAAGAGGAGAGACATTCTCTTGTTGGTGTATTCACGCATTGTGGGTCAGGGGAGCTGACATGGGCCTTGCGTGCCACGGCCATGCGTACAGTTGTGTACCGCGATAGCATGGCGTGGCATGCCAACCCCAATTGTGTGCTAGCCGCTACGTACCGCATGCCTGCATTTGGCTTGTGGATGGATGTGCTTTCCTGCCATCCTGTGCACTAGTAGCATTCATTGTTCAAGCGCGGTCGTTGTGCGACTGGATCCCCATACGGACCAGACCAGACCAGACCGGCTGGCACGTGCGTCGGCGGGCACGTGTGGTATTTGGGGGATGGTCCTGGCGGCGCGTCTCAGCCTGGGGCGCATCGTGCATGGCGTTTGGAGGTTTGGCGCTTGGGGGTGGCGTGGGCATGGCGCATGGGCGTGCCGTACTTTGCTGAGGGTTGTCCGGCGTTTGTAGTTTGTAGTTTGTAGTTTGTAGTTTGTAGCTTTGAACCAGCAGGTGAGGGTCACTGCTTGTTGGAGAAGGGTGCCGCAGGACGAGGCCGTTCGGCTGGTAGGGGCAGTAACGCAGTGTGTGACGGTTTGGGGTTACTGACTGGAGGTTACGGTACGGTACGCGTGTGAGGTACGAGGGGTAGCGGAGCCCAGCAGGGAGGAGTTCGCAGGGCCCTTTTGCCGCCATTTGTCGGTTTTTGGTGTTTTGACGTACTGCTTGTTCGGTGTACGGCATCCTGCCGTACGGCTTGTTTGTTGCAAGGGACCGAACTTGTGGTGGTTGCAGGTGGGGTGTCTATCTTGATCCTGCTATGCTTCCGTGCAGCTGTTTCACGTGTCGCCGCTTGCCTGATTGCTGGTGCCTGCCCACGGTGTGTATTAGCTGCTGGTACCTGCCCACGGTGTGTATTAGCTGCTGGTACCTGCCCACGGTGTGTATTAGCTGCTGGTACCTGCCCACGGTGTGTATTAGCTGCTGGTACCTGCCCACGGTGTGCCCACGGTGCTTTGCCGGCAACGTGTTTTGCGCATGGCAGATTGCCCTACAGTGGTTATTAGGTAGCCGGTCGTCAGTAGCCGATGGCCAGTTGCAGAGCCTTTGAGGCATTAACCGCATGAAGTTGAGAGGAAAAACGTGTGTATCGTGCAACTTGACGTCTCTGCATCTCCTTGTGCCGACATACCGGTAGCACACCCCATCCATGCGCGCTCTTGCGCCCGTGCACCAGCGCACGACAGGGCAGCGGGGGGCACCGACACCGCAGTCAGTCAGACTTTCACGGCGAGGCTTCATCCTCCGCAACTGCAAAGACCCGTGTACGCGCCGGCGACTCAAGAGCGAACAGGGGCAACAGGCACGCAGCAGCCTAGCCACCTGCCTTCCACCTGCCTGGCATTTGGTATTACGTCCCCGCAACGGCATCGCTACACCGCCCAGCCACCGGCCGTCAGATCTTGTGCTGTCCATGCACACCCTGGCTTGCTCCCGCACAGCATGATATGGAAGTGTCCAGCAGCAATTAAGCTACACCAAATCAGGTCAGGCCAGGTGCCTGGCAAGCTACACAGTGGCAATGCCCGGCTGCCCCGCCGGATCAGCGTGTTTTGATCCTGCCGCATGACGGACACCAGGTCAGACCAGGTCAGGTACCCGACAAGATACACACGGACAGCGCCCACCTGCCCCAGGTTGACGTGTTTCACCGCTGCGGCAGAACCGCGGCCTGCACGTCCCCCTCGTGACTCTCTGCCCCAAAGCACCCCAATGCTGCAAGCCGGTGGTAAAGATTCATCTTCTTGACCTTCACTGCATGACCGACAGCACCGCCGCCTGCACGTCCCCCTCGTGACTCTGAAGCATCATACCCACTCTGCAGTATCCGACAAGTGCGATACTGCAGGATATTCACAAACTCACTCACAAACACAAACTCACTGCATGACGGACAGCACGGCTGCCTGCACGTCCCCCTCGCGGCGCTGCAGCAACCCAATGGCAGCACTACAATGCAGCAACCTGCAGCACATTCTACATACAAACACCTACACGTTGCCCCCTTACGACATAACGGACAGCACCGCGGCCTGTACGTCCCCCTCGTGGCTCTGCAGCAGCTCAATGGCAGCACTCCGCGGCAGCTCCAGAATCTCCATCAGCTGCAAAATACCCTCCTCATCCACCTCCACCTCCACCCCAAGCCCCTCCTCCCCCTCCTCCTCCTCCATCACCCCCGCCCCCGCCCCCGCCCCCGCCCCCGCTCCTCCCCCTACCCCCTGAGCCGCCGCCATCCGGTCCGCCCTGGCCCCCAGGATCGCCGCCAGCCTGGCCTGCGCCTCCTCCTCTTCCTCATTGTCGTCAAACTCGTCCGACCCCATGCCTTCCACATCCTCTAACACACCACCGCCGCCGGCCCCGGCACCGGCCCCAGGGCCCAGGCCGTGTGGGTTGGCGTTGGGTGCGGCAGCGGCACCGAACCAGCCGCGGTTGCGGGGCTGCGGAGGTACGCGTAGGCGGGGCGCGAAGGGGCCTGCGGGCGGGAGGAGGGGGCAGGTAGGTTACGTTTTGGGTGGGTGGCTGTATGTGGTCATTGGTACGGGTGGGTTGCGGAACGACATGGGGGCAGGGGGTCGCACAGGCGGGGGGCGAATGCCTGGCGGGTGCGGAGGGGGTTGGTTGGTCGGTTGGCTGTGTGTGTGGGTGGTACAGCTGGGTTACAGAGCGGCACGGGTGGAGCAACAGCGGAGCGGCAAAGTGGGTGGGGTACGCGTAGGTGGGGGGCGAAGGGGCCTGCGGGCGGGAGGGGGGCAGGGAGATTGACTTGTGGGTGGGCGGTTGTGTGTTGTTGAGAGGTACGTGTGGGTTGCAGAACGGCATGGGGGCAGGGGGCACGCGTGGGCGGGGGCCGAAGGGGCCTGAACCCGGCGGGTGGGGGGCGAGGTTAGGGGGTTGGGGGGATCGGTCGGTTGGCTGTGCCTGGGACGGGATGGGGTGGATGTAGTACGGCATGGACATCGCGGGGCCAGGGGCCGCAGGCGAGTCACAAGGCTGACCCAAGTGCTAGCAGGAACACGAAACGCGTTAGTGCTGTGGTACGGGTGCGCCGTGGCGCTGTGTGTGCAGAGCTCATGGTACGGGTGTGGGTGTGGTGTGGGTGTGGTGTGGGGGCGGGGAACGCAGCGCAGCGCAGTGTCGCTGTGCCGGCTCCCTCGGCACGAAACGAATGCCCGTACTAGCGACTACCTGAACACCAGGTAATTTGCTGTTTTGCTGGGTATCAGCATGCATGGAAGGCATACACTCCTGTGCGGACGCTGTATCGACTTTGCTATGGGGAAACCGCACGGTGCGCCTCGTCGCACCGTAGTCCTTGCTTTAATCCTGCAATGATGTAGCCCTTGGGCCCTACAGCTCGTATGGGTGTTACACCTGCCAAGTGTAACATATACCATACCATACCATACCATAGCGACAACCGCAGTAGGACGGCACACCGCACGCACAAGACCCGGAGTGCGACCTCCGTCGCCGCCAGCCTTAGCCTTAGCCACACACGGCATGCCACCACGGCCACAACCGCCATGGTTGTTGTGACGCCCCTCCTTCCTTCACCTGGTAGCCGCGCCTCCGGTGCGCCCTCCACCGCCGCCGCCGCCATCCCGCCGGCCGCCGCCGCCGCCGCCGCCGTACTCGAGGCAGCGGGCTGGGGCTTCTCCCGCAGGGCGGAGATGCGCAGAGGCCCGGCAAAGGGGTCGTTGAACTTCTCCTTGCTAACCCACGACCGGTGGGAGGCCAGCAGCGCCTGGGGGTAGGCCACAATGTAAAATATTATATTATTATTATTACCCTTGTGAATTATTCAACAATATATATTATGTAATGTCGTGTATCACAGCGGGCCGGCAAAGGGGTCGTTGAACTTCTCCTTGCTAACCCACGACCGGTGGGAGGCCAGCAGCGCCTGGGGGTGGGAACGGGCCGTAAGGAAAATTACTAATACTACTCGTCTTGAATTTGAAATGTTACTGTGTTTCGCATTGGTTGGTGGCATGCGCAGACCTACGCCCGGTAGGAGGCCAGCAGGGCCTGGGGGAGGGCCGCAATGGGGTTGATACACACAGCAGCACACTGCAGCCTGTACGTAATTGTAGCCTTGGCCGACCCACGCCTGGTGGAATACCACAGTGCCGCTAGTGACTCAAATTAGTCATATTTCTGCACCGTTATGCTAGCATCTGGTTTGGGGCCTGCATGCACGCCCCGGTGGAGCGTCAGCAGGTGGGGTAGGTTTGGCCTTTTACTAAAATACCAGTGCCGCGTACGCAGCACAGCAGGGCGGGTGGCCCCTGCAGCCCCTTGCCGTTGCATGCTTCCTAATACACAACCCACGAAGAGCGTGCCGTACGAAGAGCGTGCCGTACAACGCCCGGCCGCCCGCCCGGCCCCCCGCCCGCCGGGCCCGCCCACCTTCTTGCCAGCTCCAGCGCGCCCGCCACGTCCCCGCCCGCCAGCAGCTTGCCGTACCGGCAGCAGTGCAGGTCGAACAGCAGGTGGGGGTGCGCGGACCACAGGCCCGGGTCGGCCGTGTTGACAAGCGCCAGGACGCCGTCCCCATCGCCCTCCTGCACACCAGATGCAGCAGCATATCTGATGCACAAGGGCAGCCGTTGTTGCTACCTGCTGTTGCTACCTCGCCCTCTGCACACGGGGAGAAGTGGAGTCAAGGAAGTGAGGGGAGCGTGGGGCGGGGAGGGCCGGGGCGGGCAAGGGCTAGGTTTTCCGTGCGTACACGGCCAAGGAGCAGCTGGGGCACAGACACCGCAGTGGTTGCAGCACGGCCTTTACGAAGCGTAAAGGCCGCATCCTGGCGCATTGTCAGTATTGTTGCATCAGTACCGCCACGTGCATGGACCTGTAAGGGTCACCGCTCCTCCTGCCTTTGCTTCCTTGTGCCGACACAGGATTCACCACGTGCGGGGGGCCATCCTTCCGCCTGTATGCGCACCCGTACTGCCACGTGCCACGTGCCACGTACGCCCGTGCATGGTTCGCCAAGTACCGGTATGCACCGCGCCTTTGTGCTCCCTTCGTGCCCGTACCGGGCACCTTATACACACGCCCATCTGCCCTTGCTCCCTTTTAGTAAGCCCCACACCCAGCCCACCACCCACACGCACACACAGCAGCCGCCTGCCGGGGGATTCGAACCCCTCACGCTGACCTCTTGCAGGCCCCACCTTGCTGCAGCCCGCGCAGTCGATACACGTGGCCCATGCCCGCAGCTCGCCGCGCCCCCGCCGCCCCCCTGCCCCTCGGGGTGGCATGGCGGACCCGGGAGAGCGCTCACGAGCCGCACTGCCCCACAATGAGCACCTGATAGGGGGCAGTGGGTTGCAGCGGATGGGTACAGGGAGGGGAAGGGCAGGATGTGTTCCCCAAGTGCCCGTGCCGTGGGAGGTCGCCGTAGGGGAGGGCCGTTGAGACCGTGTTCCAGCCGTGCGCCGCAAGTCCCCAGCTCCTGACCCCTGCCCCTGCCTGCTGGCCCATCCCTCTCTTCGCCGCAGCACAACGCGCAGCGCTACAGCTACTGCGTTTCAAGCTCCCCGAGCGCCACGCCAGCACCGACCTTCGGCGCCCGCTCCTGCCGCTCCTGCTCCGAAAGCTGCTGTGCCGCCAGGGGCAACTGCGTGTGGGTTAGCGAGGGGGTGCCACTGCAAGCGCGAAAGGGTGCCATGCGGTTGCATGGGGCGTGCTACGCAGAACGCACTCCCAGTGCACAGCAACCATACCTTGCCGGCGTGCGGGGAGAGGTCTGGGATGGATGGGGTGGGGTGGGCGGGGTGGCGTGTGGGTTGGCGAGGGGGAGGTGCTGTGGCCGACCCCACCCAGCCATGCCACATGCACCATAGCCCCTGGCGTGCCTCCGCCAGCGCCCACCTGCCTGCGTGCCGTCCACCTGCCTGCGTGCCACGTGCCACGTGTCACATGCCCCACGCGTCGCTGGCCGCTTCCGCCCGGCCCGCCGCGCTGGGAGGCAGTTCGCCGTGCCCCAGCCGCCCCCAGGGCCCCCGAGGTCCCCTGCCGGACGCGGGATAGTGGTCGGGAGCCGTACTCATCCACGGTCAGGACCTGGCAGGGGGCAGTGGGTTGCATGCACATGGGGGGTGGGGTGTACCGCCGTCGGGGGTCGACGCAACTAGAGGCGAGGGTCGTTGAGGGTGTAATCAGCGTAATGGGTAGGACGAAACGCGTGTGCAAAAGCAGGTCGCTTCTTCAAACTCCACTTGCTCTTTGCGCTGTGCCGCGCACGTGTGGCACCTACCGGTATGCTGATGCCGTAGCGGTACCGACACGTGCATGCTTACGCAGCGCAGCCCCGTCCCCTGGCCCCTCACCTGCCCCCCCTCACCTCGCCCAGCGCCACCGCCCAGCGCGAAGGCTCGCCCTCTGCCGCTCCTGCTCCACTGCCGCCGCCGACCCTGCTGCACTCATACTTTATCCATACTTTGCATTTGGTCCTCCGAGAGCCAAATGCAGCCCAACGCGGTACCGGTAGGGCTTTTTGCCTCCTGCGGCCATTGCTGCTGCTGAGCTGTAGGCAGCAACAGAATCTATTCACAGTGCACATTGTGATGCCAGTGTATACAGCGTGGTATTTGGGTGCAACCTCAGAGGTCGCGGCGAAAGGAGGAGGAGAGGTCGTCGATTGCGCTTTGCAGGCTAAGACGGTCCTATCGCGTGCATGAGGAGTGTGCAACTGATACAGGGCTGCCATATGCAGTGGGTGCCATGTTTGGCCGGCAACGCACGGCCATTCGCGGCTCAGCTTGCGGCAGGGGAGGGCCCCTGCGCCCGCCCGCTCTCTGAGGGCCGCCAATCATCGTGCAAGGTCGTACGGTGCCGTTACGCACCCCTCAGCGTGAGCCTGGGATGCGGTCCTTTGTAGTGCGCTTTTCTTTTTCTGGCGCTTCAGGGTAAGCTGGAGCCAGGGCGGGGCGGGGCCGTGGGTTGGCAACAGGGGAGCCCCGGAACGGCCGGAAGCACCCTGGATCACATGTCGACCTGCCACTACCGCAGCGCCCCACGCATCGCCGCAGCCTGTGGCCTACCTGGCTTCTCAATATCACTGTCAATGTATGCTACAACACACGGGGGCAACGCGCTTTCTTGCCTGCTCCTTCCGTTCGCACACCCGACCTCCCAGGCCTAGGTCCAAGGGAGATCGCCTGCCCAGATCCGTTCCGGCTGCCAGTGCAACACGCCAAGGGGCGTGCACGCTGTGTCGCCCTGGTGCGCAGTCTGCCTCCGCGTCTGCTGCATTGGCGCAGCATGGTACGCCCAGCGCCATTGCTTCTGTGAGGCTGAACCCGTGGACCGGGGGTGGCACACCAGCCACCGTTCCAGCACCATGCTGCCTTGGCCCTCGCCCTTTCAAGGACCCCGCACCTGCAGCTTAGGCTGTTGGCGCCACAACACTCACACACGTGTCGTACATAGGAGTCCGACATCCCTTGGCTGCAAGTACCACACCCAAAGGGCCGCCTCGCAGGGTGGGGGGTCACAGGGCGGGGGTTGGAGTGAGGTGGTCACTGGAGCAGCAGCATTGGCCCTCGCCACCCGCGGTGGGCGGCACACATCCAGCTGGGCGGGTGCACTCTGTACTCCGTGTGCCGGATACGGTACGGGTAAGAGCTTAAGCACTTGGGCTACGCCGAAGGGTGCAGGGTAGCGTCCCAGCTTTCCGATCTGTCACAGCCCCAGGCAGCTGCACCCAGCAGCAAGCACAGCGGCGGCTGTACCCTGAGCGTGCCGCGGGAGGCAGCTGTGTCGTACGTCAAGGCCCGCAACAACTCGTGACACAATCATTACACCTAACGGCAAGGCCCCGCAGCATGGGGCGTGGGCGCAGGGGCCTGGGAGTGGGGGCCGTCAGGGTAACACCACGTACTGGCAACGCTCGCTCATTACCAAGGGGGCAAGCGAGGATGCTGGTGCAGGCGGCGCCGACAAAGGCGTGCTGCAGCAGTATAAGAGCTGTGTGGACGTGCCAATAAAACCATTGAAGGCCAGCGGGGACCCGCATGCTGGACATTCGCTACGCACGCACGGCTCCTAGAGCATGGCCAACCCCGTAACAGCGCCTGCTGCCAAGGCTCTGCGCTCTGCAGACCTACCCATTGCACTCCATGCATCTTCAAACTGTAGCAATCCTTTGCTGGTGGGGCTTCCGGCGACTGGGCTCTCGCCGGCTGCGTACATGCCATCAAAGTAGTGCCGGCAACCCGACGCTGTGGCGAACGCTCGCTTCTGCTGCGTCATCAAATTCACGACGCCTTGTAAGTGCATAATAAATGCAATTAGGCGACGGTCAGAAGCGTTGGGGCCGGCCTCCGAGGGGCACGGGGTTGGAGTTAGGGCTTTCGTGTCATCGCGACCACGTGTCATCGCCTCGCAACTCTACTAGGTCCCACGCAGCTTGAACCCGACCAGCACTTCAGAGACATACATACTTACGAATACTCTGATGCATTACCAACGCTATGTGCTCGCTGCGTGATCTGCTAGATCCGATAAAGCGCCCTTTTTCGGCTGTTGCGACAACGCTGGCAGCGACGGGCAACAAGGCAGACCGTCGTCGCCTATCCTTCGCAGGAGCCTCCCCCAGGTGGGCTGCTGCGGCTCTTGCCTTCGCGGGGCGCAACAGACCGGGATGCTCGCCTGACCCCGCCCTCGTCCTAGTCTACGCCAGCCCAACAAGGGCAGTTGCGCTTGCGAGCAAAGCATTTCGAGTTCAAAGCCATATGCATCTGCAGGCCCGAGCAGCGGCGGTCCCTTCCGTGTGCCTGAACGGTACCCGCCCAGCTGTCGCGGCTTTTTGCTCATCACCAGCAGCATACATACACACGAACCTTATTGTACAGGGACAGCCTCGTTGCAGGCGCTCTCTGGCCGGTCTGTAAGAACCTGTTGCGAGCAGCTTTTTGGATGCGATCGCAGCTGCGTCTCTCCGACAGCCAAGGCATTCCGTGCCTGGCATTGCGGTGCTCACTCCCTACCCAGACCCTTTTGTCTTTCTTGCAGACCTGCCGAGCAAGGCGCTTCTCTGCGTCAGCCGCTTGCGTCAACACGAACCGCTTGCATCGACGTGATCAACAGCCACGGAGGCCATGGTCGCCACCGGCTTTCCTCGTGAGCAGGTGAGACGTGCAGCGTAATGTAGTCATGTTGGATTCGTGTTGGTCGCGTTGTGCCTAGGTTTCCTAGCCCGCAGGAGCCCCGCACTGCTGTCCGTGCCGTGCCCTGCTGTCGTGGGGCGCTTGACCACGCATATGGCCACCGCGTTGCAGTACTGGTGCGCGTTGCGAAGTGCTTACTTGCTGACCCACGTTGCCCCTGCTGCATCCAGCCGCCGTGCCCCCGCAGACGCCTCGTTACGTCACCCACACCGCTAGCCCCCCTCTCTCCCCCCTCTCCTCCCTCCTCTTGTCCTCAGTAGCCCGCCATAAACACCTGCAGCCCCGAGTGCCGGCCCCGTCGGCCAAGCTGCCGTCCTTGTCACCTGTGCATCATGGCGTCCACGCCCTCCCCAGCCCCCTCCGCCCACCGTCATCGCCACGCAAGACCCTGGCCGCCTGCCCACCCGCGGCTTCCACGCCCTGCCACGGCCCCGCGCGTCGTCGCCCAGCAATCGCGCGATGCCGGCGCCGCACTCCTGCCCCACGCGCAAGGGCCGCTGCTCACAGCCCAGGTAGGCACGGTTTTGGGTCGGAGCTCGTGACGGGGTGGGGATTGGGTGAGCAGTGGGCCGAGGCAGGTAGGGTTGGGGGCGAGACAGGCCCTGGGTGCACTCCCCATTTGGGTTGGCCCTGCTAGGGGCCTGCTGGAGCCGGTTTCGCTAGGCCCACATACTGCCAGCCGGTTGCCCGTCCGGTCTTATGGTACCGCTGTCCCTGCCGTGTCCTACTGTTGTGCGCCTTTGGCGGTTGCGGGCCACGTGGCGTGTTGTTGCGCCGACAAGCGTATCACCGCCGACCCACATCGTTTGTCTGGCAATGCCTTCGCCCTGCAGGCTTACCCCAACACCTTGCCCCTCCCCACCTTCCCACTTGTCCCTCCCTTCCCCCTCATTCCCCCCGCCCCCAGTCGTGCCTTGAGCACCGGCAATGACAAGGGCCGGCGCCAGCGAACCCCAGCTGCACCCCTGGACGCCTCCCGCGGCCCTTCGGCCCCTCCGTCCCCGGCCCCCAAGACCCTGGGCACCCGCAGCCGACCCCCTACCTCCACGCCCTGCCACCGCCCGGCGGGTGCTGCGCGCTGGCCCTCCCGCGCGCAGTGCCGCTGCTGACAGGCCAGGTAGGCGATGTGGGTCGGAGCTCCTGCATGGCGGGTTGGGGTGTACGGGTCGGGGAAGGTCGGTAGGGTGGTCCTGCATGCACAGCGTGGATGCAAACACGCAGACGCACTCCTCCCTGCTGACCCACATTTTGTTGGCCGTCAGCCTGTCAACCCACAACCGAGCCACCTTGAGCCGCGCCGTAGCCGCGTCCATCCTTGCCCCTTCAGCCATATGGCCTGTGGCCAAATCCCCCTCCCCCTAGTCGCCACGTGCGCCTCCTCACACCTCACGCCCCACCTCCCGCGCTCCCCTCGCCCTGGCCCCACGCAGGCCCCCTCCCTCCCACCCCTCCCCCAGCACGCGTGGCGACGGCCAGCAGCTTGTCAGGGCGCGCGGCCACCGCCACTGCCATCTGCAATTACACTCAGCCCAGCCCGTTTTATTGCCCTCAACCCCTCGCCGTCATCCCATCGCCGCTACTTCACACACCACCCCCGTCACCCCCCAGCCGTGCAACATCGCTCCTCTCCCAGAACGCCTTCTCCACCTTGCCCACCATCTCGCCGTCTCCTGCCCCGCCCCGCTCCCACCCCACCCCTGCCCCACCCGACCCCGCGGCTCGTGCCCCGCTGCTGGCCCACCTCCGGCTGCGTGTGAGCCCCGCGACTGCTGCCAGCACGGCGTGCACGCCGGCCGCCACCGACCCACATCGTCAGCAGCCAGGCACCAGCAGCCAGGGCATGCGCCCGCTCCCCTCTGCCCCCTCCACTGCCCCAACGACTCCTGCCCCTGACCCTCTGCCTCGGCCCCTGCTCGCCCCGAAAGTCGCCCCCAAGCGCCAGCAATTGCGCCAACGGTTCCCAGCGCTATACCTCCGTCTCCCCCCCCCCCTGCCCACATGCTCTGGCCGGGTCCGCCTTGCCGCGTGGCTTTCCACCGCCCGCGGCCGCCCCCTGCTCCTCCCGAACCCCGCCCGGCCCCACCACCCCCGGACCACGTCGCCCTCCCCGCGACCCCACAGCACTCTGACGCCTCACGCGCTGTCCGGCCGGCCACCGCAGACCACCAGCCGCTGTACGCGACGCGACGCCCGCCAGCCCCTTGCCGGCGTCCCCACTCCCCACGCCTCCAGTGCCGCTCCTGCCGCCGTTCCCTGTGTCCACCTTTTGGCCCCATCCCCAGCAGGGGCCCGAGTTGCCTCGCGCACCACCTCGGGAGGTGGAGGGGTAGGCGCGTCGGGCGTCGGAAGGCGGCAGGGTGTGTTGTTCATACAGCAAGGGGGCTACCCTAGGTTTGGGCATGCGGGGGGGACATGCGTAGGGATAGTGCAATGGTTACGCTGCCCTGTGTGAGGGCGATTTGCCCACATAAAACGACCCCGGGTCACCG
>VFQN01005283.1_pt1 | contig 15962 bp, 26 predicted proteins | sample 3512371 | NCBI WGS metagenome assembly VFQN01 (sample SAMN10412370, study PRJNA504923) | tailings metagenome | isolation source: Replicate 2 from Balatoc abandoned mine | place: Philippines: Itogon, Benguet | collected 2017-08-28 | reverse complement strand
GTCTACATCCCCGTCCCAGCGGGTGTGCAGGCCCTCTGGGGGCCATGCCAGTGACACACCGCACGCAGTAGGTGCAGGCGTGTGGTGCCGGGCGGCGTGAAGCGGTGCGATGGAGCAACGCGGGCAGGGTGACTGGACATAGTTGTGTCGATAAGGGATGATCATATAGCATGTTGCATGGGCATAGGCATGCTTGGGAGGGAGCGGGCGCACGTAGGGATACACCACGTGGCGCTTCCCCAGCAGCGTACGACACTAGTTAGCTCCCCGCCGGCGGTATGCTGCACGTTGCTGCATGGGCCCCGCGCGCGGAGGCCTCCCGGTAGGGTTGGCGTTGCCTGCATTAGGTGTTGTGCTACACGATTGATGCTCTGTGCAAGTGGCGCTATAGCTTTGCATGGTACCGGTACTCGGTTTGACAGGGGCAACCGGTAACACGTGGGCGCTTTCGTTCCTTGGCACGTACGGAGGGATAGCGCTCGCGCGCGCATGCTTGCCGTGCGCTGGGCGACGTGCCTTGGTTTGCGCAGGTGTGCGCTAGCTATAGCTCGTAGAGTGCTCGTAGAGTGTATGTAGCAGTATGGCAGGGCATATCGGCTGACTGGTTAGGGGATAGGCTCGGGCCCCATGTGTACGTAGGGGCACGTGGGCAGGTGCCAAAGGTGAGGAACATAGGGCGCTGATAGATGGAGTGCAGCCTCATCATTGAGGCAGGTCTGTGATTAGGCCAACGAGCGGAACAGTTTGTCAGCTGCTGAAGTATAGACGGTGGTTGCGCATGTGTGTTGGAGAGGCCGAGTGCGTGTGGGTGGAACTGGTCTGACGGCACCCGCACTGAAGCGCCAAAGGACAAGAGACTTCTTGCTTGCCGCCTGCGTGCGCGGCGAGCAGCCTCGTTATGCAACGAACGTACGAGTGTAAGGCGATTGGCTGACTGCTTAGTATTGCCCTGTGCCTCAAGCGCTGTGGGCCCGCTGCAGCCCAGCCGCACGCATTCTGGCCGCACGCACGCACCAGCATCACAGCGACCCGCAGCGACCCGTACTAGGGGATATCATCTTGCTTGGGACGCCGCAGCTCATCACTTGGTGTCCTGTACCTGCCTGTACCGATACCGGTTGCAGTCAGCAGCTTGTCGCACACGGTTTGTCACTGGTTCCTTGACTTTGTTGAATACTTTGCACTTGCAGGAGCCACGAAGGCACGCAGCGAAGTCAGTGGCCAGCCCACACGCACTCCTCCGGGCTGCTCCGGGACCACAACTGCCAGCTATCGGAACTGCCCCTGCAGCATTCATTTGCCAGGAGTCCCACAAAGGCGTGAGGGGCGGTTGATATGATTGGCTCAGAACTTCTCATCGTCCTTAACTACGGTATGGCCTGACGCATTTGCACTATTGCCAAAACGGTATTTGGGCTCAGGGTCGGGGTACAAGTTCCTGAACAGCGTAGCAGGCTGACGGCAGCTGCATTTGCATCCTATCCCCACTGCGGCCACGCGAGCCGGCAAGGCTTGCATTATTACGTGACCAGACACAGCGACGCCACGGGATCAGGGGAGAACTTCCCCATGCATGGGATAGCCTTCCGCTGAGTCCAAACAAACCCATACGGGGATTAACACACGAGCTAACATAAGTAAACGGCCGAGCGACATCAGTCAGCGGCATAGGAACTGACTTGGGAGACCTAAGTGCTGGTTCACGAGGTCGCCCGCTCGCTCCCTTCCATGCACCACGAGCTCCCATTGCTAGTGTATTACGCGCAAGATGCGTCACAGCTGTGGCACCGCAGGCACGCCGCATTGCCGCCACCCTACCATTCAAAGCCCATACTTCAGAACCCACCCCCACACCCACAGCCAAACATAAACAGCACCGACCAAGATTCGCCTTTCCTTCACGCAGGCGGCGTGCGAGAGCGCAACAACAGTACTGACGATGTTGCATCGGTTCCATTAGTGTCCTCCCACAGGCTTCATATACTAGCTCTTTCTGTGGCCACGCAAACCGCAGGACAGAAGGGCGTATGATGCTGGTTCTGCACATGTTGAAGGATGCGACCCATGCGACTTGTACACAACCCAGTCAGCACCAACCGAGCACACGCCAACCAAACACTGTCGTGCAAGCCCACTAGCCCACACACACAGGCTCGTGGGTTGCGACGCAGACAGCTCCCGCTTTCACATATAATACCATGCTATGCCGCAGCAGGTCCTCGCTCACGCTTCACCTCACACAGAACGCGGGGTTCCAGTTCGGACCCCCAAAACACTGCCTTGCACCGACTACCTGACACAGAGCGCGCTGCACCTTCACCAGCCCCAAACGCAGCCCTCCGGCAAGGCTCCGCCGCTTTCCTACTTCACGCCCACGCCAAACTTACTAGCTTGAGCCAGCGATCACAATCGAACTCCATGATTCTTCCAGCGCTTACAGGGCAAAGCCCAGGATGGCAGCCAGGGCCGTCATAACCGCCGCCAGCAGCAGCGTGGGGACGTACGACACGCGGCCGGCGGCGCCAGGCGAAGGAGGGGCAGGCGGAGGAGGGGCGGGGTTGGAGGAGCTGGGGGCGCCGGTGGTGGGGCAGGTGGGGGCGCAGGGCTGCGCCTCGGTCGCCTCAACCCACTTGCCGGAGCAGTCCCTGTTTGGGGGATGAGCGGGGAAGCGGCGGGGGAGGCTCAGCAGCAGCAAGGAGGGTGCAGTGTACATGTGCGTGTCGTTGCAGGGGTGCGGGAAGGCACTGCGTCAGGGGATGGAGCGGATGGATGGGATGGCGTGGTGCTAGAGCTGGTGCAGTACAATGGCAATGTGTAAGGTGAAATGTGGGTGTTACGGTGTGCATCCTCGTGAACGGCGCTTAGGCCACAACGGTCCAGCGCCTGCCTTTAAAGAGGATGCGGGTTTGCTTTCAGCTAGATAAAGGCCGCAGCGCAGCATTGGAAGCAGCTAGCGCCATGGTGAGTGTCAGCTGTTGCATGCAGGGCATGTGAGCACCATGGACGTGGACATGCGGCTAAGCGGAAAGTTGGTTGGGAGCTGTAGGTCCTCGTGAACGGCACTTCAGCCACAACGGCACGAGCGCCTGCCTTAAAAGAGGCCCAACTGTGCTTTCAGCTAGATAAAGGCCGCAGCGCAGCACAGGAATTGCTAGCGCCATGGTGAGTGTCAGCTGTTCCAGTATGTGTCCATGTCGTTTGAAAACGTGAATGCTCACACACGACTTCATGGGAGTGTGTATGTATGTCATTTGAGGTGAGCTGTGGATCTCCTTGAACGGCGCTTTCGACATAGGGATGGCCCGAGCGCCTGCCTTTAGAGGAGACCCGGCTGTGCTTTCAGCTAGATAAAGGCCGCAGCGCAGCACGGGACAAGCTAGCGCCATGGTGAGTGTCAGCTGTTGCGACTTGCCCAGCCCACCTCCCTCTGGCCGTAGGTACCCAAGCACCCTGCCCCCCCATGCCCCGCCTCCCCCACGACCCTTACACAGCCCGCTATCACATGCCCTCACCACGGCAATGCCACCCACTTGACCCACGAACGCAAACCAACCGCCCGCCTGTTCCTCAGCGCCCGCCCACCCGCTGAACGACAACCATTGACTTCTCAGCGTGCCCCATGGCCCACTCACTTGTAGAGGGCGGGGCAGATGGCCTGGCGCGGCAGGGCGCACGCCTGCAGGGGGCACTGGCTGGGCTCCGACAGCACCACGCGCTTGTCGCCGGCGAACAGCGAGCGCATGAGCTTGGGGGGTGCGGCGTTGAGGCCGGCGCCGGACAGGGCGTTGGGCATCAGGGCCATGACCAGGTCGTGCAGCACCTGAGGGGCGTGGGTTAACGAGTTCGTGTGTGGGTTAAGAGGTGCGCCGGGATGGTGTGGTTTGGGCAGGGCAGCAGGGCCATAACCAGGTCGTGCAGCACCTGCGGGGCGTGGGTTAACAGGTTTTCAAGTGGGTGTTGATTTGGGTTGGGAGCAAGGTGTCCTTGGGAGGTGATGCGGGTCGGGTACGTCAACAGGGCCGTTCCCAGGTCGTGCACTGACAATGGAAACAGCCGAGTTGCTCTTGACGGTGCCCTGCCAGCTGCCAACAGCAACGTGCCGCCTGCTGCGTGGCACAGCTGCATCATGCACCTAGCCACCTGGTTGGCGTCAGTGTGGAGCACACCCACACCGTAACGCACCTGGTCAGGCTGAGCCACGGCGTCCTCGAACCATGCGGTGGAGCCCATCGGCTGCGAGCTGCCGTCGGTGCGCAGGATCTGCTGCGCGCGCATGAAGCGAAGGTCCGTCAGCGCCGCACTGTCCGTAAGGTCGAAGCTCTTGCGGAAGTCGTCCAGGGTGACGTCCTTGGGCGGCTTGGCTAGCGGGCACAAGGGAGAGTGCACGGGTGGTGTGGGCGTCAGTGCGACACAACGCGATGCATCAGGTTCTGACGTTAGGTCCGATGCCCGCGCAAGGTCACGCCCACGGGAAGCGTGGCTACGGGTGCCGCGTGACATTGAACTAGGCGGGAAGCAGGGCAGCTGGCACAGGGGTGTGCCGATTTTGGAAAGTGAAGTCCAGGCCACCCAAGGCACTGCCTGATCGGCCAGACTGCGTTGATCCCGAGCGCTGCCTCGCTCCCACGTGCAATTTTAATGTTGTACATGGCAAGGGGACGACGGACCACCAGCGAGCTGGGCTACCTCCATACGTTAATCATTGTGCGGTTGGCGTTGCAGGCACTTACGGTAGTAGGTCTCGTCAATGACAACGTCCACGTCCTTGAGGATCTCGCGCAGCGTGGGGTAGGTGGTAGTCAGGTTGAAGAAGTAGATGGCCTTTTGGGCGCCCTGCTGAATGTACGTGATGTTCCCATTGTCGCCGTACAGGGCAATCAGGGCGGCGGGGTCGTGCAGGCGGCCGCCGGCGTCCTGTATGTACATCATACCGCACGTGAAACTAGTGAGTTTGTGTAGCAGGATGCGGTGAGGGGATATACAACGCATGTATCAGAGCAAAGTTGAGAGGACTAGACCGCGATGGCATGTGCGGTTACCAGCGACCGAGGACGGAAGCGTAGGCCAAGCCGCTGACATCTGCACTTAGTGAGTTTGTGTGGTACATGATGTCGTGCAGTACTCGGCTGACATGCACTAGGGAACGGCGTTGCATCTGCCGCTACATACAAGTATGGCGGCAATTCCGCCAACGCCAGGTTCCGCCCAACGACGTCACGGCTTTCGCTTAGACTGGACCAATATACCAGGACGGTGCATCTGCGACGCCCGTTGCGTCTGTGTGTTTGTGTGCATATGCTGTTGCTGTTTCGCCCCCACCTCGGCCAAGGCCTTGCGGAAATCGGTGAAGTAGAGCTGCACCGCCTCCTCCCAGCCCTGAGGCCCGGGGTAGGGGGAGCGGTAGCCAATCCAGGCCACCAGCGGCGGGGAGCCTGACGCGCAGCACAGCATGCACCGCACGGGCGGGGGCCACAACGGCCGTTAGCCACGTCAGGTTTCAGATGGCAGACGCAGAGGATCTATAGCTGTGCTGAAACGGACAACTTAGTGCATCCAACTCCAAGAAAGAGCGGGGGCGGGGGCTGTCGTTGACCCCACAGCGCCCTGTTGTTTACTGAGTCAGCAGCAGTTCAGGTGCGGGCGCAGCAGGGAGGTGGCTCACCTGCTGCCGCCTTGGCAGCGGCGGCCTTAATCGCCTCGTAGCGCGCCACCGTCTGGTTGAACAGGACGTTGGCCTGCGCCTCCTTGTTGAAGAAGGCAGCAATGTACTTGATGTACTCGGCGCGGTTCAGCGGGCCGGGGTCCGCCGTCGCGCTGCAAGTAAGGGAAACACGGATAGAGCAGCAGCACAGGTAAGCGGGAGCGGCGGGGGAATGTGCCGCACGCTGCACGCCACAACTAAGCCGTAGCTCTCAGGGTGCGTCTGGGCGAGCTCAATGCACGTGTCGTGAGGTTCGGCCAAGATATCCAAGCGCTAGCGTGTAGGCTAGCGGCTTCAATGCGCACACATGCGGAGGCCCCCGGTGTGCAGCCACAAGGGTAATGCTGCTGTTGCAGCTGCAGCAGCGGAAGCACAACGATGAGGACTGGCACAGCGGATGTAGGACAAAGGGGTGCCGTCCTTGATGGAGGACTAGCTGCTTTGCAGCAGCTGTCAAGACGCTACGCACGCAAAGGCGTGTTGCTCTATGTCATGAGCAATTACCTCACCCAGCCACGCCACAACATAACACCGCACCAACACTTACGAGAAGGCAATGCCCTGGGGGTTCGAGGCGGGGTTGGAAAGCCCGACCACCGCATCGATGGCGGACTTGTCGGCGTTGGAGCTGGTGCGGTTGCAGGCTGCGAGGGCAGAGCCAACGGCGTCACGACACACCGCTTCGCTCTGGCACGGTGCCACCAACATTCTAGCCTGCCGTGCAAGGCTTAGCAAAGTAGCACAACGCAATCCAGAAGCACTGCAACTTCCAGTGCCAGCGCCCCGTGTGCTGCAAAGCGAGCTGTCACAGTCCCGGTGTGAGCCCCATTGGAGTCGATGAGGCATTGAGGAAAGGCATAAGTGAACAGCAGGTTGTTGCGCTACCGCTGTGCTGCACGACGCACGTGCGGAGGCCAGCGACTGCATGCACGAGTCGACGGCGTACTCGGTGACGTAAGCCACACGGTCCAGGATGCCCAGGGGCTTCTGCAGTTGCAGCAACCAGAAGCAATGAGGGAGAGGGCGCAAACCAAGGGCGGTGTAACCACTGTCCTGTGATCCGGGGTCCAAGTTCCGCCCGCACGTAGGGAAGGCAGGGTTGACACTGAGTCAGTCCATCAGGGCAATCGTGACTACCAGAAACCACGGAGGGTGGCAAGGCAACATTATTGCGCTAGGGGGCCAGTCCATCCGCCGTAAGAGCGGTGTACACCACGCACCATGAAAGCCACAGGCCCAGTTTCGACGACCGAAATGGCGGTCAGGGGAATGGCAAACGTCTTGGTGCCCTCGGGCAGCCCGTAGTCGGCCGGCTTGGGCACATCAGTGCCGCACTGGTACAGCAGGTAGGTCTCATTCTTGCCCGTGTGGGTCACGACCTGAACAGAGAGCGGGGTGTGGGGTACGGGGAGGATGCGGGTAGGTGTGAGGTAAGCGTTACCGGTAGGGTGGGGTAAGGAAGGGTGGGATGAGGGGACAGGAGGAGGAAGTGCTGGGGAGGTGCATGGCGGCATTAAGTGATCAGCCGGTCGTATGTGAAGGGATGCCATGAGCACACAGGGTGAGGTGCGGGCTGTGCCGGGGGCACCTGGCGTTATGCAGCGGCACGTCCCCAAAAGGGAGTGGCATTAGTAAGAATCTTGTTGTATTACGACAGTGACCTGGCGTCGCCACGAAAGAGCAGCTGCACACCGAATGCTGAGGTGCTCAGACGAAAGCAGATCAAGCGGCTGCAGGTTGGGAGAGGTTAGCATGGCCAGCAAGCGCTGGTGCCAAGGCACCGCAGCAACGCTCATATGCATAGCCGCAAGATCGCCGTTCATTTCAGCATTGGCATGTTTGAAAAACCGAATAAGACGATACAGCTGTGCCCACACATGGTCCCGTCGACCCCGTCCGGGGGTTCCGAGACCAGGTTTCGCGCCAAGCCGCCTTCCCGATCGACAAGCCCCACACAAGCCCGCGTTGCGAAAGTTACTTACCTTCACGGTGCTGTAGTACTCCACCCTGAAGTTGGTCGCGACCTGAACCTGCAGCGCAAGTGTTCACGGCGGCGGGCCGACCGAGGCATGGTCAGGGGGAGCAGGGCTTTCCCTCAACCTGAAACTGTGAACAGCTAGGAAAACAATAGTTTGATACATGGATGGCAGCTGAGATACCTTGGTGTGGTCAGGGAACAAGGTCATTGAGCTGGACTGTATTTGGTGGAACAGGCTCAGCCCAGATTGCGTTGCATCCTGTGCAACGCAGTCGCCCTGCAGACGCTCTGGCGCTGCAAACGCGGTGCAAGCTAAAAGGGCAAGGCCGATACACACAGCAAGCGGCGCCTGGCGCGCCATGATGGGCTATATGAGGTCTATGGGCGTAGCTTACAGTGTTTGTCCTATTTCTATGGTTTGCAGCTATTGTATCAGGACGTACCCGGCGTGTACCTCATGCAGCGGATGCACAGGTCGGCATACGACGACGGTTTTTGCGGTTGCGATGACACAAATTATTTCGGCCCGGGCTACAACCGGCCCCACACAGGGCTTCTCATCGACTGATACATCGGATTGGCATCGTATGCCTTCGCTAACTCCTCTGTAGACCTTACCCCCCTGACAACAACAGGAGCAACAAGAGCAACGGCGATGCAATTAGTTGGCGCTCCAATCCCTTCATGTCACTAGTTCAAAGCTTCTCCGGCATCTGCCTTTGCTGTTACCGCCCGGGCCGGCCCGGTAAAGCTTTCCAAAGCACCCACGCCCCACGCGTCGGTCGTGTGTCCCACCCCACCACACCAACAGCGCGCTGGGTGCTCGACCTTCCTTCCAGCAGACACAAGCGCGCCCCTATCCATCGACCTGCTGCGTCCGCCACCCCAGCCACATCCAGCGACGCTGTGTCCCCTGCCGCTCCCGCCCTCCCTCCCCTCCCGAACCCCTGGGAGCTCCTCGCCCTCGACCTCGAGTTCACACACGTGTTACTTCCACCCCCTGAACCTTGCACAACCCCTACGACAACCTACGCCCACTCTGCGCCAGCCTCCAGTGGGTTAGCGCAGCAACAGGGGCTCGCAGCCAAAGGGGGCCCAGCCCAGGGGAGGTCCCCTGGCCCAGCCAGCGCCAAGGAAAGGGCCGGGTCCAGGGCCGGGCGGTCGCCTACCTCCGCCCCACGCCGGCCGCAAGGCACGGAAGTCAGCCTGGCCTCATGGCTGTGTGTTGTGGACCGGAGGGGCGGGGTGGTGCTCAAGACCCACATCACACCAGAGCTCCTGCCGTGCAGCACAGCAGCTGTACTGGCACGTGCAGCAGCGGAGCATGGAGCACAAGCGTCGCAGGGTAGCCGGGACGTGGGGAGGACGGGACAGGGAGGGCCAGAGCGGCAGCCGCTAGGGACCACGGAGCATCATGAAGAGCAGCAGCAGCGGCAGGAGGGCAGCTCGTTGGACGAGCAACCAACTTCGAGTGGTGAGCAGCAGTGGCTGGCCTTGCTGCCCCCGGGTGCCCGGTTAGTGGGCGGCGTCAGGGCTCCCTGCCAGCTGCCTGCCCCCCGGCTGGCAGAGGTGCGTGAGCAGCTGCTTTGTTTGCTGCAATCGGGTAGCTGCAAGGTGCTGGTGGGCCACGGCTTGTCGAAGGACCTTGGGGCCTTGGGCATGAGACTCGAGCCATGCAACAGTAACAGCAGTAGCAGTAGCAGTAGCAGTAGCATTAGTAGCAGCAACGCTTCAGGCGGCTGGGGAACGGACGGTGCACTCGCTGGCCAGCCGGCCGCAACGCACCGGCTGCTGGAGCCCGGGTGTGGGCACGTACGGCTGTACGACACCATGTCGTACAGCGGGTTCCGGGGCCGTGGCGGCGCGGCGAAGACGCTGGCGGCGCTGGCGGCGGAGTTCCTGGATGGCCGGGTGATACAGGCAGGGGGCGGGGGGCATGATCCCGAGGAGGATGCCGTGGCGGTTGTGGACCTGTACGTGCGGGTGGTTGATCTGTCGTACCGTACGGAGTACCTGACGGAGCAGATGGTGCGGCGGGCGCGGCAGCGGGCGGCGGAGATGGAGGAGGAAGCGGAGGGGGAAGAAGGGGACGGGAAGGGGCAGGATGACTGAGTGCGGGATGGAGCGGTCGTTTCGGTGGCATTGTGCGGTGGCCGCTGCCTCTGGCACATTCTTTGCATGACCGTTGTCCTCGTTGTCGACCCCGACGTGGGCGTGGCGGGACCACCAGGAACCGTGAAACGTTGCCCTAGGCTGGTTGGAGTGGCGGGTTTGGACAACGTCGTGCACATGGCGTTGGGTTGCAGCTGTCTACGGTATGCGTACGGTACGGTAGTGGACCGCATTTGGATCTGTTGCATTGTGCACCGAAATGGTGTAGGACCCTGGGTGATGCAGATGCAATGACATGCAATCCCGTTGTGGGTGGTATGTTATGCCCGCTTGCATCGTGGTGTTTACGCATGGAGGTCCCGTACAACGGGCCAGGGGTCTGCTGCATTGGGTACTTGCGTGGGTACTTACTATTGGGGTGCTTACTATTTTCACGCTGTTGCCGTCTTGTTCCTCCAGTTACTCAGTGTATTGTCTGCTGGCCTCCTGTAAGACTCAACCTGACAACCAACTGCTTGCTGCATTTGCCGTGCCGTGCCCTGCCAAAGGCTTTGTATGGCTCAATGGCACGGGGGCGCAGGGCGGGCGGTTCCCGAGTTGCTGTTGGCTGGCGCGTACCTGCATCTTCTTACCCATAGCCTAACCCTGCGTGCCATGAGGTCAGCGGAGCGCCGGAGCCATCGTCGCCCAACAGTTCGTTACAGCAGGGCACCGAGCCAGCTGTATGCTCTTACGCAGCCCAACAACCGTCAACAACCGTTACACATCACTGACGTCCTTGCGGCGCAACTTTAATCATGCCGCCATAGCGTGCTCCGCGCTTGGTGTCAAATGCAGCGCATGCCATCACCAAGAACACCTAGCTTGCGGACGCGCCGTGGACAAAGCAGGGGAGGGCCCATGGTGTGGCTCGGCACCACGTGCCGCCAGCCCCCGCTCAAGCCTACCCAGAGTTAAGACACGAGGCCCACAACCAACAAAAATACAAGCGTTCACTTTCTGTCTTCCGAACACGATTGCATACTGCATTGCTCGCTTTGTTGGTGCTTATTGGTCCGAAACCCAAACCAAGCCGTGCATGCGCTGCTTCAGGCCTAGAGGCAGAGGCCTCCACTGACGCAGCCTGCCTTTCACCACGAGACCACAACGCTCTGTACTTTTGTTGCCCGAAAGGCTTGGCCATGGGGCCTCAGAACCCCAGGCAGTCCTTAAGCGCACGGTCCACGCTGACCTCCGGCGCCAGGAAGGAGTCGGCCAGGGCCTTGTAGTTGGGGTCTTGGAGGCCTGGGTGGCGGTGGGAGCGGGAGCGGGTTAAAAGGGGCTCGAGGGGGATATGGGTTTCGGAGCGACACGGCTACTTGCGAAGCTCGACATAAGCCCGACATGTTGCGTGCGGGGTGTGGTTGGGGTGCAGCGGATAGCTGGTGTGGGTCGGACTTGGTGCCAGAAATAATGCTTCACAAGCCGCCAGCCTGTTCATTGACATTGATGCAATTTTGATTGAGTACGGCACGCTGGAACTAGGGCGCCGCCGGGTGCCACGTTTCATGGAAGGCAGTGCCCAAGAGTAGTTAACAAGCTGGATAGCCAATGCGATGGTGGACTCACATGAGGCGTACTCGATGAACGGGGCGAGCTGTGGGTGCATAGGGTACGTGGGCAGGGTGGGGGCAACAGGGCGAGGGTTGGATAGGCACGAGAGAATGGGTGGCTGGTGCTACTGCTGGTGCTGTGGCTGTTGAGCAGCCATTCAGCAAGGTGCGCGCTGGTACCCCATGTCTCCTTCCTTCTCCCACCACAAAACCCATGCCATCCAGACAAAACAAAGTGCACGTCACGTATGCGTACGCCGCCAGGCCCGGCGGTGCGTGGCACACACCGATTACCGGCGCCAGTCCTCCAATGCCAGCCGCTGCTGCAGCCCCGGAGCTGCTGCACTTGCCAGGTGCTCAACCGGAGCCACGTCCTTGACTGCAGCCAGCCCACAGACAAGGCGTTGCCCCTGGCTCTGCCCCACCGAGGCAGCAGCCCCCCACAGCAGCCTCCTGCAGCTCTGCCGCAACAAGACCGCCGTGTTGCCAAGACCTTAAGCCACGTGCGACCTGCTGCCCGCGTGCGGCACCCTCCTTCCCCATGCTGTCTCCCATGGCCATCCCCTTACCTGCAACCGCCTCACTTACGGCTACGGTGGCTGCTGCACTGCACTACGCGTGCCTAATGCCACGTGCCAGCTGGCGCCCGCGGCACCCCCTGGCCTGGGGTGAGCTCCATCGACCCCTCTCACATCCCCCGCGCTCCACGCGAAACCCACACCACCATGCCCTCTTACCTTGCTGCAGCACGCCACGGGTATGGGGCTGGTCCCCGCGCACGCCTTGAACTCAGCGACCCCTGGGTCAGTGGTCAGCCGGAGGGCGTCCTGGCACTGCGCAGGGGCACCTGCGGGCAACACCCGTGGGAACGCGAGGGTGGGGTCCAGGGAGGGTGGCCCGGCACTGGCAGTGCGCAGGGGCACATGGTAACGGAGAGGGGAAAAGGGGCGCCTGTGGGTAACATCAGTGGTATCGCGGAGGTGGGGACCAGGGAGGGTACCGGTACCCCAGCACTCGTGCTGCGCAGGGGCGCCTGCGGGTGTTGGAGGAGGGGGTTCAGTGTGCTAGGCAGTTGGGCGAGGCGGTTAAGGTGTGCACCAGCGCGGCATGGCACTGCGCAAGGGCGCCTGCGCGCAGTGGCTATGGGTAGGGTTGGATTATGGGCTCCGCAGGACCGGCGTTGCGCCAGGGCCCCTGTGGGCCGTGGATATGGTGGGGTTGGAATATGGGATCCGGAGCATCGGCACTGCGCCGGGGAAGGGGGGCTGCAAGGCAGTGGGGCGGGACGGCGACACGTAGGGGGAGAGGGAAGGGTAAGGGAGGGCATGATCGGACCCGGCATGGGTTAGCGTGTGACGGTGCGACCCCTCCGTGTGCTGCAGCGGAGCCAATGCGAAGCGCGAAGGGGCAAAGTTGCCGGGTGATATACTTGGGGGGGATGGGGGATGACCAGTGAGGGTAGGGGAATGGCGACGAGGTGAACAGGTGATCATACATTAGGGTGGGTTAGGGGAGGTTGGGACCACAAAAGAGGGTCACAGACACAACTGGAAGGTGGTGGGATAAGCCGTGTCCGAATGCGATAACGTGCAACCATGAAGAAGAGGCCGCAATGGTACTCGTCAACAGCTCTTCACGTGTGCAGACCAGCGGACCGCTTTGGTGTCCCAACACCCTGCGACACTGACCCCGACCACCCCCACCTGTCCCCACGTACCTGCAACGTGCCGGCCGGTGCATAGCGCCAGCACCCCCAACGCGAGGAGCAGCAGACCGCATACAGCAGCAACGCGAGGCACGCGGCGAGCCTGTTTAGCCATGGTATTGGGCACAGCAACAAGAACAGCTACTGGGACGGTAGACTGGCCAGCCGAGGGTGGCAAGGAGTCAGGAAAGGGTTCTGAAGCACAGTGCCAGGTGTTGGGGTTATGTGGTATGTGCTGAGATCATCTAGGTCGCCTTATGTCGCAACTTTGGGAGGCGTAGGAGCACAAGAAGGTCTGAGAGGAGTCCATTTTGACAGGCGACTGTCCTTCAAGGGCGTAGACGGGCAGCTAACAAGCACTATGTGTCAGTTGCGATATTCTCAATTTTGGTTATGCTAGGCTTCGGGTTTGGGCTGTGTAGGCCGTTTCCGGCATGGGTCGCGCGATGCAGCCCGCCTGTGAGGGCGATATTGCCACCGCCCACGCACTGACCCGCCCTCTCACCTGAGTTGCATTACGTCCCTCGTGGTCACAATGGTAGGCTCTTGTTCATAGCGTACCTTTCGCGCCGCCCACTTATTGAAGCGCATGGTACTGAAAATATTGCTCCTTGTGCCGTCTTGACGCAGCCGAAGCAGATTCACGAGATTAAGGACTTCTTGCTGACCGCCCGTCGCAAGGACGCGCGGTCGGTCAAGATCAAGAAGACCGGCGGTGTCACCAAGTTCAAGGTCCGCTGCTCCAAGTACCTGTACACCCTGTGCGTGGCCGACGCGGACAAGGCCGAGAAGCTCAAGCAGTCGCTGCCCCCTGGTAAGCAGCAAAACACGCAGCGAGCGGCGGCTGGACGATATAGTGCTCGGGATGCAGGCGGCGCCGGGGCGGCAAGGCGCCTCAGTTGACGTTGCATAGCTCACTGAACTAAACAAATTAGGCTCTTATTGGGGCGACATGGTCTCGGTCTCCCTCGTGACACTGGCGATGTTCTGTATGGGGCATCGTTCTGCGTGCGCGACTAAAGGGTATCACCAAGAGACAACGTTATTGCAGCTTTGCCAATCACTGCTGTCGGGGTGCACGCCCATGAACGAGGAGCTTGGACACCGCAGTTGGGGAGGGTCCACTGTGCACCCAGGCAACTTGCTGGTACCGTTCGGCATAGCCACAATGTATTCCACCCCATGTGCCTACTGGCTTCCGCTGCCTGCCGCACGGGTGGCGAACTTTGCCTCCTGCACATTGTGTCCTCCTCCCTGAGTCCCCTTCTCGCCCTCTTGTCCCCTGCGTTGCAGGCCTGTCCGTGCAGGACATCTAAGCAGATGTCGTGATGTGATGAGGAGAGCAATGTAACACAGGTGTTGTGAGCGTATCTACTCTGGTTTCACCTGGCCCAATTGCTGAGCAAGAGCGGTCAGCAACGCCTGTGAAAGAAGGGAGCAGAGATATCGGTGGGAACAAGCAGACAGCGACAGCAGCGGCGGCAGCAGCAGCAGCAGACGGGGCAGCAACAGCAGCGGCAGGAGCAGCAGCGGCAGCAGGGAGCAGCACATTGGCGGGCAACGACAACCGAGTCAGCAGGCCGTGGGGTATGGAGCCGGCTGCACACCGCAATCTCCCGGGATTCCTTCATACGGTGTGGCTCACGCACGCACCTCTCTCTGAAGGGCCGAGGCGCTGGCGCCTGGGCCACGGACGGAGGGGTGGCGCCGGCGGGTGGCGTCACTTGCGTTCGGTCCAACCTGGCAGGCGTCTGCAGGGGCTTTGGCGCCTGGGTTGCGGCGGCGGCTGACCGGCGCAGCGCGCAGGCGGGCGTGAGGGGCTGGGCTGGTGCGCGAATCCGCCTCTCCCAAGCAGCGCGGGCTGCGGGGGAGCAGTTGGGAGCCGGATGGCAGGACGCGCGGAGAGCAGCGGAGCTTGGGGGTTTGCAGGATGGGGGTCTGGAGGAGGCTGCGGAGGCTGGCGGACGGGCGCGGGTGGTCAGAGGGTCTCGCCGGTCGGCGGGCGCCGGGGTGTACCGTACTGACTGGGCTGTCGGACCCCCTTGTCGGACCGACGGGTGCCGAGGCCATGGCAGCAGGGAGGGGCATGGGATACCAGCGCAGCCGCGCTCGTGCGCGGCAAAGCGCAGGGACAGCGGTTTGGAATGCAGCGGTTGGGTGTGACCGTCGCAGCTGCAGCCGAGCCCTACCTGCGGCAGCAGTAGCAGCAACACAGCAGCAGGAATATCAGGAGCAGGAACAGCAGTGGTAGCACAGCGACCGAAAGCGCAGTCCGCATGGCGGCAGGCTAGCCCCGCCGGCTCGTTTGCCTCAGCAGCACATGCCGCACACGATGTCCAGGGGAGCTCCCCTGCGATGTCGTGTTGTAGTGCCGTACGACGTCCGTGTCTAAGTGTCCAAAGGAAAAGGCACGCGGGGACCTTCGTTCTTTTGCACTGGTGCCGCCGAGTATGGAAGCCAACAAGCCAACCTTGACAAAAAGCATGTGGGTGCTGTCCTATTGGTCGTTGCCCAGTGCCTAGCCAGCATGAGTATTAGAGACGTGGCCGTGGCCATGAAACCCATGATGACAGACACGGCCTCCCTCGGGGCATGGGTTGAGGTGAACAGACGACTGGACAAGGCAGGTACCGTAGCATGCATTCAGCTGCCCTGAGCTGCCACACGTTCAGCCTGGCTGAGCAAATTGGGGAACGCCTAACAGAGCTCGAGAACGTACCGAAGGCAGCCTGGCGCAGCACGAGCTGATAAGACCTGGGTATCAGGGGAGCCCCCCTGCTTTTTTTTTTTTTTTTTTTCGTGAGAAGGTTACAGGGGCTAGGAATTCGGTGCTTGGCAAGCACTTGTGGGCGGATATGAACGCTCCACTGACCA
>VFQN01005281.1_pt1 | contig 15965 bp, 20 predicted proteins | sample 3512371 | NCBI WGS metagenome assembly VFQN01 (sample SAMN10412370, study PRJNA504923) | tailings metagenome | isolation source: Replicate 2 from Balatoc abandoned mine | place: Philippines: Itogon, Benguet | collected 2017-08-28 | reverse complement strand
CCGTGAGGGGGGCCGTTCGGGGGAAACGGGGGGGTTTGGGGGGGCGGAGCCCCCCAAAAAGCAAAATTTTGGACGCCCCATCCGAAAGTTGGGTCCCCCTGGAGGCACCTGTTTCGACACGCCATCCGAAAGCCCCCACGGAAGATCGGAACACTGTGAACAGGTTTATGAAGCCATACGGCTTGCTTCCTACCCCCGACATCCAGTACGACAGCCAGGGTGCCGCTAAACACCGGATCCGTTCGTAGTGCTGCGTGTCCTAAACCGTACCAGCTACCGCATGAGTGCACCCACCTTTCCTAACCGTGCATGCACCCAGATGTATCGATATAGCCAGGGGATATAGCCTTGTTATAGCGCACGTGAAGACGTGATGCAATGCTGACGGACAGGTTCATCATACAAACACAGCGCCTCAACCAGGGGGCCTCCCCTGGCCTCAACACAAGTGCCCAGTTCCGGGCGCTTTAACTGGGCACTTCCGTGTGTGAGCCGCAGGCCCCTGTGCATGCCGACAGGGCTGGCACGCCGCACGCGTCAGACGCTGGGACATGTACCACTTAATGACGCATTCAGCGGCTGTCGCCGGGCTATAGAAGGGGACCAAATGCTGTAGGTGAGGATGCATCAAAGCCAGCCAGTAGTCCTCGACCAGACCCGTTCAAAACGCACAGCTAGCTTCCCACGTAGGTATGCCCCCCAAAAACCTAACGCCGCGTTTGCCAGTTGTTAGCAGCACGTGCGCCCTCTCGGCATGTGCTCAAGTTCATTGCCATGCACCCATGTCTGATCGCCAGGCTACCGTTAATCACGCCGTCTGCCTAGTTGCATCTAGGGAGCTCCCCTGGTTGCATTCACGTCCGGGGCTTCACAATCAGCACCGCCTTCGGCTTGCTCTTTCCACCGCTGCTGTCGGCACCGGCGCTTGGCTTCCCCATGAAGGTGCCCTCGGGGAAGGCCTTGAAGTAATCGGAGTAGTTCTGGGGGCAGGGCACACCAGTGCATGCAGGAACAACAGCGGCGGCGGTCAGCGCTGGAAAGGCAGGACTGAGCTCGTCTGCTGCTACCAGCTGCCGCACCAGCATCCGTACCTAGTACTTATCTCTGCACGGCACGCCCACAGCGCTGTAGCCGTACCACTGCCCAGAAAGGGTGTTACTAGGCCGGCTGCGCCAAAAACCAGCAGGGCCAGCCGACTAGTGGCCGCACCCCTGCAGCCCCGTAACCTGCCGCAGCGCACTGCCGCACCTGCTGGCGAACGCACGACCCCGTGTACTGGTAGACGCCCCTGGCGCCCCACAGCGCATGCCCCTCACCGCACCCCGCACCTGGTTGACGCACGCTCCGCCGCCCGACTTGCCGATGTGCGGGCAGTGGTGGTGGGGGTCCACTGTGGCGTACGGCAGGTGCACCAGCCGGCAGAACTGGTTGTCACCCTGAGGGGTCGAAGGGGGGCAGGAACGATGTAGTTGTGCACACTCGTCCTTGGCAGGATAGGATAAGACTCGTGCACGCACATCAGGCCTCCGAAAGGTCCAGGCCAGCCTAGCCGCAATCGTGTGGTGCGCATGCCACGCACATCACACAGATGTTCGCCGGTTTAAGGCTCCGAACCACTGCAGTACCGCTCACCTGTCCGCCGTACGGGTCCACCCTGGGAATGCTAGCCATGTACGACAGGCAGTCCGCCGGGCTGTCGTACCCGCTCACGTTGAGCGGCCTGCACACCTGCATGCATGTGCGGTGCAGTACGGCATGTTGCATGCAGTCGGAATGGCAGCACAAAGCAGTCGGCAGCATGAAAAGGTCGGTGCGGTGGCCGCAACCTTGCGTGCGAACCCTTCAACGCCGAGCGTGACGTTCAAGGCACGAAAAGGCGTCGCTTTGTGACGCACGGCGCACGGAGTGTCCTGTGCACGAGCTCGTTAAGACGCCAACACGGAGCGCGGTTGCAAAGGTGGGTGCGGCGGGGCTTGCCAGGCTGCAGCGCCCTGGGATCTGCTGCAGGCCACCCGGCATTCGCAGACGAGTGTACCAGCGTGGCGCCACAACAAATCAGTTGAGCGGTGTGCTGGCGTGAACCATACAGTCTTACCGTCTGGTCCACCAGGCACACGCCCTGCACGATGGACGCGGATGTAGCGTCGCTCATGCGGGAGGGCACCGGCTCGTCGGCGGCCAGCTCCAGTTGGAACTGGGGGAAGCGCAGGAACGCCCAGTCGGCTGCGGGGACGGGGAGTGGGGTTCCAGTTCAGGGCGCATGGGGGCAAAGGGGGCAAGGGGAATACGGTACGGCAGGCGATCGTGTGCCCACCGGTGCCGACTTGCGGGGCAGGGACAGCTACCCACTACTGTGCCAAGCTACATCCCCGGTGACATGGTGAGCGTTACGAGCCCTCCAGGTGGCTTGTCAGCAACCTCCTAGGACAGCCTCACCGTCCCGCAGCTTCTGTGTGGTGGAGTTGAACCGGTTGAACATGGTGCCTGCGTGGGGAAGGGGGCACGTGTGCATGTTGGGTGCGTATGCATCAGTGCATGGCAGCAGGGCCTTGACAGTTGCAGATTACGGGTACACCCGCAAGGCCTCCCTTGCCCTGTGGACTGTCTCAAAACACTTCGGCTTGCTTGCGGTCGGCCACACCCCGTGCCAACGTCCTGGACGGTTGCCGTCCAATGCCGCTGTAGGTGGCAAAGGGTGGGCATCAAGCTGAAAATAGGCGATTAACAAGGGTACACCCGCAGCGTGCCGTACCTGTGACTTTGGAGATCCTGCGCCTGGGGTCGGCAGTGGCGTAGAAGTCCAGGACGAAGGTGGCGGCGGCGACATCCCCTGCAATAGGCAGCAGGGAGGAGCAGCGGGCGGGAGGTGTGCACCAAATGTGGAACTGTGGACTGGTGGGCACATACGGTAGCGGAACTAACAAGGGCGTCCTGGCTCGCGCTGGTTTCTCTTCTGAGACACCAGTGCCTGCTGCCAGCTCATCAGTCCCGCGCATGTAACCCATGCGCTATCTGCCGTGGTGTACCCTAGTGCGCTGGCCGTCACACGTGGGCGTGGAAGCAGCTACAATGCTTTCACAATGCCATCATTGCCTCCTTGTCCGCCAAGTTTACCCATTTGCGGGGAGGCAGCATCGTGGGCAGCGTGCAGGCAAATAGGGCAGCTCGGCGGTGTGCTGGCACGCACCCATTGCGGCGCCACTGCGGCATGTGCCGCAACAGCTGCTGCTGGTTGTTCTGCTGCTGGTTGCTGTCGCTCACCCGAGTTAGCAAAGGCTGTGATGCCCGCACCAGCGACGGTGAAGACTCCGCCCAGCCCGGTGGGATGCACAAAGGTGCTGCGCACACAGGCCACAGGCAAGGAGACCATACGGTAATCCACAGGTGCGCAGGCCGGTGTGGACGGTGGGTTAGCCACACGGCGCCGTGCCGTTCACATTGGTGTGCGCATGGTTGGCAAGGGTTCCAACAGGTGGGCAAAGGGAAGGAGCTATCACAACGCTTTTGCACCATCCTTGGTGGCATTGCAGCGGCTGGTGCGCCGCCAAGTCACCAAGCCCGTCCAGGCCCCACCCGGCTTACAGAGCGCAGCTCATGCACAGCCACTCACACCAGCCAGCCCCAGGCCCCGTGCTGCAGGGCTCCACACACCACAAACTATCGTCGAGAAGAGTCTACCCCTGCTCCTGGCCGCCGTGACCAGGCCACTCACGCAATGTAGTCCGCCATTGTGACCTTGCCCTGGTACTGGCCTGCGTGCGTTTGGGGCACGCAAGGGTACGGCACCTTAAGCACTGATGTTGCAAAAAGGCACCAGTGCGGCGCGCACAAGGAGGTATCGTGACAGCAGCCGAGTGGTCCATGCTGCGTGCACCAGGCGTCCAAGCCTTGCAAGCCCCCCTCCTCCCCAGCCCTGCCCAGCCCCGTGGGTGGGGTAATGCATGCTGACGGACCGTCACGATCGCCTTGCACCCCCCGCCCGGCCCTTCGGGCTCAGCCGCAACCGCGCCTTGGTGGTATCGTACCTCCAGGGCCCCAGTCGAGTGCTCGTACTCGGTAGGAGTCAAGGAAGGCAGTACAGGGGCTACCACTTAAATGCCGTGCCCGTGCACTCCCGTAGTACTTGCCCTCACCCAGCCAGCAGCGGCTCTATGGTACCCTCCGCAAAATGTCGGCCTCTTGGTGGGAAAGTACCGGTACGGCAGCATGTCATTGTCAACACTGAAATGTGTCATAAAAGATGTGTATTAAGAGCCTCACCCAGCGGGTCTATCCGCAGCACTGCGTCGTCTTCCAGGTAGAAGCCCAGGGTGTCAACACGCTGCAGGAAGGCGGGCACGGAGGGGCCGCCTGCGGGTGTCTTGGCCAGGTTCAGGATCTCCAGGAGGGTGTCGTAGTGGCCTGCGCGGAGTATTGAGTGCGTGTGCGTGTTGGGGTTTGTAAGACGAACGCGGGGATGTGGCGGTGCGGGGGTTGGGGTCGGGGGGCCATGTGTCGACTTCGGCAAGCAAGGAAGAGTGAACGGGCGCCCTCCCTCTGTGATCGACATGTTGGGCTTTTTACCGGCAGATTGCATAAGAGTTGTTGATAACTGTGTTTTCCTTTTGGGTTTGCAGTGCTCCGCAACAAGCGCCGAGCGCGGAAGGCATTCGAGACAGACCGGTCTTTACAGCTCAGCCAGGACGAGATGCGGGATCTGGTGCAGTAGGTTACTTACATTGATAAAGGCAGCGTTCGCTCCTGCATGGTATCCGGCACGACGGCAAGCAGTTGTATGTCGATGGCTGCGAAAGGTCGCAGGGGGAAGGCACCCTGCCATCCAGGGTGGCACCTTTCGAAAGGGATAGGAGTAAGGCGATTACGATCAGATAAAGCATCGCATACATGGTGCTGCCTTGCGCACGTTGAAAGGAGGTTGTTAAGCGCAGGCTAGGCGCAGCTCTCGCCTACAGACTAAAGCGAGAAGGATACAGCACTGGCGCTTGACGTTAAAGCAAGGCACACGGATGGAGAGCGCGGGCGCGGCTGTGACTTCCCAGTGTCCAACCGCTTGTGTCATGCTCGGAATCAGTTGCAATCCTTAACGCCCAAGCATACCTGGCTACAGTCCCTCCTCCAGGACATCACCCAAACCCAAAGACTCACCCATTTCAGAACCACTCCAGAGAGGCTTTCTAGAAGATCTGGAGCCCCGGGAGTTTTCCTGGTTCGTCTCTTTATAGGTGTGCTACCAGCTACCAGCTTACCACACCCACAACTCCAGGAGCCCGCACTCCTTTTGGCTTCGTTCCGTTCCTTTTACGAGTACCTGGTAGGCTTACTCTGCTTCCAAGGGTGCTTCGCTGCGCAACTGTAGTGTACGGCCTAGTAAGTCTACTGGCACTGTGATGGAGGAACTACGTACCCTGGGTCCGTGCCTGGCAGTCCTTGGGCACACACGATCCTGCCTGTCCTTCGTGGGGCATGATCCTACCTGCGGTCTATGTGACGCCGTGGCCCGCAGGCCAGCGCAGCTGAAAAACAGCTTACGCGTCCTGTCGCCACGTGCACGCGTGGTGGCACGTCCCTGGCTGAGGACTGCCGTACCTGATGGTCTGCGCAACCGCTGCAACTTGCGCATAACCTAAGGCGAGACACCGACTTTGCTGACAGGTTCAATTTTGCCATACAAAGATGCTTCACGTATAGCCCAGTTTCGGTGTCAAACTCGGACGGACCTACAGCGCTGCCGCTTTACTGCAACTACCTGTAAACATGAACCTCGCTTGCTCGCTCAAATGCTGTTCCAGTGCTGCACTATACATTGTTTTCATAAGCATCCTGTCGGCACACCACCTGCTGATTGCCGCTGCCGCGAGAGAGCTGACAGCTACCACGGCCAAGGACTCCTACGTGTTGGTGCTGTTTGGAGATAGCCTCACAGATACTGGTGAGGTGGCGGGTGGTGTGTTGGTTCACATGTTGTTCCAGTCATATGCCAATCTCCGCATTCACGCGCACAAGAGCAAGCACTTGAAACCTCAATGTGAGAAATGCAATGTATCTGTTCAACCGGCACAAAGCAGCGGTCGCAAGTTGCAGTCACACTAAAACAGTCAGTCAACAACTCCGTCCAGCCTAGCCACGTTGCAGGCGAACTGCTTGCTACGGACAGTTGCAGAAGGACAGTTGTGTGCAGGCTTGTGCACAAGCCCTACGGATTTAACTATAATCCGTCACCTGCACATCCGCATGCATGCTGCACTTGGGCCTGGCTTTGTATCTTGCATCGTGTACGGTGCGCCGTGGTCCAAGCCCACTTAGCGGCCCAAAGGGCTGAAAGCACAGAGGGCCGCTTTAGCTTTCACAATATATGCCCCCAACCTGCACTGAACCCCTGCACCCTGGCGAGCAGCGCAGCAGGTGACGTACCGGTATGCCCCCGGCCCCCCGCTGCGTTCCCCAGGCCGCACCTTTGCCCTGTCCGGCTTCCCTGACCCGAGGTACTACTACAACGGCCGCTTCACTAATGGCCCCAACTGGTGAGTCTATGACGCCCTGTTGTGATGCACGGCGGACCTCTGGTTGTGATGCACGGTGGGCCCCTGGTGGTGATGCACGGCGGACCCGTACGCCACGTGCCTGTGCCACGCTCCATTCAGTCAAACCCGGGCGGGGTGCTCTGGAGCATTGGACGCAAAGGCTCCCACTCAGCTACTTCAGCACCATGTGCAGCAGCAATTACTTATTTGGGGATGAGCTGAACACATGGCTGCCAGGGGGTGACCGTTTGCTGCCTGCAAGGCAGCGGTCGAGGTGCTCCTGCATTGCGTGTCCATGCCATGCCGGCCCTACAGGGTGGACTACCTGAGCGAGGAGGTGCAGAAGAAGGCAAACTTGGCGGTGTGGAACTACGCATGTGGGTAAAGGTCTGATGGAGGAGCACATGGCGAGTAAAGCAGGACAGCTGAGGGTCATAAACAGCCGTGGTTGGGCCTGCCTCCTGGGTGCCCCTGAGGTTGCCTTCGGCGTTCCGGAGGCTCACATGATCGCTTGGAGGAAAGGCATTTGGTGCCGGGGGTACCGAAAGGCTGCATGTGCGCTGCTAGCGGGGCACCTCGTTCATCCGGTTGTCTGTATGATGCAACACGAAGCGGTCACTGACGACTGCGTCGTAGCGGTGCACGTGAGCAGACTGTACCACCAAGCTGCCCCTGCCGCCCCCGACCCTGCACCACTGCCCTTGCCGCCCCTGCCGCCCCTGCGCCACGCCCCCAGATGGTGGTGCCACCGCCTGCCGCAACGCGTTTGTCGACACCCTGCCGTAAGTCACCCTGCACGAGAGGGCAGGTAGTTCGTTTGGCACCCTGCCGTAGGTGGCCCCAGCAGTGGGGACGTGGGGCTTAGGTGCCATGCGTCAGACACCACATTGTACGGTGGCCAAGGCACGCCATGCACCATGTGCGCTGCACTGCCGTACGCAACTGTTCTGTTGTTGGCTGGTGTTGGGTTGGGGCCATGGCCCTGAGCGCGGGGTGTCACTGCCCGTCTGTGGGCGTGAGCTGCACACGACCGGTTGCGGCACCTCGGGGTGAACACTTGCTGCCCGCCGGACACAAGCCCCTTGAGCACTTGCGCAGGTGCACGGTGTGCCTTACCGCCGCCATACGATGCGTTGCAGTACAAAGACGTGCTGTACCCAGCTGTGCCGCATCCTGCCCCTCTAGGTACCATCGACATACCGCACCATGCCGTACCCCCTCCCGCCCCTCCCATCCATCCAATCCCATCCATCTGTCGTCCTACCGTGCCCCTACCCCCATCCCCATGCAGCTTCGTGCGTGACGCCCAGGCGCAGACCGCTGCCTTCCTCGCTGACGTGGCTGCCGGGCGGCTGCCCCCGGGGGCCCGGCCCCTCGTGGTGCAATTCGTGGGAGACAACGACATACAGGTGTGGGGGCCATGCATATGTTTTGTGTGTGGGAAAGACAGCGGTGTGCACGTGTACCAGTTGCGTGTTTGTGTCGGAGGGACAACAATATGCAGGTTCGTGGAGGCACACGGGCGCATGCGCCTGAACACGCTACAATGGCAAGCAAGCGCAGTTCTTGCATGTTACCGGTATGGGCAGGCTGGGGCGGGCCTGCTGGTGGATGGGCGTATGTCGTCGGAGCACCTCCCAGGTCCACACGTGCCTGTTCCTGAATCACGGCCACAGTGAAGCCCCATGCTGTACTCGGACTGAGTGCCTCCCCTGCTGCCTCGTTCGTTCGCTGCTCCTTCGTTCACCGCAGTACTACCTGGAGGACCTCCTCAATGCGGGCCAGTTCCCCACGGAGCAGGGCGTACGAAACCTGCTCAACGCGACCGTCACATGCAGGTGGGACGTGTCGCTGTAAGGTGGGGTGTGGGGTGAGGGGCAGGACGGCTGGGCCCACAACATGCCGGTGCGCTGGTATAAGACGTTGTGTGCTGCACTGTGCGCGGGCAGCTGCTCGCACAGCCCCGGCCAACGCACCGTCACATGCAGGAGGAAAGGTAACCGCTGAGCGACGATTTCAGCTCCTCTTGTGTGATGTAGGACGGCCGGCTGGGGCCAACCCTACCGCTCGCCTGGGACACAGCCAGCACCTAAGGCTAGCACAGCTGTACCCGGCCCTGTTGCGTGTGAGTCGGTACCCGTCACCCGTCGCGCGTCATCAGCCCGGCGGCCACCCCACCTGTCGCCGCCTCATGCGACCGCTGCAACCGAGCGATCCGTGTTGTTGTACCACGCAGGATGCAGCAGCTGCTGGCGATGGCGTCCACTGGGCTGATCAAGGTGCGGTGTGCGGGCGGGCGTGTGCGTGTGCTTGCGTGCACTTGTGCGGCCGAGAGCGCGGGACGGAGTCTTCATTGGGTTCTAGCGGTGCCTCGTCTTGGCCGCCGAGTCCTGGCTTGTCCCCGCCATGTATGTCGCCCTCTTGGCGCAATCTGTTGCGCACGACGACTGCCTGACAGCTTCTGTGGCACACGTGTCCTGTCGTCTGAGCACGCCGTGGCCACGCCCTGCCTCCTGTTGCAGTGTTTTGTCAGCTCAGGCCGAAGCTGACGATTGATCAGCGCCCCATACGAACACGCACACCATGCGAGGCTGGGACCGTCCGCAACACCCCCTCCTCCCCACAGTGTTCCCTGCCACCCATCAACAGGACCCTGTGGTGCCAACTTGCCAATGCCCTAATACACACCTCGTTCCCACCGTGCTCCCTGGCAACCCTCCCCTTCCCCTCATCCCCCTTAACACACGCGCACAGGACCTGGTGGTGCTGCCCCCCACACCGCTGGAGCTGGTGCCCAGCGCGCCCCCCGCGATAGCACCCTTCCTGCAGCAGATCGTGGACGGCGCGGAGCTGGCGCTCACCATGGGCGTGCGCCAGGTCAACCAGGTACGGCACTGCATGTACGGCACAGCACACACGGCAGCCAGCGGTTCAAATTGCGCCATGCCGTCGTGCCAGCAGGCTGTCTCTGCCAACCCGCTGTCTCTGCCAGCCCATGCATCTGCTCGACCATGTCCTGCTTGTACCAGCATCCACTCCACGCTGCAGCCAACTGCAGCCAACGTCGTTACCTTACACGGCAGGCGGTCATACCTTCCAAAAATAAAAAAATATACCGTATAGTGCCTGTTGTACATCCCGCTCGGCCACTGGGCTTCGCCTTGCAGCCCTCTGCTTGTGGGCTGGCCCAAGCCTGACTGGCCCCGCGGCCTGTCGCACCCAGCGGCCTTCCCACTCTCCCCTCACTAGGTCGCTATCAGCAGGCCCTAATGGCTCTCGGTTCCTTCCATTTGTCGCTCCGCGGTTACCATGTCCCCCACCAGGTCCTGGCCGCCGCGCCCCCGGGGTCTCCCCTGCACGGCGCACGTGTGCACCTGCTGGGCGGCCCGGACTGGCTGGGCCGCATGGTGGGCCGCGTACGGCCGCCCATCACCATTCTCAACTCGAGTGAGTTATACCGCTTCATCGCTGGCCGCAGCCGCTCGGTGACTTGGTACGGCCTTTTTTGGGGGCCAGGAACAATGAGCTGGTTGTGGATCTACTTTGCTATGGTGCGTTTGTTCTGCCCACTTGCAAACAACCGGCGTTCCCTATCACTCCAACCCCCAACACGCACCCGACCCCTCCTTAACCCGCAGCCTGCATCCAGGGCCAAGAGACTATCTTCGCGCTCCTGCCCTCAACCGCAACGGTCTGCACCGACCCCAACGACTACCTGGTGTACGACCGCGTCCACCCAACCACCAACTATCACAAGTACTTCGCCCTGTACGGCGTGCTGCCGCGGCTGCAGATGCTGCGGCTGCTGCCCTGGCCATAGGCCCGTGCATGGGCCGCAGCTCGTCCGCCCCCGTGGGGCATCAGGCGACAACTAGGCTTGCTTTTACTGCTTCTTCTTGATCCGCTGAATTCATGAGGGCTGATTGTTTGGCGCGCGAAGCGAGCCATGTGCAGCGACTTAGCCAGCCTTGTACGGCAGTGGTGTTGCACCATACATGTTAGGGACGCTGTGCGCGTTGTGGTGCGCGCTGTGGTGCGTTATTGTGGTGCAAGCAATCAGGCACCGTTCGTACCGTTAGAACCGTTAGCACCGGGAACAGCGGGCTGCGTGAGGCAGCTACGTACAGCCTGCCGTACACGCCGCGACAGTGCAGTTGAGTCCGAATGCGACTGAGCATGGGGCGATCGTCTCGGCCGTCATGCTGGGGGCGGCAGCGTGCGCATGGCCGGCGAGCAGGAACGTTTGCATTAGCACGTGGCGGCAGGGCGTGCGGAGTTTGCGAGCGTTACAGCCCTCTTTCGTCGGTGCGTGTACCGCATGCACGTGCCGTTGCGTGCCTGTGCTGAGCGCCGCTTGGGGACGTATGTTAGTGGCTTTCGTGCGTCGTGCGGAGCACAGCGAATTGGCAAGTGAGGGTCAACGGATCAATAGAGCCCAGTGGACCTGGTACGGTGCTCGAAGAAGCATGGGCTCTATGCTTCTATTTGTCCAAATTGATGGCTTTACTCCAGCTTGGCCACACAGTGGCTCAGCTTAGCCACGCCTAATAACATGTGGGCTTTGCTCGTGTTGCTCTTGATCCGACGTGTGTCACTCGGCGTGTGGTGGCGCGTGAAGGCCGTCCCACGGCCCACGCAGCCTGTGGCTAGGTGCGCCGCGGCTGTGGCTGGTAAGTGTGTAGAGATGCTGCTGCGGGAATGGCGGTGGCTGGTACGTGTGATTGCACTGGTACGTCTGGTAGGCCAGCTGGCAGGCTTACAGCTGCTGGTATCCCATGCCGCTTGCTGAGTGTTACGGCAAGTGGGGCGTGTGTGCCGGTGCGAGAAGCTGCGATGGAACCGGTACGGGCACTTATTCAGGGCACCATACAGGGGACAAGCTCAGTGTTACAGTCAGACACGCCGCCTTGGTGCAAGCCATAACCTTCGGAAGGGTGCCCACAGGGATGTACGGCTGTACGGCCGTCCCAGCGTTTCGCAATTTCTAGCAAAGAGCACTCTGACCTTGCCCTGATACCGCTGTATGCAGCATGTACCGCAGTCCAAGCGTTCAAGGCATGCATGCATGCAATTAGGCGGTGTGCAGCAGGTACCGGCAAGCTTGGCAGGGCTGCTGCCCGCCCACGGCAGAACACCGGCCACCCTGGGCCCGGGCCACTAACTGCAGTGCCGCAGTTCACATGCACAACAACACGCCGTGCACATGCTACAAAAAGAGCACGGTATCCGCGACCGCAAGTACCATCACAACATCGACTGCGTGCGCGTAAGTGAGCAACAACACGCCGTGCACATGCTACAAAAAGAGCACGGTATCCGTGACCGGAAGTACCATCACGACATCGACTGCGTGCGCGTAAGTGAGCAACAACACGCCGTGCAAATGCTAAAGAAAGAATACGGTATCTGTGACCGCAAGTACCACCACGACATCGACTGCGTGCGCGTAAGTGAGCATGCAAAGGGAGAGTGGGAATGTGCGTGCCCTTGCGGTGGCAATTGGGGCCGTTGGCGTGCCTGGAAAAAGTAAAGAATACGGTACCGTTGCCCCCTTCACACCTAGCCTACAAGCTACTGCAATCTTCGCTGTGCTCAAAAATACGTGCTCCCGCGTGAGGCGTGAGAGTTTCTACGTGGGCGCTGGCAGGTATTGCCTGCGCGGTGTGTTGCACCGATGCCTGCCCCATACCTGCTGCCGAGGCCAGGCGCTTTGCGCAGGACCGAGCGTGCCACGTGCGGTCCACATTGTCAGCTGCATACCGGTACGGTTCTAAATACTCAGTATAGCCACCATGCACGCGTACCCTTCATATTACCCTAGCTACCAGCAGCCGGCAGCCGCACACGCGCACAGTGTAAGCGCCACATGAACAAAATGACCGCGCACAGGTGCACTGCCGCAGCGGGCAGGCATCTATGCACTGTTTGTGCGCAGCGCACATATGTGCAAGAAATGTAAGCACGCATGGCAAGTGTTGAGGCAGCCGTGTCTGCCAAGCCACATGGGGCACTGCCTTCCGCACATGGGGCACTGAACTTCTACCTACCTGGGCAGTCGGCTTGACATTGCGTGCGTTCATCGCAATACATTAAAGGCCATAGGAGCTATCCCTTGTACTGGTGGCTGTATTTCCAATCACCCGTATCACGGCCATTATTGTAGCTGTCGTACTTGTCACGACCTTGATCGTACTTATCTGAAGAATACTTGCCGTACTTCCAGTCATTGTCATCATCATGGTGGTATCCATCAGATTTGGGCGGCGGCGATTTCCCGGTTGCCGGATAGGTGCTGGTATCTGTGACCGGGCAACACCGGTAGCGATCGTCGTACATGGTGGTTTGGCAGTAACCCTGTGAGCCGTGGTGGCAGAAGTCCTGGGGCCAAGGGTCACAGCAGGGCACCAGTGAGCTGGACAAGGATACCGTAGTAGGACGAATACGGCAAGAGACGAACAGCGAGGCAAGCTGGAGTGTGCTTCGATTGGCCGCATATTCTGTATGTCGGTATTTGACGGCTGGACACGCCTTTTGATCCTTAGGCCAGCCTCAGTGCACGTGCTCCCAGCGCAGTGTCATCACAGCAATGTGCCGAATGTGTTATACGCGTATGTACTATACCGAGCACCCAGCAGCCCACACCCTACACGCAGGCGGTACCCAGGCGACGCGTGTACCCGCTACGGAAGCAACTACGCACGCACCGAGAGGCTGGCGCACGGGCTGTCCAGCAGCAGGCACAAGCTGACGCCGTACGACACGTCCTGGCGGCTGAGGTACAGCTCAGTAATCTTCAGGGTGCCGTACGTGGCGCCCCTGCGGACAGGCGGGCAGTACACAGGCCACGCGGGCAGCGGGGGCGCGGTGGGTCTCGGGCGGGGCGCCCGCATGGGTGTGAGGTGAGGGTTGCTACCACACCTGTCTGCGCGGCCCCACCCACCAGTACCGGTGCAAGCAAGAGGCCAAGCAAGAGGCTGTGGTGGATGGAAGACTCCATGCAACCGCAAAAACCCCACGGAGGGGGCGATCTTGGAGCAGGACGACCTGGTTAGGCACCTTCCCTGCTGCTCCTGCCCGTGCACCAGTTTGACGCATTGCCCTGGACCGGTGAGGTAAAAGATGACGCGCCCATTTTCTGACCGGCACGCGGCACGCGCTGCGCGGGCTGCCCCGGGCCACATGCGATACACCAATCAGTCGCTAACCCACACCCACCACCAGGTATCCTGCTGCCACGCCAGCTAAGCGCGGGGTGCAGACGGCATGATGGCCCCCTTGACCGATCCGCGGCATTTGGCGTTGACGAACAGCTCCAGCTTGTGGAGGCCTGTGCGGGTTTGGAAAGGGAGGAGGGGAGGAGAACATGTGAGCCAAGCGAGGTACTGGTGTCAGGCAGCAGGCTGGGTGGTGGTTCCCTTGACGCTACAACACTGCGTGCTTTGCATGAGCACCCCAGGCAACTGACGGCGACGATGACAGGCGGGTGGCGCCTCCCGCTCCCGTGTAGGGCCGTCGGGGGTACTCACCGATGTTGCAGCACTCATAGCGCGGGTCGCACCACTGGGTGCGCACGTTGAAGCAGTGCAGGGTAGCCCCCGACTTTGACACGTACGTGCTGTTGGCGTACGACAGCCTGCATGGGGCCCAGCGGACGAGGACAGTGGAGCACGCAGGTGGGAGGTACGGTGCAGCAACACGGTAGCTCTAGATCCGATTGGTGTTCCCAGCTGCCTCTTCTACGCTTACACATTCTACGCGTGTACGTATCAACAACACACTGTGACGCCCCACATGCAAGTGCCTTGACCGGACTTGTAAACTTGCACCATGCCGTGAGTGTTCAGAAACGTGGGCCACTGCCGTGTTAAAAGGAAGCTTAAGCAGTTGCGCCCGCTCAGGATCCTGACCTGTACGGCGTGTTGCTTGGGCTGCGCTTATTGCAGTCGCAAAACGGCCAAGGAGGGGTAGGCTTGTACTTGGGGCTGGGCGGCGGCTTAGTCCTGGCGGGACTTGGCATTGGCTTTAGCCGCGCAGGTGACGGAGGTGACCTAGCCAGGTAGGGACGTGGAGGCGACTTTGCCGCTGGAGGTGCAGGTGGGGGTGGAGGTGGAGGAGGGGGTGGAGGTGGGGGTGGTGGCGGTGGAGGTGGAGGTGGAGGTGAGGGCGGAGGGGCAGAGGGCTGGCGGATGCTTGGAACACGTGGGGTGCGTGGCTGTTGTGGCGGAGGAGTCAGCGATCTGGGAGGGATCCGGCTCCGCGGTGGTTGAGGGGGCGGCCGGGGCTGACGTGGCGGGCTGGGGGACCGTGGAGACGGTGGTTGCTTGTCGGATGGCCTGGGGAGCGGAGGGTTGGCCCTGCCGGGCTCAGTCGGCGTGTTCGGTGGCGACCTGGCCAGGTAGGGACGTGGAGACGACTTTGCCGCTGGAGGTGCAGGTGGGTATGGAGGTGGAGGTGGAGGTGGGGGTGGTGGGGGTGGAGGTGGTGGGGGTGGAGGTGGAGGTGAGGGCGGAGGGGCAGAGGGCTGGCGGATGCCTGGAACGCGTGGGGTGCGTGGCGGTTGTGGCGGAGGGGTTGGCGATCCGGGAGGGATCCGACTTCGCGGTGGCGACCTGGCCGGGTAGGGACGTGGAGGTGACTTGGTTACTGGAGGTGGGGGTGGGGGTGGAGGTGGAGGTGGAGGCGGGGGTGGAGGCGGAGGCGGAGGTGGGGGTGGGGGTGGGGGCGGATATGAGGGTGGAGGCGGATATGAGGGTGGAGGCGGATATGAGGGTGGAGGCGAGGGTGGAGGTGGATATGAGGGTGGAGGTGGGGATGGAGGTGAGGGCGGAGGGGCAGAGGGCTGGCCGATGCCTGGAACGCGTGGGGTGCGTGGCTGTTGTGGCGAAGGAGTCAGCGATCGGGGAGGGATCCGGCTCCGCGGTGGTTGAGGGGGCGGCCGGGGCTGACGTGGCGGGCTGGGAGACCGTGTAGACGGTGGTTGCTTGCCGGATGGCCTGGGGAGCGGAGGGTTGGCCCTGCCGGGCTCGGTCGGCGTGTTCGGCGGCGATGGGGGCAACGAGCCGGGATGGGGGATAGGGGATACGGGTGGGGCGTTCTGGGATGGCAGGCGTGGGGAGCGCCTGGGGGAGGTCGCTCCGGGGGGAGGTGAGGGAAGGCCGGGCGGTTTTGGGGGACGGTTACGGCCTGGTTGTGATGGGTTGCTGGGGGTGGCGGGTGGGGGAGGCGGGGGGAGGAGGGGGGAGATGGGAGGCGCGGTTGTTGATGGGAGGCGTGCAGGGCGGCGGGGTGACGGGGGCGGGTGACCGGGGGCCAGTGGCGGTGGGTTTGCCTCAGTCGGGTTGGTGGGTGCGGGTGGGGACGATGGGAAGGGAGATGGGGGTAGGCGTACACCAGGGGAGAGGGGTGGGACCGGCGGCGCGTTCTGGGACGGTAAGCGTGGGGTCC
>VFQN01005280.1_pt1 | contig 15965 bp, 17 predicted proteins | sample 3512371 | NCBI WGS metagenome assembly VFQN01 (sample SAMN10412370, study PRJNA504923) | tailings metagenome | isolation source: Replicate 2 from Balatoc abandoned mine | place: Philippines: Itogon, Benguet | collected 2017-08-28 | reverse complement strand
ACTGGGCGACTGCCTCCATAAAGCGGTGTATCGTTTCCTTGTTCCTGATTTCCTTGGGTATCAGCGAACCTTTGCAAAGCGAACTGAAGTTGCTTTGCATACGCATTCTTTCCTTGGTAGTTTTGGTCAGGAACAGGTAGCAATAATGGTTCAGGAACGGTCGCTCATTAAAATGGCGCTGGTAGGATTTAGCCAAAAAGCTCTGGTCTTCCTTTGCCAAATCGGGAGCGTAGTTTTCCTTGATGTACCAATCCTGTTTGTGAACGATTGTAAAATCCGGTAAAGTTTTGATAGCCTTATGCCACGCTGCGTGAATGGCTTCATATTCCGCAGAAGCTACCGTAAACAGTTCCGGCAAACGAACGGCAAAGCAAGCAGTTATGTCTGCATCTTTGGAAAGAATGCAGTTGTTTTCTACTGCCAGCAGAGGGAATTTGCTTTCCAATGTAGTGGTCTTAGATACATTTCTCATACAGCACTCTTTTTAGGTGTGAATTTTAAATAGCGCCTTACGGGCTTGCGACAGATGATGTAATGGGGATGCCTTTTTATTGCGCCGATTTTCATCAATCCGTGTTCACCATACTTTTGATTGAGTGAAAAGGTCTGCCATACAATTAGCGAAGCACCACCAATTCCTAAAGACAGACAGATGTAAGAATTAACCCCAGCCATGTAAAGTATCATGACCAGGATCAATGTCCCAAGTAATCCGCCGGCGAAGATGAATAGGTACTGCGCTTTCAGTCCCTTAAATTCTACTGTTCTTCCAATGCCTTTGTTGATGTTGTAATTACTCATAGGGCAAAGGATTAAAGGAAAAATGAACGAAGAATGGTAGCAGCTACAATAAGGAAGATACAGGCACCGAACCACGATGCCGCCGTTTTACTGGTATCGGGATCTCCGCTACTGAACTTGTTGTACACTTTAACACCTCCGATGAGTCCTACTACGGCACCAATAGCATAGATAAGCTGTGTGGCGGGATCGAAATAAGAGGTGACCATTTGGGTAGCTTCTGTGATACCTGCTGTACCATTTCCCTGGGCGAATGCACCGATTCCTGAGAGCATCAATGTAGCTGCCAGCAAAACTTTTTTTCTTTGTTTTTTCATGATTAAACACATTAATTTGTTATTGTATTCCCACTTCTCGCGGGCTTTCTGAACAAAGGTGTTTCAGAAATCAAGGCGTTATAATAAAGTGACAGTCAAAGGAATGATTTGGCAGTGAGTGGCGTTATAGTTGATAATGGAGCATGAAAAAATGCCAAACATTTCGATACAGAATAGCTGATAAAATTTCTCCCTTATGATTTTATAAGTTTTCCATTATCCTAAAAAGACACTGGGTATTTATTTATCCCCTTAACAAAGTCCCAAGAGACCCACCGCTTAAAAAAAAGATTTATTAAAATTATCATTTAAGTATTTGCTTAAATAAGAAAACTATTTGTATTTTTGCTGCGTTATTAAATCCTAAACAAGGAAATTATGGAAAACAATCAATCGTGTATCCGTGTGTTTGCCGACAAGGTTCAAATAGACAATTGTAGAGAAATACTTCAAACCAACGACAAGGCATTCAGTCAACTGAGTGGACTTTTAGCATTGGCAGGAAACGAAGTAAGGTTAAAAATCTTATTTCTCTTAGAAGAAGAAAACGAACTTTGTCCTTGCGACCTTTCAGACATTCTCGGAATGAGCATCCCTGCCGTTTCGCAACACCTCAGAAAACTAAAAGACGGAAACGTCATTGAAGGTAGAAGAGAAGGACAAACCATTTTCTACTCTTTGAAACAGGAGCAACTTACTTTACTTCGTCCATTTTTTAAACACATCATAAACAATTCAAAAAAGGAAACAGTATGAACAAGAAAAACAACAGACTTGTCGGAGCGGGTGTGCTTTCGGCAGTAGCAGCATCACTTTGCTGCATTACACCTGTATTGGCTCTTATTTCAGGAGCTTCAGGAGTGGCATCTACCTTTTCATGGATGGAACCAGCAAGACCTTATCTAATCGGTATCACCGTTTTGGTATTGGGCTTTGCTTGGTATCAGAAACTCAAACCACGAACAGCCGAAGAAATCCAATGTGATTGCGAAGAAGACGAAAAAAAACCCTTTATGCAGACCAAAACATTCTTGGGAATTGTAACCGTGTTTGCAGCCTTGATGCTCGCTTTTCCAAACTATGCACACATTTTCTATCCTTCAAACGACAACAAGGAAGTTGTAATCGTCAATGCTTCTGACATCCAAACGGTAACTTTTGATGTAAAAGGAATGACTTGCAATGGTTGTGCTTCACACGTAGAAAATGATGTGAACAAATTGCCAGGCATTGTTAAGGTAGATGCGATTTATGAAGAAGCGATTGCCAAAGTAGAATTTGACCAAACCAAAGTGAGTATCGCTCAAATTGAAGAAGCCATCAACGGTACAGGTTACAAAGTGGTTGGCAAGAAATAGTATTTTTTTGCCTTTTGTATTTAAGAACTTAATTAAATAATTACACAATGAAAAAGAATTTAATTCTATTGAGTGCTTTGTTCCTAATTGGAATTGCTCAGCTCAATGCACAATGTTGCAAACCGACTGACAATAAAGCACAAACAGCAAATACAACACAGCAAGAAGGTAAGACCCTGCAACTGAAAATCACGGGAATGACTTGTGCAGGTTGTTCCAACCATATTTCAAATGCCCTCAAAGAAGTGGACGGCATTATTGAACACAAAGTGGAATATCCGGGCGATTTGGCAACCATCCAATACGACCCAAAGAAAACAAATCCTGACGCTATCATCAAGGTTATTGAGCAGACAGGCTATAAAGCCGAAATCATTAAGGAAAATCAAAAAGAGAAATCATTATGAACAAAGAAATAATAAAACTTGACATCATAGGAATGACCTGCGACCATTGTGCAACAGGCATTGAAAAATTACTTTCCAAAAATGAAGGTGTAAAAGAAGCTAATGTGAGCTATCCAAAAGCTACTTGCGAATGTTCTTTTGACCCTACCAAAACCAGCAAAGAAGAAATCATTAATACCATCAACGGCACAAAAAACTATCGTGTAAAAAGTGAAATCCCTGATAATGGAAACAGCGGAATTAATCAATTTGATTTAATCATTATCGGTGGCGGTTCGGCTGCATTTTCGGCAGCAATCAAAGCCGAAAGTTTAGGATTATCGACCTTAATGGTAAACGGTGGTTTGGACTTTGGCGGTACTTGTGTCAACGTGGGTTGTGTGCCTTCTAAAAATCTTATTCGTGCAGGCGAGTCGGCTTATCACGCTACACATTCCAACTTTGAAGGCATCAAGCCAAAAGGAGTTGATATTGATTTCGCTCAAATCATCAAAGACAAGAAAAAATTAGTAGCCACACTTCAAGAGAAAAAATATATGGATGTGGTAAGCGATTTTGAAAACCTGACTATGCTAAAAGGTTGGGCAAAATTCAAAGACAACAAAACCATTTTGGTTGATGGCAAGGAATACAAAGCCTTCAAATTTTTAATTGCTGCGGGAGCTACGACCAACATTCCGACTATTGAAGGATTGGACAAAATTGACTACTTGACCAACGTTTCCCTTTTCGACTTGGAAGAAAAACCCGAAAGCTTGACCATTATGGGAGCAGGTTACATAGGTTTGGAAATTGCAATGGCGTACAATCGTTTAGGCGTTAAAGTCCGAATCATTGAATTTACCGACCGTGTTCTACGGACACAAACCCCAGACATCAGTGAAGCATTGGAAACCCAAATGCGAAAAGAAGGCATTGAAATCTTACCTAATTTCAGAGCCGTGAAATTCGAGAAACAAGCGAATGAAACCATCATTCACTGTAAATGTCCTGACGGTTCATTTACGCAAATTATAGAAAAAGGTAAGGTAGTAATTGCCACAGGCACAAAAGCCAATACAAGCCAATTAGGGTTAGATAACATTGGTTTGGAACTCACCAAAAGCGGACATATCGCTGTGAATGAAAAAATGGAAACCAATCTACCTAACATTTACGCAGCAGGTGACGTAACCAACACCCCTGCATTTGTTTATACAGCCGCTTTTGAAGGTAAAATTGCCGTTGAAAATGCGTTCTCAGGAACAGATAATAAAGCCGATTATTCTTCTTTACCTTGGGTGGTGTTTACTGACCCACAAATTGCAGGGGCAGGTTTAGATGAAGCACAGGCAGAATCAAAAGGCATTCCATTTGAAGTTTCAAAACTGGAACTTAAAGACGTACCGAGAGCCATTGCAGCAAACGACACAAGGGGTTTTATCAAACTCATTCGCAATACCGAAACTGACAAACTGATAGGTGCAAGAGTAGTTGCACCCGAAGGCGGGGAACTTATTCAACTATTAAGTATGGCTATCAAATACGGTATTACAGTAAGGGAATTGGCTGAGAGTTTCTATCCTTATTTGACATTAGGAGAAGGCATAAAATTAGCAGCCATAACATTTGGAAAGGACGTCTCAAAGTTGAGTTGTTGTGCGAGTTGATGAATAGGTTTGTGCTTTTAGCCCCTAATTTCCACCGTTTTCCAAAATTGATAGTGAGAGGAATTACTTGGCAGTGAGTGCCATTTTAATTGGTAGCTATTAGTAAGAAGCACATCGAACAAAATGATGTTCGACGTGCTTCTTACTAATCCTCTTTTAAAGAGGTTACATTTTTCGCCCTTTGCTTCCTTGCTCTTTTTTTGAAAAGGAAACAGACTTGTTTTGGAGTTTTTTCTTGATCGTTTTTTCTTTCAGCACCATCAGATTTTCTGTTATTATTTGTGGTAGGAATGTTTCCTTCCAGGGAATTGTCTTTGCTTCAAAATGAGATTTTAGACCTATACGCTTTAAATCTTCTTTGATATTCCAACCTCCGTTTCGGTTCCAACCAATTGGATCAAGATCTCTTTGAAAAGGAAATTGAACGGCGATAAGGTCTTTTGGAAATACCAGAATACTATCATAATCTAACTCTTGAAATTCGCGTGTTTTAGGGTTGTAGGGAATGATGTAAGCATTCGCTTCCTCGGAGAAATAATGATCTATTTCATCAAAGACAATTCCTTTTGACAAGAAATCATCTTTGGGGCGAAGCATATCCATGCGTATATCAACATAAAATGTATGACCTTGAATGTCGATTGTAGGAAGCATTCCCTTTTGGATTCTATCATTGAATGCCGTTTGATCGACCATTAAGTCGAAGTCTGTTTTGTTTTTCAGTTCTTCGAGACTTAGCTTATACTTTTCTGCCATTCCTGCTGGATCAAGCACAACTAGTTCGGATATCTTTATCAAAGTTTCTTCTCCGTTACTTATAAGGTTCGGAATGTTCTTCTCCTGTAAACTATAGTTAAAAGCGTAGCCATCTACTACATCTCTCATTTCGTAAATTGAAATGGTATTGACTGGATTCTCTTTTTCCCTTAATTCGACCTTATTTATATCGACCAAGAAATCTGTTCCCTCGATATTTATACTAGGCAATTCTCTTTCCATACTTCGTTATTTTAAAAAACAAAGGGAAGCCTATACAAACTCCCCAATATCAAAATCCTCTAAATCATTTTTCCGCAAAATGGAAGAACTGGTTTCCGTTTCAGATGAGAGCGAACTATCCAATAGCTCAGCTATTTTTTGAGAAGCACCCTCTATGGAATTTTCCAGTAGGCTGAATAATTCAGTTCCTTGTATTTTCTGAACTATGGCTATCGCTGTTTCCTTTTGGGCTGGTTCCAATTCTTCTTTTTGGAGCAACACCCCCACGGAGCTTAGTTCTTCAAAGGTAACCCCTTGGGCAAAACCGTCATCACCACCGGATATTCCGTACCTGTTCCATTCTTCTTCCTCTTCTTCCAAATCAGGTATCTTTCTGAAAACTTCGTCCAGCTCTTCCTGCGGAATTTGAATACCTACGTTTTCATTTTCGTCGTATTCAATGTCTAAATTAGCAGGGTTTATCTCCGGTTCCTGAATTTGGCGTTCAGTGGCAGTGTTTGGCACTGAAAGGCGTTCTACGGGTTTTGGTTGGCCCATAATATCGGGCAGGTTCGGATTGATTTTTTCCTGTTTTGGTTTTTGTTCCGACCTTTTTTTAATGACAATCTTGTCCTGTAAAAGCAGGGCGATGACTATCAGCAGGCATATCACAATAATTATTTCCATAACCTCTAATTTTTAAAACAGTCCTTTGTATTTTTCTTTGAACTCCTTTGTAATGGCATCCTCATACACGTTAAAATGATGTTCGAGGATTTTATTGAGATAGGCAAACAAGGGTATCTTATCGTTGCCAATGATTTGAACTATTCGTGTTAGTCGTTCGTGATATTCAGGACTTAGGTATATGCTTTTACTGCCTCTTTTCTGCTCAATATCCATTTGCAGAAATGCCTGTTCATAGCTGTTTTGCGCTTGATCTCTCATTACTTCGGGAATACCATTGTCTGTAACAACATTCCTTTTTTTATTATTTTTCTTCATTATAAAATGGGTTTAAAACGTTCATTGAAATAATCGGTAATATCATCCCCAAATTCTCTGAAGTGATGTTCAAGAATATTATCGATGTACGAGTAGAGTGTTGTTTTTTCTTCCCTCGTTAATTGCACAATGCGGAGCAATCTCTCGTGGTATTCAGGACGTATGTAAACTACCTTACCGTTACGCCCCGATGGAAACCGATTGACCAAAAATGTTTCCTCGTAGTCCGCTTTCTTTGATGAACTGTTACGGGCTTTTTCCCTGGGCTTTGTTTCCTTTGGTACATCCTGCTTTTTGTTATTGCTCGGTGGAGCAACAGGCTCATCGCCGCTTATGACGTTCATAAGGTATTCCTCATCAACATTGGGCTTTTCAAAATCGTTGTTTTTGTTATCTGAAGCCATACTTTACTATTTTTATAGATGAGTGATTTTTAAAAATTCCTCGACAAACAAATCCATTTTAGTTGCTTTCATTAACTGTGGTTCGGCAGGCAGCAAACTTGACCGGAATACATAACTACCTGTATCGTCTGTTTCCTTTCGGAAACGCTTGCTATCCATTATCCTTGTTTCCATTATGGGCAGGTTGAGTTCCTTGATGACACTTTGATACGCATCATACAAACCTGTTTTTTCCCTGCCGTCCACCTGGTTCCAAAACAGCCACATCTCTTGTTCGGGATTGCCCTCGTCCGTTTGGGGAAGTCCGAGAAAGGCTTTGGTAAAGCCCAATGTACTTTCCACTACCAAACGGTCGGCAGTAATGGGCGAAAAGATGAAGTCCATTTTTTTTAAAGTGGTCAAAACGCCTTTAGTATTGGCTGTTCCCGGCAGGTCGAAGAAGATCACATCTGGCACAACCGCCGACTGGCTTCTGTATTCCGATGCTTTCTCCAGAGCCGTTTCAGCTTTACATTTAATAATCGGGTACGCTTTTTTGTTGATTGCTTGAAACTGCTTCATTGCCGCTTTTTTATGGTAGTCGTTCTGCATTATGGTTCTCTTATCCCGTTCACGCATATTGGTCAGGCTGTGTTGCGGAAAGTCGCAGTCCATCACCAGCACATTAAAACCTAAACGGTAGTGAAGCACACTTGCCAGTAAAGTGGTCATTGTAGATTTTCCCACACCGCCTTTTTGGGTGGAGAAGCTGATTTTTAAAGTTTTCTTTGTTGTTTCCATTATTTAAAAATTTATTGTTACACACTTTATTTGTTTGCAGGATTGAATATTGGTTTATCTGATTATTACCTCATTCCTATATTCCTGCATTCCCTTTTGGGTACTTTCCTGCACAGGTATCTGCTTTCATTTTTGCCTTGTAAGGCACATTCTTTAGCAAGTGGCAAAACTTGCAACAGGTAAATTGCTTTACCGCTTTTATGCTTTTACACTTTTATTGTTTTATGCTTTTAAAACCCTATGCTTTTATTCCAAACCGCTTGTTTGCAAACCTGATTTTCTTCTTTGTTTAGATACATTTTTTACTACCTGCACTAAAATTATACGGCAAATAAAGCGATTGATTTGCCCGCTGATTGCGGTGTGGCAGTGTTTGGCGTTCAAAGGCAGTGTTTGGCACTGCTATACAATACAATGCTTTCGTAAACAGGGCTTTACTTTGTACAATGATTTTTATTAATGGATTTATGCAAAATTCTTTTGACAAATCGGAGGGTAACGGGAACGGCATCGAGCCGTTTTTCCCTGTTACATTTAATCCGTCCCGCAGGGCGGATTTTTGTGTTCGACAGAACACGGCAAGTTGTGTTTTGAGGCACTCGAAACCGAGTTAGTGCCTCAAAACAACTTGCCCTTTGCAGGGGGCAGAAAACGCTCTCCGAAGTCGAGGTTTTGTGTGGATTAAAAATGGATTTGTGATGAACGAGAACAGTAACAGCAAACAGAATAAGGGCGGACGGACACCAAAAACCGACCCAAGCATCCACCGCCACGTTTTCCGTCTTACGGACAAAGAAAACGCCAAACTCTTATCGCTTTTTGAAGCATCGGGAATGCCCAATAAAGCCAAGTTTATCATTTCCCTACTGTTCAGTAAGGAAATGAAATCAGTTAAGATTGACAAAGGAACGGTTGATTTTTATATGCGGTTGACCTCGTTTCATAGCCAGTTCCGTTCCGTAGGCGTGAATTATAATCAGGTTGTAAAGTTGCTGTACAAACATTTTTCCGAGAAAAAAGCGGCAGCGTTCCTCTACAAATTGGAAAAACAGACGGCTGAAATGGCGATGCTATGCCAAAAAATCATCCAACTAACCGAGGAATTTGAAACAAAATACCTGAAAAAACAGCCTTAGAGATGATAGCAAAAATCGGTAGAAGCGGAAATTTATACGGAGCATTGGCATACAACCAACTCAAAGTGGAGAATGAAAACGGACAAATTTTGTTTGCCAATAAGATGATTGAAACCGCTAACGGGCATTATTCCGTAGCACAATTAGCCCAGTCTTTTGCGCCTTACCTGATAGCTAACCGCAATACAGAAAAACATACGTTGCATATTTCGCTCAATCCCGACCCGAATGATAAGGTAAGTGATGAAAAATATCGGGAAATGGCAGAACAGTATATGCGGGAAATGGGTTACGGCGAACAGCCTTTTGTAGTCTTCAAACATACCGATATTGACCGTAGCCATATTCATATCGTATCGGTTTGCGTGGACGAAGAGGGCAAAAAGATTTCGGACAAGTTCGAGAAAATGCGGTCTATGAATGTGTGCCGTGAGTTGGAAAGAAAACACGGATTGATACCCGCAACTGATAAGGAGCATCGGCAGAACGACAAGGTTTTCCGTCCGGTAAATTGTAAAGCTGGAGATGTAAAAAGTCAAATCGCTTCGGTAGTTCGGCACTTGCCGAATTATTACAAGTTTCAGACTTTGGGAGAATACAATGCCTTGCTTTCCCTGTTCAATATTACCACCGAAAAAGTAGAGGGCGAATTACAGGGGCAGCTACGGCAGGGTTTATTATACATTCCTTTAAACGAGAAAGGCGAAAGAGCCGGGCATCCGTTCAAGGCTTCGCTGTTTGGTAAAGATGCAGGGCTTCCGGCTTTGGAACTGCATTTTGCGAAATGCAAAACGGATTTAAAAGATAGTCCAACCAAGCAGACCTTACAATCAGCCGTTACCATTGCCTTGAAATCAACAACTGATGAATTGGGCTTTAAGAAACAGTTAGCGGAGCAGGGAATTAACGTATTGGTGCGGAGGAATGATACAGGGCGTATTTATGGAATGACATTTATAGACCACAATTCTAAAGCGGTTTGGAACGGTTCACGTTTGAGCAAGGAACTTTCTGCCAATGCCTTTAATGATTATTGGAACAATACTATCAAACCGGAGATTAAAGAACCTACCGTACAACCACCCAAAATATCCACATCAAATGATGCAGATCTTCCTGCGGAAGAACCACATCATTTGTTCGACTTCCTGAATACGGAAAAACACGAAGACGGTTTGATTGAAGCATTGGGCGGCTTGCTTCCCGAAGCACAGGGCGAAGATTACGAGGAACAGGATTTTGCCAATAAAATGAAGAAGAAAAGAAAACGCCAAAGAGGTCAGCGATAACAATCAGCCAAATACTGCCACGCACCGCCAATGCCTGCCACATTTTTATAGCCAGTCTTCATAGCCCATAAATTCCCTCCCGAACATTAAAAATCAAAATAATGCAGGGAGAAGACGATTTAAGAGGTTTAGCCAAAATAATGGCTTTTATGAGGGCTGTGAGTATCCTTTTGGTACTGATGCACCTTTATTGGTTCTGCTACGGTTTCTTTATAGAACGTGGCTGGACGTTAGAACTCATCAACAAAATATTAGGCAACTTTCAGCGTACAGCCGGACTGTTCTCACACACCCTATATACCAAATTATTCGCTTTGGTATTGCTGGCTTTGAGCTGTTTGGGTACTAAGGGAGTTAAAGACGAAAAGATAACCTGGTCTAAAATCTATGTGGCTTTAGCGATTGGCGTTATTCTGTTTTTCCTGAATTTTCCTTTATTAAAGCTGTCGTTAAACACCGCTACAATACTGTATGTTCTTACCACAGGTTCAGGCTATATCGCTTTAATGGTAGCCGGAGTTTGGATGAGCCGTTTGCTGCGCAACAACCTGATGGACGATGTATTCAACAACGAGAACGAAAGTTTTCAGCAGGAAACTCGTTTAATGGAAAACGAATATTCTGTCAATCTCCCCACGAAGTTTTATTACAAAGGAAAGTGGAACAATGGCTGGATTAACATAGTCAATCCTTTTCGAGCCTCGATTGTGTTGGGTACTCCGGGTTCAGGAAAATCTTATGCAATCGTAAACAATTACATCAAGCAGCAGATTGAGAAAGGCTTCTCAATGTACATCTACGATTTCAAGTTTGACGACCTATCTACCATTGCATACAACCATTTATTGAAGCATCGGGATAAATACAAAGTTCAGCCGAAATTTTATGTGATAAATTTTGACGACCCACGCAAGAGCCACCGTTGTAATCCTTTGAACCCCGACTTTATGACGGACATTTCGGATGCTTATGAAGCGGCTTATACCATAATGCTTAACCTCAATCGAAGCTGGATACAGAAGCAAGGGGATTTTTTCGTGGAAAGCCCAATTATCCTATTAGCTGCCATTATTTGGTATCTGAAAATCTATGAGGACGGTAAGTATTGTACATTCCCACACGCCATTGAATTACTGAATAAGAAATACGCAGACGTGTTTACTATTTTAACCTCATATCCCGATTTGGAAAATTATCTATCTCCATTTATGGATGCTTGGCAATCAGGAGCGCAAGACCAATTACAGGGACAGATTGCATCGGCAAAAATTCCTTTGTCAAGAATGATTAGCCCGCAATTGTATTGGGTAATGACCGGGGATGATTTTACGCTCGACATCAACAATCCCAAAGAACCTAAAATTTTGTGCGTAGGTAACAATCCCGACCGCCAAAATATCTACTCCGCAGCATTGGGTTTATACAATTCGAGAATTGTAAAGCTCATCAACAAAAAAGGGCAATTAAAGAGTTCGGTTATCATAGATGAGCTGCCTACAATTTACTTCAGAGGGCTGGATAATCTTATCGCAACTGCGAGAAGTAATAAGGTAGCCGTTTGTTTGGGCTTTCAGGATTTTTCGCAATTAACAAGGGATTACGGCGACAAAGAAAGCAAGGTTATACAGAATACGGTAGGTAACATTTTCAGTGGGCAGGTAGTTGGCGAAACGGCAAAAAGCCTTTCGGAACGCTTCGGTAAAGTATTGCAGAAACGCCAAAGTATGACGATTAACCGCAACGATAAATCTACCTCTATCTCCACACAGTTAGACAGCCTTATTCCGGCTTCCAAAATTTCAACGCTTACACAAGGTATGTTCGTGGGTTCTGTATCAGACAACTTCGATGAGCGCATTGAGCAAAAAATCTTCCACGCTGAAATCGTGGTGGATAATGAAAAGGTCGCTTCCGAAACCAAAGCCTATCAAAAGATACCGCAAATTTTATCATTTGTAGATGAGCAGGGCGAGGATAAAATGAAACAGCAAATTGAAAGCAACTACCGTCAGATAAAACAAGACATTGTACAGATTATCGAAATGGAATTGGAGCGTATCAAGAATGACCCGGATTTGCAACATTTGGTGCAACAGGAGTAATTATAAAACGTAACTACTGTGGACATTCTAAATTTCTTCAAAATTCAATTTGTAAATTTGTAAAATGAAAGTACCGAAAGAATGAAAATACTGATTATAGAAGACGAAAACGAACTTGCCGATAGCATCTCCGAATATCTTTCGGAAGAGAACTATCTGTGTGAGTTTGCAAGAACTTTTAATCAGGCATTGGAGAAAATTGAATCATTTAATTACGACTGCATCTTGTTAGACATTATGTTGCCAGACGGCAACGGAATGAAAATTTTAGAAGAACTAAAAAAGCAAAACAAGCAAGACGGTGTAATTATCATTTCGGCAAAAAACGCATTAGACGACAAAATAAAAGGACTTCAAATTGGTGCAGACGACTATTTGACAAAGCCTTTTCATCTTTCTGAATTAGCAGCAAGAATTTACTCGGTTATCCGAAGAAAACAATTCGGAAATTCAAATACCGTTCGACAAAATGAATTAGAAATAGACTTGCTTGCAAAGACTATTTCAGTTCATAATCAACCTGTTATTCTAACCAAAAAAGAATTTGATTTATTGCTCTACTTTGTCGGAAATAAAAACAGAGTAATTTCAAAAAGCACCTTAGCTGAACATCTTTCAGGTGATTTTGCAGATATGTTAGACAATCACGATTTTGTTTACGCTCATATCAAAAACTTAAAAAAGAAATTGAGTGAAGCTGGATGCGAAAGTTATTTAAAGACTGTTTACGGAACAGGTTATAAATGGGAAGGATGAATAGATTACTAAACAAATCGCTTAAATCATTCACCATTTACGCACTTATTGTATTAGCGGCAAGTGTTCCTGCATACCTTTATTTGGTTGATAGCATTTGGCTTCGTGAATTGGACGAGCATAATGAAATTGTTGCTGACAGAACGGAAAACGAACTCAATAAATTACAACTGTCTGAAATTGAATTAAATCAAAGCATATTACTTTGGAACAAAATTCAACCCGGAACCAACCTCCAAAAGACCACTTTAGAAAAAAACAGAAAAGACAGCACCTACACAGTATCAAGAAAAAACCCCTATGTAACTCACCAAGATATTGACCGATTTCGGGGGCTTTCGAGAGTGATTGAAATAAATGGAGAATATTATTTACTCACCGTAGAAACCAATGTTGAAGAAACCGAAGAAACGGTCGTTGCAATAGCTGTTCTGACCTTTTTGTTTTTTCTGATTATGGTTGTCGGCTTTCTGATTCTAAACAGACGATTATCCGTAAAACTATGGCAACCTTTTAAAAATACTTTGGCGAAGTTGAAAGCATTTAATCTCAATTCACAAAGCAATATTTCGTTTGAAAAATCAACTATCCTTGAGTTTGAAGAATTGAATGTGGCTTTGAATAAATTAATCGAACACACGGTTTCGGTTTACAAATCGCAAAAAGAATTTACAGAAAATGCATCTCACGAATTGCAAACTCCTTTGGCAATCATCAAAAACAAATTGGACATACTGCTGCAAAAAGAAGCTTTAACAGACAGGCAGTACCAAATTATTGAAGACATAAATAAAGCATTGACAAGGGTTTCACGCATCAACAAAAATCTATTGTTGCTTGCCAAAATAGAAAACCATCAGTTTGATGATAGCGAAACAATAAATTTGAGCGAATTGACAGCAGAATGTATAGAGCAATTGCAAGAACATTTTGCAAACAAAGACCTGAACCTAAAATCATCAATAGACGAAGATTGTGTGGTTACAGGAAATAAAATTCTGATTGAAATTCTCATCAACAATTTATTGCTCAATTCGATAAGACATAACATTCAAAAAGGAACAGTTGAAGTTAGGTTGAGTAAATCGGGCTTTAATATTAGCAATTCAGGAAGCATTGCGTTAGAAAAGGAACAGCTTTTCAAAAGGTTTAAAAAAACTTCTGACGAAAGTTCAGGAAGTGGGCTTGGATTGGCTATAGTTGAGCAAATCTGCAAAAGACATCAATGGACAATAGCCTATGAATTTCATCAAGAAACACACACTTTTAAAATCAGCTTCTAGGACAATTCAAAATTTCTTCTAAATCGCTTCGGAGCTTTGCAGGGTAATTAAAAAATTATCCAATTTATGAAGCGTATAATAGCAACCTTATTTATTCTGTTCTCCATCACAATCGTTAAGGCACAAGAAAAAGACAGTCTTTCATTCATCAAATCGAAAAGAATGTCTGATGATGACCTTGCTAAAAAGCGAGAAGGAACGTTTTTTACAGGAATACCAGACTTTTCTTCCGACCCAGTAACAGGTTTCGGATTTGGAGTAAGGACGAACACCTATTGGAATGGCAATCGTGAAAACCCTTTGTTTCCATACACGCCCTACCTAATGAAACTGACAGCCAATGCGGCTTATTACACCTCAAATGCAAGAGAATTAATTTTAAAATTGGATGTCCCCTACTACAAAGGAACACGTTGGAGATTTAAAGTGGACTTCAAAGCACAACAAAATCCAGCCAACCTTTATTTTGGACTAACTGAATCTACGCTCGGTCAACTTCGCTTACCTTCTGACGAAAACACAAATTTTTCAACTTATCGAGAATTTGACAGAGCGAGAAAAACATTAAGACCAGGTGGCGTTGGAGAAGCTGATTTTGTAACGGATGCACTCTCAAACCGATTCAGAGAAACCGAATATATGCTCAACCTTAAAGCCGATTACGCACTTGGAAAAGGAAAATGGCGTATAATGGGCGGATATGAAATACAGCATTTGAGTTATTCAACTTTTGAAGGAATGAATGCGGAAGCAATTGACCCAATTACAGGACAAAACACAACCGCACCAAACGGAATTTCACTTTTAAGACGTGATTTTGAAGACGGATTAATTTCAGGTGTTGACGGTGGTTGGGTTTCCATTATTCAAACTGCATTGATATTTGACACAAGAGATTTTGAACCCGACCCAACGAAAGGGTATTACTTTGAAATTGCCAATGAATACTCAAGCAAATACATAGGTTCGCAATTCGATTTTGACAAACTTTTTATTCAAGGTCGAGCCTATCAGAAAATACCCGTTGGTAAAAGAACTGTTTTAGCAGGACGATTCGGTGTAGGAAACATTTTTGGAAACAATGCTCCGTTTTTTGAATTTCAAGACCAATGGAGTCCCGAAGGAAGTATCAATGCTTTAGGCGGAAGACAATCATTGCGTGGCTACAGAGCCAACCGATTTTTAGCTCGTTCAATGTGGTTTACCAATGTAGAATTGAGAGTAAGACTTGCAGAAACTCAAATTGGAAAGCAAAGATTTGCCTTTGCCGTAGCACCGTTCTTTGACGCAGGTACAGTAAGAGACCGTTGGCAAGACTTAAACTTTAAAAACATTAAAACTTCTTATGGCGGTGGACTTAGAATTGCTTGGAATCAATCCACCATTTTATCATTTGACTATGGTCATTCAAAAGAAGACAGGCTATTTTACTTTGGCATTGGACAAGCATTTTAGACTTCAAAACGACTGACTTAAACATAAAAAAAGTATCTTAGTCGGACGAAAAACAAGAAGGCCAGCACCTAACAGCGGTTTGGCGTAATGGCGGGTTCAGTGCTTCGTATGACAGTTTTGTGGTAGGTTCAAGTGCAGTTCTTCGATTGAACTTTTGTGCTAAAAATCCGCCACTACGCCAAGCCGCAAAACGTTGGGTGCAAGTGTAAAAAGACAACGACCCGACAGGAAACAACGGACTAAAA
>VFQN01005279.1_pt1 | contig 15969 bp, 25 predicted proteins | sample 3512371 | NCBI WGS metagenome assembly VFQN01 (sample SAMN10412370, study PRJNA504923) | tailings metagenome | isolation source: Replicate 2 from Balatoc abandoned mine | place: Philippines: Itogon, Benguet | collected 2017-08-28 | reverse complement strand
GCTCCCCAGCCGCCGCACGGGTCAGCCTCTCCACCAGCTCCGCCAGGACCCAGTCCCCGCCCCCGCCCCACGGGCCCACGGTGACTGCCAGCTCGGCCAGGGCCTCGGCCAGCGTCAGCCCCTCCGGGCCCTGGTATATGGCAGCAACAGGACCAGAGGAAACGCCGCAACCTTGCTGGAAGCTGCTGCTGTTGCTCTCTTTCTTGGTGGTACTTCCGCCGCTGCCCGCCGCGGTCCCTCCTGCCGCCTCCCCCGCCAGCTCGCCCAGGGGCCTCCCCAGCCACCGCCGCACGTGCGGGGCCAGCACCACGTGGCAAGACAGCCGCAGCACGGCGGCCAGCAGCTGTGCGGCAATGATTCCAATGCGGGGCTTTACGCAGCCGGTGTGCTCCGGCGAGGGCGGCAGGCTGGCAGCGGCGTGCGTGGTGCAGAGCAGGGCTTGGCAGCTGCCCACCAGCAGCCGCTGCAGGCTACGTGGGGGCGGCAGCAGCCACGCCACGTGCTCCCGCCCTCCTGGCAGCCAATCGCACAGCGGGTCGAATATATAAGTCATGACCGCGTTGACAGAGTAGCCCTGCCTGTCGACGATTTCGCGCAGCAGTGACCACGGCTCCTGGTGCGGCTGCAGCTGCTGCTGCAGCTGCAGCTGCAACGGCTGCTGCCCGTTGGCCACAGCTGACCGTCCGCCCGCTGGCCCCCGCCCTTGCTCCTGCTCCTGCAACCCCTCCGAGCACTGCCCCTGAGCGCTTTGCTCCGGCTCCTCCTGCTGGCCTTGCCCCTGCCCCTGCCCCTCCTCCTGCTGGTCTTGCCCCTGCCCCTCCTGCCTCTCCTTTCCTTGTCCTTGTCCCTGCCCCTGCCCCACGGTGCACGCCCTCCCTTTGACCTGCCCCTGCGCCCGCTCCTGTCCTGCTGCCCTGTTCGTGCCCTGCTCCTCCTGGCCCGCTGCCCTGTTCGTGCCCTGCTCCTCCTGTCCCGCAGTCCTGTTTGTGCCCTGCTCCTCTTGGCCCGCTGCTGCAGCCGCCCTCCCTCCCTGCTGCTCCTGCACACCCCCCTGCCACTCCTGCAGACGCTCTAGCCCACTCTCCACCTCGTGTAGCTCCTCCAGCGCCGTACGGCCCACCGCACACACCAGGTACGCTGCCGCCCCGCGCAGTGCCGCCGCCTGGTCCTGTCCGCACGCCACCACGGGCCCATGCGAGCCCGCCGACCCCCCTGGACTGACACCGCTTGCCCGGCGCGACTCAGGGTCCAGGTCACGTAGACCAGGGGTGTTGAGCGCCTTTTTACTGACCATCCAAGAGGATCTGCCGGTCAACACCAGCACTAACAGCTCCTCCAGCATACACCGAAGGCGAAGCACCCGGCGGCGGTGCTCCACCTTGACCACCTGCGCGCTCTGTACCAGCCATGTCCAGGCGGGGTCCGCAGGACAAGGAAGGGCACCCTGGCTGCTGGCCGGCACGGTGGCGGCGTCCTGGGAGGAGGTGCCGCTAGCGGTTGCAGCTGCAGCAGCAGGAGCGCATGTGGGCCCAGCGAGTGCACCATCCTGGCCACCTGGAGCGCTTGGCGCCTGCCCTTGCTGGCCTTGTGCAGCTGCAGCTTCAAAGGGCGCACTGTCGCAGGAATGCTGCTGCTGCCCCTGCGGCTGGTGTTGCTGCTGCTGCTGCAGCTGCAGCTGCTGCCGGCCCAGCAGCCCCGCCTCCCGCAGCTGGCGCACCGCCACCCCCGCCCCCTGCACCGCCTTGCTGGCGCTGACCAGCAGCTCGCACACCGCCCCGCAGGCGGAGGGGGACACGGACAGGAGGGGGGCGGCGGTGGGGGCAGCGGGGGCTGCACCAGACGGGCCCCCGCCTGCACTGCTGCTGCCTGCCGGTGTGCTGCTTGGGCTGGCACGGGCATCTTGCAGAGTTGTGACAGCGCCGGCGGGGCTAGGCGAGCTGCCTCCCGCCGCTGTGGGGCTGTGTGCCCCAGGCTCCGACGGCCTGAGCAGGAGCCACACAGGCGACACGGCCTGCAGGAGGCGCGGGGCCGCTTGCTCCCAAGAAACGTGTTGGCCGCATCGGTGCCGCAGGGCGTCCATCTCCTGACCCGCGTGAGCCTCCAGCGGGTGCTGCTGCTGCTGCTGCTGCTGCTGCTGCTGGGCCCCAGGCTGCTGCAGCTGCCGCGCCGCCTCTGCCAGGCCGGTCGAGATCTCCATCCGCGCCCTGGCCGCCAGCCGCAGCACCCGCGTGCATGTGCGCAGCCAGCCGCACCGCAGTAGCCGCACACGGGCCTCGTGCGCAGCGGCGGGAGGCAGCGCCGAAAGGCCGCCTGCACGGGGTGGTGGGATGTGGACAGGGGCACACGTGCGTGCGGGATGTCAAGATGGCAGCTTCACGCTCCTGCACCGCAACGCTACACACTCGTCCACTGATGACACGGACAGTGCGGCTTGCACTGTGGGGGTCAGATCATTGGGTTTACCTTTTTTCCCGTACATGATCACGGAAGCAACGGAGCGACGGAGCCGAATCATCCTACTCCCACGGCACCCACCTAGCCGTGCATCCTTGCCGGCACCGGAGCCGGCCACGCCAGGGACCCAGCCGAGGCCAAGCGCCACAGCGCACGTCGACACGTGGGCCAGTAGGTACAAGCCCATCTCACAGTCCCACTTGAGCTGCGGGAGAGCACCCGGTGGGCACCCGAGCGCCCCGCCAGTGCCGCTGCCACCTCCGCCGGCCTCCCCTGCACCGCCTGGCCCCTGCTGCTGCTCCTGCTGCTGCTCCCGCTCCAGCTCCCGCGCCTGCCTGCCCCGTTCCGCCACCAGCCAGCTGCACACGTCCGCCGCAATGCCCACCACCTCCAGCGCCCGCGGTAGGTACGCCGCCAGCTCCTCCCCACCCCCCGGGACTCCCAGCCGCCCCGCCGCGCCCCACACCCCGTAATACGCCACCTCACACGAGCACACCAGACCGAGCCTGGCCATGTATGTTGCCCTGCTTGTCGGGTCAAAGTGCCGAGCAGCCCTTCGCACAGCCAGCAGCACCCGCCGCAGTCGCCGCAACACAACCGCGAGTGACGGCGCCGCCACTGACACCGTGCCGCCACCGGTGCCGCTTGCTGCCATGGCCCCGAGCTCCAGAAGCCTGCAAGCTGCAGCCCAGGTGCGAAGTGCTGGGCCCAACAGCAGCTCAAATTCCGGGGGTGCCTTGAACCCCGGACAGTCCACCTGCGCATCCAGCAAGAGCCAGCCGCACCCTCCTGACGTCCCAACTTGCCGTGGCGCAGCAGCAGCAGCAGCAGCTGCAGTGGTACCGGCAGTGTCCTGCGTGGCCCTGCCCCCCGCCCCTGACCCCGCCTCCTCCACCCCTGACCGGGCTGCACGCCTCTCAGACACCTGCCGCTGCCGGGCCCTGGGACTCCCTTGCGCACTCCCGCCCTTACCAACCGGGATCCCCTCGGCCCGGGACCCGCCCCCCGGCCCCACATCCCAATCCCAGTCCCAATCACTGGGGGCATCCTCCTCCTCCGCGTCCTCCCCCTCGTCCCCATGCAGGGCCAGGAAGCGCCGCAGCAGGCACACCTGCACCCGCTGCACGGCCGGGGACAGCAGCAGCAGCAGACCGCGCAGGGCGGGGGCGGGCGGGGCGCGGGGGGCGCCGCTGAGCCCCGGGGCGGGCTGGGGCAGGGGCAGGCCCGGGGGCAGCGCTGGTGCCAGCAGCTCCACCAGGCCGTGCAGCGAGGCGGCCAGGCAGCGGGCAGTGACGAAGTGGGCTTTGCCCCAATCGACACAGCTGCTCTGCACCCTGGTCTCTGCATCGTAGTGCTGCTGAAGGGTGGCGTCCACGCCCGCTCGGAGGAGAAGGTTCAGGTACAGCCCCGGCTCAGGTGGAACGTTGGCGGCAGCGGTGGAGCTGGCGCTGCTGCCGCTCGTGCTACCAGCCGTGCTGCTGCTATTCAGCAGCCCCGCATGCAGGGGCGCTGTCAGCAGCAGCCGGCACAGTGTGTCCAGCAGCCCCCCGGCCTCCAGCGCGTGCACCAGGCGCTCCACCAGGGGAGGCAGCAGCAGCTGCCCTTGTGCAGGGTTGCGACCTGTGTCGAGCTGCATGACATCGGGGGCGCAAACATGCCCGGGAGCCGCGACAGTGCTGCTGCTGCTGCTGCTGGCGACGGGCTGTCCCGCTTCGGGCACACGAGGATGAGGCTGCTGCTGCTGCTGTTGCGGCGGCTGATCTGGGTCAGGCAGGACCTCGACGGGATCACCCTCCAGCCGCACCCAACCACCCTGCTGCAGCACCTCGTAATACACAGCCGAACACGTCGAGTTAAGGTACTGGTTGGTCATGACCAAAAAAATGTGCAGCTCAGTGCGCAAGGCCCACAGGCTACTCAGCGAAGCTGGGTTGCCCGTTGGCCCGCGCTCTCCTTCCCAGCCACCGGCCGCCCGGTGCAGCGCCTCTATGACGCCCGCCACAGCGCCTGTAAGCCTGGGGTCTGTGAGCTGCAGCAGCAGCTGCCGCCGCACGCCCGCAGCGGTCAGCTCCCCGCAGCTTCCCGGGAGCACCTCGTCGAGGGAAATGACAGGGGCGGATCCGGGACTCCACGGAGACGTGGCGGCAACGATGGCGCAGAGGGCTGTGGCGGCATTGGCGAGGATTCGTGCCACAGGCCCAGTGAACCTGTTGCGTGATAGGGAGAGAGGCGCCACGCAGAGAGAGTAGAGTTGTTGGGCATTACGGGGCATCCGTGTAAGCGAGGGGCTAGCAAGCGTGCATTACGGCGGCAACAGCCGTACGGCATACCGCCGGCATGTACCGGTACCGGGAGTACCAGTACCGCTGCGCGCCAGCACGTCGCATGAAACGCACCGAGTCGAATGCCAGGTGTATTTCGCCTCTTTCAGCTCCTTGCGGCTCGTCAACGCGGGAAGGTAAACGCTGCTGAGACGGCGTGCATGGGTCTGCAGCACCCGTTGCGCGAGAGGTAATACCCCATACTCCAGGAACAAGTGACCGGCCAACAAGGAAGCCCGCGCACTCTTCTGGTCCAGCTGACGCGGAGGATAGCGAAACGATAAGCCTAGGGGCTGTGTGCCCCAGGTCGTCAATTCACCAGTATACTGTTTGAAAGGTAGTTCATTGCATCTTCGCAGGCATGTGTCATCCTCCGCAATGGCGAGATAGCTTTCCCAGCTTTCGCGGAGTTGCTGAATAATCAGCCTAGCCATCACATGTAGCCCGCGGTGTGGCTTTTACTGCCATCACGAACTGATAGATATTGATGAACCATTACATGCTGCGGCTCCCGGAGGCGCCGTCACTACACTTCTGGTACCGACACGAAGTTTGCAACATCTTGCTGCCGTTCGTTTATTTCCCCGTTTGTGAACATGATCAGTTAAGAGTCCTTCACAAACATGCAGTAGACCGCAGGCGCCGCTGCGGCGCCATTCCTGTTGGCACGCTTGTGAACTAAGCCCGTGACCCCGTGCTGTGCATGGCACGCCATGCTGACTGACGCATAGCTTAAGCGTTAAGGAACACTTCCTTCTGTTATCTGCACACTTGTCAACGGAACGAGTCTCAATAATGATCAGGTTCAGTAGTACTGTGCCTCATACCAAGGCTAGACCTGTGGACTAGACCAACGACACACGAGACTGGGCGCCTTGCATTTCGACTTAACATTACAAGGGCATGTAACATATGGTGCTCTAGAAATGTCAGCCACGCAGCCCTCCCAGGCGCCGGGCACCGCGACCCAGGGTCCAGTGCCACTGCGCGCTGCCGAGCTGCCGTTCAATGAGTTTGCGAAGCTGGTGTCAGCTCTCTCCAAGACTCATGGAGCGGGCGGCAAAAAGGTACGTGTGCGTAGCCCACTGGCAGAAGGGAACACCTAGGTGTTTTCCCTGAATTCTGTGTTGCCGTTGCCCACTGCTCCCCCCATCCTTCCCCCCGCTTATAGCAGCTAAGCCGCAGCCTTCCTGTCTCTCCGTACCTGCCGCTAACCCACAGGAGCGGCTGCTGCGCCGCTTCATGGACCAACGCCTGGGCCGTGACGGCGACGACCTGTATCACTTCTATAGGCTGCTGCTGCCCCACGTAAGCGCCTCGACCGGCAACGTGAATCCCATGGCACCCAACACGGGCATGTGCAGCACTGAGTGTTGCTATATACGTAGTAGTGCTGCCGGGTTGAGCAAACGCACTCGTGGAGAACCAGCAGCGCTGTCATTGACGTGAATTCACAACCACGCAGAGTATCAGTGTAACAAAGTGTACCTTCATGCGCCCCAGGAACGGCTTGGCCTGCTCCCACCTTGGGCCTGTCACATGGTGTGGGAGCAGTAGTCAAGTCCGAGGCCACAGACTTGCACCAACCCGTAAAGTTAGATAGGAAGGCATATGTCATCTTCCGGTTGTTTCCAAACCCACAGGTGGACCATGAGCGGGGCAACTACCAACTGAAGGTGGGATCCTGGGTGTGTGCTGTTTTCTGCAACGTGGCAATGGTAACAGTGGTACGCGGGCCTACCTGTGTTAGCATGGGGGCAAGACGTTCGTGTTGCCCCTCCCGGGGTGTGGACCGTGGCGTTGTGGCAGTGCACGACGGAGCGGTGTGGGCTGTGACTTGTGGGGGTACAGGATCGTGGAACGGGCCCCAGCCACTCGCAATCGCCGTTGCGGGCCGCTGGCCTTTGCTAGCCCGTTTGGCGCCGGCCAGACGGTCCCCGCGGCCGTTGTGCACCAAAAGCATGTTGGTTGCCTTCCGGCCTGCTTGGGCAGCAGCAGGAGACGCACTGCTCACCACCACAAACGAAGTTGCACAGACGGACAAGCTTGCCTTGCCTGCGTACGGCAAGACGATGGTGTTCACTGCACCGTCAGCAAAATTGGGGTGGACAATATTGCACCATGCATGTGTGTGACACACTCGCGCAGGAGGCCAAGCTGGCGCTGCTGCTGTCGGACGCGTTGGGCGCCAGCGCCGCCGACCGCGAGCGGGCCAAGCACTGGCGGCAGCTGCTGCACGGGGCGGCCAGCGGCGTGTTCCACGAGGTCATGGCCGAGGTGAGTTAACGCAGCTGTTGGGTGTGGGTTAGCACCGCTAGGCAGCTGCTGCACGGGGCGGCCAGCGGTGTGTTCCACGAGGTCATGGCCGAGGTGGGTTAACGCAGCTGTTAGGCGTGGGTTAGCATGGCTGGGCAGCTGCTGCACGGGGCGGCCAGCGGCGTGTTCCACGAGGTCATGGCCGAGGTGCGTTAACCCAGCTGTTAGGCGTGGGTTAGCGTTAGGGATAACGCAGGAGGCGGGATTACGCTGTGTGCGAGTCAATCTGGAGGACATGCGCCGTATGGCTTGCTGTACTAGGGAACTGGACGACAAGCCGCCGCGGGTGGGCGCAGCGTGTACGGCCTCTGGCGCTGCGTGCTCTATGGCACACGGCACCCACTTAAAGGCGCTGCCTTGCAACTGCCTGAACGGCCGAGCCGTTGCCCCCGGTAATTTTGGGGGAGGAGTCATGACCAGCTGCCGTACCTGTGTGCCTGCCCAGGGAGCGATTGGAACGTGGCCCACGCACCTGCGCCTGACCACACTCTTCCCCCGGCTTGCGACCCCCCGCAGGTGCTGTTCCGGAAGTACCTTCGGCCGGACCAGGGCTCGGACGGGGACCCACTCAAGCTAAAGGATGTACGTGGCGTGTCGTTCATTGCCGTACTGTACACGTGTCTCGTACGTTCGGAGCTCCGTGTTGCCGGATGCAACCCGCCCGCCGAGCCGCCACGGCAGCCCAGAGGCAGGCATCATAGCCTAGTTTGCATTCGCGTTGCGTGCTCGCACGTACGGGTCAAGCCCTTGAGGCAGATGCGGCACGGCACCAGCTTGTGTCGTACGGTGCTGTTGTGTACGACAGGTGAACGACAAGCTGGACCAGCTTGTGGAGCGCGCCGGCGACGCGGGTAGGCAGCAGGTGGTGCTGCGGGAGCTGCTGCTCAAGTGCAGCCCGCAGGCGGCGGCGGTGCTCATCTGCGTCATACTCAAGAACCTCAAGGTAGGGGGCTGTAGGAAGATACCAAGGTAGAGGTGTAGATAAGAAATGGAGTACCGGTAGCCCGTCACAGGGGCGAACCCTTGAAGACTGCAGGGCTTGCCCGGTGGCGTTGAATGTGCAGATGGGTCGGGGGAGACCATCGGGTGTACGGCTGCAGCTTGCATGCGGCGGCTGGCTAGCAGTGCTTACGTGCTTTGTACAGCACAGACGAGCACAACAGTATTGCAGTAGGCTTGGCCTCGAATGACAACAGTCAGCCGCAGGGCTAGCAGGTCTGGCATGCGCACGAGCCGGCTCTGCACACTGGTTTGCACGCGCCGCGCGCGCGACTTTGCCTGCGTGGTCATTGCCTAGTGATGTGCTACCGGTAGTGATGTTTTGCCTGCGCTCATGCCAAAAGCATAAGGGCCCGCACAGCGCACGGCCCCCAACTCCCCGCCTCCCGCCTCCCCCCGCCACCCCAGATCGGCATGGGCGAGATGCACCATGACTGCGTGCTTTGTAGGGCATGAGCACAATGGTGCCGCCTCCCCCCGCCACCCCAGATCGGCATGGGCGAGATGCACGTGCTGGGCTGCTACCACCCCGACGCGGAGATGGTGTACAACGCGTGCATGGACATGCGGCGGGTGCTGCTGGACCTGCAGGACCCGCGGGAGCGGGTCAAGCGGAGGGTGGGTGGTACAAGCTTGTGGGGCAAGACTTGGCTGTATGCTTGTGCTGCTGAAGGCACTCGTGCTGCTGGAGCTGCAGGACCCGCGGGAGAGGGTCAAGCGGAGGGTAAGTGGTTAGCAGAGCTCCGTTTACGGCCCGGTTGCACGGTGGCGCACCCCCTACCCCCGTTAGGTAGGTCAGCTGGGCGCCAGGGCTAAGCCGCAGCTGCACCAAGCCGTCACAGCACACGTAGTGTTGCATACCGTTTCAAGTCGCCAAGCTACCTGCAGCTCATCTTTGTCCCTGTGAACTGTGAGCTTTCACCGAGCCGAGCGTAGTGGCCAAGCCGCATCTGGCCTGGCCTGTTGCGTCACGCTGAGTCGGGCCCGTTGCCCATGCCCATGACGCAATTTCAGGACGTCGAGCCGGGCGTGATGGCCAAGCCGCAGCTGACCAACCGCTGCCACGGCGTGGTGCTACACATCACCTTTATGCGTCACGCTGTACATGAAGCGTATTCCCTGTTCCGTACCGCACACCATGTTTCAGGACGTGGAGCCGGGCGTGATGGCCAAGCCGCAGTTGGCCGCGCGCTGTGACTCGCCCGCCGACGCGGCGCGGCGCATGCGGGGCTACAAGGGGCGCTTTGTGGTGGAGTCCAAGTTCGACGGCGAGCGCATGATGGTGCGTCATGTTGCACGACGTGCATGCACTCAAATTGGCTTTTGGAACTTTATGGTGGAGTCCAAGTTTGACAGCGAGCGCATGATGGTGCGCTTTGGGTGCCATATTTGCACCTCATGCTCACAGGACTTTGCTCAAGTGCTGCTGTTACCCTGATTCAGGTGTTACGGCACATTGGCGCTTGTGTGGTACCTTAGTAGTCTGTGGGGACAGAGGCAGGCGTTGAGCCGGCATCCTGGCCATTGCATGGACGCGCACGTCCGTCATCCACGTGCCTTCACCCCAACCACTCTCCCCCGTGCCTCCCTCGCTACCCCCCTGAAGTAGCCCAACCTCCCCCCGTGCTGCTGTGCACAGCTGCATCGGACCAGCCACTCCACCTTCCAGTTCCTCTCGCGGCGCGGCCACGACCACGGCGAGAAGTCCTCGTACGGCATCCTGTACGACGCCCTGGAGCAATTAGTCATCCCGGAGCGGGTGGTGCTGGACGGGGAGCTGGTGGTGTGGAACAAAACACGGTGAGGGGTGTGGGTGCAGGAGATGGAATATGGCCAGAAACGTGCGCAGATCGTTTGCAATGTGGGTAAGGAGGGGAATGGGCAAGCGGGAACCCAGGAGCCAGTCCTGGCGCCTTCCCTTCCGCGATTGGTCATTGGGGAGCTGTCGCCTGCCGCCCATTGGCACGGCGTGCAGCAGCTCCTGCACCTTATATTACGCCACGCCGCCTCCCCACCTTCCCTCCTCCCCCAGCAAGGTGTTTGAGCCGTTTGGGGGCCTCAAGACCGCCATCGACGCCGTCGTGCGCGGCCTGGGGCCGGAGGAGGTGGTGCGCATGAACGTGAGCTGGGAAGGGGGCGGTGGGTATGGACTTGTTAAAATGCAAGACGGACATGACACACAAAGGCAGTGACGGTCCGTGTGTATTGGTTAGGGGCCTGGGGTCGGAGCCCAGAGGAGGTGGTGTGCATGAACATGAGCAGGAAGGAGGGTTATCAACTGCAAGGACAGAGTGCCGACGCTTGCGAGGCAGAGCAGGCATGGAGGAAGTGAGCGGTTGGTACTCCTACGGGATCGAGGACAGATGAGGCAGGATTATGTCATAAGTGGGTGCGGGAGTTCGGTAACGGGATCGATTGGTGTTGGGCTGGGGATACCCTTCGTACGCAACGCATCGTACCGAGGGCAGACTTCCTTCCGGGTGTTTAAACCCCCGCCGCCCCCCTGCCTTTCGCGCGCTTGCACACCCTCGTCCCACCCGCAGAAAGGCACCACCATCTACACCACGGACCCAGACTACGTCTTCCCAACCGTGGCCGACATAGAGATCGTGTACGTCGTCTTCGACGTGCTGTACAGCGTGGACACCAGCGTAACGGACAAAACCCTGGCGGTACGTACGGCGGTGGCAAGCGCTCCGTGGGACTCGAAAACTCCGCACCTTTTGCTAATAAGGAGATGCGTATCAGGGCTCTGCAACGCCCATGCCGCTCCACGCGAAATGGCCTCACACCCCGCGCGACGCACATGGAACACCTCTCTGGAGCTAACCTTTGTCCCTACGCTCCGCCGCAGGAGCGCCACGCCGTACTGCGCACTGTGCTGCGGCCCTGCCCCGATACCATCCCCAGCTTTGTTACTCGAAACGGTGTGAGAGGTCCTTTCACATTATCGACGCCCTGTCCTCCCTCTCCCTCCTCGACAGGAGCGCCACGCTGTGCTGCGCACGGTGCTGCGGCCCTGCCCGGAGGACGGCATCCCCGTGGGGCAGCGCGGCGTGGTGGGCTTCAGGGCGCTGCCGCTGCTGCCTGGGGTGCCCATGCTGGGTACGTGCGTCCCTGCATAGGGGTTTGTGTTGATGACCCCGCGTGAAGTATTAAGTTGGAGGGTAGAGGGTGTTGGGTGGGGCTTCAGGGTGCTGGCGCTGCTGCCCGGGGTGCCCATGCTAGGTGCGTGCATGGAGGAGTGTGTTGGGAATCCCACGCTGTGTATTGAGTGGGAGAGTAAAGGTTGTTGGGTGGAATTCAGAGCGCTGCCGCTGCTGCCTGGGGTGCCCATGCTAGGTGCGTGCTTGCGTGCGTGGAGGGGTGTTTCAGCCGCCCCGTGTGCTTCAGCGGCCCCGTATATGCTTGGATGGGTGCCAAGCTGGGTATTGTGCTCGTACATTAGCACCAGGGGAAGTTGTCTCTGCGGCTGGATGGGCCCATACTGGGTGCGCTCGCGGCTGAGTAGCACCCACGCCAAGCGGCTCGTGGTAGGCTCGTGTTAAGACAGCGTGGAGCGCGCCAGCGCAGCACGATGCTGTGAAACGCATAACGCTCTATGTACGGGATGGCATGGTAGGGCGACTGACCCGTGGGTCCGTGCCGGCGCCGTGTGCCGTATGCTCCCTCCCGGTCCGGCGGACAGCAAGGTGTACGGCTGCACTGTGTGCGCACTTTTATGGCGCGGGTCTGTGCGACTGACCCGTGGGTCTGTGCCGGTGCCATCCGCCGTACACTTTTGCCCCGTACAGACGGCGAGGTGTACAGCTGCACGAGCAAGGAGGGCGGCACCACGGAGGAGAACGAGCGGGTGATCAAGGACATGTTCGAGCGCTCCATCGCCAAGCAGGTGGGTGGGGGGAGCTGCGGCTGATGCGTGGGGATGTGGCTTGAGGGGCCGTAACGTGGGGATGTGGTATCATGGGGCTGTGGCATTGGCCCCAACAGAGCTTCGGTGCACGGGAGGGCTTGTCCAAGCAGTGGTTCTGCTTAGCTGCGTCCTCTCTGTGTCCTCTTCAGTACAGGGGGCCGGCACCGTGTTTTTATTAGTGTGCCAATTGCTTCCCTCTTCAGGAGGAGGGCATCGTGGTCAAGGCGCTTGACACGCCCTACCGCCTCAACGACCGCGGCGGCGCGTGGCTCAAGGTCAAGCCCGACTACACCGACAGCGGCGAGTTCGACTGCGTGGTCATTGGGGCCATGTACGGCGGCAGCGCAGCGTGAGTCATGCCGTACAGCGCACGCGGCGTGCCGTGAGCAAGATTGGTGCTTTGGCTCGCGGAGCGGTGTGGTGTGGAAACGGTGCGCATGTGCGCACGTCTACCGATAGTGCGCCTGCAGGCGTGGCCGGCGGCTATCACAGTGCCATTTTAGGGGCCAACATGGCTTGGCATTTCGGCACCTATCTGTGCTATGTAGTAAGCATGTCCACGCTCACATTGCGGCCCACAGTCCCGGCGGGCGGCTGCCGGAGTACCAAGCCACGTTTTGCTTGACACTCATGCACGTGCTTCCGCTGTACGGCATTGCAGTTGGTACTGTGTTACATGTGCCCCGCCTCGGCCCGCAGTCGCGGCGGGCGGCTGTCGGAGTACCTGCTGGCCCTGGCGGACGCCCCCCGGCTGCCGGGCGCGGAGCCATCCACCTTCGCAAGCTTCTGCAAGTGCGGCCCCTGTACGCGTATTGGCACCACCCGTTATACTGTACACGTGACTACTTCGCCGATCCCTGAACCGGCATTGTACCATCCACCTTCGTTCGCAAGCTTTTGCAAGTGCGAGCCTCATTGGGAATTAAATCTGCGTGCGGGAGGGACAACACAATAGACACCTGTCAAGCCAACCTAGCAAGTCCACTTATGCAATAGCGGTTGTGGCCCCGTAAGGCTGCGCTGTAGGTAGGGCAACCCTGCGCACCGTCCAGGCTGACCAGCTTTGCGCACGGTCGCTCCACTGTTCCCATGCTGTTGCTGTCACAGCCGCTGGTGCTTCTTCGCTGCCGCAGGGTGGGCACGGGCCTGAGTGCGGAGGAGGCTGAGGTGGTGCGCGACAAGCTGCGGGGGCTGCTTACCACCAGGCCGCCAAGGTGGGTGCGTGGGTGCATCAGGGGAAACGAACGGCACGGAAATCCTGTAAATGGCAGGTGTACACAGCCTCCCAACGGCTTTTGTCTGCCCTGTAGCGCATGGAGACACGCGTCACTTCCCGGTGCCATGTTGCCTTGCGTGCCCTTCGACTCCCCAGGTGCTACCGCTTCACGGGCAACTCCAAGGAGCGGCCGGACGTGTGGGTTAGCGACCCACACAAGAGCGTCGTGCTGCAGGTAGGCGAAGGTGTGCCTGTGCTGCTGGTGGTTAACTGCGGCGAGTGCCTAGTGAAGCAGTGTTGCTGCAGGTGGCTGCGACAGGGTTATACTCCACGTTCGGCGCCTGGAAGGTGGCAAACGCACAGTTCCGTGTCTTCTTGTTCTTCCACATACTGAATTTCCGTTGTCCAGGTCCGCGCCGATGTGCGCACCATCACCAGCGACATGTTCACCGGGGCCCATTTTCTTACACCTGCCCTCCGTGTAAAATGCCATTTGCGACGAAACACGCGTAGCCCTCCCAGTAATCCATTGTGAGCGTTGCCTATATACCGGTTAACTGTACAAACTCGTTTTTACGTACACCACATTATTGGCGTTCACAGGTCCGCGCCGACGTTCGCACCATCACCAGCGACGTGTTCGCCACCCGCTACTCGCTGCGCTTCCCCCGAGTGGAGCGCCTGCGGGCCGACAAGGCGCCACGGGACGCCACCAGCGTGCGGGAGCTGGAGGAGCTGGTGGCACGGGGAGGTGCGTGTGTTGAGATGCGAGGGGGAATGCATGTGTGAAATGCCTGGGGCAAACGGTGGATGGGTGCTACAAGACAGGGTTAACGCAGCAAAGCAAGGCAGGCGAAGACGGGCGGATGGAGGCTGTGGGTTGTTAAAGGAGCTGGTGGCGAGGGGTGGTGCGTGTGTGTTGCGCGCGGGCGTGGGTGTGGGCGCGAGGGCGCCACCAGCGTGCGGGAGCTGGAGGAGCTGGTGGCACGGGGAGGTGCGTGTGTGTTAGCTTTCGGGTGTGGGCATGGGTGTGGGCGTGGTGACGCGACCAACGCACCGAATCCGTCACCCTTCTGCCGTCAAGTACGGCTCCCCGCACGAGCTCTCCCACAGCGGACAGCTGTGCTTGCCTCCGTAACCCACATGCCCAGCATGCTCGTTCCTGCAACCGTCCCTTGCCTTTGTAACCAGCCCTCTCCTTTTCGCCATCCCTTTTTGTAACCATTCCTCCCTCCCTGTAACCAACCATCCCTCCCTGTAATCGTCCCTCCTCCCTCCCACCCTCCCTCTTAACCACTCCTCCCTCCCGCGCACTCCCCTGCCCAGCCCGCAAGCGTGACGAGGGCGAGGACGGCGACGGCGGGCCTCGCCTGCCGTGGACCGCCCGCCACGCGCGCGGCAAGGGCCGGCAGCAACAGCGCGGACCCACGGGTCGCGTCGCGGGGCCCTCCCTCATCCCGCTGCACCTGCAGCCCGTGGACGTGTCGCAGGTGGGTACGCGTGTCTGTGTGTGTGGTTTGGGGTGTGTATTAAGGGCCCACGGGGCCCGCCCTCATCCCGCTGCACCTGCAGCCCGTGGACGTGTCGCAGGTGGGTACACGGTGTGTATGTGTAGCGATGCAGTCGCGGGAATCGCAGAGCACAGCGCAAGCAAGGGTACCCGGTGAAGCGATGCCAGAGGCATACAGTACGCGTATCTACGAGGGTTGTGATATTGCAGGTTGCGGGTCACCGGGCGGCTGCGGGTGGCTGCACGGTGCACCTGCAGCCCAAGGACACGTCGCAATTCAGCGTTAATTGAATGGGCAGATGCCTTCTGGGGTGTGCCGCGCGAAGGACGTGGGTTGCAGGCATCCCTAGTCGAGCATGTGCTGCTTCACAGGCGTGCAGGATGCAGCCCGTGGAAGTGTGCTAATCGCGCGGCATACAGGTTTGGGCGCCACGTGGTTCGTCCAAATCAGTCAACGTGCTACCGTGTCCTTCAGCACGTGTCGCGCGTGCCACGTGTCACACACTTGTGCAGGTGGGCGTGGACGTGGACGCGCTGGAGGGGCGGCACGCGTTCCTGCTGCTGCTGGACGTTAAAGACTCCAGGGACGAGCGCCGCCGCAAGGAGGAGCTGGCCACGCAGGTACGGCAGGGCATGCGTATGCCGTACAATTGCGGTTGAGGGGCGTATGGCGCGGTAGCGCAAACCATTGACGGCGGCGTCTAACAAGGGTACTTAGTGCATTGCCCTCCTCGACAGTTCTAAATTTTTAAAAATGTGAGCGAGATGGCATGCACTCCTTTTCTTGCTGTTCGCTTCCATTCTTGCTGTTCGCTTCCCATTCCAACAGGTACGGCAGCTGGGCGGCGCCATCACCGCCAACGTGGTCTTCGACGGCCCCAGCCGTACGCATTACGTGATCGCGGACCGCTGGGACCAGGCCAAGGGACGGGCCGACCCGCGGGTCGGTCAGCTGCTGTCCCGTGGGTCGCTGGACGTGCTGCGGCCGGCGTGGCTGGAGGCGTGCCGCGACGCGGGGGGCCGCGTGGAGCCGCCCAGGCCGTCGCTGGCGTGGCACCTGTGCCCCGAGGTGCGTTGTCAAGTACTGTGTTGTGCAGTACAGCAGTGGGAAGGCCAAGGCAACTAGGCAAGGATCCGCGTTCTGGTACCGGTGTCCTTGTCAACTAACCGGGGGGGGGGGGGGGGGGGGGGGGGGGGAGGGGTGGGGGGGGGGGGGCGGGGTGGGGTTGGTGGGCGTTCG
>VFQN01005278.1_pt1 | contig 15971 bp, 8 predicted proteins | sample 3512371 | NCBI WGS metagenome assembly VFQN01 (sample SAMN10412370, study PRJNA504923) | tailings metagenome | isolation source: Replicate 2 from Balatoc abandoned mine | place: Philippines: Itogon, Benguet | collected 2017-08-28 | reverse complement strand
GTAAGGCCTTCGCACTGTGCTGCACGCTGGACGAAGCGCTGACCTGGCGTGACGCGCTGGCCTTTCTGCAGGCGGTGAAAGCGGCGCTGACCAAGCACGCCGGCACCGACAAGAAGCTGACCGACGAGCAGAAGGAACACGCGTTGCGGCAAATCATCAGCCGCGCGGTAGTCAGCGACGAGGTCATCGACATCTTCTCGGCGGCCGGCTTGAAGCGGCCGGACATCGGAGTGCTGTCCGATGAGTTTTTGGAAGACGTGCGCCACATGAAGGAGCGCAATCTCGCGGTCGAACTGCTTGAGCGACTGCTGAAGGGTGAGATCAAATCTCGCTTTAAGACGAACTTGATACAAACCGCCAAATTCTCTGAGCTCTTACAGCAAAGCCTGACCCGCTATCGCAACCGTGCCGTCGAGACGGCCCAGGTGATCGAAGAGCTGATCGAGATGGCGAAGAAGTTTCAGCGCGCTGCGGACCGAGGTGAAGAGCTCGGACTAAACCATGACGAGCTAGCGTTCTATGACGCCCTCGTCAGCAACGAGTCGGCCGTACGTACCCTCGACGATGCAACCCTGAAGCGCATCGCGGTTGAGCTCACCGTCAGTCTTCGTCGGTCGGTGACGGTCGACTGGGCAAAGCGCGAAACGGTTCGCGCTCGAATCCGAGTGATGGTCAAAACCTTGCTGCGACGGTACAAGTACCCGCCCGACCGGCAGGAGGAAGCAACCGACACAGTCTTACGCCAAGCTGAGTCGCTCTCCGAAGAATGGGCTGCAGCCTAGCCAAACATCTTGTCATCATCCCTACTCGCCAACGGCGGGGAACTCGTTAGGCGCCGGATCCCACAGTGCTTGCCATCGCAGCAACGCGCCAGCCGAGTGATATAAACGTGTTACAAGATGCAAATCGCCGCGCACGGGGGGGGCGACCAACGAACAGCCGCTGGCGTTCATGAAACGCCAATAAAGGAGCCTCCTCTTCGCTTTCGCGCACGGTTTGCCATGCCTATCGTTATGCCTGGAGAGGAATCGAATGATCGAAGTGGCCGCAGCTTTGGGGTCAATCCATCCGTCTTTGCAATCGCTCTATGGCTTGCCGCTTTGGGTGTTCTTGCTGGTCGTCGTACTGACGGGACTTTTCATCATTGGCTATCTGTTCAAAGGTAGCCAAGTCGCCTGGCAGCTCTATCAAGCCGTCAAATTCGTTCGAAGCCTGAAGAGCGGCGACGACGCACCTGATCCCAGGGTTGTAGGAAAAGCCTTCCGAGCCGAACCCTTGAAGCATCTTTGGGAAGAGTACGAGGACACGTTGCATGAGCTACGCAAGGCGGGCTCCGGTACCGACGTTCTGATCGAGGTTCGGGCGACCGTTCCTGCCGAAACCATGTTCACCCGAGAGGTTCTGGTAGATAGTCGACTCTTCGACGACTTCACCCGCCACCTCCCTGGGGTCCTCACCGGTCTCGGCATCATCGGTACATTCGCTGGCCTGCTCGCAGGCCTCCAGGAGTTCAAGCCATTTCCGATCGAAGAGGCAGTTAAAGGGCTCGACCCGCTGCTACGTGGAGTCCAGCACGCTTTCGTGGCATCCGGCGTTGCTATCGCTTGCGCGATGTTCGTCGTATTTTTCAGCAGACTTGCACTCGCGCTCCTCTACCGCCTCGTAGAAAAGCTGACGCATGGGATTGACAGCCTGTACGCCACAGGCGCCGGCGAGGAATACCTCGCAAGACTTGTCCGGTCCAGCGAGCAGAACGCAACGAGCACCGGCCAGCTAAAAGACGCACTCGTTGAAGATCTGCGTCAGATGATGACTAACTTGGCGGAGCGCCAGATCGCTGCCCAAGAGGCAGCAACCGTAGCCCTTGGTCGGAATATCGGAGAAGCACTCTCAACTGCTATTGCTGAGCCAATGAAACGAGTCAGTGAGGCGATGGAGACAACCTCACGCGGAAACGGCGAGCAGGTCAACTCCATGCTAGAGACGCTGCTCACCGGCTTCATGGCCAAGCTCGAGGACACCTTCGGCGGGCAAATGCGGGGGATCAATGAGCAGATGCAACGCTCGATGGATGCAATGGGATCTGTTCAAGCCTCGCTCCAGGGCCTACTCGCCGATATCAAGCGGACGAATGAGCAGGCAGCCAACCAGATGAGTGGAACGCTAGAAGACGCCATGAAAAAGGCTGCGGACAACCAGCAAGTCCTGACAGACCAAATGCGCGATTTCGTGCAGGATTTTCGACGTCTTGTCTCAGAGGAGCAAAGCAAATCCAAGCAGGTCATGGACGAGGCTGTGATGAAGGTGCTCGGCGACGTGGCTTCCGCAATGGAGGGACTCGAGGCGGTCCGCAGAGCGTCAGCCGCAGAAGAATCTGGACGAAACGATCGATTGGCCCAGCAAACCAACCACCTGGTTGGTGGTCTGAGTACTCAAGTGGACAGCTTGCTTTCCGCTGTATCGGATCAAGTCGCCAGAACTCAGCAGAACATTGACTCCCTCAGCAATGTGTCACTTCGTGCGATTGACGGGATGAACCAAGGCGCACTCACTATGGGCTCCGCCGCACAAAGATTTGAGTCGGCTGGAAACTCAGTGACGAGCTCGTTTGAGCGCTCGGCAAACGTCGCGGAGACCATGTCATCAGCAGCTAGTGCGCTTCAAGCTGCCGCCACGGCTGTGCAGCGTGGCTTTGAGCAGTACGACTCAACGCGCAGAACGGTCGATACGCAAGTCGCCGCCTTGATGGGCCTCATTGAGTCCGCAAAGTCAGAAGCTGGCGTTTCGCAAGAGTTGGTGGCGAGCATCCGATCAAGCGCAGAGGCCATGCGCAAGTCGGAGCAGGAATCGAGAGAGCATCTTGAACAAGTGAACTCCGCTTTGGTCAAGGCGTTCACCGACTTCGGTAACTCTCTCGTCGGCCAAGTCAAATCAACCATCGCCGAGACAGATCGGCATCTGGCGGACGGCACGGGGCACCTCAAAGGCGTCGTGCAAGAACTCGCCAATGCGGTCCATCGGATGAAGCGAGATTGAGATGCTTGCGCGCGTTTTCTCCAAACGACGTGCTGCGGCCGAGGGCGAGAGTCCCTTCTGGATCTCATTCTCCGACTTGATGTCAGCGCTGATGGTTCTTTTTCTGGTGGTGATGGCTGTCACGTTGGTCGCTGTGACACAGAGCATCGACTCGGCGACTCGAGCATCCATCGAGAGAAGCGTTGCGATCAGCAAGGTAATGTCGCTCATCGCGAGCGACCCCAAGAGTTCGGGAGTTGGCGTCGATCAACAAAACTATCGGATCGACCTTGGTAAAGAGGTCCGTTTCGAGAGCGCCAGCTACACGATCAGCGGACCAGCTGGCCAGTTCTTGCGCAACTACGTGCCCGTACTCCTGAAAGCCAAGGACACGCCAGAGGGGCAGCGATGGATTCGCAGCATCGTCGTCGAAGGGTTTACGGACGAGGACGGAACTTACCTCTACAACCTTCAGCTCAGCCTCGACCGTAGTAGAAGCGTAGTTTGTTCACTTTTCCTGGGTTCTTCGAGCGGCGACTCGCTGTCGAGCGACCAGCTGCGGAAAGTTCAGGAACTCTTTCTCGTCGGCGGATACTCTTTCAATTCAATCAAGACGGACAAAGCTGAGAGCCGACGTGTCGAGTTCAAGGTGGACTTCTGGGGCTTGGATGAGAAGCGGCCACTACCGAGCAACGTCCTTCAAGGGAAGGATTTTGGACGATGCTAGCGAACGCGGCGCTGCAGAGCCTACAGCGCGATCTGACCGCGGCAATTGGTGCGATGGGCCTGCACGCGGGAGACATTGGTAAGCCCGCTTTGGTTGAGACGCAAGCCAAGGAAGCCGAGAAAGCGTTCCAGGGATACGCGAGGGCCAAGCCGAACCGCGAAGACGCATATGCCGCAGCGCGTTCTTTGCTACGCGGTGAGAGCCTGACGCCGTGGCAGCAGGACATGGTGGCCTCCGCACTTGCTGAACCTATCCGCGAACAGCGCGGCATGACCGTGATGGCTTCCGAGCGCCTAGGTGACCTGCTCGCGGCATACGACCGCGAGCTTCGGCAAGGAGAGCTTTGGCGGCTCACATGGCATGGGCTACTGTCATCGTACTTCGGGGTATCGCCCAGCAACGCCACGGACACTTCGATTCGCACAGGTTGGTCCACGCTCCGGGCCTTTCTATCGCGTACTTGGCCCCTTCTAGACCAGCAGGCCGGCAACGGGCCAGTCCCTGATTGGATTCAGATCCTGCGTCAGGAAACAGAAGTTTTGTCGCCAGATCCCGCCAAGAAGTACGCTGAGAAGTACCTCCAAGGTGATACCTCAGCAGTCGACGCACTGGCCGACAACCTTGGTATCGCCCCGTCGAGTTGGTTCTGGCATTCACTGGTGCTTTCGGCGGTGAAGCATGCGATCACGCAAAGCGACGAGGCCTTTAAGCAACATGTTCCCTCGCTCATCCGTTTGATCGACGGAAAACCTGGGTTCAGAGACGAAGCCATTGAGCTGATACTCGGGCGATACCACCGCTGCAAGGATTCTCCACCGCATCAGCAACTCAGCGACTATGTCTGTCAGTCTTCCGTCTGGAAGAACCCTAAGCTGAAGTCGGCAGGCATCGCGCCCGCGTGGAACCGGGTATCTGATCCGGTTTGGATGATGGTATTGCGATGGGTCAACGACCGAAGCCTCAGAGACTTCTTCGACATCTTGGCGGCGCGAAACAACGCAGACGAGGGGCGGCTCGCCTTCTGGTCGAAGTACATGGACCAGATCCAGTGGACTCGCTTGGTTCTGGGAGCAGACACCATGGCGCTCCAGCGCTCGAATCCGGATGTACGCGAGTTGATTGCCCGCGAACAGGGCTCATACGCGCGCCTGCTCAGCAAGCCCGAAGTCGATGCCTTCATGATGCAGCTTGGCTCACACGTGATTATTGAGTTCAGCAAGAAGCCGAATGCCTGTTACGTATACGTCGCCGACCAACTTCCGTTCGAACCGTACGACAAGAGCTACTTGGGTACCACCGCAGACTTGGCGGCGGGCTTCAAAAGCGAGGTCTCTTGCGCTTTAAGAATTGTGCACAACAAGGGTTGGGCTGAAAAGGCTGAGGCTGAACTCCGAGCCCTGGGCATCTTTCCTGATCGGCCCAGCCGAACTCGCGTGCGCAATCAAGTGTCGGCACCAACGACGGAGAGCAGTGCGTCCACGACTTCTTCGACTGCTGCATCGAAGCTGCTCCAAACCAGTAGCAGCCTCGACGTGGCCCAGTTGGAGTCTTTGCTTTCTCGATTTCGAGGTGCCACATTCGACGACAAGAGAGAGAAGCTCGGCGGGCGACTGTGGGTGGACGACCCCTTGCAACGCGTCCAACTCGCCACTGAGCTAAAGGCTTTGGGTTTCAAGTGGGCAAACAGTCGACAAGCCTGGTACTACGCGGAGACTTAATGAGCCTCTTTGACTTCTTCAAGCGCTCTACTGCATCGGATGCCAATGCGCCTCACGCGCCCAAGCCTAGGTTCGACGCCCGTGGCGTGAATGTCGCGTTCTCTCATAATCTTCCAGAGCACACAGTAGAAGGCTTACTCAGCGCCATCCGCGAGGCGAGCGCGGAAGAGGCGATCCTGGGTGTCTATCTGGCCCAACTGGCGGATGAGGGTAAAGCCGAAATACACGGCGCGGGCGTGACGATCACTTGGAACTCTTTGTACGAACTGCTTAGTTCGCCCGAACACATTGGATCTCTCGAGATGCTCGGTCTGCCAGGCGTCGGTGAACTGCGCCCAGTCCTGACAGCATCCGCCACGCTTTCAGATGCGAACTTCGAACTGCAGGTTGGCGGCTGGGCGCAAGGCAACCGCGCTGTGAAGATCGACCGTACCAACGGCGGCGTCATCTACGTCGATGGAGCCGAGCAGTTGCTTTCGGCTGCTGCCTGGAGAACGCTGGATGCGATTCAGCAATTCAGCAAGCGCGACAAGGCGATGCGAACCCAGCATGCGAATGAGCTTGCTTGGGGTCACATTCGCAAGCTTGCAGATCAGGCTGGCGCGCTCTATGAGACGCCATACCTAGAAACGACGCTTGTACTCACCCCGGACGCCCTTCGTCTGCCGCTATCTAAGGAAGACACAGGTTTCGGGCGAGTGGTGACTGTTTCGCCCACGTTCGATGGCGCGCCCGACGGTTGGCTGAACGCCTTTGATGGCTTTAATTCCGTTCAGCCTCACTACGATCTAACGCGTGGCGCCGGACGAGTTCGTATCGTGATCTCCGAGCCAGTTCGACAGGTGCTGAGCGTCATCAAGCGCGAGATGCCCAGGCGCAAAGTAGCGGGAGCCAAAGCTGAGAAGTTCATCCACAACCCGTTCGCATTTCTCGGCGAGGCTGCCCACGAAGTTCTGGATGAGGCGCAGTTTCAGATAGACAGAGGCGAATCAGGGCCAGTGGCCGCACATTTCGGTCTGGCTGTCAACTCTAAGGACCACCGCATCAGCACGGTCGATCTTGTGGTGACTGAGCACTGGGCAGACACTCGAGCACTAACAACAACCCAAACCTTTCTTGAGCATGCACGACTGCTCGAGTTTCTCCAGGCTCTGGAAGCAGCATTGCTTGCAGATCGTGAGCAGTTTCCGTGGGATGAGTATGACCTAACAGTCGATGCAGAGTCCCCGAATACCCTTGATGCAGGCCGCCAGTACGCACATCTTTGGCGCGTTCAGCCAGCTCAACAGATCAGCTACAACGAGATCTATGAGATTGCGGGATACAGCGGGCGCATCGAAGGAATCGGCGCTGCCAAGCCGATATATGTACCGGTATTCCAGGTGGAGAAGCCTGCGAAGTCACCTGATGGCGACCCCTCCAATGAAAAGCGTACGCCTCCCGGAGACATTGAACTCCCGCCAGACGGAGCGCTGCACATTCAGGTTCACTTGCCGAATATTCCGGAGCCGGTGAGCCTCCCTGTCGACCGAACATGGGTCCAGCGATTCGAGGACGCCGTCAAGGACGCCGAGTCTTCTGGTGCCGACCAGGTAGCGGACTCTGTACTACCAACGCCACTCCCCACAAAGGGGGCGCGCAGCCTCGTCGATCAACTTGGAAGCCTGATCCGGGCGCAAGACCGCTTGAAGACAGATGGCCATAGTCTTCCGAAAGAGCCCGGAAAGGCGCGCCAGACGCTCCTACTGAAGACCAACTTCCACGCGGTGGACTATGAAGAAGAAAGGCGTAGCGCGCTTGCGTTGCACGAACCGTGGTCGGCTCGGCTTCCTAGCTCGTTGCGACCGAGCATCAGCCTCAAGCAGCATCAGCTTTACGGCGTCGCATGGTTCCAGAATCTTGTCGCCAATGCCCCTTTCGCCTGCCGCGGCGCATTGCTCGCCGACGACATGGGCCTTGGCAAGACACTCCAGTTGCTTTGCGTGCTGGGCGCGTACTATGAAGCACAGCCAAACGCGCGCCCATCAATCATCTTCGCGCCGAAGAGCCTTCTGGAGAACTGGGCCAATGAGGCCAGGAAATTCTTCACCGACTCTTTCCCGAATGTGCTCGCGCTATACGGCGACGAACTGACGGCACGAAAGCAGCCCAGCAACCTGATTGATGTTCAGCTCAGAGACAAAGGTATCGTCGATCTTCTCAAGCCTCAATGGGCTGGAAATGCAAAGATCATCATCACAACATACGAGGTATTGACCTCATATGAGTTCTCGTTAGCCAAGGAGCCTTTCGCATTCATGATTTGCGATGAGGCACAACGCATTAAGACCCCTGGCACCCTGGTAACTCTGGCAGCCAAGAAGCTCAAGGCGGACTTCCGTATTGCCTGCACGGGCACGCCAGTCGAGAACTCACTTGCCGACCTGTGGTGCCTATTTGATCTGGTTCAGCCAGGTCTGCTTGGCGCGCTCGAGACCTTCGGCAAGACTTATCGCCGCCCCATAGAGTGCAAGACGGACGATCAGCGCGATGCCATACAACGCCTCCAACTGGCAATTGCGCCCCAAACGCTCAGGCGCACCAAAGCCGATATCGCCGCCGATCTTCCGAACAAGTTCTATGCGCACAGAAGAGCAGGGCAACAGGCTCTGCACTTCAAGCAAACCTTGGAAGACGAAGACAGGCTTGAGATCCCACTGACGGAGTACCAACGGGTTCTCTACTTGAGTGGTCTAAAGAAGCTACAGGATGCGGCTAACGAGACAAATGGGAGGAAGCGTGCCCAGCGTTCGTTTGGTGCCCTGCACTTGATGAAAGCGGTTTGCGCCGAACCCTACTGTCTTCCTGGCTCCAAGTTCCTGGTCGACAACCAAGGCCCACGCGCGCACCTGTCCAACTCGCCAAAGCTGCAATGGCTGCTGGACCGACTAGGGGAAGTGAGAGCCGCTGGCGAGAAGGCGATTGTCTTTACGGAGCTACGGGAGGTGCAAGCCGCTCTGTACTACTTTCTCAAAGAGACGTTCGGCATTCAGCCCTACATCATCAACGGCGATTCTCAGAATCGGCAGGGTTACATCGACAAGTTCACGGCCAAGCCGGGATTCGACGTCATCATCTTGTCGACGCTCGCCGCCGGCGCGGGCCTGAACGTCACCGCAGCCAATCACGTTTTTCACTTCACCCGTGCATGGAATCCTTCCAAAGAGGCTCAGGCAACCGACCGTGCGTACCGCATTGGCCAAGAGAAGGACGTTTACGTCTACTGTCCAACGGTGGTCAGCAATGCGTTCGTGACATTCGAAGTACGCCTCGATCAGTTGCTCAAGCGAAAAGCGGGACTTGCCGGCGCAACGCTCGACGACGGCGGCCTGACTTCGATGCTGAATGGCTCTGGCAAAGACGCATCTATTGTCGACCTGATGAATGAAGGCGTTGACGGCGTGCCCATACCTGTCCGAAATCTAACCATCGATGACGTCGATCGTCTGGATGGTCATGGATTTGAAGTCCTGTGTTGCCTTCTCTGGGAGCAGCGTGGATTTGTGTCGAAGCTCACCGACAAAAAGGGCGGCGACGGAGGCATAGACGTCCTCGCCTTCTCGGGAAAGAAAGGCGAACTCTTGCAATGCAAGAGCTCCAGGTCGAATGAGGTGGGGTGGGATGCAGTCAAGGAAGTAACTGCCGGTGCGGCGCTCTACCAAGCACGCTACCCAGCCACTCAGTTCGCGAAAGTCGTCGTCACCAACCAGCGATTCAACAAGAATGCAGCTGCGCAGGCTGATGCGAATCAAGTGGAGATGGTGACCCGCGGTCAACTGCAAACCTGGCTGCAGGATCATCCCGTCACCAATCACTCGCTCGATGGCGCGCTTGTTGAGTGGTTGACTCCTGAGCTCACCTGACGCTGGGAAGTCTGTGCCATCCACGCCCCTTCCCGTCGAACCCGTTCGCATCGGTTTAGACGCTTGCTGGCCCGAATCCTGCTTGCCGGCAATACAGGCGGGCTATGAATCCAAGAGCCAAGACGAGAAGTGGTCTTTCTACTTCAACGACCCTTGGCTAGAGATCTGGCGACCCAATCGAGACGGAGTTTTCGTCTACGCCGTGAAGATCCAGCATTCTGGGGAGGATATTCGCGTCGCGGAAGCCTGGGTTGCGAAGGATTTTCAGGAGTACTGCAGCCCCAATCCAACTGCAGCCATCTTGAACGATGCGCTCGTTCTGCTCACGAAGCAGGACCCCATTCGGCGGACGACAGGTCATGGCCCCGTTCAGATCACCACTAGAGAAGGCGTACTGCACTTCACGGGCGCAGTTAGCTCACAAGCGCAGTTGATTGAGGTTGTGCGAGCTTTGCAAGCACAACTTCGCGAGCTGACCAGCCGAGGCAGGTAGGGCTGCGGAAACAATTCTTCGTTTGAGAATCATCACAACAATGCTAGACCTAAAAGACGACAGCGAACTACGGCAGGCATGTCAGTCGCTTCTGAGTGATCAAAGCACTCGTGCGGAGCGCCAACAGTGGGTAGAGAACCTCGGGCGCCACCTGGTCTCCGTGCGTGACGCGCCGCGCGAGATGTTCTGTTCGACTGACTTTCAGAAGAAGCTATGGGACAGTGAGAATGTGTCTGCGACGGGCTCCGGAAATATTAGGGTCGACAAGCTCATCCACGACCAGGAGATGGCTGACTTGCTCTGGCGGCTCAAGTCAACGGCTCTTTCTCCCATTGCTTCCGAGCGAGCCGACCAGATCGCGAAGTTCTGGACCGACGCCAACAACCGTATCAAAGATCTTGGCTTGGAACGGACCCCTCGACTGAAGCTCTATCGCGTCTTCGCCGCCATTCATCCTGAGGCATTCACGACGGTTGCACACCAGCGCAAAATGAAGGACGTTGCGCGCGCGTTGGGCGTTGGTTCCAGCAAGGAATTCTCAGATCAACCAACGGCGCTTCACCAACGCATCGTCGATCGGATATCGGAAGTTCTTGGAACGGCGCCTCCCCCTCTCGAACAGGAGTTCTTGGAACAGATGACGCTGCCTTGGCTCCTGTTCTCTAAGCACCTGAATCAGCAACAAGGCGAAGAGCCAACGGAGGTTGTTGAAGGACTCAGTGGCGAGGAGGTGCTGAAGCCCCTCCCCGCCGATCGCCGTCGCCGTCAACTCATCCCGATTCGCGACTACGTCGCGGGGATCCGCGGCATGATCGAGTTCGTTTCGGAGGGCTGCAAGCGCGAGGACTTCAAGGACCACATCAAGACGGTCAGTCCCGAACTCTCCGACAAGTCGATCAGCACAGCGATCAATGCGTTGATGGGTGACTGGGGCGTCATTCGCTCGGAGGGCGACTCTGTGAGGCTCACGCCCCGCGGAAGAGGCCTACTTGATACAGGTGACACGGAAGAAGTCTCGGATTGGCTGTTGACCCGGATTCTGGGATTTGACAATGTCCTTTTCACGCTGAAGCAGGGTCCCCGCACGAGGGCTGAGCTCATTGCCGAGCTTCAGAAGGTCAATCCAGGGTGGGGCTCAGTCTTCGTCCCTGGCGCCATGCTCAACTGGTTGCCCTACCTGGGACTGACCGGGACTGATGAAAGCGGCAAAGTTTCCCTTACGGCGCAAGGACAAGCGTGGGCGGAGCGCATCCATTGGACGCCTGAGAAGCTTGCATCGACCAAGGCAGACGCCGTCTCTGCAGCCTCGTCACACCGTCCTCGGGAAGGTTTCAGCCGACCCTCAGTGACAGAGATCGCGGCGACGTTTCCGCAACACCTGAGATTCGACCTGACAGTGTTGCAGCGCTTGGATGCTGGCCTATGGAGTCGCGGAGCGCGGCATTTCGCGGTTCTTGCTGGATTGAGCGGATCCGGCAAGACGCAACTCGCATTGCATTACGGCAAAGCTCTATGGGGCGCGAATGGACCGTCTGAGGCCGGGCTCCTCACATTACCTGTTCAACCGGGTTGGCACGACCCTTCGAGTCTGCTCGGGTACATCAATCCACTCGACAGCGAGAGCTACGTCAAGACTGCTTTCCTGGATTTTCTGCTGCGAGCCAGCGCAGACCCAGAACGCCCCTACACCATGCTCTTGGATGAGATGAACCTGTCTCATCCTGAACAGTACTTGGCACCAATCCTTTCTGCGATGGAAACTGGGGGCGATATCGAGCTGCACGCCCAGGGATCAGACATAAACGGTGTCCCGCCACGACTGCCCTATCCCGCCAATCTCGTCCTGATCGGAACAGTCAACATGGACGAGACGACCCACGGCCTCAGTGACAAAGTCCTGGACCGAGCATTTGTCATTGAGTTCTGGGAAATCGATGTCGGCGCGTATCCGGGCTGGAGTTCTACGAATCTCAAATCGTCCGACATCGAAGTGATACGCCAAACGCTGCTCAACCTCTCCAAAGCGCTGCGTCCCGTCAGACTTCACTTTGGCTGGCGGACCATAGGCGACGTGTTGGGTTATGTCCAAGTAGCGACGGCAGGTGGCATGAAGCTCGCCACCGCATTGGATCACGCGGTCTACGCCAAAGTCCTGCCCAAGTTGCGCGGCGAAGACTCGCCAAGGCTCCAGAAATCATTGCAGGAGGTTCAGGCGGTTCTGATCGCGGAGAACTTGAGCGAATCTGCTGCGAAGTTGGACGAACTCAGGGAAGATCTACAGGCGCTGGGCAGCGCGCGCTTCTGGCGTTGATCTGTCTGGCCATGCTCTTCTGTACCGATCAACTCGGCGTTGCCGTGCCCCTCGAGTTCGATACCGTCTGCGACGGCTTTGAAGAGGAAGGGCGATATCGCTTCGTGTGTTCCACACCTGGCGTGCAGCTCTTTGTCGACGAGGTTCAGCTGTCGCCGGGGTCCTCAACAACCGGGCATTTCTGGGAGTGGCAACCCGGCTTCTATGCTGGCGAGGTGTCTCTTGAGTTGTTTGACCCCGAGACACAGGCGATCCGAGGACTTCGCTTGCTTGTGGCACCCCGCCAAACAAAGCTCGAGCGAAGCGAGTTCTTGGCTATGTTGGACGAGCTCTTTGAGCAAGCGCCACTGTTGATCTTTGGTACGGAAGCCTCCGAACACGCTGTCGGAGTCCGAGGCACTGACAGCAGTTTCCAACTAGAGTATGCCCGGCTTCGTGTCTACGGTCCGCGCTTCGTCAAAGCAATGCAAGCGGTTCTCGCGAGGCCGCTGACGCGCCTAATCCACGAACGAGTGTTGAGGCCTGCAAGTCAGTTGCGCCGAGTGGATCGGCACACGGTGAGCAGCGTGAAGCGAAGTGCCTCTGCACTTTCTACACTGATGAAGACAGAACCGCAGGGAGCAGGAGTCGCGCTGTTCGACGTGAGTCGCAGCTATCAAGACATGTGCCATCCGGCGAACCAAGCCATGCTCGCGGCGATCCGATCTATGCTTCGTCGAGTTTCGAGGGTCGAACAAGCGCTTGAGCAGCTAGTCGCAGGTGAGGAAGTCAGCGCCACTCGTACCGCGTTGCTTCCGAGAATGAAGCGCCGCCGGCAAGTACTGGCTGATCTTCACCAATCATTGAAACGTTTAGACAGATCACCCGTCTTCAACGGTCTTCAAGTGAGTAGCATCACAGCGGCAGGCCTCAATGCTGTGTCCGCGCATCCCGCATATGGCCGCGCATATCGAATGGCCTGGTCTGCTCTTCGCCCAGGCTTTTCGGGTCACGAGGGTACTGAGCGCCTATGGCTCAGCCCGACGTGGGAAATCTATGAGCGTTGGTGCTTCTTCTGGCTAGCAAGACATCTGAAAGAAATGTTCTCTTGCTTGGAATGGAAGCCGCCTCGCACATTGCAGCAAGTCGACTGCATCGAAGTTTCAGGGAGATCCGACGAACTAGTCATAACGCTGTATCTACAAGCAGTGTTCCCCGCTTGGGACCAATCGACAACCAAGGTGTTCCGAAGCATCTCCGGGAAGCGCCGGCCAGATATTGTGCTGACGATCGAGAACGGTGACTCTAGGAGGTTCCTGGTCTTCGATGCCAAGTATCGAACGGCACGACCAAAGATCTTGGACAGCATGGAGTCTGCCCACCTCTACCACGATTGCCTGCGCTGGAATGGATCGGCCCCAGACCGCTCAGTTCTTCTTGTGCCCCGTGGTGGTGGCGCCCCTTGGCTTGAGAAGGATGAGTTCATCTGGAAAGAAAGCGTTGGCGTCGTTCCTCTAGCGCATGGCCGTGACACCACGCGGATGCGACAGTTCCTATCGACTGAACTTCAGCCTTTCCTGTAGGGCACCGCCAAAGCACAAGTCCTATGCCGGATTTTCCCACCTCGACAAGATGGCAGTGCTGCTGTTGAACGTCGTCGAACACTGACCCGGTTGTTTCATCCCGTTCTGACCCGCTCTTCATAAGGTCTTATCTTTGACTTCGCTTCTGGTCTTTTCCCTTCTCGGTTGAGGCTTGGCAGAGCTGCTCTTGAATCGGTAGCTATCGTTCCCGGTTTCAAGGATGTGACATCGGTGAGTCAGTCGATCAAGCAGCGCGGTCGTCATTTTTGCATCGCCGAAGACACTGGCCCACTCACCGAAGCTCAGATTGGTCGTGATGATCACACTCGTGCGTTCATACAACTTGGACATGAGGTGAAAGAGGAGCGCTCCGCCCGACTCGCTGAACGGGAGGTAGCCGAGCTCGTCCAGGATCACCAGGTCGACGTGCATGAGACGGTTGGCCATGTGCCCGGTCTCGCCGTTGGCCTTCTCCACCTCAAGCGCATTGACAAGCTCGATGGTCGAAAGGAATCGAACCCTGAGGTGATGGTGCTCGATCGCCTGTATCCCTATCGCTGTGGCGAGATGGGTTTTTCCTGTCCCGGGTCCGCCCACGAGGACGACGTTCTGGGCCCTTTCGAGAAAGTCGCAGCGATGCAGCTGGCGAACCATGGCCTCGTTGACATCGCTCTGGCTGAAGTCAAACCCTGCCATGTCCCGGTAGGCGGGAAAGCGCGCCAGCTTCATCTGATAGGCGATGGATCGCACTTCCCGCTCTGCGGTTTCCGCCTTGAGCAGCTGGGCCAGGATTGGCTGCGCTGCCTCGAATGCCGGGGCACCCTGATCGCCAAGCTCCGAAACGGCTTGGGCCATGCCGTGCATCTTCAGCCCCTTCAGCAGGGCCACGATCGGGTTGGGAGCCGGTTCACGTGCCATGGAGAACCTTTCCGACCGGCTCGGCCATCAGCGAGTCGTAGCGTTGCACGTTGGCCCTTGGCTCGGTGACAAGTCTCAACGCCTGCGGGGCGACCACTTCGGGCACCGCAGCTTTTCCATCAACCAGCCGATGCAGGACGTTCAGGATGTGCGTCTTGGTGGCAACACCAGCATCCAGTGCGGTCTCTACCGCTGCAAGGACTGCAGTCTCATCGTGGTGCAGGACAAGCGCCAGGATCTCCACCATCTCGCGATCCCCGCCCGGCTTTTTAAGCAGATGCGCCTGCAGCCGCTTGAACGGCGCCGGAAACTCGGCGAATGGGGCGCCGTTTCTGAGGGCGCCCGGCTTGCGCTGCAGCACTGACAGGTAGTGGCGCCAGTCGTACACGGTCTGGCCGATTCCGTCGTGCCGGCGGTCGATGACGCGTCCATGCTCGCATATCACCTGTCCCTCGGCTGCAACGACGATGCGGTCCGCGTAGACGCGAAGGCTCACAGGTCGATTCGCGAACGACGCTGGCACGCTGTAACGGACCCGATCGTGCGTGACCAGGCAGGTCGGTGTGACCCGCTTGGTGTGCTCCACAAAACCATCAAAGCCCATCGGCGTGGGCATCAGGAAGGGCCGCTCGGCCGCCCAGACATCGGCCACCGTGCCGGGCAGCTTTCCGTGCATGATTTCCTGCCAGAGCAGCGTGCATCGGGCTTCAAGCCATTCGTTGAGCTCGACAAGCGTGCCGAACGCCGGTGGGGGCTGCCACAGACGGTGCCGCGAGTCCCGGACATTCTTTTCGATCTGGCCCTTCTCCCAGCCCGATGCCGGATTGCAGAACTCGGCTTCGAACAGATAGTGGTTCACCATCGCGTTGAACCTCGCATTCACATCCCGGTCCTTGCCGGTACGCACCTTGTCCACAGCCGTCTTCATATTGTCATAGATGCCCCGCTTCGGAACGCCGCCCAGCACGCGGAACGCATGACTGTGCGCGTCAAACAGCATTTCATGCGTCTGCAACAGATATGCCCGCACGAGAAAGGCCCTGCTGTGGCTCAGCTTGAAGTGAGCCACCTGCAGTTTGGTGCGCTCGCCTGCGATCAGCGCCCAGTCCTCGCTCCAGTCGAACTGGAAGGCGTCACCCGGTCCGAAGATCAAAGGTATGAACGTTCCACGGCTGGCAATCCGTTGCTTCTCCTGGCGATCCGTCCGCCATTTCCGGTAGAAAGCAGCTACCCGGCCATAGGATCCGTCAAATCCCAGGGCGACCAGATCTGTGTGGATCTGCCTCAAAGTGCGCCGCTGTTTCCGTGATCGCGTGACCTCTGCT
>VFQN01005277.1_pt1 | contig 15975 bp, 23 predicted proteins | sample 3512371 | NCBI WGS metagenome assembly VFQN01 (sample SAMN10412370, study PRJNA504923) | tailings metagenome | isolation source: Replicate 2 from Balatoc abandoned mine | place: Philippines: Itogon, Benguet | collected 2017-08-28 | reverse complement strand
TGAACCCCAACCGCAAAAGGGCACACCTAGGGACGAAGAGGACCTGAAACCAAACACAACACTAACTTATCACTACCTTGTGCCAGCGTACCGTGCAGCGAAAATTCTGTAGCAACCAGACCTCGGAACGCTATTGGGTCCAGGCTACCGGTAGCATACGTGCACACCGTGCAACACCAAGGCTAGCAACTCTGTTGCCATAATGTGCTGGGCCGCAACTTGCATAGCATGCTTTTTATGTTGGTCCCGCATACGATATTACCACGATAGTCATGTGCCAGCGGTTTTGCCATGCGCAAATCGTGCCGTTTCCTGGTGACAGGCTTAGGACTATTAAGGCCCTGTGGGTACCTGGAACATACTAAAGAATGCCCCAAATTGCACGCCGGAATGTCGTCATCTCTGCGTACGAGCTAGCACAAATCATAAGACGGGTATCACACAGGCTCTCCCATAAATTTCACTCTCGGGCGGGTCAGTCCGTCCATGGGTGCGCCAGGTAGGTGCGCAGCCCTGCACGCCGGGCACGCACCATGCAGCGGCATAGCCACTGCAAAGCGCACCAGAGTTGGATCTCAGCCTACCTCAGCAGCCCATAGGTGTGCGCACGCCCGCAACCAAACAAAAGCTTCATAGGTGCAGCTGTGTAGCCTTGCTTGGTGGGACGGTCGCTTCCCCGTCCAGGATTCCCCTGTCCCCGGGGAACGGAGCCGCCGGGGCTCAGGGGATGATGGCGCACTCGGCCACCGTCAGCAGCTGAGCGCATGGCCGTGTGGAGATCTGCAAGTCCGGGGCGGGCGTGAACCGACAGTGGAGTTAAGGGGGGAATGGGCCTTGGATAATGGACCGCAGTGCAGCATACGCTGTCAGGTACCGTGTTGCGAGCTGGCAAAGCGGCAGAATTGCGTTGCGCCAGCTTGCTTCTTCTAACGTAGCGGCGACTTGGCCATGCATGGCCAGGTGCTACACAGCCAGCCAGACAGCAGCCAGACCTTGCCACTGGTCGAGCCGCCGACCCGCGGGCCACACCGGATCGCCATTGCCAAGGAAGCCTCGCACCGCGGCTACCGTGCACACGCATGGGCTCACCCGCAGCTTGAGCTTCTGGAAGGTCTTGATGCAATCGGTGGTGAAGCTGGAAGAGTACGACACCCAGGCCTCGTAGTTGGCCGGCGAAAATTCTTCCGGGCCATCTGCTGGAAGGGGAGCACCTGAGTCAAAGAGCCTGACCGGATGGTGGCTCGCGTGTCGCGCATACATACCGGCAGCCCGCAACAGCAATGGCATGCCAAGTCCACCTGCAATACCTACCGCACACAGCGCGCCGTCCTGTTTCAGCTGCTGTGCAATCTGTGCCGCAATGCCCTTATCCCATCCTTGCACCATCTGCCGTGCTGCCCCACGTGCGACCGTAGTTGCCTTACATACGCTGACCGTCTCATCCCTCATTTGCGGACGTTGCTCACACTTTGCTACTATGGACTTCTTTGCTAACCCACCTGCTGTGCCGGGCACCGGCAGCGCCTCCCCCGGCATGCCGCTGGCCCCATAGCTGCCCGCCGCCTGCACAAGCACACCAGTGCCAGCAAGTCTTAAACACGGTAAAAGAAGTTACAGTAAGTTGCATAGTAAAAGAAGTTACAATAATATCTGTGTGCTACATGATCAGTGTTGTGCTGCATGCACGACCCGCAGGCTCGCCAGCACCCATACCACAACACGCACAGACTTGAAGGCCGACAGTACGCCTAGGGGCCAAGGTACCCACCGGGGCCCGAACACCTTAGTTCCCGCTCCTCGTTCTATTTCCCTTATCGATTGTTACAAAGAAGAACAACGTGCACTACCGACCTGTAGGCACGCCAGCGTCGCCTGCTGCACAGCCAGGGCGGGGTCGGACGGGGCGCACACGGGGGCCCACACCAGCTCGTTCGTGTTCTTAGGGTTGCGGACCTGCAGTGCAAGGTCAACAGCAGTATACAGGTGGTCACGGGCAGGGTGGAAGGGTAGGCGTAAAACGCGAGGATTTGTGTGAGGGAGTCAGGATGGGAGGGGACGCCAAGGTCGCGTCACACTGGCCTCGCGGAGGTGTTGACCAGCCACGCCTCAGCGCATCATCAGCGGCCGGGAAAGTCATGAATGGTACGACTGCACCCAGCAGTTGCCCAGTGCTCATACTGCATTTGTATCCTTGGCAACATAGGATTTCATAGTGCTCGTCCGACCGCATGTCAGTACAGTGCGATCTGCATACAAGCAGCAGCTCCCATGCTCACCAGCACCTCGACGCGCATCAGGCTGGCGCAGGCGTCGGCGTCCTCCGCACCGCTGCACAGGTTGGGCTCAATGGGGCTGCCGCCGCCGTCGGGGCCGTAGGGGCTGCCCACGAGGCGGATCTGGGCGCGCATGTCCGGGGCTGCGGGGCGGGTGTTGTGAGGGTTAGGGAGCAACAGAAATACGAGAGGGTACCGTTGTGTGGGGTGCGCCGGAGGCCCGCCAGTGCAGGTCGAGCGGCCGAGCGGCGGAGGTCACATTGCGTCGTATGCAGCAGGTCCGGGGGTTGCTGCATGCGTGTTGCAAAGGCTGCGTGTTGTGTGAAAGTCCGGTCCACATGCATGTGTGACGGGACCTTTGGCGGGCAAAGAGCAAGGCCCATGCATGCTTTGTAGATTATGCAGACCACGTTGAATCGGCACATGCAATGATGCTGTGAGACGGCGTAGGAGTGAGGCACCCTTACGGAGACATCAGCCACTCACTTTGGTTACCCATAAACCAGCTGTACTGTACACGAGTCGACTTACGGGAGGGTGGGCTTGGCGGCGGTGGGCTCGCTGGGCGGAAGGAGCGGTCTGCAGCGACACACACGTGCACGGCGTACTCACGTCAGGGCAGGACAGGAACGTGCAACTTGACACATGCAGCTGCAAAGCGCTGCGGCCTTGTACAGCATCCAGCGTCGCCTGCAATCCATGCACGCAGGGCTGCTGCTTGGGGCTTCCTCTCTGCCTCCCTAGGGACAAAGTTCAATAGCGCCCCAGCATATACGCCTTGTCAAGTGTTACTGGTACCAACAAGGCAGTGTCCTTGTGGCCAGATGTACCGGCATCGCGGTGTGTGGCAGTGTGCTATGCCACTCGCAAAGAGTCGCCCTCGAGACCACTGATCCCAAGCGTCTGACTCACTGGAACACTCGACGCCCGCCATAGGCCCGATGTACGGGCAGCCACCGCCGGCGAACTGGCAGGTGTACGGCGAGGTGGGCGGCGCGTCCAGGTCTGCCATGGCGAGTGAGCGAAGCAGCTGGCGGCCCGTGGCGGCGCGCTGTTGCAGGTGACGGCGTGACGGGGCGCGCTGTTCGCAGCGCAGGTAACCCACAGGGCGTTCGCTGCGTGCGTCATGGGAAGAAGGACGAAGTTGGGAAGGTGCAGGTGCAGGTGCAAGCACGTATATCGCGTGCCGGTACAGCGGCAGCGGCAATGGGAGCCGCAGAGTCCCCGGATATGGCACAGGGCAGGCAGGGCAGGAACGCGGCAGGGACGCGGAGCGGGCTTTCAGCACGTGCTGGTCCCAACCGCAACGCACCGAGACCGGCATGGCCTGGTATGGCGTATGAGTGGGTTAATTGCGTTATAAGGCTTCCACATGATAGTCCTGTCCGTGCCACCGGACGCGTGACTCGTGCACCCCTTCACCCTAAGACCCTGACCTCCAGGCGCTGTTGCAATCGCCGTTGGGGATGGGATCCCGGTAAGCCACCGTCCGGGTGTAGTACTGTGAGGTTGGGCAGGCGTCAGAGGGGGACAACACCATGAGCACCTGCCCTCGGCGCTGGTGCCTCCATCACTGCGTGCCTCACACTCTACTGGACGGCGCCCCTATAGATTGGCCATGGCTGGGACAGACATCTGCCAACATGCTTAGCGACGGACAGATCAGGTGCAGGGTTTCAGCTAGCGCGCGCTGGCACTGGCTGCGCGTGTGTGGACATGGAGCACGTGCGGCAGGCATGCACCTACCGTTCTCCCGAAGGTGTACCCCAGCATCTCGCACATAATCTGCAGGAAACAATGCGTTACACCGAGCAGTGTTAGCCCTGGAAAGCTGAGTACTGGGACCGTGTCGTGAGCCCCTGTGGCATGTGAACTGCACAAAGCGGCGGCACAACGCCTCCCCTGCTTGCCATCCTACGGTACACGGGTTAAGGGCCAGCCTGGGCCCACGCCCACTGCCCACGCCCACTGCGCACATACGCCCACAGAGTGCACGCCCACGCACCTGCGCCTGGCTGTCGTCAAAGGTTGATGCGCACACAGGGCGCCACAGCGTTTGACCTGAGGGCCAGCAGCAGCAACACGGTGCACTAGGTGGCATGTCCGCATGCGTCAGCAGCACGAAGGGTTTCCCTTCTCCCACCGGCACGTCATGGAGGAGGAGTGAGGTGTCAAGGTCCCCTACAGGGTGCTGTAGCCCCAACTCACCATAGAGGAGGTTGGACGATTGGACCTCCAGCCGCCCCCTGACCGACCCCGCGCCCGTCCTGCCCAGCACAACCCGCACCCCGTTGTTGCTGACTGCGGGACATGACAACAGAAGACAGACACTGGTTAGCAGGCGTCGCTTGGCATGAATGCCGTTGGACAGGACTGCAACGTGGGACGTTCAGCCACGTGCTGCAACTGCCCCCGGCGTGCTGCAACTGCCAACGCAACGTGCCTAGAGGGACGGTGCGTAGCGAACATAGAGTATGGGTGCTGGCAGGTCCTGGGAGCCCTGCTGAAGGACAGTAAAGATGGGCATTGGGTGGGTTGCGTGCCTTGCTGTGTACCATTTGGTCCCGACTTGGGAGTGTCCATGACCATGTCCATGTGCATTGCACGAGTTGCGCCAACGGAAATGCAGCCGTCTGCGGGTCTGCCATGCACATGCAAGGCGTGGTGGGTGCGTGCATCCGTACAGAGGTGCGAACGGTTGCAGCTTGCTACGTTCAAGTTGAATCGACACAACCCAGCAGCCTCGGGCCTCACCTACTGGAACAGGTTCTTGGGCAGCTGCAGGGCAGAGCGCTGCAGCAAGGCACAAGCAGCAGGGAGCCAGGGACACAGGCAACGTTACTGCGCACTTAGGGCCACTTTGCAGCAAGTTGCAACTTAGTCAGCGCATGTTTGTATGTAATACAACCGGTGGCCGCTGCAGGATAGCCAACGACGCCCGAAGGACAACCAGCCCGCATCGAGTTTTCCCCGTTTTGAGCCTTGTCCCAAACCTAACACCTCATCAACAAGATAAGCGACTGTCCTACAATTGCACCCACCAACTATCATAATTGTAACAGCAGTTCGCAGTGGTGAGTGGGCGAACTGGGTTTCATGATAGTCGCGCTGCTCTCGCACCATTGCGACCAAGCGACAACAGGGAAGGTGGAACGACACAAGGTAGCAGATGACTGCGGCATTCAGCACGCATATGCAGCCGGTACTCGACCCGATGGCCACTTCAGTGGCGTTCCCTGCTCCGTTATATCCGCCAGCAGGCCTCACCTACTGCAACACATAGCAACAAGCATGTCGTCCACGCGCTTGCTAGCTCCTGCGCCAGACCCTGACGCGCTGCCATGGTTGCAGACGAAGAGCCCGTCGCTGCTGCCGAGTGTTAGCCCACGAGTATGGCAAGCTATGGGTGGCGCGAAATACGCCGTGTCAAGGAGAAGCTCGATGGTGGCTTGGCTGCAAGGCTTGGACGTGGCCGCAAGCTGGTGAAGCTTACTTGTATCCGCGTTGCCAACCACCATTCAGTGTCGTACCAGCAGCGACGGGCCTGCCGGGCAACCTAAATACCACCCACGCAGGGGATTAGTAATTGGTCTCGCAGATAAGGTAAAATGTCTCTACTGGGTGGCAGCAGAGGCAAGTAACCGTGAATGGCACTTGAAGCGTCCACGGCGGTTGGAACAGGTTGGAACACTTTTGAGGGAAAGTGGATCGACCTGGGCACCCAGGCTAGCCACGTTCCTCCTGAAACATTTACATGTATTTTTAACGAGCAGCATGGGTTACGGACGTCGTTAGGAAAGGTCCCACGGCCAGTCAAAACTGAACACGCGTCAGCTATTCAGGCAGCAGCTGCCCACGATCGTCGGCGCTTCTCGCGCGAACGTTAAGGGACCCCGCCCGCGATCACCACATTCGCTCTGTGTGCAACGAGAAAAAAATACAACTGCTGATCCGATGAGCTGCCAGTCCTGCCGCGCAATGGAAGGTCGGCCAGACGGCCACCTGTCCGATTTGGCGTCATAAGCATTGCCAACAGAGGCATGCTTGCCGCCATCTGCCAAAATGCGCCCAGTTCCCATGTGCGACATTGCTCGGCACCATGGCGGCATGCCGACATCCTGCTGCTTGTAATCAGACGGCGACCCATCTGGCACAGTGCTTGGTCCTGCTTGGTGCCTTGGTCACTAGAAGATGTGCCAGTGGGCACAGGCCGCGAGGCCGGTGTGTTAGCGACATGGCACACAGGGCCCCGCAGTTTCCATGTTTGCACTGCACGCCTGCAACCTCGGCCACCCTCACTCCGCCGAGGGACAGGCTGCCAGCCTTGCACGTGCCTTTCACTCTGAGTCCGACACAATAGGACTACAAGGTACACCAGAGGAGGTAGGGCCCGTAGCACAGCGCCCCTCTGCGCCACACTGAATATTGGTCCCCAGTACACTGCCACCTCCAGCACCAGAATCCCTCCCACCGTGCTCACCAGTCCGGCGTCGGCAAGCAGATTCGCGACCGTTCCGCACAAGAGCAAGGAGGCCAAACTTCCGCCTCGGCCCAACACTGCCGGCTCCTACGCAGCGCCCTGGAATCATTACTTTTCGTTGGCCCCCTAAACCGCCAACATGACTCTTTGTCACAGTACCAGTCGACCCTGCGTTGTTCACCCCAGGTCACTCACACTGTTCAGGTCCAGCCCTATGATACACAAGAGCTATGATACACATCATCTATGTTACACAACAACTCGCACGGCTCCTGATTTCTTGCGGCCGCTGGACTGACGCTGCTGACACCACGATGGATGATGCCCGCAGCTGCCCCCGCTGCTCCCGCGGTCCGCATGCCGATGACCTGGCCCTGCTTTCCACTCCTCGCTCCGCGCGCCTCACAGCAACCGCCGTGCTTCCCCACGTCCTCCTCCGCCTCCATTGGGTACTACTGTGGCCGCTGCACCAGCGCCGACACCGCGCCAATCTCTCATACCGTTGGGTGCGCACGGCCCAACCCCGCGACGCCCACGCCATCCCTGGTCACGGCCACGTGCCTTCACAGCGCAGACGCCGCCGCGACGGGGATCTGCACTGCTGCCGCCTCCGCCTCCGCCGCTGCTGTTATCGCCGCTGTCCTGCCGCCGGCGCCGGCGCCGCCACTGCAGCAACCGAGCCAGCGGCCAGCAGGCCCCCCTGCCCTGCCCGTGCCGCCCCCTCCCCGCACCACCTGGCCCCGTCGCGCGCTGCCCCAAACACACGGCCCTCCCGCCACGCGCAAGCGACGCCACGCCACCGCGGCGGGAACATGTACTGCTACCGCCTCCGCCTCTGCAACCACCGCCGCCGCTGCTGCTGCTGCTGTTGCTGTCCCCGCCGCCGCCGTCGAGGCACCTCCTGCCCCCCCTGCCGCCGCTGCTGCTGCCACCAAGCCACCGTCCGACACACCCCTGTGCCCCTGCCCGTACCGCCCCCTCCCAGCACCATCTTGCCCCCGGCACGGACGGGCCCTCACGACACGCGTGGGCATAAGAAGAGGAAGGCATACCCCTGCCTTGCTCGATGCCGGCATGCCGCGCTACGCGCGAGCACAGCCACGCCACCGCATGCGGCAGGCAGCAGCTGCGGACGTAGGCAGCGGCCAGCACATCCCCGCGTAGCTCGGTGTCTCATGCCACGCGCGATGACACGCAGCGGCCGTCACGCCCCTGCCCTCCCTCATGGCCCTCACGCCACGCGCGGTCGCAGCCACGCCACCGCCTGTCACAAACAGCGGCCAGCATACCCCTGCGTAGCCTGCTAGCGGCACGCTACGCCACGCGCGGTCGCAGCCACGCCACCGCAGCCGCCAGCACGTTCGGGGTCTCCGGGTCGTGGTGCAGGTCGTGGTAGGCTCCCTCGTACACGTGCATGGTCAGGTCGGACGGGGGCACGCGCGTCAGTGTCAGGAAGTGCTGCGGGGGGAGGGAGGGGGGTGGGCCGAGGTACGTTGGAGAAGTGGCTAAAGCTGCACGCACATCAACACACACGCCACTGCTCGGCGTCGACCAGCCGCCTAGCCTCTCGGCATATCGTCACGGAGGACAGCAAACAGAAGGCATCCACGGTGGCGTGCTGCACCCAGCAACGATGGCACCTATCACTGCGGCTAAGCCATGAACGGTACCAAAGCAGCCAACCAGCGAATCGAACAGACCGGCCCACCTTCATGGACGGCACGGAGCAGGAGGTGTCCACCGTCGCGTGCTGCACCAGCACCGGCAGCGAGATGCGGTGCGCTATGGAGCGCAGCCACATGCAGCCCCACAGCAGGCTGGCGATGGTGGCAACCTGGGGCGCGGCAACGAGACGTGTATTAGCCTGTGTGTATTACCGCCGGTCTTGTGTTACCAGGGTCCAGCCCGGCAGCAGGCTGGCAGTGGTGGCCACCTGGGGGGCAGCCGGGAAAGAGAAGAAGCCTTGTCTCCTACCGGTACGACCACGGACCGTTACCGCCAGTCCGGGATGCAGGCAGGGGTGGGGAGTGCCATCAAGGTCGGCGGTGTAAGCTCACCCACCTTGAACTTGCCGCGGTACCACAGCCTGTCGCTCCGCATGTCCACCAGCGCCGCCTCGCAGCGTATACCGGTCTCCACCGGCCGCCGCGCGAACATGGGCAGCGCCGGCACCAGCCAGCTCAGCAGCGTCACGTAGGCCGTCTTGGCGGCGCGCAGCAGCGGCGGCTGGCCGAAGAAGGGGTCCGACAGGGCGGACGTCAGCAGCAGGCCCGCGAACAGCGGGTGGCGTGAGCCTGCAGCGCACAGCCGGCGGTGGCGGGGTTTAAGCAGACAGGCATTCTTTGGCCAAAACGTTGCATAAGGAACAGGTCCGGGGGCAGGGGGCAAGGCCCCCGGCTGGCCGCCATGCACGACAGAAGCCGGAGAGGGTCCCGGGGTCCGACAGGCCGGCGGTGAGCAGCAGACCAGGAAACAGCGGGTGCAGGGAGCCTGCGGCCATATGCACGTGCCCATGGTGGCTCCTTGGCAGCTAAAACCCATTCAACCCAATTACAGCTGCAAGTCTCCAAGCTACTTGTACTGCTTTGCTGCTGTTGCTGCCGCTGCTGCTGCTGCATTCGAAAACGTCCAAGGACACCATGGCTAGGCTCGCCACCTACGGAGCCACGTTCCTGAGCCGTTGCCCCTTTCAGGTGCTCAGCCCCTGTCCCCAAACGTGGCGGTGATGGGCAAGCGCCCGAAAAGGCCACACGCACCTCAGTGTGCCCAGTCTTCTTCACGTTGCGCTGCCAAACGTGCCGTGCCGTGCCCCGCCCCCCCCCGCCGCCGCACCTGCCGGGCTGCTGTTGCCATTGCTGCTATCGTCGTCGCCGCCAGCCGTTGTCGCCACCGCCAGGCTTACGGCCATACCGCCCATGGAGTAGCCGTTGACGAACACACGCACCGGGGGAGGGTCGCCTGGGGCACAACAGGGGCACGCACACGTGTCATGCAAGAGCAGCGTGCTGGATTTATTTACGTGCCTTACGTAGTTGTCGTTTGCTTGCCTACGTGTACTACGCGGCACATAACACGGCCCATACATGTGTATGGTACCATTGGGGTAAGGCGCTGAAGCCAAGGCATCCAATGGCCGCTCTCGTCAGGATTCTGCTGTGCCCGTTCGTTCAGGCACGTCAGTGTCGCGTTCCCCTCCCTTCCCTCCCCTCCCTTCTGGCGGCGCGCAGCGAGTTTTGCCGTGATGTATGCTCCTTGTATGCATTTCAGTACGGCCGTGACTGTTGGTGTCTATGCCGTTGTGATCAAGTCCCAAGTCCCCTAGCCCGGGCGCTGCGCCTACCTTTCTGTTGCTGTTGCGTCGCCGTGTGTTTTTCGTGACGCAGCCGTACATCAGGGATCACGTACTCCTGCACGAAGTCTAGCAGGTCGTCCACCAGGTCCTGCAACGGTCGACGGCCAATCGGCAACACAGCAAGACAACACTTCTTAACATTGCAGAACACGACGGAACCCCTGCCTGGACCACCTGCCCTCATGAGGTGTCCCACACGCTGCTCCCTTCTCCGCACTTCCTGGCTCTGTTGTGGGCTCGCTTCCGCTTTACGCCTCTTTCGCGGCGTACCTGAACGCCCCTTCCCGCACGACCCCGCCTTGCGTCTCTGTAACCCTCCACCCCGCTTGCCGCTTTACACACACCACCCGTGCCCTCCTTTTACCTGCGGCCTGCGCACCAAGCCAAGCCGCATATGGCACCCCCCCCACCTACGTCATACAGGCTTGCTCAACGCGCCCCTCCACGCAATCCTCGTCCCTAGCTCGACCCTACCCCGGCCCCTACCTGCGGCCTGCGCACCAGCGCCCGCCCCGCCTCCCCCCGCGGCCCGCTCTTGCCGTGGCCGTGCGCGTCGTAGGCATACACCGGCAGCTGCAGCGCGGAGCACAGCTGCGCCAGCACTGCGGCAGGAAGCAGGAAACCGGTGAGGCACACCGGGCATCATCAGATGGCGGGAAAGCGGGGCGAACGTGCGGTAGCTAGGCTGGCGGTGTGGAGCACAACCGGTCCAGCAGCAGGGTCTCTCAATGTAAGGGGCGCCCGGGTTGGGCACGGCGTGCGCGGAGACACCGGAACCTCCAGCTTATCCGTTGCTTTAACGCGGAACCTCCTACATGCTGCGTGTGTGTGGCTGAGGCAGGAGGCCCAGAGTGCTGCTACGTGGCCAAGACCAACAGCGCATCGTCCCTTCCCCCCTGTCCTGGCCACCTGCTGCGTGTCTGTGGCTGTGGTCGCTGACCCCGTGGTGGAACACCAGGCAGGCGGGCGCTGACCGGGTGGCGGGGTAGGTCTTTGGCTGGAAGGTGGTGGCCAGCAGGTTGTAGCCCCTGCAGTTAGGCAGGAGCGGGATTAGGGGTTGCACAGGGCAGGTGCGGTGGTAGTGTGTGGTAGGAAGGTGTGAATCCTTCCTGCACACATGAGCCGTGACACAGCAGGGAGGGCGGTGTACGGTGGGGGCACGTGAGGACGGGGCGACGGCGAGCGTGCGGGAAGGACTGGGACTTGGGCCATTGACTTCAGTGGGCGTGGAAGTGAAACGGTGAAGCTGTAGGGTAGGCTGCGTGCGCGCGAAGGTGCCGGGGTAGTGGCGTGGTTGTGGATGTGGGGTGCTAGGGGGTACAGCTGGCTGGTACTGAAGTGCTACGAGGAGGTGCCAGGTGCGAGGGACCAACGCAGGTGCACGCCAGTCCCAGCACACACATGCAATGTCGGCCATCATGTATATGCACCATTGTCAACGCGTTATCCGCGCTCCCCGCGACCGACACGGTGTGAGCATCGTGCCTTCGTCCCACTGGTCACTGCAGGCCCAGGCCCAGCGGCCAGACAGGAACGGGAAACCAGTCCCGCCAACGAATTGGCACATTGCATAGCTCGCCTTGCATACCTTCTGCATGGGAACGGTCTTTGCTCTACCGTAACGTCCGCGGGCAGCGTTGTCGGGACTTGGCTGTGAGGCTCGACATCCTCAACTGCGCCCAGCTCCTCCGAAGCGGGTATGTGAACCATGTCTGTAACTCTTGCGGGTCTGTGCTGCTACAGGCTGCAGCAAGCAGGTTTGTACATACTCAAGCTGACGGGGATAGGAAAGCCTCAGACGGATTCACGTTTGACTTATAACTTATATTTCATGAACCTGGTTACTTCTACTTGGTTGTTCAGCTGCTGAGAGTGCTCGTCCGATGCAACCGCAACCCTTGAGCTACGGTGCAATGCTAGCGGAGCTAGAGAAGTGCCAGGTAGGTAGTATCACTTGCAACGGCATAAGCAGCTACGGTTCTACATTTGAGATGGTCCGCCCATGCCACACGACTGTCCCGGCGGGTCATGCGACTGACGGAACACCCCTTGATCTACCTCACACTGGCGTGACACCGTTGAAGTCCATCTGATTGAAGCAACTAAAAGTTTCATGATGAAAGACTCCTATGCCTGTCGCTAAGCGGTGCAAAAGAGCGCTCGGGTGGTTGGCTTGGGGGCTCCCCTGCCTGCCCCAGTGGCCCTTGCCTGGGTCAGTCTGGTACCGGCGCGAACGGGGCTGTCACGGTGACAAGAGATGTCCACACGACTGCAGCCGTACACGGTGAACATTGCAGTTCTGAAAGGGCTGCGAGGCACGTCATCCCTTTGCGTTGTATGGTGGCTGCATGTCGCACATGTCGCACTAGCCAGCAGCATCTGGGGCACGACTGTCCAAACTCTACCCATTGTACCACCCAGGTGCGTATCAGTCCGGACGACCTAACGATGCAGGTTCAGCAGTCAGTCACTCCTTCAACTACCGCACACCACCTATGGGTATACCGTACCCTCAGCCCTCAACGCTCACCACTGCCGCCCACCATTCCACCCGGCGCCGCCGCTGCCGCCCCTCCCCCGCACGCCTCCGCGTGCCCCTCCCTCCAGTGCGCCTCCCCGCACGCCCGGCAGCAGTACCACGCGCCCCCGCACCCCCGGCCGCACGCCGCCAGCCGCCCCTCCGCCCCCGCCTCGCTGTCCCCCTCCAGGCTAACACACGCAGGGTAGCTGCACGTGCGCAGCAGCCCGTCCAGGAGCTCGGGACTGGGCACCTCGCCGCCCCACCAGCGGTAACCGCCCACCACGTCGGACTCCGCCCGGACTTCCCTGATGGCTACCGCAAAGGCGGCCTTGGTTTCCAGCGGTGCGGTTGGGCCGCCTGCCTATTCCTTCTGGGCCAGAGCCAGCAGCGCCACCACCTCCGGCTGGTCCCCGCCCGCGCGCACCAACAGGTCCCGTAGCTCATGCACCCGCTTGGTCGGCCACACCCACACCGACCGCGCGGAAGCGAGGACGCCCCCTTCGTGCTCTTCCTGCTGCTGCCGTTGCTGCTGCCGCTGCCACCTCTCGCGCTGCTTCGCACCTCCGTCCCAGAGCCACCCGGCCCCGAGCCGCCCGCTGCCGACCACACCTGCTCAGGAAATGCCAGCGTAACCGCACACGCCGCCGCCGCAAGGCCCTGCACGCACATCGACCACACAGCGGCATGGCCACCCACAGCGCGAAACTCAGCGCCCAGCACCGGCACCAGCTGCTCCAGCGCGCTGCCCACCAGCTCCACCACCTTCCACTCCTCCAAAAGCACACGACGCCAAGAGCTAAGCCACGCAGCGGCCTGGTCTGCTCCCTCCCCCGCCACCTGCAGCAACAGCGTTGCCACCACCGGCAGCAGGTTGGCCCACATTTGCAGCCCGAGCCCTGGCGATGCGCCACGGTAGCCCAGTTGTGGGCTGCGCGGCCCCCACGCAGCGGCCATGTCCAGCACCGTCGGCATCACCTGCCGCACGCCGCACCACAGCAGCAGCTGCAGCCGCGGTAGGCCGGGGCTGTCCATGCCGGACCCCCCGTCGCCACATGGTGGTGCCGCGGAGCTGACGCCGCCTGCGCAACCCACCACTGCAGCTCCACGTGCGTCGCCACCACTGCTACCGCCGCCGCCCCTGCCGCCAGCGCCACCGCCGCCACTGTCTCCGCATTCACCGTTGCTGGCGTCGCCGCCGCCGCCGCCGCCTGCGCTCGCACCCTGCCGTGCAACCCGACCAGTACCCGCACACCCGTTGTAGCCGCCGCAGCCTCCGCCGCCACCGCTGCCCCCGTCGCTGCCCACCCCCCGGCCTACCTCCACGGCATAGAACAGGAGGTGGTGTGCCTTGGTGTGCGCCGCAGCCGTGGGGTTCAGGCGCGGGGTGGACGCGCAGGGCCCAGCACACAGTGCCGCTTCAAGCTGCCTAGCGACGGCCGTAAGCTCCTGGCTCCGCAGCACCTTCCGCAGCGTGACCATGAAGGCGGCGCCCTGCCGTACATCGCCGTACGACAGCAGCCAGCCCAGCCAGGGCCACCAGTCGAGGTGGCTGCTGAACAAGGCACTCAGCAGGGGAGGGTCCCCAGCAGCGCTGCCCCCGCTTGCCGCCCTCTCCCCCGCCCTCCGCCGCACGCGCTCCAGGCAGGGCAGCACGCCCGCCGCCAGGGCGCCCGCCACGGGGGCCGGGGCAGCAGCGGTCATGTGTGCTGTGGAAGGTACGTGATGTACAGGGTCGAGGGGCGGGAGGGCATGCATAAGTCCGAAGGTATGGTATCAGCTTAAGTGGTGTGGATTCTGGCGTCACCGCCTCCACCGCTTTGCCAAGGTGCTACCCATTGGAGAACTACCAGGACTGCTGCGGACACACGTGACACGTTGCACATGGCATTTTTTTTTTTTTTTTTCTGTGGAAAGGTTTACAGGTAAGGAGACGGGAAGGGACAGGCCAGCGGGAGTCCAAGGCCCGACCAGCACAGGCAAGCACCAGGATATGGCATGCGGGGATCATGCCTTATCCTACATGCAGGTCGGTGCTCCGCTTGCTTGTTGGCAGCTACCGGATAGCAGGCATGCAGCTATGCCAGGTGCGGTACCGGGGTGCTCTGCCGCGGACATTCTGTCGCCCACCTGCGTCCTTGGGCACTCGCGCTTGCTGCTGTCTGCAGACCTTGTTCCAGTGCTGCACCCACGCGGCCAGCTCTCCCCCCTGCATCTCCACCCACAGCTCCGTGTCCAGCAGCAGCCGGTGCCACCGCGTCTCGGGCAGCCACAGCCGCATGGGTGGCCCCCCGCCTTGCCGCACCAACCGCTGCTGCCGTACTGCGCCCTGGCTGGCAAACCGACGAGGCAACCGCCGCCAACGTGCCCAGCTGCCCTGCATTCGCTTGTCCCTCAGCCACCGCACCCGCTCTGTCCGCGCCACTCCTTCCCTCCCTCTCGCCCCGTCTCGCAGCCCCTGCTGCTCCCCTTCGCCCTCCACTCGGCCCCTCCACTGTGCCTACCCTTCCACCCGCTCCTGCCAGCGCTTCCTCACTGCGGAATAATAGAACGAAGGGTGCGTGCCTCCGACAGTGCATTCATAGCAACGTGACCAGTGTCCGCTTTGCTGATGACCAGACCTCCCTGAGGCTCCGCCCTGCCCTCTTGCCCCCGGTACACCTGCGCCGACCGTACTGCCAGCCGCCCCAGCCGCAGCAGCAGGTCTAGGCGGCCCTCCGGGGGCACCGCTGGGAGCGGCGGCGGCGCACCGTTGGTGGGGTGGGAAAGCAGGATTAAAGGGTTCAGGTAAAGGTCTTGATCTATGACTTGCAGGCCCGCCTGCGGAGCCGCGCCCTGCTGGAAGGAGCTGAGCCGCCGGCATGCCTTCCCAACCGCTGCGGCCAGGGCCCCTGTGCGGTACGGCAGCGGCATGCCGTACAGTGAGCCCTCGTCGGCCTCGTGCAGCATGAGGGTGCCCAAGGTCAGGATGAGGTGCTGGGTGCAGGGCCCGGCTAGGGCCTGGCGCAGGGCGGTGTCGAGGCCGGGCGGGAGGCTGCTGAAGGGCGCACCGCTGTCAGCCTCCCGGGCTGCCTTGCAGTGTTCCAGCAGGCGGCCTATCGCCACCAGGCAGGTCCAAACGTGCTGAGCATCAGGCACCGTAGGTAGACGCAGGCATGCCCAGCACTAAGGCCACGCCTGACCACGTAAGACGCACGTGACGGCGTGTAAGGCCACGTTGAGGCACGTAGGGGCGTGTGTACTACGTGCCCTCCTTACGCATGGGGGGCCTGCACCCGTGGGCCCAAGGCAGCAAACTGCGACGCCTGACACGTACATACGGTGGTATTATTTGTTAGCAACTCTGTAACTG
>VFQN01005276.1_pt1 | contig 15978 bp, 22 predicted proteins | sample 3512371 | NCBI WGS metagenome assembly VFQN01 (sample SAMN10412370, study PRJNA504923) | tailings metagenome | isolation source: Replicate 2 from Balatoc abandoned mine | place: Philippines: Itogon, Benguet | collected 2017-08-28 | reverse complement strand
ACGCTGCGGGGGGGGGCCGGGGGGGGGGCGTGGGGGGTTGGGGGGGGGGGGACCCGGGGGCGGGGGGGGCAGGGGCCGTGGCAAGGGCTGGGCGCACGGGCGGCGGAGGGGCAGGCGGAGGCGACGGAGGTGAGCTTCTGCACGGGCAGGGAGTGAGGGCAGGGCGGTTGGGGCCTTAGGAACGGGGTGGTTGCAAGGGGCGTCGAGGCCCGAGGGCGGATAAGGGTCGGGGTTGGCGGGGGCCTGTCAGTTGCTGTGGGCTGTAACTTTGCTGAGGTGCCGTACTGACCTGCACTGTGGATTGGTCAAGGAGTAGGATTAGGCAAGGAGGACGGTGGAGCATGGCGGCGGCGGTAAAGGTTACGAGCAGTTGCAAGGCAGGTGTCAGGTGCCCCTTAGCCCACCTTCCGAGATTGATAGTGCATGGCCTTGGCTGACCCTTGCATCGCCCGCGGTGCACATGCACGCCCTGCTGCCCCCGCCCTCGAAACCAGGTGCTGCACCGAGCGCTGCTGGGGCTGCTGCTGCTGCACAGGGTCCACAAGTGCCCGGGCAGCCTCCTCGACGAGCCCCTCGGCAGCAGCCACCCCTGCCACCTCGCCGCCTTCCACATCGCCTACGAAGCCCTGTGCCGCGTCGCGCAGCAGTCCCCTGACTACGACCATGCACGTCCCATTTCTCCCGTGCACGTCTTGTTCGGCATGGTGGTGCTCGTACCGCCCGAGGCCCTGCAGGCTGTGCTACAGTCCCGCGGGCCATGCGCGCACTTGGCAGGGCCCTCTGGCCTACCTGTTGTGGAGCTCTTTTCGCCGCAGCACCTGGAGCTAGTGGTCACGGTGAGCCACGGCGAAACACCCCTTGGCACGTTCAACTCTTGCATCCTGCTTTCCAGGCCGGAGAGCCGGCACAGGCGGTAAAAAATGCAAGGCTTCCTCATTCTGCTAGGTTGCCTTGTCGCTGTCGGAGGCCGGGACAGTCGACCATGTCCCAAACCCACAATTCCCTTCCCACCGGATCTGCCTTCATATGATCTGCTAGCGCCACTCTGATAGCACCGAGACTCTGTTTACAGGAAGTCACACGGCAAGATACTTGCCTTCCACGCACCCCGCCGCTTATCCCCGATGGGCATCCAACGCAGGTGCTGCTGGACCGCCCAGTGGAGTCCCTCCTCGCGCTGGGGGTCAGCACGGCGTGGCACGGCGGGGACCTGGTGGAGCGCGTTAACACGCGTGCAGCAGCCAGGGCCTGCCCGGCCGCCGCTAGCACAGCCAACACCCACAGCCTCAGCCACCCGGACCCCAGCGGTCCTGGGGCCAGCACTTGCGGCTCTTGGGGTTGGCCAGGGGAGTCCAACGCTGTCCCGCCGCCGTGGGTCCAGGGGCCGCCGGGGCCTGTGACCCGGATGTGGCAACACGCTCTGCTGCTTGCGCGTGCGGCAGAGGTGCTGCGGGCACAGCGGCTGGAGCAGGAGGGCAGCCTGGAACCGGAGGTGCTGCATGTAATGGAGGCAACAAACGCAGAGCGCATGACCTCCAGGGCTAGGCAGGAGCTGGCACGGCTGGAGCAGGCCTGGGCGGGCGGAGTCCTGGGCTCCACAGCCGCGCACGCTGCTGTCCTGCAACGGGTACGGACCGTCGTACGCCAGCTGGGCGAGCTGGGACTGCTTCAGGACCCTGCCGTACACCGTACGGCAGCAGTGCGATGCCGGCTGGTGGGCGAGGTGTGCGCGTCGGTCGAGGGCCGGGTGGAGCGGCTGCGCCGGGCAATCGGGCAGGCGGAGGCGGAGGCAGAGGCAGAGGCGGCGGGCGCGGGGGGAGGGTCGGACAGGGCGGCACGTGCGCCCAGCATGCATGCGGCGCTTAGGGCGTGCCATCTTCGTATCCAAGTGGTGACGGAGAGCCAGGAGCTCTCAGACAGGGTTGGGCACACGGAGCGGGGCCCTACGACGCAGTCGTGGCGGATGAAAGTGGAGCGCTGGCGACGGCAGGGCTACTCGCCAAAGGGCGCCGGCGGCCTGTGCGAGTTGATCTTGCGACTGGCGCCGATGCTGCCGGAAACGCACCCTGACACGTGGGGCGCGGCGATGCGGCCGTGGCAGGAGGCGTCGCGGGCGGCGGGGGAGCAAGGGGCACTGCAGGAGGCGAGCGGGGGCAAGCCCGAGCTGCTGTGGGTAAGTGGTCTGCAGCAACAGTAGGGCATAGGCACCTGGCCATGTGGGTCTCAGGCCGAGGCGCGTTACTTTCCTATATCGTACATCCATGGGAGCACGCCTACAGTATCTGGGGTGCCCAGGACCCGGGGCCGTCCAGTGAAGGAGAGCTTTCCGTACCTGTTGGTACACACTGGTGCGACGCATTCTGCAAGCGTGAGCACGCTCGGTCTGGTCCTGCGTGTGCCGGGGGGCAACCGACACAGCCGGCTTTTTCACTTCAGCTAAGTATCTCAGCGGATCAGCGTCAGCGAGCATAGCCACCGTCTTCGACTTGCCACTCTCCGGACCTGCCATGCCTCGCTGCGCTCTGCCTGTTACTCCTACATGCCTTTAACTGTATAAGGCTCATTCGCCTACATCCCGCACCGCATCCGCTACACACTGCATCGCCGGCGCCCGCCGGCGCCTTGACACACGTGCCTGACACGCACGCATCCGCCAAAGCCGCTGGACTCTAACCACAGTGGGCAGCGCAACCGGCGGCACTGCCCTTATCGTTGTCCTGTGCGGCTCATCCATTACCTAGCAATGGCCTCGTGTGTATTCCGCTCAAGTGTCGCGGCACTCTTACATGACCACGGTGCAGCTTTCAGGGCAATATTTGAACCCGCCATCGCTTGGCCCTCTGCCGCCAGGGATTGCTGCTGGAGGCGACTCACGGCCTGATAGTGGCCGTGGCACTGGGCTTCCACGCAAAGCTAATCAGCCTGGCGTCGTGCACCGTGGCAGGCTGCGTGTACATGCAGGTACGGCATCGGAGGGCACGCAGGGCGACACTACCTTATGCACAGTATCTAGCTGTCTACACAGCGGCTCCAAGCAAAGCGTTTTATGCACGGAGGCCTGCGCGCTGCGTGCACCCGTCTTGTGCTCCTGGCCGCTACAATCAAGCTTGGGTCCTTCTTAGAGGCAACGGCATGGCTTTCGTTTGGACTGGCAAAGTTATATGCAGCAAGCAGCAGAGACGCGTGCAGCAAGTGCATGTGTACCTGTCACAATAAGTCTTGGACACACGTGGTCGGCGCCAGCGTTGGCAGCCCCCTAGGACCCCCTGCGCACCATCACTTGTTCACGCGCACGTGCTGACGCCGACTCCCTTCTGGCACACCGCCGTCACATGTGGCACGCAACGCGTGTCACCACCCCGCAGATGTACGAAAAGCTGGACGGCGGCCTCGTGCAAGGCGTCTCCACGCCTCTGGTGAACCAGATGCGCGTGCTGCCCGTGCATCTGCTTTGCACGTTGCGCTCTGTACCGCCCGAGCTCTGCGCGCACCTTGTACGGCAGCTGGACGCCGCAGTACGGCACCCTCCAGGCGGCAGCCACAGCGGCACTGGCGGCGGCGGCGGCTGTGACGGCTGCACCAACCTGAACTCGTCGCAGCAGCCGGTGGACGAGCTGCTCACCATGTACGACAACGCCGCCCGCCTCGTGCTGTACGACGTGTGGGTCGCGGAGGTGGCAGTGATGCTGTCGGAAGCGTTAAAGGGAGACACGGGCAGCGATGGCGTCGAGGGCGAGGACGAGGACGGCGAGCACGGGGCAGCAGCAGCCTGGGGCCCGGACGGGGACAGGAACTGGGACCGCATCGAGCGATTGGAATCGGCGGTCGCGCACCTGCTGGCGTGCGCGCCGTTTCCCACCCGCCGTGATCCGGGTGAGGGTGCGGATGAGTGGTCCGCTTCGCAGGAGGCGCCGGCGCGGCGGGCCGCTGAGCAGCGACGTGCGACTGCGGTTTGTGCGGGGGTTGAGGGGCAGGAGGAGGGCAAGGAGGAGGCGTCGGGGTCGGTGTCGTCCGGTGCTTCGAGGGAGCAGGGGAGCGGCAGGGGAAGGGGGCAGGGCAAAGGCGATGGGCCGGCGGACAGGGGTCCGCGGCGTGGCGGCGGCTCTAGGGCCAGCATTCTGCGGGCGCTGGCAGAGGGACCTTCGCGTGTGGCGGTGCCATGCGGCGACGTGGGCGGCAGCAGCAGCAGCAGCAGCAGCAGCAGCAGCAGCAGCTTGCATGTTGTTGCTGACTAAGCGTGGGTTAACGCTAGCGAGGGGGAGGGCGAGGAGTTGGCGACGGCGCTGCTGCTGGCGCGGCTGCTGCCGCGTGATAAGGGGGGCCTGGCGCGGGTGCTGGTGAGGGGCCCGGAGGCTCTCAGCCTGGTGCTGTTCACTCTGACGGACGACCCCACGGCGGGCACGCCTGTGGTGCAGCCGGTGTGGGAGGGACAGGCGGATGCCAAGGAGGTGAGTGTCTTTCCAACAGCGCTGTGTGGTCCTGCGCACCAGGCTGCATGTGTGGTGCTCCGCCCAATGTGCGCGGTGTAGACCTTCTACAAGAGATACATGCGTGGTGTTTCGTTGCCAGGGCCCTTGGGTGCGCACCTGCACCGCACGAGTATGGGCCAGCCCTTTGCCATGGACTCGATAGTTGGCCTGGTCCTGCACCTCCCGTCCAAGCACGCATGTATTGCGTCAGGGGCCCGTGCTGTTCAGCCGCCGCCCGCACTTGCCCATGCAAAGTCTTACATCTTCGAAGCGGGAATTCAATGTGGGTTTTTCTGACTCCAGTCGACGCTTCGTGGCGTCACTCGTCCGCAATGCTGCCAAACGCTTGCAGGACCCCTTGCTCATGGCAGCGCCGGATGGCCTGGACCCCGATGTGGCCATGGAGGCGGCGGCCTTGGGCGCCACCGTACGACTGCAGATCATGGAGGGTACGACGGTGGGCGAGGGAGGCCCCGGCGCCACGCAGTACAGCTGGCCGGCGATGAAGCGGGCGGCACTGACCGTGACCGACGACTCCAGGTAATGAATAGTAGGCGAGGATGCAAGAAGCATGCAGGGCACTCGTGTTTGCGGGATGTTGCCGTGGCATCCTGGTGTGGGTACGGGTACGGATACGGGTACGGGTAGGGGTGCGGGTACGTACGGGTGCCCGGGCGCATCAGGGCGGTTTGACGGCTGGCGGCTGGCGGCCGCAGCACCGGTCGCACTTGCACCAAGCATACCGGTAGGCTGGTCCTGAAGCTTCTGTTGGCCACCACCTTCGGGAATGGTGCTCACTCAGCAAGCAGCATGCCCCCAAGGAGGAGCACGTGCTCGTACTACGTCTTGGCATGCCCACTGCTGCCCCCACGCTGCCCCAGGTGGAGCAGTGCACTGTGCCAGCTGCGTCTGGCCTTCTTCCCCGCCGACAAGCGCATCGGCGGCACGTGGGTGTGGGCTGAGGGCGTGGTTGGCATCCTGCGGGCGGTGCTGCTGGTGGCCAAGGTGGGTGTGCAGGTGCAACGCCAGCGCACTGGCAGCCTCAGCCACTTGCGGTACTGTAGTGGGACACTGCACAGGAGATGCGTGCCTGTTGAACTATGAGGCTTCCGATGGAACTGATGGTGAGATGCTGGCCGCTTTGGGTAATGTGGACGGGTGTGTCGGTAGGGCGGAGTGAGGCGGCTGGCCGATAGGGCTGGCGTGCATTGCGGCGCAATACGTGCTTAGACAATGTTGTGAACCACCGACTGGCTGCCCAGGTGCGCGCCGAGCTCAACGCCGAGGGCCGGGACCTGGTCATATGGGTGGACAGGCTGGGCCGCATAGGCTTGGACGAGGCCGCGGCCAAGGCCAGGGAGCACCAGAGGCGGCAGCAGGAGCACCACCAGGGCGCAAACTTGCCTGCCCGGGGGCACCCAGACGATGACATGGACATCGAGACAGCCAACAGTGTGCTCAGCAAGCTGCAGCTTTGCATACACATGTTCCTCCGCCGGCCAATGTACGCGACAGTCGAGCGCCCCAACGGCTGTGTGGTTGCGCCGGCGCCGGACAGCGCGGGGCCGAGGGCGTGGGAGGCGGCAGCGGCGGCGGCTCTGCAGCTGCTGCGCGGGCTGCGTGCGGAGGGGGGCGCGTTGCGACTGGGCCTGTCCGTGCGCCTGCAGGTGAGGCCGTTCGGAGGCTTGTGGGGCTAGCGAAAGTATCAAAGGATTGTCTGAGGACGTGGACACGCTGCTTAGCGAGCGCCGGGCGCGCTTGCATGCGGCTCCACGGGCTGTGTATGCCCAGCTGCTGTAGCTGGCGGGTCAGGACGTGCTGAACGACGTCTCGACTTCGTGCACTAATTCTGCCCCAAAACACATTGCATCCTGAATATGCCCGTACGTTTGTCACAAGTACTGCCGCTTAGCGGCGGGCTGCCTGGCCGTGTATCTGCAGGTGATGGAGGTGGAGGTGGGGAGGCCGGGGCGCCTGGTGCCGCCGCCGGAGCGACAGGCGGCGGGCGGCAAGCAGGGCAAGGGCAAGGCGGCCAAGGCGGCCAGGAAGTAGATAGGGGTGAGGGCGGCATGCCGGGCGTGCCGGGTAGGTGGCGTTACGGAGAGGCATGGGTGCTTAAACTGGATGTGGTACCCCGGCATGCGGGGGATAGCTTGGAACATGGACGGAGCAACAGACGCAGGCATACGTGCCTGTGTGCTGCTATTCAGTGGGGGCGCAGGTGCAGTAGGGCGATGCGCGTGTGCCCAGTGTACAGCTGAACTGCGTCTAGGCACCTGACCATTAAGGAGGTGCTGTCATGGATTTTGGGCCGACCCTGACGCTGCGGTTGACTGCCTACTGCAGCGGGAGAACTTGCTATTGGTGCATCAAGGCGAAAAGCGTTCATACTTGGTGGGATGCGGTCATTGCAGCCCACCCCTGGTTTCGGGTGGTGGACGGCAGCCTTCCCTGCCTGACCGGAGGCCCCTCGGATTGACTGGTGCAAGGGCGGACACTGCCAAGGAATGGTACTGACGCACATTGCCAATCCCGCCTTGTTTGCCTGCCTGGAGCGGAGGGGCGGTTCTGTGCGGGGGCCGTGTATGGTGCAGGTGGGGCCAGTGTCGGTGGAGGGTCCGTGGTTGCGATGCGTGACGAGTGAAAGCAGCATCCGGGGCGCACTGTTGGCACATTCCGCGATATGTCTGCATCGTCCCTCGTTCTTCAAGAAGGGTGGATGGGGGCCACGTCAGGGAGGCTCCTTGTGCTCTGTGGGTGTGCCTTCGCGATGAGCTGTGTGGAGGCGGGGCCAGGCTTAGGTAGCGGGAACTGGAGGTCCGTTTTTGTGGGCTTCATAATTGTTGTGGGTTATACTGGTACTTCTCTGGAGCTGAGGGCTCTACTATTTGTGGGCTACACCAAACTTCTCTGGAGCTGATGGCTCCTAACCATACAGTGAGAGCGTCGGAAACCCCGTGTGCCTGATGGCGGGACCAGCCGGACGGGGCTGGGCCTTGGAAGGGGACCGAGACTGTACAGGTCTGTTGCCCGGGAGCTGCAGAATCTTGCGCATCCAGTGCGCTGAGAGCGTTCTCTGGTACCGGGATGAGCCTGACAGTGTACGTATGGTTCAGAGCCCCAGGGGCTCCAGGAGCTCTGGTAAGGTTGCTGCTGCTGTGCCCGGCCTCTCGCTGATTTTGAAGTTTCTGACAGGCAGGACGAGCATGCTCTGGTGCTCCTGGACAAGTGGCAGGAGGTAGGTAGAACCCAGGGGAGGCACACCCTGGGGGCACTTGGGGGCAAACTGCAGCCCAGCCCTGCTTTGGAGAGCATCCGTGCTGTGCGGCATGTCACGGCAGCATGCGACGCAGGCAAACTACTATGCGATGCACATGCCCCGGAACAGTCCTTGTGGAATGACACTGAGCGACAAACGTTTGGTTTAAGCGTGAGGCCTGGAGCTTGCAAGGAGTCCACGGCAGGACGCAGGACTTGCGATTGTTCGCAGACGGGAATGTATTGCAAGTACACAGGTCGAATATGATCCAAGAACTCAGCGCTCGCTGTTTCGATCCGTAGTTTGTAGAACCGTGAACCGAGACTTTGGCCTTGCGTGATTGCAACCCGACAGCCAAGATCAAGATAGCATACTGCGGGGTATTGTTTTCCACGAGTAGGATGTAGGAAGAGTTCTGCTGGGTTTCCTGCGGGTGTCCGCAACATCGGCTGATGGGTTTCGGCCATCCAGCTTCCGCCAGCCTCGCAGCGATTCAGTTTCGCCGGCTGCAGCACATAAGGTCCAATGACCAGGAACTGGAACGCGAGTTCACAACTGCAGCCGACAGCAAAGTTCCCCACCATGTGGGACCACCAGCTCCTTGGGTCCAACCTGGCAAGGACACAGGCGGACAGCACCAGGGGAACCAGCAGCAGGACCAAGCAGCAACGCTCCAACGTGGTTCCAACCACCTATCTGCAAGGGTGCGGCACTCTGTGCTGCTGCAAGAGCTGCATCCCACGCACTTGGCGTTGGGGCAGCTGGCCGCGGCTGCGTCCCTTCACCCAAAGCAGCATACACGCCAGCCGACGAGCACGGCAGCACACGGCAACCTAGCTTCCAGAGCTGCAAACGGGGATACCACCACGACAAGTGCGAACCCTGGGGCCAGCTACGTGCCGGAAACCTGCCCATGGGCCCGGCTGGCGGTTGCGGCACACCGTGCAAAGCGTGCTACGGCACGGTCGGAGAACGCGCAGCGAGAACGACACGGTGGAAACAAGCAGCAGGATTACGGCATGCTGTCCGACACTGATGACTACTCCGAGGGCTTCAGCAGCAGCGATGAGGGTGAGGGTAGCGGCGGCGGCAACGGCGGGGTATGGGACCCCCTCGCCGTGGCGGGTGCGCTGTTGGACGGCAGCCTGGAGCAGCGCCTTGCGGTGCACAACATGCTGTGGGGAGCCAAGGTGCGCAGGGGAAGGCTCCTGAGACACGTCTGCAGGCGTGCCTCTTGGCAACCATTGCGGCCCCACATGGCGTGCGCTGCATGCAGCTGTGCGGCATGGCGCGGGCCGGCAAGGGCCCCGGTTGAGCGGCGCTGCTGCTTGACGGTCTTTCGTCCCTTTGCCTGCTCGTTAAATTCCACTCGTCGTGCAAGGAACCTCGCAATACGTTGCACCCGTGTCAGTAAAGGACCCCTCCTTGGCACACGCTTTCCTGACCGACACTACCGGTACTGCACCCGTGCACCCTTCATGCACCCGCATGCAACCCGTTGCAGGCACCCGACGGGGGCTGGAGCGCGTTGGAGGAGGCGCTCGCCCCTGCCGCCACGGTGCAGGCCTTACGGCAAGAGCTGTCCCTGGCTGCAATTGCCTCTCCCGAGTCTGCTACTGAGGCCATGGGCCATGTGGGCGACGCACGGCAAGGTGAACAGCAGCAACATGGACTGCAGCAGCAGGCGTCGGCCTACCTATCCCAGGTCATCATTGACCGCTTGGAGTGCGCCCAGTCGCTGCACGCCCTGCTGTCGGATGCCGCACACAGCATGCGGGGCGCCGACCCACGGGTCCACCGGCGGGCGGTGGGCATGGGGCTGTCGTACGCGGAGGAGTACGCGGAGCGGTCACGCCAGGCGCACGTGGCCTGGCCCGTTGGGGAGCCGGGGGGCACGGAGCAGGGACTTGCGGGGGACGTGGGCGCCGGAGATAGCGCCGGAGCGGGTGGGCAAAGGGCGGAGGCAATCACAGACCGCGTGGGGGAGCGTGAGCGTGAGCAGCCGCTGGCGCAGCTGTGGTCCGAGGTGCAGGCGGCCAGGGGTGACGGGCGGCGGCTCGTAGGGTGGCTGGAGGAGGGTCGGTACGGCGAGCTGCTGCCCGGGGGTGCGGGTTCGCAGCACGGAGGCTGGGTGCAGGGCGGAGAGGCGGCCAGGGGCGTTGTGGGCTTTGTCGAGGCGACGGCGTGGCGTACGCTGGGGCAGCTGGCAGCGGCAGGTCGGCCAGATGCGGTGGAGGTGGGTCAAGGGGCATGCGGCCCCTTGGTGCGTGAGCAGAGTGGCAGCAACTGGTGCTTGCCCATGGCTGCAATTGCTCGCGTACGCTTGGGTGCACGCTGCACGGCAGCGTCTCCAAACCTTGGAAGCGTTACGTGCACGTAGCCGGTCCCCAGCCAGCAGACGTTGGTAGGCTGCCCCGTGCCCACACGCCCGTTGCTGTTGCTGCTCTGACGCTGGTCGCGCCCGGTGTCCGCCTGCCCCGCCAGGTGCTGCACCGCGCGCTGCTGGGCTTCATGCTAATACACAGGGCCCACCGGCAGCCCGCCGACCTGCTGCAGCCGCCGCAGGGCAGCTGCCACCCCTGCCACCTGGCGGCCTTCCACGTGGCGTATGAGGCTATGTGCACTCACGCACGCCACTCGCACACTGGGAGCACGGACGGCACCAGCAGCAGCAGCGGCAGCGTGGAGCTCCCCCCCATTGCTGTACTGTACGATGCATTGGCGCACCTGCCGCCTGAGTGCCTGGTGCTGGCCAGCTGGGCCCGGCCCGCCTTCGAGCCGCCCGGGCCCTTTGATGCCGGCCGCGTTCCGCCCTTCAGTCCCCAGCACTTGGGCCTGCTTGTGCAGGTGGGCACAAAGTGTGATGGTTGGAATGGTTTGCGGGCAATGGCCCTTTTGAATCGAACCAGCGAGCAGCAGCGCAAGTGTAGTGAAAAATTGCAGGGTGAATGGATTATAGCCCCATTGGACACCTCCAGCCAAATGCCTTCCAGCTGCAACGACCCCGACAGGCAGGCATCTTGTTCATGCGCTGGCTTCAGCTCGCTGAGGAGCAGTCAGCCGGGTTTCCCGTACAGCAAACTCCATGTGCCCCGTACCCCAGGTGTTGCTGGACCAACCGCTGCTGGCCATGTGCGTCAGCGTGCACCACAGAGCCTGGCGTTTTGACAGGATAGCAGCCCAGGCTGGCGCCGCGTTGGGCAGTGCAAGCGGATGCGGAAACGCCGGCAGCAGCTTTGCTTGCGGCGATGGCGGGCGCCCCCGTGCGACCCACATCCTGGCGCCATCGGACGCACCTGCAGCAAGGCCGTGGGCGCGTGGCCCCGTGGACCGTGTGGCCAAGGTGTGGCACAAGTGCCTGGCTATTGCGAGGGCGGCAGAGGTGCTCCGGTCGAAGCAGCAGAGTGGCCCGCAGGCGTCCCAAAACTATCAGCGGCAGCAGCAGCAGCAGCAGCAGCAGCAGCAGCAGCGTGAAGGACAGCAGGAGCGGGAGCTGCAGCAGCAGTCCCAGGGGCTGCAGCAGCCGCCTCCGCCGCATCCGCCTCGGCCTCGGCTGGTTGAAGTGGCGGGCGGCTACGTCTTGTATGACGAGCTCCTCCGGACGTACGATAACCTGCAGCGGCGCTGGAGGTGTGGTGTGCTGGGCGCGGGCCCGGCGGCGGTGACGACGCTGCACGGCATTCGGGCGACTGTACGGCGGCTCGCGGAGCTGGGGCTATTGGAGGAGCCGGACGCGGGCGCGGGGCTGCCGGCGGCGGAAGTGCATGAGCGGATCAGTAAAGCCAGCGAGTTGTTGCGTGAACGCACGGGCTTGCTACGGCTGACGTGCAGCCGCGTTGCTGGCGGCGGGCCTGCGGCTGGGACAGGGGGCGGCGTGGATGCGACCATGATTGACCTTCTGATTGCGCATGTGACGATACTTAGACCAGTGGATTTACCGGATGACCTCTTGAAAGCGGAGAATGCCCTTGGTGCTGGCGGTCTAGGGGAGCTGAGGGCGCGCTTGTTGCAGCTGCGGAGGGCGCCTAACCGTGCGCCGGTGCGGGCAATGGCGCTCCTGCACATGGCGAGGGAGGTCAACACCGGGGTGCTTGCGGCCCACCCGCACACGTGGGCGGCGGCGCTGCAGCAGCTGGAGGCCCTGGAGCGGCAGCAGGACAGGGAACACGAGAAGGGGGCTGGAGGTGGAGCACAGGGCGTCACGGAGGCGCAGGGGAACCCAGAGGAGCAGAGGCGCGCGCGGGACGCCAGGGTGGAAGCCCTCAGGGTGGGAGTTGCAAGAACGTGTCTTGCTACTGGCTCCGCTTTGCATGCAACTACGGGGTGCTGCAGGTACCGTCCCAGTAACTCTGTCCGTTGTGGCTTGTGCGCTTTCCTGGGAACTGTGGAGGCTGCAACGCCCTTTGTTGCATCACCTACGCCGGGCCAGCAGCGGCGCACCCATGCAACAAAGCCAAAGCGCAAACCTTCATGCCACACCTCCGCGGTACTGACCCGCTCCTGCTGCCACCTCTACCGCAACTTCCTCCGCAAGGCCGTGCTCATCGATGCCCTGGTGGGGCTGGCGTCGGTGATGCAGCGCGGACCACAAACAGAGCACCTGGGCCTGGCTTTGTGCGCGACGGCAGGGACGCTTGTGGCACAGGTATGACGCATTGCACTCTCCTCACAGTGCAGGCTCTGTGCCCGTCAAGGCTCGCTGCCCCGTAAGAGGCACGGCAGCGATGTACCCAAGCCAGCGGGCCTCGCTTGCTCGCGTGCCTGCAGGTTGCACTTACCGTCTGGGCCCGCTGTTTGCATGCCTCAAAACAGCCCCCTGCGCCGCTGCCTTGCCTTCGCCCTGCGCATCCTTCTCGCATGCCCTGCGCCCGCCAGGTGCGGGACAGTCGAACGACTCGCCTACTCACACGTGCAGTACCTGTTCACCCTCGCGCCCTGCCTTACTGCTCTGCCGCTGTCCTGCCCCTGCCCGATGCAACCTGCCAGGTGTGGGACCACCTTGGGGCTGCGCCCGACCCCTCCGAGCGCACGGTCCTTGAGCGGCAGCTACGCCTCCTGCCCGAGCTGCTTGCCCACCTGCTCACCGTCGTCCCGCACGGGCTGTGCAGCTTCGTCCTGCGCGAGCTGGGCAACCCAATGGCACCGGAGGAAGCGGAACCGCCTGCCCCCGCGGACGGTGTTGGCGCGAGGCCTGGCCTGGAGGCTGTTCGGCCGCCGCCGCTGCCCGACCCCGCAAGGCGGCTGCTGGAGATGTACGACAGCTATGCCCGCCTCGTGTTGTACGACATGGGTTGTGCGGTCGGGGCGCTGGTGACGTGTAGGGTGCTGCTCGGCGGTGGTGGTGATGGCGGCGGGGGCGACGCAGGCGGCGAAAGCAGCGGCGCAAGCTGCTTCTCGGAGGAGGCGTTGGCGCAACTCTGGGATTACGGCCACGCCTTGGTTGCTGCGACCTCAACCAGCTTCCGTGCCTTTGTGTCGCGTGAGCTGCTGCGGCTGAGGGACGGCGGCGGCCTCGGCCGGACCCCTGAGGAACAACACGCTGGGGCTTTTGTGGCTGGGAGAGCAGCGGCGGAGGGTGGGGCATGCAGCGCTGGCGGGATGCAGCAGCGCCCAAGGGCAGCGGGGCCTCCGGAGGCAATCAGCGGCATGGCGCGTGGCGGCGGGCGCAGCGGCAGCGGGCGCAGAGGCAGCGGCGGCGGTGGCGGCGGCGGCGGCGGCAGCGGCAGCGATGATGAGGGGACGGGTTGGGGTGACGACGGACCCATGTCGGAGTGGTTTGCGCTGGACTCGGTGTGGGGCGTGCAGCCCGGGGGGGAGGCCAACCTGGTGACGGCGCTCCTGATGGCGCGCATGGCGCCCAGCATCGGGTCCGGCTTTGCGCGGCTGCGGCTGCGGGGCCCCGAGGCCGCCGTGCTGCTCATGCTGTGCATCAAGGAGACGGAGAAAGTGGGCTTGGTCGCAAACGAGGCGGAGCGGTACATGCTTCTGCCGTCCTTGGCGACGCAGGGCGAGGAATGCGACCAGTTTAATTGCCGGGTGCATGAGTGGCCATGCGGGGTTGCGGCATTCCGATGTGCTGCTTGCCTGCTACCTGGCGATGTCCGCCGCTGCAGACACGGTGCATGCTTGCTTGCTGCCGTAGCTGCACGCCTCCCCGCATTCTCATTGTACGGCTGCTGCCCTCCCTGCCTGGCACCGAGGAGCGCGCAGTGGGCGTAACATGTGCTTTTGCACGGGTTGTATGAGATGCGCGGCGCTAAGTACCGTCCTGTTTCCGTCGCAGCCTGAGTGCAAGGCGGTAGGGCAGCTGGGCCCGGCGGCAGCGGCAGCGGCAGCGGCGGACAGCGGCGCGGTATGTGTTGAGGTGCGGGCTGGCCGGCCGCCGCTGCGGGGAGTGTCCAAGCTGTTCGTCAAGTACGATTGGGCGACCATTGACCGGGCCGTAATCCACGTTAGAGAAAGCTCCAGGTGTGTGCTTGCGAAACCACTTCCGTGTGTGTTAGATGTTTGCTTACGTTTGCGCTCGGGCTTGCCGTGCCCTGAGGAAGGCAGGTGTGAGCGTCAGCCTGCTCAAATGGGGGGATAGGCAAAGTGGAGGCGGGGCAGGCCCAAGGTACCTGGCCGTGAACCGCAGCCGCTGCAAACCGGCGGTGCGCGGCCTGCCGCCAGGGTTACACATGAGCCGTTCGCCAGGCATTGGGCATGCTTGCAGATACTCTTGGCTCAAAATTTCCCATGACTTGCCCCTGCAGCGAGCCCAAGATCCTGCCTGCGCTACGTGCGCCGTTCCTGTCCCCGACCCAGCGCCTGGGGGCGGTGTACGTGGAAGGGGACGGCGCGGTGGGGTCCATGAGGGCGCTGCAGCTGGTGGCAAAGGTGGGCGCTCGACGATACGAAACTCAGTATCGCCCACGACGGGGACCCTGCTTACCCAGTGCTCCCTTGGGCTAAAGAAGCTCTTTAGAGCAACCATCCATGGCCACACTTGCCTGGGCATCCGGGTTCTGCAGGCACAGAAAAAGTCAGCCGTTAGCAGACGCATCACAGTAGTACAGCTTGCACGCGATGCCATTACGCAGAACCACAAACCGCAACTCCCGTCCTCAGCTTCGCTCAGTTGTTATTTAGCTCGCTCCATGCGCTGGCCTGCTCCTCTCCACCACCTTCTTGCGGCACAGGTGCGGGAAGAGCTAAACAAGCAGGGCCGCGAGATCGCTGTGCTGGTCGAAGGCGTCCTTGCGGACAAGGCAATCGAGGAGGACCAGCGCGAGCAGAAGCGGCGGCAGAAGCTGCAGCAGCAGGGCGAGGGCGCGGGAGGAGGCCGCGCGGACGCGGGCCCAACAACTGTGGAAGACTCAGACAAGCACCTCCAGATGCTCACCCAGGCGTTGAAGCGGCTGTGCACCGTGCAGCGCTGGCATATCAAGCAGGTCGCTCTGGGCTCTGTGGTGCAGCCGGCGGCGGGTGCGGAGGAGCTGGCGGCGTGGCGGAGCGGCGCTGTGATGGCGGTGGAGCTGCTGCGTGCGTTGAGGGTGACGGGGGCACCGATGCGGGAGTTGATTGTGGGCAGGCTGCTGGTCGTGGAGGTGGCGGTGGGGGACATCAAGAAGTGTGTGCCGCCGCCGGCGGCGGCGGCGGCAGAGGCTGGCAAGGGCAGCAAGGGCGGGACCAAGGCGAGCGGGAAGGGTTCAAAGAGGTAGTGGTGCAAGTTGGGGGCTTCGAGCGATGGAGGTTTAAGGTGTGGTAGCGGGAGCAGGTGCGCAGGATGAGGGGCCATGTGTGCTGCGGAAGGGAGTGGTCCCTGTGTGGAGGGATCAGGGATGCCGTGTATGGCTTTATGGCACCGAGGCAAAGTCATTGTGGCGTGCGTTGCTTTGCAGTTTAAGTACAGAGAGTTTCAAGGTGTACGCGTGCCGGGGATAATGAATGTGTCGAGTCATGGGCAGGAGTATGAAAAGAGCAGGACGCGCGGCTTTGGATGGGAGGTTGGAGGATTGGGGCCGCTTGCAGGCAGACGATTAGCCAAGTGATGTTGCGGCATGATGACACGTGGCGTGCCACTCATGGCATCTGCTGAGGCGGCAGGCGGACCTTGTGGCGCGTCTGCCCGTATACCCTCTGGCAGAACGCAGAAGGCTTCTGCACATCCGCCAGACAGGGGAAGGGGATACCGTAGCGGCACAAATTTAATTGCCATGCTCGCCGGGAGGCAATTAATTTGCGTTTTTGACAAGGGCCCCAGCAATTAAT
>VFQN01005275.1_pt1 | contig 15981 bp, 14 predicted proteins | sample 3512371 | NCBI WGS metagenome assembly VFQN01 (sample SAMN10412370, study PRJNA504923) | tailings metagenome | isolation source: Replicate 2 from Balatoc abandoned mine | place: Philippines: Itogon, Benguet | collected 2017-08-28 | reverse complement strand
AACGTCACGCTGCGGAACACGCCGAACGAGGACGCCCCGTGGACGGAGCCCGCGCTTTCCAGTTGCGGATCCATGTTGCGTAGCAGCCCGGCGATCATGGTGAAGGCGGTCGGAACGATCGCCAGACCGGTGATCAGCGTCATCGCCGTGAGAGAATAGATCGACACCGGCGCGCCCTTCAGGCCGAACACCGATCGAAGGATCACATTGATGATCCCGTTGCCCGGATTGCCGAGAAGAATCCATCCGAAGGCAAGCACGATCGTCGGTACGGCCATCCACGAATACATCATGGTGCGAATTAGCGACTTGAGCGGCTGATCGGTGCGCTCCACCATCCACGCTATGCCGAACGCGATCGTAACACCGACGATCACACTGCCGAACGCATAGCGCAGCGTATTGCCGACAAGGGTCGCCAGGTTCGGACTGGTGAGTGCGGTTACATAGTTGTCCAATGTGTAGACATCGGTCGAGAACGGCAGTTCACCTGTCGGCGTCAGGCTCGCCCTGAACAGGAAAACCAGCGGCGCCACCACCATAGTCACGAGAAGCGCGAGGAGCACGATCGAGGGGATCGTGTAACTTGAAACCGAACGACGGACATCGCCGCCGGAAGCAATCGATACATTCGCCATGGCCATACGTCCGAAATTTGTTGGAAACGACGCGGCTATGCCGCCAGAGCCACGCAGCGCTCCGGCGGCACGCGGAACGACACTTCCTGCCCGACCGTGTACCGATCGAACGGGCTGCCGAAAACGCGCAGCCTGGCATCGCGCGCCTGCAATTCGACGTCGAGGAATTCCCCCAGGAAGCCGGAGCTCACAACACGTCCCTCGAATATGTTGTCCGCACCACGACTGCCGAACTCGATGGCGTGCGGACGCACGACGATATCGACAGGATCGCCGACACGTGTGTCTGAAGGCACATCGCAAGTGAGCTGACCAAACCCGACATCGACGATGCCGCGACGGCCGCCTCCAGGGGTTTTCACGAGCGTGCCGCGCAATATGTTGCTGCGACCGATGAATTCGGCGACGAAGGTCGTCCGTGGCCTCAGATACATGTCGTCCGGGGTTCCGACCTGGACGACTTCGCCCTTGTCCATGAGCGCGATCCTGTCGGACATCGACAGGGCTTCGACCTGGTCATGGGTCACATAGATCGTCGTCATCCCGAGCGACTTGACGAGATCGCGCAGTTCGACGCGCATCGCGTCGCGGAGCTTCGCATCGAGGTTGCTCAGCGGCTCGTCGAGCAGCATGACCGACGGCTCAGCCACGAGGGCGCGCGCCAGCGCTACACGCTGCTGCTGGCCGCCGGACAAATAGGGCGCCGGGCGGTCTGCGAAATCCCCCAGCTTGACCCGATCGAGCGCAGCCATGACCCGCTCGCGAAGCTGCACCGAACCGTAGCGTTTCGCCCCGTGCCGCAGCGGAAACGCAACATTCTCGAACACCGTCATGTGTGGCCAGATGGCGTAGGACTGGAACACCATGCCGAGCCCGCGCCGGTTGGGCGGGATGAGCGCGTTGCGATCGCTGCAGAATACGACATTGCCTTCGATCTCGATTGCTCCGGTCGTAGGATGCTCCAGGCCGGCAAGACATTGGAGCGTCGTCGTCTTGCCGCAGCCGCTTGGCCCAAGGAGCGTGAAGAACTCCCCCCTCGCGATCTCCAGCGACACACCGCGAAGCGCGGGCACCATGACGCCGGTCGGCGCAGAGCCACTGGTTGGCGGATAGAACTTCGTCAGGTTTCTTAGACTGAGCATGACATCCTCCGCAGGAGCGACCGGCAGAATGCTCTCCGGCGCCCGTTCTCCTCCTTGCGGCTCCTTTGAGAGCTGCGCATGCCGGCCACCCCGTCAGATCGGGCAGCCGGCTTGATGAGCTGTTCGTAGCAGAGGCGATGCGAGACGGTCAACCGAAAGGTCTGATATTTTGATGTTTTTCGCCAATGAGGCTTGAAATCACACACGAAACGCGATCCAAATTTATATTAAGTACATGATATTAAACGATTTATTTCTACAAATAGCCACCAGTTGCAAAACCTGTTTTTTGGTCTAATGTTATACGAATTGGTCGATACGAGACGGAAGGAGCGCCGGGAATGTGGGAGTTGGCTGTCGAAAAGGGGAGGCTGGATAGGCTTCCGAACCACATCGACGACGAGATTGCGGCGGGCCACTATGACGGGATGGCGCTGAGCGTCACCGTCGAGGGCCAGCCCGTCCTGCGGCATGTCGGCGGTTTCGCCGACCGTTCCGCAAACATCCGCCTCGAAGATCACCATGTCTTTTCCGTTATGTCGCTGACGAAACCCATGACGGCGCTGGCGATCTTTCAGGCGGTGGAACGCGGCGCCGTATCGCTGACGACGCGCGTCTGCGAAGTCATCCCCGAATTCGCCCAGAACGGCAAGCAACGCATCACGATCGCACAGCTACTTTCCCACACGGGGGGCATGCCTTTCACGCTGCCGGGCTTGCGACCGGAAGATGAAGGCGATCTCGACGCGACCGTGGCAGCCGCCTGCCGCATCGCGCCGGTCAATCGCCCCGGCGACGTCGTCAGCTACAGCGCGCAAGTATCCTACGACGTGCTCGGCGGCGTAATCCAGAAACTCGATCCCGCCGGCCGCCGATATGCCGACATCATTGCCGAGGACATCTTCGTGCCGCTGGGCATGGTCGATAGCTCGATCGGTATCAGGAGCGACCTCGCCGACCGGCGCGTTCCCGTCGTGTCGCGCAAGCAAACGGAGATCAACCTCCGGCTCGCCGCGCGCGACCGCCGCCTCGGAGCGGGGTCGCAGTTGCCCGGCGGCGGCGCCTTCTCGACGCTGGCCGACATCCACCGCTTTGCGACGATGCTCGCCAATGGCGGGCGGCTGGGCGGTGCCGTGATCGTGTCCCCGGCCTCGCTGGCGCTCGCGACCCGCAACCACACGGGCGACCGGCCGAACAATACGCTTGCCGCGCAGATGGAACTGCGCGGATGGGAGCCGTTCCCCGCCAATCTGGGCCTGGGTTTCTTCGTCAGGGGTTGCGGCCTCCACCCTACCCCGTTCGGTCAGTTGGCGTCGCCGGAGACCTTCGGCGGCATCGGCGCCGGGTCCATGGTCATGTGGATCGATCCGGTCCGCCACGTCACGGCGGTCATGCTTTCGGGCGGCCTGATGGACCAGGTCGACAGTCACCTCCGCTTTCAGCGCCTCTCGGACATGATCCACGGTGCGCTGGTCAGCAAGCCCTGAATCGCCCCGACGGAATCCTGGAAACGGACAATGGAAATAGACCCGAGCCCACAGACGATGCGCGAGAACTACAAGCTGATGACCGGGCTGATCGTGCCTCGGCCCATCGCCTGGGTAACGACCCTCACCCTCGAGGGGAAGGTCAATCTCGCCCCCTTCTCGGCCTTCACATTCTGCTCCCACAAGCCGCCGATGCTGGCTATCAGCGTCGGGCACCGGAACGGCGAACTGAAGGACACAGGGCACAATTTGCTGCGGAACGGCGAATTTGTCGTCAACATCGCCGACCGGTCATTGCTCGAGGCGTTGCACTCCAGCAGTGCCCACTATCCGCCGGATGAGAGCGAGGCTGAGGCGCTAGGGCTGGCGCTGGTCGCGAGCAGCGTCGTGAAAACGCCGCGCATTGCCTCGGCTCCCGCCAGCATGGAGTGCCGCTTGCATACTTCCCTGGCTCTCGGCGAGGAAGGCAACCGACTGGTCATCGGCGAGGTGCTGCGCTTCCACATCGCGGATCACCTGATCCGCGATGGAAAGATCGAAACCCGCGAGTTGGATCCGATCGCCCGTCTGGGCGGGCCGAAATACGCGACACTGGGCGAAATCGTCACCCTGCCCGCGGCAACCATCATCGCGCCGGCTGCCTGAGCGGTTCGGCCAGATGCCTCGGGAGAGCAGAAAACGCGGACAGATCGCGGCGAGCTATGACTATGTCATCGTCGGCGCAGGCACGGCAGGCTGCATCCTTGCGGCCAGACTGAGCGAAGGCGGCCGGCACAGCGTCGCGGTGATCGAGGCCGGCAGGAGAAGCCAAAATCCGCTGCTGTCGATTCCAGCGGGCGTCGGCAGGGTCTGGCAGGACCCGGCCTACAACTGGAACTATGCGTCCGAACCGGAGCCGGCGCTCGAAGGGCGCGTATTGAAGCTGCCGCGCGGACGGGTGGTCGGCGGCTCCTCCGCCATCAATGCCATGAACTTCGTTCGCGGCAACCGCGCCGACTACGACGCCTGGGCGCAAGCCGGACTGGGAGGCTGGAGCTTCGACGACGTCCTGCCCTATTTCCGCCGATGCGAACGGTTCGGGGCCGGCGACGACGTCCGTCGCGGTGAACACGGGCCGGTGGAGGTCACGGTCGCCGCGCATGACGATCCGCTCGTGCCGGCGCTTTTTGCCAGCTTGCGGGATCTCGGCTATCGCGAAACGCCTGACTACAATGGCGAACAACAAGTCGGGTTCGGCAGGGGGCAGTTCAACATCGCCCGCGGCCGGCGTCGGGACGCGGCGACTTGCTTCCTGATCCCTGCCCTCGGCCGCGGGGTCGAACTGCTTGCCGGCGCCAAAGTCCGTGCATTGGCGCTGTCCGGTCGCCGCGTCACAGGCGTCGTCTTCGAGCGCGACGGCATCGTCCAGGAAATCGCCGCGCGGCGCGAAGTCATTCTCTCGGCAGGCGCGTTCAACACCCCCCACATCCTTCAGCTTTCCGGCATTGGTCCCGAACAGGAGCTACGCCGACACGGCATCCCGGTCGTGGCCCACAGTCCCGGTGTCGGAAAAAACCTGATCGAACACCCGCGCATCGCGGTCGAATTCGCGCGCCGCGATCCGTCCGCCGTTTGCCGCATGTTGCGTGCCGACCGGCTGGCGTTGTCGCTGGCGCGCAGCTGGCTCACCGGGAGCGGCCCGGCAAGCGAGCCGCTCGCGGCTGCGCATCTCTTCCTTGGCGATCCGGGTGCCGGAAGCCGGCCGCAATTGCAGTTCCTTTTCCGGCTGTTCAATCCGCGGCTGGATGTCAGATTTCCGTGGCAAGAACAGACGGAACCGGACTGCTTCGGCATCGTGGCCTGCCTGCTGCATCCAAAAAGCCGAGGCAGCGTCAGCCTTGCCTCCGCTGACCCGGCCCAGGCGCCGCGGATCCGGATGAATCTGCTGGCGGAGGAATGCGACGTCGAGATGCTGACGCAGGCGCTGGACGTTTCCCGCTCCATCGGCCGGCAGCCGCCGCTGGCAGAAATGCTGGTCAGTGAGTTCGGCCCGAGCGCGGAGGCGACCAGCAAGGAGACGGCGACAGCCTTCATCCGTGCAACCGCCGACACGATCTTTCATCCGGCAGGCAGTTGCGCGATGGGCGCCGCTGACGACGCGCCGCTGACATCAGACCTCAAGGTGCGAGGTGTGGACGGGCTGCGCGTGGTCGACGCGTCCGTGATGCCGGGCTCGATCAGCGGCAATACCAATGCCGCCGTCATGATGATTGCGGAAAAGGCCTCGGACTTGATCGTGGCTGACTCAGGCCTCCATTGAACGGCGACATCAGGGTTCGAAGCGCCATTCCTCGGGCACATAGTCGAAGGCCGTGTGATGGCGGCATACATGGCCGAGCGCCGGGAAGGGCATGTGCGATGCCGACATCAGCCAGCGCTCGGTCGCCAGCATGTCGAGCGCGCCGAGCCTGGACTGCAGTGCTGCCTCCCGGTCGACATCGAAGGTGAAATTCTCTTCCGGAAAACGGAAGCTGTAGATCGGCGAATAAACGAGGTCGGATGCGAGAAAGAGCAGGTCACCATCCGATTCGAAGACGAAGCCGGAATGACCTGGTGTGTGGCCTGGCAGCGGAAAGGCGCTGACCCCGGGAAAAATCTCACTTTGCCGGTCAAACAGGCGCAGCTTGGGATAATGTTCCGGCACCGTCCGCGCACGCAAGGTCCACGGCCGGTTGCGATCGGTAGCTCGGGAAAGGATCAGATCGCCCATGTAATAGTCGAATTCGGCGCGATGCATCACGATTTCCGCGTTGGGGAAAACCGCGCCGGTATCGTCGAGAAGCCCACCGATATGATCCGCGTGCATGTGGCTGACCAGCACTGCGTCGATCGAGCCGGGATCCACGCCGAGATCGCGCAGGCGGCCAAGCAGATGTCCCGACCCGCCGCCGAAGAGAGGCCCGCAGCCCGCGTCGACGAGGAATCTGCGTTCGCCGGCTTCCACGAGATAGACGACCGTACCCAGCTTGAACGGACCGGGCTTCAGGAAGGCCGCGTCGGTGAGCTCGCGAAACCGCTCAGCCCCGGACGAGAACATCGCCGGCTCGGCCTCCAGCCACCCATCGGAGATGATGGTGAGCATGAAGGCACCGACGCGCCGGCGATAGATGGCCGGCACCTGTGCCTGATGTCGATGGTTCCCTTCGCACGCCATTCCAAATCTCCCTTTATCCATGTTCCGCTCGCGTGACTGGTCCCTACCAGACCATCGCGCGATCCGTCGACCGTAATATCAAAAGGTCTGATGTTTGAAAAGTTCAAATGTTTTGTTGACGCCTCATACCATTCGCGATAGCGTTCCCCGACATGGAATGAGAGGTCCGCGACACTGGCGCCGCGGATTCCGCGCCCGGGTGACCGGCGACAGGGAGGTTTCGGAAAACATGGACCGATTGAGCGACAATCCGCTTGCGCCGGAGCTCGAAGGCTGGGAATTGCCCGCCGAGTTGCGCGAGTTACGCCACATGGTGCGGCGGTTCATGATCAACGAGGTCAGACCGGCCGAGGAAAAGCTCCCTCATGATGCTTACACGATGCCCGACGAACTCCTGGGCGAACTGCGGCGCAAGGCGCGCGCGCTCGGGCTGTGGTGTGTGCAGAGCCCGGTCGAGCACGGTGGAGCGGGGCTGAGCCTGCTCGGTCAGGTGATCGTCGCAGAGGAAGCCGCCAAGTGCCGCATTGGCGCCTATATCCCGGCTTGCGGCGCTTTCGGCTTCGATCCGCCCAACGTCATCTTCAAGGGGACGGAGAGGCAGATCGAACGCTACGCGGTTCCGACAATCAACGGAGGCGAAAAAACCTTCGTCGCGATCAGCGAGCCGGGTGGCGGCTCCGACCCTGCTCGCGCCATCCGCACGACCGCCGTGCGCAAGGGCGACCGCTATATCGTCAACGGCACCAAGGTCTGGATCACCGGCGCGGGCCAGTCGCGCTGGGGCGTCTTGTTCGCGCGATCCGGGGAGGACAAGGGGCGCGGCGGGATCACGTGCTTCATCGTCGATGTGGATCGGCCGGGCCTGAGACTTTCTCCGATCAAGGTCATCAGGGCCTACTCCCCTTATGAGATCAACTTCGAAGACTACGAGATCCCGCTCGAGAACCGGCTCGGCGAGGAGGGCGAGGGCTTCAAGCTCGCCGAAACCTGGCTCGTGCATCAGCGCGTGCCCTACGCCGCCTGCACGATCGGCACCGCCCAGGCGGCGCTCGATGTCGCACTCGAATGGGCCCGCGAGCGGGAGACCTTCGGCAAGAAACTCGTCGACCACCAGGCCATCCAGTGGATGCTGGCCGATTCCGAAGTCGACCTGCGTGCGTCACGGCTGCTGATCTACCAGGCTGCATGGCGTGCCGAACGCGGCTACGACATCAAGGTTGACGCTTCGGTCTGCAAGCTTTTTGCCACAGAGGCGGCGGGACGCATCGTCGACCGCTGCATCCAGATTCTCGGCGGGATGGGCGTGGCGGCGGAACTTCCGCTGGAGCGCTGGTTCCGGGAAACGCGCATCAAGCGTATCGGCGAAGGGCCATCGGAGGTTCAGCGCATGGTGATCGCACGCGATCTCATCCGCAACGGATCGAGGGAACTCTGACGTGCCCATTGATCTGACCGTCGAGGACGGTGTCGCGACCGTCACCATAAACCGCCCCGAGCGGCTCAATGCCATGGACGCCGAGCACTATGCCCTCCTGTCTGGCGCATGGGTCGAAGTCAGGGACAATCCGGCGATCCGGGTTGCGATCGTGACGGGAGCTGGTGATCGCGCCTTCTCCGTTGGCGCCGATCTGAAGGCGATGCCCAACGGTTCGCTGCAGGACAATTGGCTGCCGCAGCGCAACATGCTCCTGAACCGAGGCCTGGAGGTCTATAAGCCGGTCATCGCCGCCGTGAACGGCTATTGCCTTGGCGGAGGCCTTACCCTGCTGATGGCCACCGACATACGAATTGCCACGACCAATGCGACTTTCGGGCTCTCGGAGGTGAAGCGCGGAGTCATCGCCGCCAATGGCGGGACGCAGCGTATCCTCAAGCAACTGCCGCATGCGATCGGCATGGAACTGCTGCTCACGGGCGATGCGATCGATGCCGAGAGTGCTGCCCGGTGGGGACTGGTCAACCGTATAGTCCCTTCCGACCAGTTGATGGCGACTGCGCGGGATATCGCGGATCGGATCGCGCGCAACGCGCCGCTTGCCGTGCAGGCCAGCAAGGAACTGGCGCTGCGCAGCCGTGACGTCGATCTCGCCTCAGGCCTCAGGATCGAACAGTTTGCAAACCGGCTTCTGATGGTCAGCGACGATCTGGATGAAGGTGTCCGGGCCTTCTCCGAGAAGCGCGAGCCCGCATTCCAGGGAAAGTGACAATGCCCCCCGAAACAAGCAATCCGCTCGACGGGATCACCGTCATCGATGTCGGCCAGATCTACAACGGCCCCTACTGTACTTTCCTGCTCGCGATGGCAGGCGCGCGGGTGATCAAGGTCGAGCCGCCGCGCGGAGACCCGCTGCGCCGCCGCGCCGTCATCAGCGGGGCCGCCCTGCCCTTCGCCATGCTCAACTCCAACAAGGAGATGGTGACGCTGGACCTCAAGACGGCACGGGGCAAGGAGCTGTTCCTTGACATGGTGTCCCGCGCCGATGTCGTCGTCGAAAACTACGCGCCCGGCACCATGGACAAGCTGGGCGTCGGCTATGAGGCGTTGTCGGCGGTCAATCCTCAACTCATTTATGCCGCGGGGTCGGGTTATGGCCGGTCGGGCAGCTACGCCCGTTATCCCGCCATGGACCTGACGGTGCAGGCGATGGCCGGCGTGATGAGCACCACCGGCTTCCCCGACCGCCCCCCGGTCAAGGCGGGTCCGGCGATGGCCGACTTTTTCGGCGGCATCCATCTTTATGCGGGGCTCGTCACTGCGCTCTACCAGCGCGCCGTCACCGGGCAAGGACGGCTGGTCGAAGTGTCGATGCTGGAAGCGGTCTATCCATCCTTGAGCTCGAGCCTCGGGCTCTACTACGGCACGAAGGGCGAAATCCCGCCGCGCACCGGCAACCGTCATGCGGGGCTGGCCGAGTCACCCTATAATGTCTACCCGACCACGGACGGTCACATCGCCATCATCTGCGTATCCGACGCGCACTGGGTCTACCTTACGCAGGCGATGGGCAATCCCGAACTCGGCGCCGACGACCGTTTCGACACGCTGAAGAAGCGGGTCGACAGGATGGACGAGGTCGACGAGATCGTCACGACCTTCACCGCCAGGCACGACAAGCAGCATCTCTTCAACCTGTTCATGGATCATCGCGTGCCCTGCGCCCCGGTGCGAACGCTGGACGAAGTGGTCAACGATCCGCACCTGCACGAACGCGGTTCGCTCGAGTGGGTCGACCACCCGATGTACGGGCGCGTCGCCCTGATGCGGTCGCCGCTGCGCTTTCACGGCCAGGCCCAAGTAGAGCTCAAGCCCTCGGGCGAACTCGGCCGCGACAATCACGGGGTGTACGGTGATTGGCTCGGCATCGACAGCGGTGAAATCGAGAGCCTGAAGGCAGAGGGGATCATCTGATGCGCGCGGTGATCGCCGGCATCGGCCACACCAGATTCGGCAAGCATGAGGGCCGCAGCACCTATTCGCTGAACGTCGAGGCTGCGCGCAAGGCCCTGGCGGACGCCGGCATCGAGAAGGAGCGCGTCGACGGGCTCTTCGTGAAGTTCCCGACATCGAATTTCGAGTTCATGTATGGCCAGAAGCTGGCCGCGGCGCTCGGCATCGTCCCGCGGATCGGCGGCGTCTGGGACCAGGGCGGGGCGGCCAACGTCTCGATGATCGGCTACGCGGCCATGGCAATCGAAGCCGGCCAATGCGACGTCGCGCTGGTCACCTTCGCCGACAACCCCAAATCGGGAACGCGCCAGGCCTACGAAAAGCCGTGGGGCAACGATGAGGTGCACGGCTGGTTCGGCGTACCGGCGGGCTACGCGATGATCGCACAGCGCCATATGGGACAATACGGAACAACGGCCGAGCAGCTCGGTGCCATCGCCGTCGCCTGCCGGCAGAATGGCGCTCGAAACCCGGATGCCCAATTGCGCAAGCCGATCAGTCTCGATGACTACATGGCTTCGCCGCTGGTGGTCTCGCCGTTGCGGCGCGATGATTGCTGCCTCGTGTCCGACGGCGGCGCAGCAATCGTAATGACCAGCGCCGCCCGCGCCGCGGAACTGGGAGTGGAAAAGCCGGTGCCCGTGCTCGGCTTCGGGCAGGGCCAGACCTCCTGGGAAGTCGCGCAGCGCCCCGACCTCACGTCGACGGCTGCAAGAGCATCGGCCGCCACCGCATTCAAGGCAGCCGGGTTGACGCCGTCGCAAATCGACGTCGCCCAGATCTATGACTGCTTCACCATCACCGCGCTGATGACGCTCGAGGACTACGGCTTCTGCAAGCCTGGCCAGGGCGGGAGATTTATCGAGGATGCGGGCATCGGCCCCGATGGCGACTTCCCGATCAACACGTCGGGCGGCCTGCTGTCGGAAACGGGCATGCCAGGCCTGCAACTCGTCATCGAAGGGGTCCGCCAGATGCGGGGCGAATCGTCGAACCAGATACGCCGAGCACGTGTCTGCGCGGTCTCGAACCAGGGCGGCGTGATGCACACCCACTCCACACTCATTCTCGGACAATAGGCCACCGGATGATGAACTCTCCAGCGACAACTGGGCCCTTTCCGCTTCCGCAGATCGACGCGACGAACCGACCCTATTGGGACGGCCTTCGCGCCGGCCGGCTGAGCTACCCGCAATGCGACGACTGCGGCCACGCTTGGCTGCCGCCGCGTACGGAATGCCCGCACTGCCTCGGCACCGGCATCGGCTGGAAGACCGCTGGCGGACAAGCCCGACTGGTCAGTTGGGTCGTCTACCACAAGCCCTTTCATCCCGCCTTTACCGACCGGGTCCCCTACAATGTGGCGGTCGTCGAGCTGGAGGAGGGACCAAGGCTCATCAGCAACATCGTGGGAACCGACAACCAGGACGCACTGCGGATCGACCTGCCCCTCGAACTGATGATCGAAGACGAGCATGGCATTGCGGTGCCGCGCTTCCGGATCAGGAGCTGACCATGCCCAACAAGGTCATCATAACTTGCGCCGTAACCGGCTCGATCCACACGCCATCGATGTCGCCTCATCTGCCGGTGACGCCGTCGGAAATCGTCGGCTCCGCAGTCGAGGCAGCCGCCGCGGGCGCGACGATCCTGCATCTGCATGCACGCGACCCGGAAACCGGGAAACCCGATCAGCGCCCCGAAGCCTTCGTTCCGATCCTTCAGGGAATCAAACGGCAGACCGACGCGGTGCTGAACCTCACCAGTGGCGGCGCGCCGACGATGACCATCGCCGAGCGCATCCGGCCCTCCATGGCCTTCAAACCCGAACTCGCATCGCTCAACATGGGCAGCATGAACTTCGGTCTGTTCCCGATGCTGGATCGCTTCAAGACGTTCCGCCACGATTGGGAAGAGCGGTATCTCGAAGGCAGCCGCGACCTGATCTTCCGCAATACCTTCGCCGACATCGAATATGCGCTCGCGTCCTGTGCCGGCGCCGGCACGCGCTTCGAGTTCGAATGTTACGACATCGGCCATCTCTACAATCTGGCGCATTTCGCCGATCGGAACCTGGTGAAACCGCCCTTCTTCGTCCAGAGCGTCTTCGGCATCCTGGGCGGCATCGGCGGCCATGCCGAAGATCTTCAGCACATGAAGCGTACCGCCGACCGGCTGTTCGGCCGCGACTATGTCTGGTCGGTGCTGGGCGCCGGCCGCAATCAGATGCGGATCGCGGCAGCGGCGGCGGCGCAGGGCGGTAATGTTCGCGTCGGCCTCGAAGACAGCCTCTGGGGCGGCCCCGGACGTCTGGCCGGCAGCAACGCCGAACAGGTCAGGACCGTGCGTGCGATCGTGGAAGGTCTCGGCCTGGAGATCGCCACACCGGCCGAAGCCCGCGAGATACTGGCGCTCAAGGGCGCCGACGGCGTTGCATTCTAAGCGAGGGAGAACCATGAGCAAACGTCCGGGAACAGGTAAGGTGGCGCTCGTCACCGGCTCCAGCCGCGGCATCGGCCTCGCGACCGCGCGAAGGCTGGCAAATGACGGTTACACGCTGGCGCTGGCAGCGATTGGCGAGACCGAGCTTCGCCAGGCAGTGGCGGAAATCGACAGTATATCGAGCGCCTTCGCGGTCGAGATCGACCTTTCCGACGCCGACGCCATACCGCCCCTCGTGGATCGGGTCGTGTCCCATGCGGGCCGGATCGACGTTCTGGTCAACAATGCCGGCGCAACACGCCGGGGTTCGCTTCAGGAACTATCGCAAGCCGACTGGATGGACGGATTTTCCGTAAAATTCTTCGGCACGGTGGCGCTGACGCGCGCAGCATGGCCTCATCTCGTCGAGACCAGGGGATCGGTAATCAACATCGCCGGGGCCCTGGCGCACTCGCCCAACGAGAATTCCCTCATCGGAGGCGCCATCTGCTCGGCGCTGTTGAACTTCACCAAGGCTGTCGCCGAGACAGGCCGCCGCCAAGGCGTGCGCGTCAACGCCATCAACCCGGGTTGGATCGATACCGGCCGCCTTGCCAGCCAACTCGAGGCGAAGGCCATGCACGATGGCCATGGCGACCTTACGAAAGCCGCCGACGATATGGTAGCGGAGCTCAAGCTCATCCGTTTCGGACGGCCGGAGGATATCGCCGAGTTGATCGCATTCCTGCTGTCGGAACGCGGCTCGTTCTTTCATGGCGCCCTGCTCGACATGGACGGCGGCATGACCAAGGGCCTGTAGGGCCCGGACAGGCCGGACGAACATCCAAAGGCTGGCCGCGACGTCGCGGCCAGCCTTTTCCGTTGCGGTTCGCACATTGGTTCAGGCGGCGAGGTGGGACACGTACTTGGTCGTCATATAGCCGGCGACACCCTCCGTGCCGCCTTCCGAACCCAGTCCGCTTTGCCGAACGCCGCCGAACGGGGTCTCGGGCAAGGATATCTGGGCCGTGTTGATGCCCAGCATGCCGACTTTCAGTTCGTTGGAGATGCGTTGCGCCCGTCCGCTCAGCCGGGTAAAGGCGTAGCCGGCAAGCCCGAAATCGAGACTGTTGGCGCGCGCAATCATCTCACCTTCATCATCGAACGGCAGCAGGACGGCGACCGGGCCGAACGGCTCTTCGTGAAGTAACCTTGCATCGTCCGGCACCTGATCGAGCACGGTCGGCTCATGGAACCATCCGTCGTTGCCGATCCGGCGACCGCCGGTAAGGAGGCGTGCGCCGCGGCTGATGGCATCGGCAACGAGCGTCTCCAGGCGCCGCAACTGCCGTTCGCCGCACAGCGGGCCCATATCCACCGTGGGATCGAGCCCGGACCCCACCTTCAGCGCGGCGGCTCCTTCGACGAACGCCTTTGCAAACTGGTCGTAGACCGCACGTTGAATGTAGAACCGCGTCGGCGAATTGCAGACCTGCCCCGCATTGCGGAACTTGCTGGACACCAGCAATCTGGCGACGGGATCGACATCCACATCGTCGAAGACGATCGCCGGTGCGTGGCCGCCCAGTTCGAGGGTCGTATGCAGAACCCGGTTGGCTGCCAACCGCGCAACCGTCCGTCCGGTTTCCGTACTGCCGGTGAACGACACCTTGGCAACCCCCTTCCCTGCCAGGAGCCGCTCGACCAGGCCTGCATTGGAGCCGAAAAGCAGGTTCACGACGCCATCAGGCATGCCGGCGCGTTCAAGTGCACGAATGACGGCAACCGCCGCCGTCGGTACCTGCTTGTGGCCAACCAGGATCGCACTGCATCCGGCTGCGAGGCACTCGCCGAGCTTTCGAGCGACGAAAAGCACCGGCACGTTCCAGGAAGGGATCAACACACAGACGCCCACCGGTTCTCGCCTTACAGTCTGCTGGAATGACGGATCGCGTGGCGGTATCAGCCGGCCGTACTGGCGCATGCCTTCGGCAGCCGACCATTCGAGGATCTCCGCCGAAACCGCAATCTCGACGCGCGCCTCGCGCAGGATCTTGCCCTGTTCGGCGACGATCTGCACGGCGAGCGCCTCGCTATCGGAACGCAACGCCTGCGCGGCATCGATGAGGATACGGCTGCGGCGCTCGGGCGACCAGTTGCGCCAGATATCGAATCCCCGCCGCGCGGCGGCAAGCGCATCGTCGATATCGGCTCCGATGGCGAGCGGCACCTGCCCGATGACAGTTCCCGTTGCCGGATTTTCGACCGCGACGCGCGCCCTCCCTTCTCCGCAGGTCCAGGCGCCGTCGATCAGCATTTGATAGTCGATCATTACATCTCCCATGTCATTCGTACCAATGCGGCAGCGGAAGGCCCGCCACGGGTGCCCGGAAACAGGCAAGGCGGGTCATGTTCAACCCGCCGACCAGAACGGTCTTCAGGTCGTCGCCTGCGAAAGTGAGGCTGGACGGGTGGTCGAGGATCGAACCCTCCGGATCCTCGTAGACGAGTTGGGCATTGCCTGATGGCGTCATCATCCACAGCTGATTGCGGGTGATCTCCGTGACCCACAGGTTGCCGGCCTCGTCGAAGCAGATGCCGTCGACAAGTGCTCCTTCCTGCAGGCAGCCGGGCCCGAAGATCTCCTTGTCGCCGACGCGGCCATCTGCACCGATCGGCGCGCGTGAGATCCGGCCGGCCCGGGTCTCGGCCATGTAGAGGAACGTGCCGGCGGCATCGACCCTGACCTCGTTGGTGAATAGCAGGCCGTCGACGACAATGCGCGGCCCCCTGTCATCGATCAGGATGACGTAGCCGTCAGCTACATCCTGTTCGAGCGCGACCAGATGATTGTCGAGCCGCGACGAGACGGAAAGCCAGATCCTGCCCGCATGGTCGCGCCCGACGAAGTTGGCAGCGCCGACCGGTTGGCCGTCGATCGTGTCGAGAAACACCTCGTGGCGCCCATCCGGCTGGACACGGAAGAATTTGCGGAGCGCGATATTGGCGAGCAGCAGCGATCCGTCGCTTGCCAGCGTCATGCCGTTGGGCTTTCCGCCGAGCGTACCGATCAGGGTCTGGCGGCGATTGGGATCAATTCTCGTCGCCGTACCGCGGTTGTCCGAAACCCACAAACGGCCGCTCCGCTCGGCCACGATGCACTCGGGACGACTGAGCCCTTCGCCAACAAAGGTGAAGTCGCCATGGTCCAGTTGGAAACGGTCCACCCTCTCCTCCTCGCAAAAGGTCTGAACAATAGATATTTTATTTGCACATCCAAATACGGATGGCAATCCCGCCTGCGTTGCGGGCGGGACAACGACCTAAGAGCATGTCTCCCGAAAGTGGTCACCGGTTTCGGGAAAAGACACTCGACACGCCGTAGGGCGTCGTATGTCGATGGCCGCGCCGGCGGTTTGCCAAGGCAATTCGCCCACGTCTCGCGACCCGGTCGATCCGATGATCGCTCTAGAGCAATGCCAGCAAAAGTGCGCAGCGGTTTTGCGTCCGGAATTGTGTGAAAACAAGGAGATAGAGCATTTCCGCGACTCGGAGAAAAGCGGAACTGCTCTATCAGGCTGTTGAAGAAGTATCCCGTTTGGCTTTGAGGATGGCTTCGTCGCCGTTGTGATAGGTGAAGGTGATCTCGATC
>VFQN01005274.1_pt1 | contig 15983 bp, 18 predicted proteins | sample 3512371 | NCBI WGS metagenome assembly VFQN01 (sample SAMN10412370, study PRJNA504923) | tailings metagenome | isolation source: Replicate 2 from Balatoc abandoned mine | place: Philippines: Itogon, Benguet | collected 2017-08-28 | reverse complement strand
TTGCATAGCTATTTATATTTAGCAAGAGGAAGTGCTACTGGTCGCTGTACGCGTTTGGGCTTGCAGCCATTTGGCCGGAGGAAATTCCGCGTACAGTCCGCGGAATTTCCCCTCGGAATTTCATGGAAATTCCGGGTTTCCGCGAAGGGGTGAGGCCTCTGCCTTCAGTATGCCTGTGCTGACAAGCAGCAAATGTGTTGTGTCACAAGCGCATTGCTTTGGACTCTTGTTCGACGCGTGGACAGGGCCGCAGCCTCCGAAAGGCAGGGCTGACGCCACTCCTAGGCGCGACGAAATGCAGGCGGCTTTCGATTTCCGGTTGCAGCATTTCAGGCCTGGCTTGCGTCCCTTGCTTGGCCAGGCTGGACACCGTGGGTTATGGGTTATGGCAAAAGGCTCGTGTTCGCCGACTTTGGAACGCCGTTGAGGCCCCCTTGCCACCACGGAAACCCCCACAGCCCACAGCTCACAGCTCACAGGGGGGGCCTGACGGGCTGAGACAAGAGACATGCACGCTCTTGCTTTGCCCAAAGAAAGCACGATGTTCACACAACCGCCCAGGCTACCTAAATGGGGCGTCATGCACGGATACCCTAGGCCTGACTCTCATGGATGTCACACGTACCGTATTACACGCACGGACAGGGGCACAGGTCAGGCGAAGCGAGGAAGGTTGGTGCAAAGCACAATATATGCCCAAAGGGCTAAAAGTTGGCGTTGTTTTTTGATAGCGAAGCTAATAATAACAACACGTTCCACAACGAAGGGGACCCCCTTTGGGAGCTGAAGCTGCGACCAGCAGGGGTGCCGACCAGTCCTCTGCCTGACAAGGTACATACTTGTAGTGCAACTTCTGGCATGTATTGCGGTACATCAAGCTTACCAGTAGCATGCATATGGTAGCCGCCTCGGGTATACCGTATGCTGCAGAGATCCCTTCAGTAAGGTCTTAACGGAAACACACCTGTCACAGGCTACGACCGGCAGACTGCCTCTAACGAATGACACGTGCCGCCAAACTTGTGCCAGTCCGCCACGCTGCGCCGTGACACACCCATGGCATGGTCGCTCCGGCTTGGAGGACCGAGGACAGTGTCATGGACACAGTGGGTACGTAGCTTGTCGTCAACGGTCGAACAGGGGAAGGCGCACGCACCGGCAGGCTGCAAGCCAACCCTCATCGAAGTGTAGCGTAGTGGATAAGGTAAATGTCACACCTCGTGCACGGCCACTGCGTGACTTGCAAAGCAGCAACACACCAACACCTGGTCGTCTTTTACCACTGGGTCGAACGTAATGCCGCTCTAAATTTGCAGACTGCTGCGTCAATATATGCAACCAAGGGTAGGTGTGCCAGTTTAGTAGAAAAACGTCAGCGCTGTAGGTGTACACTGCGTCGCACAAGGGTAACATGCAACAGCCTTTCGCTCATGTACACGGTCGCTGCATGCTGCCCCACGCCTTCCTCCTGCATGCATGGCGGCCGCAAATCGCACCCACTCACGGCCTGTAATGTACACGTCGCTGCCTTCTGCCCGCGGATCCTTCCCTCCCATGTTATCATCATGGATGCATGGCAATCGCCTTCAAACCCCGCGCCAAACAGGCTCACGCGTTTCCTTGCCCAAACGGCGCCCCATGCCACCGCTGCTGCAACAGTTGCTGCCATCACATGTCGAGGAGGTGCTTTCCATGCGGGGCAGGCACAGCTACCGCACCCGCCTGCACCTGGCCTTGCACCACAGCCCCGCGCGCAGCCCCTGCCGAACTGCCGCCGCCACCGGCCACGCCCCCTCCTGGCTCCCCAGCAAGCCGCGACGGTGGGGTCAGCGGCGGCGGCGGCGCGTCCACAACTGCCAGCTGCTCCGGCGGCCGTGTCCGCACACCCATCACCGCCACACCGCCGCCTCCGCTCCCTCCGCCTGGCCCCACGCCTTCGTCCGCCCCAGGCAGCTGCCTCAGCGGGTTGTCCGTGAATACCATTGCCGCAGCGGTGCCACCCCGGCTGCCCACAGACGCCTCCACCCCCGCCATCTCATCCTCCAGCTCCTCCATCCTTGCTTGCCGCGTCTTCACAAGACCAAACAGAAATTGCTTGGTACCGTCCCCTGCGGTGGCCTCCAGCTCCTGCCACTTCTGCTTCAGCGCTGCAGTAATGGACTGGCCGCTGCCCTCCTCGCCGGCCTCATCCGGCCCCTGCCCCCGGCCCAGGGAGCTTGCTAGGCCCCGCAGCTTGCCAGGCAGGCGAGCGAAGGAGCTGCCAGAGGTGTGCGGCCCGCCTGCGTCCTGCGAGGCAGCGTCGAGGGCGGCGCTGCCGCCAGCACCGTTGCTGTGCGGAGCGGCGCTGGCATCAGGGGAGCTCGACTCCGACACCCCAGCCATGACCTTCTGGGACAGCTCGCGCAGCCACGAGGCGCTCTGCTGCGCCGTGGAGGATATGTTGCCGCCCAAACGCTTCGCCTGCGGATGTGCAGGTTGGAAGGGAGGGTGCGGGTCCAGCGTTCCAGGTACGCGTCAGCAAACGCCAAAGCATGGACACGAACGCATCCCGCCCCGTGCCCGAGACACCACCGCCGCAGTGCGAGGCCATGGTATTGCCCGCAAACACAATTGGAGGGTCATGACGACTGGAAGTGGGCGCCCGTCCCTTGACACAAACGATGTTGCGACATCGGCGGCTGTGTGACTGCTGGTGAGTGCTGGAGGTGGTGCGGGTGCTGCTGCATGGTGCGCGCGGGCCCAACAACGACCCACCAGCGCAGACGCCTCGTTCGTGAAGCGGACCGTGGCATCCGCACCCGCGGCAAAGCGGTTGAGCCATGCTGTCATGTCGTTCATGCGCAGCAGGGTGCAGTGGCATAAAGGTCGCTCGAGTGAACGCCGCCAGTGCACGCTCGGTGACAAAGGGGAGCGTTGGCGGCACCCCGGGATCCGTGACCGACGCTGACAGGCGACAGGCCTAGGGGCTATGTACAGAGGCAGCCTGGCCATCATCCGTGTATCGTAGTGTGCAGTGTGCAGTACCGGTACATAAAAGTGCTGTTACGTGCTGTTACATGCACGGAGCCGTACCTGGAGGGGGTGGAACGCCCAGCTCTGCACAGAGCGCCTCACAGAAGTGGCAACAATTACGTTGAAGCAAGTCGTAGCTCATGCCGGGCCATTCTCGCTTGAGCCGGGATATAACCTCTTTGATCTGTGCCATGGCAGTGTGTAAGTGCAAGGGTGGGGTCAGTTCCAAAAGAGGTGCGTCCTGGCGTCACGTGTCGCGCGGGCTCGGTGCATCAGGGCAATGGTGGAGGCCAAGTTCAGGTTATGGGGGCAACGAGGGCCACGCCGTGGGGCGCACAGCTTCACAGGCAAGGATGAAGTGCCCCCAGCACGCACCTCCTGCTTTGTCTTGTTGCACTCCCCAAGCTCTATGGATTCTCTGTTGCGGGAGAACAGGCGGAAGGGGCAACACGTCGGTTGCTAGGCAACCCCGGCATACGCACCACCAGGCAGGTCTGGCAACGCCCGCAGGCGCCCCTCACATGTCATCTAAGCATGTTGCGTTGCAGCTACACATCGGCTCAGCCCGCCTGGCCACGCTTACCGAAAGGTGTAGAGCGAGTTTTCTTTGGCTCTGCAACAGTAGACCCCTGTGCCCGTCTCGCAGAAGCCAAAACTCCACTCCGCTCCTGTGCAAAACGACCAAGCACCATCGGCGTGTGTACAATAAGAAACGATTGGAGTACAGGCTTCGAACGACCAAGAACTGCAACGGTCGAGGACAAGCGTCCGTGCAACTCCGCTGCCTTTCCCTTTAGATATCAGCTTGATATACACACAGCCCGCCTCAATTTAAGGCTCGGCCTGTAGCGCTGCCAACCTTGCCTTCTATTGCGCTGAACTCTATCGCTCCGTGAAACACGCCGCCTGCACCTAGGCTCCTAGTAATATTATTTAAGCGCACAATTGCAAGATTCGTGTTCTCGCTTTGGGAGTTGGTCACGTCATATATGTTTATGAACACCGGAGTTGGCATTCTCGCTTTACTTGAAACAGTGTTGGGTCATCGTCGGGTACATAAGTACTTGACTAGAAATTGGCAGTTTCCCTACCAGTACGTCGAGTCCGCACCTTGCCTGTGTGTAGGGCAGGGCAGTTAGCCGTTCGGTTGTACGTGCTCTACCTGCAGCTGCATGTGTTCGCCCATCCATGTCACCCTCTGAGGGGTCCGTGTGGCCTGAGTAGCGTTGGATATGTCCTTGAGTTATCTCCCTCAGGACAGGAACTCCGGACTTCAGGAGAGGATGTTGGTGCCCTGTCCTTACCCCTAGCTAGGGCGTTGAGTTTTCCTGACTCCCTGAGCTCCAAACCATCAACCAGCGCCGTAACCCTGCAGCACAACGTGCACACCGTCACTGTGCCAACACATCACTGTTGCTGCTGATCTGTCAACCCTGCATCTGCATGCATCAACATGGCCCATGGTGTTATTTGTGAGAGCGATACGGCGCCACAAAGCCGTAGTCCCGGTATGGCAGCACTAATGCGTCACCCTACGAGCCTGCCTCCATGCCACCAGCACCCTGCCTAACCTACCAGCACCCTGCAGATGCTTACACGGCAAGGAGAGGACAAGGGCTGAACAAGCAAGAACGCAAAGCGAGCGTCTGCGCTCCACGCTCTTGCTCTCTCCGCCGTCGGCCCAGATCGGGACACCACACGTGTTCTTTCACCACGCCACCAGGCGTGCCAGCGAGGTCCAAGTAGCAATGCGATCACCTCGTAATCCATGAGGCAGCACGAGGGTTCGAACACTAGCACTGTTTGCCACTTCACTGGCGACGCTGGGGGCGCCCCTGGTCGCTTCCCCGCGCACGGTACACGTACGAACGGTATCCAGGCAAATACGGCACGGGGCCAGTGTGATGCCCACATGCCATCATGCAAAGACGCGTGCAGCTTAGCAGCAAGACCACAAGCAACAAAGTCTTGCCCGCATTGTCATGGTAGGGTCACCACCGGCACCATGCCGTGCCGATTGCATGTCCAATGTCTTGGTAGATGCACCACCATGCCGTGTCGATTGCATGTCCCCAACCAGCCGAGCCACGAAACAAGCAGCGTACAATACTCTCCCCTGATTACCCTCGTTAGAAGTAAGAGGCGGAGCATGAAACAACCCGCGTGCGCACGCTGAAACCGTTCGGCCCCGTGCACACCTGGTTGACGCATTACCGGTACCTCACTGAGCTCCCGCGAGCCACTGCCGCTCCCAGGAACCTCTCGCACGCACGCAACATCCGTTCATGGATTCACCCCTTGCGCTCGGTGCAGCAGCCCATCGACACCCCAAACACTAAACACCGGCCACCCACGCACCAGTAATGACTCAACACCCGCCATTTCCACCTAGTAAATATACCGTAACATACAAGCTTCCTTAGACTGGTACATACACAGGCTTGCATGCGCAACTGTGCCCAGTCGGAGGCTAGGCTCACCGCCATGCTAGCGTGTGCTGTAGCCCACGTACTGCTGCCGCCGTCTGGCTCCGAGACGCACGGCCCTCCACCTTAGTCATACCATACTGAAGCAGCATTACTGTGCCCAGTCATAACATTAATAACGGCCTGGGTGCAGCTCCGGGTCCGATAGACACGAGTCCCATTGACCAAAACGTCAGGCATAATACCCAGAGCTCAATAACCCGTCTGCCCAGCAGCGCACGATTTTAGCGCCGTGCAACACACACAAAACGCACAGTACCGCATGACCCAATGCACCATGTGCTATGTCCACCCAGCACTGTCCCTCAACACCCCAACCGGGCCCGCCGGAGTGCTATAAACATGAGAACCCAGCAGCATAAGGATGTCCGGCACCCGCTTTTTGCCCCACCCAGTAGCTTCTCTAAAATGCTCGCACGCACGCACGATCGCGCGCTCAATGCGCACGCAAGCGCGCAGTAGAACGTATGAAGATTGGTCGCCGCCGCCATCAAAGCCCACGCTCACCAATCAAGCCGCCTTGCCGCACCAAAGGGCAAGGCCCCGCAACGCACCGGCTGGCTGTCCTGTCCCAAAGACCAGATTCCTTTCCAGCAGTTTACCTACCGCCCCCCTCCGTTTGACGATGACGAAGGCAGGTCCTTGAGCTTCTTGACCCAGGACGCGATGAGCCGGCTGCCCAGCAGCGCCTTCGGCCACTTGCTGCTCCGCCCGCTGCCAGCCGCCCCGCTCCCTGCTCCGGCGCCGCCGCCGCCCTCTAAGCCCCGCGAGCCTCCAGCCCCAGCCCCGCGCTCGCCTCCCGTCCCTCCTTCCACGCCGCCCCGAGCGGCACTGGACCCCGCGCTCCCAAGCTCCCCTGGACCACCAATCGGCGGCAGCGAAACGACCGAGTTGGCGGACACTCCGTTAGACGACGCGGACTCCTCCAGCAGGGCCGAGCCGCCAGGGCCCGGGTATCCCACGCCGGCCGTTGAAATTTGGTGCACCTGCGCCGCGGGCGCGCCTCCCAGGCCGGGCCCGGACCCCAGCTCCAATCGGCTCCGGGGTGTGGTGGTAGCGGCAGCACCGCTGTGTGAGGTGGTGCCTGCGGAGCAGGTCCGGGGGCTGTGGCCCACGCTGCCGCTGCCTGATCGGCGAACGTCGGGCGCATGGGCGGCGCGCGGTAGGTCCAGCGGGGGCAGGGCGGGCGGGTGCGGTTGCAGCTGCAGCGCCTGCCGCTGGCTACCGCTGCGGCCGTGGTGTCTGGGGCTGGGGCTACCGCCCGCACTGTTGAGTGAGCGAGGGGTGGGGGCCAGGGTAGCGTCGGACACGGGAGGAGCGCCGGTGGCGCTCAGGCCGCGTTGGGTGCCAGAAGGTGCGGCGGAGCCGTTGGAAGGCACGTCGCTGTGCACGCGTTTGTGGTGGCGCAGGTGGGTGCGGCTGCCGGAAATGCTGCCGGGCGGGCCGGGTGCAGCGGCCGCCGGGGGTTGCGGCGCGCTGCCGCTGTGCCCTTGAGCCCGGCCGTGCTTCTGCCACTTGGCCCCTGCAACAGCATCACCCTCCCAGTCGCTGCTCATAAGGGACAGCCCGCTGAACGCCGCCTGCGCCGCTTCGCCGCCACCAAGCATGTCGCCCATGCACACAGCATCACCTGTTGCCGCCGCTGCGCCGCCCGCCATCGCGGCCACGGCGCCGTACGACAGTACGACCTCATCCTCCGGCAGCGCCTCAACTGTGGTGCACGCCCAGCGGGCCATGCCTCGGCCGCGCGTGACCGGCAGCACCCCCGCCGCACCCGCAGCCCCCGCCACAAGATGCAACGCGCCTGCACTGGCCCGTGGGCTAAGGCCCAGCTGCACGGCCCCAGTGTGCGGCGGACTCAACAGCTCCCCCTCCACCGAGTAAGGCGCAAGGCGGAGCGGGCCCTGCCCGCCGCTTGCTCCCTCAGCAGCAAGTGCGTGTGCATGCACGTCTTCGTAGGAGGACAGCATCATGCCGCTGCCCCCGAGCCTGGAGCGGCTGCTGGCCCCCACTTGCCCCACATGGTACGACCGCGCGGGGCTGTGCGGCAGCGCCCGGGCGCCTGGCGGAGGCACTCCTGCCGCCCCAGCCGCCGCAATGGCCGCTGACGTCATGTGGCCTTGGCTGGCGGCGGCATTGGAGGTAGACGCCGCGCCGGGCGGGGCAGGGCCGCGGGCTGGTAGCCCGGCGCCGGGCCGGACGCCGTGCGGCATGGGGTTCGGGCCGCGAAGGAGGCCTGCGGGGGAGGTGGACAGCAAGGCGCCCTGCGGCAGGTGCATGCCTGTGTCGCTCATGGGCGCGGCAGCCACCTCAGGGCCGCCGCCGCCGCCAGTATGGTAGGCGTCGACGGCGGACACCGGTGCCGCCACCATCTGGCCAGCCACGGTGGCGCGGAGGCAGGCCTGACGTGCCCTGGCCCGCCGGGCCTCTGCATGGGCGGCGAGTCGCGCGGTGCCGGTGCCGCCGCCGGGCAGCGATGCGGACGCGGCCTGCAGCTGCTGCAGCGACGGCAGCTGCGGCGCGGCCGCATAGTGGCCGCTGCTGAATCCCAGCTGCCCTGCCCCGTCGGCGTGGACGGGGCTGTGTGCCAGGGGGATGTCCGACGCGGGCACCAACAGGCTGCCGGCATTCATCGCCGCCGCCACCGCCGCCGCCACCGCCGCCGCCGGCGCGCCCTCCGCCGTCGCCTTCGCCGCCGCCGTACGGCATGGCGTGAAGCCGCTCATGACGGCGCGCCGCCGGGGCGGCGTGCCGGCTGGCACCTCGGGCGCGCCGCCGGGGGTGCCGATCTCGGGCAGCGCTTCGTACATTAGGATATGCAGGGATGAGGACGCCACTGCGTTGGCACCAGGCGGGGGCGCGTTCGGCATGGAGCTCCGTTTGGCGGCGGCCCCGGGGAAGCCCTGCAATGTGCCATGGGATGTCGTAGCCATCATGCCAGTGACGGTGGCGCTTCCCGCGCCCACGCGGTGACCTGGCAGGTGTCTTGTGGCCGGCACAAGAACTCCGGAGCTGGTCAGGCCGGGAGCAGCGGCGGTGACAGCGGCGGAGAAGCCGCCGGCGCGGCGAGGCGGGAGCCCGGGGTTGGGTAGAGACCCGATGGTCGGTACCCGGTCACCTCCACACACAAGGGTGTCTGCACCTGCATCCTCGTCCGCCAGTTGGGAAGGCGGCGCGTAGCAGCTGAAAGTGGCACGGTGGTGCGTCGCATGCAGCGGGGGCCGCGGGTTGGCGGGTGCGGTGGCGGTCCGCCCCGCGGCATCAAGACCTAGAGAGTCAGCGCATTTGGCGGCTGGGGGCGTGGGTGCCGCCGCCGCCACCTCCCGCTCCTGCGACGACCGTGCAGCGACTGCGATGCGGTGCGCGTGCAATATCGCATCCTCGACCGTAGGCACCACAGGCGCCGCCGCTGCAGTACCCGCGGCCGCTTTTACCGGCACCGCTGGCGGTGGCGGCCGCGAGGCCGTGGCCGCGACGGACACTGCCTCGGCCGCCGATGCATCTGGGGCAGTCCCATCTAGTGTGAGGCCGTGAGGCGTGGACAACGGTGCAACGTCCACCTGCCCCAGCTGCTGCTGTGCGTGCTGCTGCCCAACCACCTCGACAGGCGCGGAGCACAGCACACCAGAATGCGCCATGTCCTTGGCGCCAGCTGCCGCCTGCCCGTCCCCCGCTGCGCACGCCGCCTTGCCCAGCTTCCGCCGAGATGCGAAGTACTCAATCAGCTCGTCATCCTCGCTGTCTGCTGGCTCCTCCTCATCATCATCCTCGTCCCCATCCTCCACACCCTCCTCCCGCTCCCGGCCCCTGTCAAGACCTCCTTGCGGCATGCCCGAGTGCACCAATACCCCTGGTACGTCGGCTGCCGACACCAAGCACGCCTGTGTATCCTGCCGCAGCGCAGCCTGCCCTGTCCCCTGCCCCGCCGTTTCGCCGTGAGCGGTAGATGCTACTGCTGCCCCTGCTGCTCCCGCTCCGCTCGCTGCCACGGATGGGGAGTATCCATTTTCCGTGTTCGAGCGCCGGGCAGGCACCAGCGCCTGCTCCCCGCCTGCTCCCATAGCTGCACCGCCTGCACCAAGCACCACATCCGTGCGCCCCTGGGCGGAGGCGCCACCCGGCAGCGACGCGCCCGCCTTCTGCAGCGCCTGCAGCGAGGGCATGCGCGGATCCACCGCCGCCGCCTCCAGCCGCACCTCCAGCCCTGCATCCGTTGCGGCTTTGGCAGCCCCCTGATCTAAGCCCAGTGCGCCCACAGGTGCCCGCTGCTGCTGCTGCTGCTGCCGTCCCTGCACCGCGCTGACTGCCGCATCCACAGCCGCCGGCTGTTCCCCGGTGCCGCTCCGCGACCTGTCCAGCACCAGCGGCACCAGCACCACCCCGCGGCCCGCCTCTCCCGCCGCCCCTGCTGCCGCGCCGCCCTCGCCCAACAGACTCGCCGCCACGTCCGTCAGAGACTTCACCCTGTTGGAGCAAGACCCAACCGGTCCCACAGCAGCAAATGCACTCCTCTCACGCTCGCCCAGCCGTGTCCCTTTGCCCAACTCGCTGCCAGCCACCCGCTGCCCAGGCTGCCCCAGCGACCCATGGGCCACACGTCCGCCTGCCTGCAGGAGGGCCGCAGCAGTACCACTTGGCTGGGAGCTGGCGGCTGCGGCTGCGGCGGCGATGGGAGCCTGGGCTGCGGCGGCGGCGGCGGCAGACGCCGTGAGCGCGTGGACCCGGGCGGTGGACAAGCCCGGGCCGCTGGGGATAGCGGACGGCAGCGGGGCGCCGTCGGGGCCGTAGATGCGGCGCAGCGGGCTGGTGCTGATGAGTTTGGGGATCTCCCAAAAGTACGGCATCTGCATGACCTCGCGCGCGGTGGGCCGGTCGCGTGGGTCCAGCTGCAGGCACGCCTGGAGGAGGGGAAGGCGGGCAGCAGCCAGCAGGGGATGTGCGAGAGTTTGGGAGCAGGGCTTGCACTTGGAGATTGCGGTTCGCTGCAACTCGTCCATACCGTGAAACGAAGCGTGCTGTAAGTGGTACGCTGTCCGGTGCTCGCGCTGTAGTGTTCCGTGAAGCCATGCAAATTGTATGCGTGCTGCATGCCAGGCTGCTGTCGTCTCTGTCAGGCGGCTTCGACACGGCCTGCCAGTGGCCCTGACCTGCGCGCTGAACACAGTACAGCACCACCGCCACTCAAATGCACGGTCCAACACGAACGCCGGGCTTCCTGGCTCCGAAACGTGTACCACGCCCTTTAACCTCTTGAGCCCTGGCCACTAACAAACATGGCAATGGGTCCACATGCCCCACCTTGACCACGTCCAGAAGCCGCGCGTCCAGCTCGGGCAGCCGCTGCCACAGCGACTTGCCACGTGGCGGTGGCGGCGGGGGCTCGGACAGCCCGGCCGCGTGCGCGGCGGCGGTGAAACGCTCGGCCTGTGTGGGCGGCAGCGGGCCCAAACAGCTGCGGGCGGGAGCAGAAGGGGCGGGAGGCCGAAGCCAGGGGCGCAGAACCTCAGTGGGGCGGAGGTGTACAGGGTCTGTGGGCAAGGGGCTAGGTTGTGGGGCTACATGGAAAGCTGGCATGTGGGTGCGGGTGGACGGCACGTGGCAATGGGGGGCGCGGGGCAATGTGTCGAGGACAAGGGCACCGGGGCTGCGAACGGGCGGCACTGGTGGCAGCGAGCGCGTCGGGAAACAGTCCCCTGCAAGGAGGGTCGGAGCTGAGCATACGGCACGCGGCATGCGGGACTCACCGCATGATACGCCACAGCTGGTCCAGAGAAGAGGTACCTGTGTGAGGCGCGGCGAGGGGAAGACGGCGCGACGTCAGCGGGGCACGCAGGCATACACCGGTTACCTTCTGGACCCAGGCGGCAGCAGGAAAGCCCGCATCGGTAACGGCGGTGCATGCGAGCAATGACTCTATGCTCATATCCGCTACACTCCCATGCATGCATGAACTGCATGCGGGCTGGGCTTGCCTGGGAACAACGGCCGACCAGTCGTAAGCTCCGCGAAAGTGCAGCCAAGCGACCATACGTCTGCAAATCAAGGGATCCGCATGGGGCTTAAGAGTGAGGGCCGCAGGCGGCGGTAGCACATCTCGAGCAGGCACCCCTGTCCTTGTAGGTGGCCACTCCTATGGGCCCGCTCGAAATGAAGCTGAGCGCAGCACTAATGGCCCCGCAAGTCTGTCATATCGGCCACCAGCCTGCCTTGCTGGAAGCAGCTGTACCGAAGCCGCTGGTGCTACCAGTCAATACGGCACGCCTTGCCGTACCTGCGGCGGCGCCGTACGTGTCCGACACGAGCATCTCCGGGGAGCGGTACCAGCGCGTGACCACGTAGCTGCTCATGCGGTCGGGCTGTGCCGGGTCGGTCAGGGCCAGGAGGGCAGGAACGGAGGAGGGGTCAAACATGGGGGAAACGCGACGCAGGTGGCAGCTGGCAGTTAGGCGACGTCCCAGGATGCAGCAGAGTGCACCGACAACGGAATGGTTATTGCTGCTGCAACGCCTGCTGTCACCAGCCTGCCGCATATTGCCCCTGCTGCCAGTGGCAGTTGGGCACGTTCTGCGGCGCCCGCTGCCGGCCCTTGTCACGGTAGAACCTCGCTCCTGCTCTCGCTGCCGGCCCTGGCCGCTGACTAGGCCTGCCTCACCACGTATGGGTTCTGGTCTCGGGTCATGCGGGCGAAGCCAAAGTCGCACAGCTTCACCACGCCGTCGGCGGTGATTAGCAAGTTCCCGGGCTTGATGTCGCGGTGGACGACCTGGGGGGCATGCACGGCAAGTGGCAACTAGGTCTGTATGACTTTTCAGGGGGAACGGTGGAGCATGGAGCTCACCCCGTGCTGCCACGTCAGGATCCTCGGGCCTCGGTATGCACGGCCACGTACGGTGAGGCGAATAGGTACTGCTGTTCCTCAGCTGTACTTGAAGGCCAGGCCCAATCAGAAGCCGAGTTGCCGTAAAGCAAGCCGTGTTGGACGTGTTGTGCACCCGCCAGCGCCAGCATTGGGGCAAGCAGAGCTCTATGGTACCGTACGCGTTCATAGGCAATGCGCCATCACCGCAACAGCTAGACCTGGCACAGGCACCACTTGCCTTCTTGCTGTGGAGGTGTGCTACGGCCTGCAGCAGCTGCCAGAGCACCTGCTTGGCCTGTGGGCACACGCGCAAGGGGTGCGCGTAAAACGCGAGGAAACCGTGTGAGGTGTCAGGGAAGCAGGGGAACACGCAAGGGGGGTGCAACTTGGGGGACACACGACATTTTGACTATGAAGTCCTGTTACCTCACCACAGTACTGTTACCTGCAATCGCTTTGAGGAAGTAGGACATGTGCACGTGGGACGCCAGCACTGTGCGCACCTGGGACGCCGGCAGGCCACAGGTAAACCGTTTGTGCAGCTCCGAGCTCAGGCACTTCTCCACAAACTCGAACACAAGGTAGACGCGGCCAGAGGAGCTCCTGCGGTGTGAGAAAAGCCAGCCATTGTGCGGCGTGAGGGGTGCAGGTAGCAGGCAGCGGGTCCGAGGGCAGGGCGTCACCGCATAGCAGCCGGCGCGGGCTGGCGGTGGCAAGGCTCGCGCTCCCGTCACAGAGCCCCACGCCCCAGAACTGAGCGCCGCAGCGGCAACATCGGCATGGGGCTTTCCGCGCCCCGAGGGGAAGCCCCGTGGAGGGAACACCCCAGCGCCTCGGCGCAGTAGGCACGCAAGCCACCGCCACGCTGCTGCCCCCTTGCCCAGACCCTGGCCAGGGCACACCCCGACCCTCAGCAGCAACCCATACAGTTGCTCCGCCGCAGCCCTGTGCCGCGTCGCGGCCCCGGTTGGAGATCCCGGCCCAGAGATCACAACATGCCAGATCCAGCAAAACCCAGCCCAGCCCAGCCCAGCCCAGAGCCACCGGCACGGTCCTCGGTCTTCGCCCATAGGCCTGCCGCGTCCACACCGTTACCGCCCACAACCCCGGCCAGTCAGCGCTAGCCCACACCTGAAGGCCTCCAGCAGCTGCACCACGTTGGGGTGCTCGCCCGCAGCCCGCAGCATGCGCACCTCCCGAATGGCCTGGTCCAGGAACTGGCGGGAGGTGGGGCAACAAAGCGCACGTCAGTCGTACGGTTAATGTATTGCACCAGTGGAACTGGCTGCCACGCTATCGGTGGTACTGCAGGTGTGTCTCTCAACCGTTTCCGGACGCAGTTCGCAGGTACTGAGTGCAGCGTTGCCAGCGGCCGAGGCACGCACCAGATGCGCAAGGCAGCATGGCTTCCGCGTTACGTGCTCAAAACGTGGGCAATTGGAGGCTGCAGAGCCCGTCCCATGCTTGCTGTCCTGCAACATGTGCTGAAACGTTGCATGGCCTTGTGGAACGCAGTCCCGCACCTTCTTGTCAGTGTGCGCCAGCTTGAAGCCCTTGACTGCCACCACGCGACCCGTGGCTCGCTGTGCGCACTTCCACACGAAGCCATAGCTGCCGCTGCCCAAGTCTCCGATGTACTCATAGTTCTGCATGTACATGCGCACAGAATGTGTGGTAAGTGGGTCCACGGCGGGTCCACTGACGCTCATGGGCTCGCCTGGCTGTCCGCCCCTGCCCACAGCAGGGCTGCTGGCCCTTGGCACACAGCCCTGCACACCAGTACGCCCCTTCCACACGCACCTCCATAAGAGGTGGAGCGAGCTCCACGTAAGAGTTGAGGAGCACCACGCTCTGAGAGTCTTTTCTGGGCTCCTGTCCACGGGCGGCCCGTGGGAGCTAGGTGCAACTGCACCTCCTGCCGCTCGTATATCCACGCTTTATCTTGCGCTTGCCGTGGTGCTTGGGTTCGGTTCTATGCTCGGCACGTGCAGAAGTGCGAACGCTTGCCGCGGTGAGGGCGCGGCCGCAGCTTCATTGTAGAGAATGTGTTGCTTTCTCCCCGAGTCCTGAAGTCGTATCCCGTCACCAGTGGGGTGAACGTAACTTTAGGTCTACTACTGTTCGCACAGGGCTCCAGCTGTGTGAAAGAGACGTTACTGAGACGCAACGCGGCAAAGTCACGCTTAAAACGCTGGCTGCCTCTCTATATGATGTGAAGCGATTGGTAGGTGTTCCTCAGTTCTGATTTTGGGATATAGTTGGACTGACCAAAAAAAGACTGACCAAAGAGTTGAATCGAGCTGTCGCCGTTTCCAGGCAATCGAAAATGTATAATTAGGTTGATTGTATGCAGGTGTTGCATAATCGAACAGTATTAGGGTGTGTCACCAAAACCCACGTGCTCTCTCGTTGTCGCGTTGTTATGTTGCGACAGTTGTGGTCGTCATGGTGAACTCTGAAGTGTTTGCCGGGACCTCTGTACCGGTATAAGACACTTAAGAATCCTGCTGAGACTCTTCTGTGGCACGGGAGCAGGTGCTTGTCGCACGCTGACGTCGGAGTCACCTGACGCACCCTCACGCGCGGGACCTGGCGGGACTACTTATCTGCCTGACCAGTTTGTGCGGTGTGTGAACCGAAACCAATAAGGCTAAATAAGGCAATATCTGTACGTAATATAATTCCCCTCCTGGGCGGTCCTGGTTCCTGGCATGGGCCTCACTCGTGCACCCTGGTGCACCAGCCGTACGTCATGCCGGTCTGTCCTTAGATGTGCTCCGTCAAGGCGGCCACATATAGGGAGCCGGGGTACCGTTACACCCAATGACTACAGCTAGTGCAACCTGTCTGTAGGCCGCACGCTAGCTACGGTGTGGGCGAGCGCTCGCGGTCTTCGTTGAAGGCAGGTTAGACTGACGGGTCCTGGCCTGCATCACCCTGCGCTGTAGGGGTGAGTAGTGCACGGGTTGGGGTGCTGCTTTCGTCCACTTACGGCACACGTGAAGGCAGAGGGGCTCCTCTGGACCTCTGCGTCCTTCTGTCTGCGTCAGGGTCTGTGCGTGGCATCCTCCGGCAGGTCAGCGTGCTGCAGCGTGGGCGGCAGCAGTTGCTGTGATAACTGTTGCGCGGCAAGATATGTTGTGGGTATCGGTGCTAAGTGTCGGTGCTAGGTGATTAGTTTGATACCGTACGACAATCCTGGCATTGGCCCCCATGGACGGAGACGGGGTGATCACGGGCAGTCACAGGTGATCCGTGGCGCATGCACTGTGCGCTGTATTTTATTTCTGCCAACGTAACGTTTCACCGGTGCCGGCAGTTCGATTATTGTGTGCTGCCTTTCCCGGGCTGCATGAACCCGGACGTGCTGAAGGTGGTCGTGTCGGTCTGTGGCCCTGTTCCTCTCTGGGGGCAACGGCAGTGGGTATGGTAAGGATCGGGGCGCGAAAGTTGGTTCTTAGACCGACTTTCCCGGGATTTCCAACCCGGGTTCGAATCCTACCTCAGGCGAGATTCCAGTCCTCGTCTGCCTGTGCGGTCTGCCCGGACCCATGGGGAAGGCGTGTCGGTGGTTGGTGGCTATCAGTGGATGATGTTTGGGCATCAGCTGGTAGATGGTTTCCCTT